>Ga0066661_10000866_pt1 | contig 11360 bp, 11 predicted proteins | sample GraSoiAngelo_110_FD_66454 | JGI IMG/M metagenome (GOLD analysis project Ga0066661, IMG submission 66454) | Grasslands soil microbial communities from the Angelo Coastal Reserve, California, USA - 14_0903_12_30cm | ecosystem: Environmental > Terrestrial > Soil > Grasslands | place: USA... | reverse complement strand
CGGCCGCTGCCACGACAGGAGCAGATAGCCGAGGAGCTCCTGCACCTTGCGCCGCTCCAGGGCCGTCAACGGGCCGGCCTCGCCGCTGGCCCGGAACCGTCCGAACAAGTGTACGCGCAGCATCACGGTCGTCCTCCCTGGCTGGGTCTCACTCCGCACGCGGGTCGTCCTCGTAGAAGGCGTCGGTGAGCACCTCGGCGAGGCGCTCGGCCAGGGCCTCCAGCTGCTTCTTCAGAGGACGGATCTCGCGCATCGTTGCGTGCGGCAGGCGGCGCAACAAGGCATCGACGGCGCCGGGCAGGTCGGCCTGGGCGCCGCGCCCGACGCGCGGTGGCGCGACCGCCGCGGCGCTCCGCGGCGATTCGACGGCCGCCTGGCCGCGACCCGGGCCGAGCTCCGTGGCGGCCTGCAGCGCCTCGTCGCCGGAGAGCCGCTCCTCGCGGATGCGCCGCCACAGGTCGTCCTGGAGCTCCTCGTCGCGGCGGAGCCGCAGCAGCGCGCGGCCGTGCTTCTCCGTCAGGTTGCCCCTGCGCATGTCCTCCTGGATCGGCTCCGGGAGGGCTGAGATGCTCAGGAGGTGGTAGACGTGGCGCCGGCTGATCCCGAGCACCCGGCCGACCTCCTCCCAGGACTGTGCACCCAGGTTCACCCGCAGGCGCCGCAGCGCCTCGCACCGGTCCACGGCGTTCAGGTCCTCGCGCTGGATGTTCTCGATCAGGGCCTGGGCGAGCGCCTGGTCGTCCTCCAGCTCGGCGATCACTGCCGGCACCACCTTGAGCCCGGCTCTCGTGGCCGCCGTCAGCCGGCGCTGGCCCGCCACGAGCTGGTACCGGCGGCCTCGCGGACGCAGCCGCAGCGGCTGGAGAATGCCGTGGTCCCAGACGCTCTGCGTCAGCTCGTCCAGCGCCGCGTGATTGAAGCTCTGACGCGGTTGGTCCGCTGCCGCGTCGATGAGCTCGACAGGCACTAGCTTGAAGAGCGTATCGACGCCGGCCGGCGGACTCGTGGTCGCTTCCAGGCGCGCGACCAGCTCGATACCCGACAGTCCAACGTTGGACATACGACTGGTTCCTCCCACACTATCCCGACCTCGGACGACCCCATGATTGATCGCTCTGTCATGGGATATCGTCAAGCCCTTTCCGACCCGTGTGCTGGTGTGCGGAACAGTCACGGATCAGCAAGAAGGGGGGCGGACCGATCCGCTCGCGCCCGGCCCGGGCCGCGGCTATACTCGCCCCCGTCCCGGCCTGAGGTAACCGATCGCGTATAGCAATCGATAGATCGCCCGACGCAATCGGTGAATCCTGGTCAGCGACCGGTCCCTTGTCGAGGTGCTGCAGTGAAGCGAGTCGTGATCACAGGGCTGGGCATCGTGGTTCCCAGCGGCGTCGGCGTGGGCGAGTTCTGGCACAACAGCAACGCGGGCCGCTCGTACACACACGACGAACCGGACATGGTGCGCATGGGACTGGCCAGCCACGTGCTGGGCCGGGTCCGCGACTTCCGCGTCGAGGAGCACCTGTCACCGGACGCGCTCCGGGACGTCGCCGACCTGAGCCGCTTCTCGCACTTCGGCGTCGTCGCGGGCGTGCAGGCCGCGCGCGACGCCGGCCTGCCCGACGCCGCGCTGGCCCCCGAGCGGGCGGCCGTGATCTGCGCGTCCGCGATCGCCGGGACGCCCGAGTTCCAGGCCATGTACGAGGAGGGGAGCCGCGCCGGGACCCGACCGGTGGCCGGCCTGCCGGCCGACTCCAGCTTCTACGACGCGGTGTTCGCCAACTTCACGCCCACCTGGCTCGCCCGGCGGTTCGGGCTGCGCGGGCCGTGCACCGCGCTCACGACGGGCTGCACGGCCGGCGTGGACGCCCTGGGGCTCGGCTTCGATCTCGTTCGCCACGGCGAGCTCGACCTGGCGCTGACGGGCGCCGCCGAGGCGCCGCTCTGCGGCATCTCGTACGCCACGCTCGACATCATCGGCTCGCTGGCCAGGGTGGACTGCCCCGGGCCGCGGGCGTCGCGGCCGTTCGACGCCCGCCGCGGCGGGTTCGTGCTGTCCGAGGGCGCGGCGACGCTGGCGCTCGAGGAGTACGAGCACGCGAAGCGCCGCGGCGCGCGCGTCTACGCCGAGGTGATCGCGTTCGCGAGCCTGAACAACGCCGCGCACATGACCGACCTGGCCCCGGACGGCGCGTCGATGGCGCACGTCATCCGGCGCTGCCTGGACGACGCCGGAGCGGACCCCGCCAGCATCGACTACATCAACGCGCACGGCAGCTCGACGCCGCAGAACGACCTGTTCGAGACGATGGCGTTCAAGTCCGTGCTCGGCGAGCACGCCTATCGCGTGCCCATCAGCTCCACCAAGTCGATGATCGGCCACCCGCTGTCACCGGCCAGCCTGGTCGGCGTCATCGCGGCCGTCGGCGCCATGGAGACCGGCATGGTCCCGCCGACGATCAACTACGAGGTGCCCGACCCCGAGTGCGACCTCGACTACGTGCCGAACCAGGCCCGTCACGCGCGCGTGCGGCGCGCGCTGGTCACTGCGAGCGGCTTCGGCGGGATTCACTCCAGCACGCTGCTCGGCGCCGTCGCGGACTGACGGCGGTCACTGTGAACCGCTGACCGCGATCGCTGGTCAGCTCACAGTCCCGGTGCTAGATTCGCGGTGTCCCGGCAACAGTGAACGGAGGCACACGAGACGATGACGGCGATTGAGAACATGCGGCGCATCCTGACCGAGGCGTTCAGTGAAGGAAAGCTGGACGTCCTGGACGATCTGCTGCACCCGGACTTCATGAACCACAACGCGCCGCCCGGCGTCGCCCCTGGCATCGACGGCGTGAAGTGGGTGATCGAGATGGAGCGCCGCGGCTTCCCCGACATGACGTACGAGGTGCTGCACGAGGCCGAGGTCGGCGACCTCGTCTACCAGCACGCGCTGGTGCGGGGGACGCACCTGGGGCCGATCTTCGGCGTGGCGCCGACCGGCCGGCCGGTCGAGTTCCGCGAGATGCACGTCGCCCGCGTGCGCGACGGCCGGTGCATCGAGCACTGGGGCGTCAGCGAGACGTCGAAGGTCTGGGTGCAGATCGGCAAGACGGCCCCGGCCCCGCATCCCGACCAGGCGGCCGCGCGCTAGGCGCCGAAGGCCGTGGGACACGTCGACGTGAACGTCCTGGTCCGCGCGCCCCTGGACCTGACCTGGCGGGTGACGAACGACCTGTCCGCCTGGGACCGCGAGCGCCATCGCTTCCTGGACGGGCCGGGCTCGGGCAACCGGGTCGTGTTCGAGGTGGTCGTGCCGGCGGCCGGCGACGCCCCGAGCCGCACCTACAGCGTTGACCGCTGCGCGGACGAGGCGCACCGGCTCGTCTACTCCCGCCGCTGGGACAACCACCCGTACCGCTACTCGATCGCCTGGTGGCTCTACGAGGCGGTCGAGGGCGGCACCGCGGTGCGCTGCGTGCAGGACTTCGAGCTGGAGCCCGACGCCACGTTCGACGAGGCCGAGGCGGCCCGCCGGATGGGGGCCAGCGCGCGGGCGGCCCTGGAGCGGATGGCCAGGCGCGTGGAGGCGGCGGCCGGCCCGGCGGCCGCCGTGCCCGGCCCTTGAGTGGGCCGGGCGGCGGGAGGCCGCGGCGGGCCGTGGTGACCGGCATCGGGCTGGTCAACCCGCTCGGCGTCGGCCGGGACGCGGTCTGGGCGCGGCTGCTCGCCGGCGAGTCGGCCGTCGCCCCGATCACCCGGTTCGACGCGGCGGGGCTGGCCGTGGGCCTGGCGGCCGAGGTGCGCGACTTCCGGCCGGCGCAGTACGCGCCGGCCCGCCTCGTGGCCAAGAGCGACCGCTTCGCCCACTACGCGCTGGCGGCCACGAACCTGGCCCTGGCCGACGCCAGCCTCGACGTCGCCGACCTCGACCCGTTCGCGGTCGGCATCAGCTTCGGCAACAACAGCGGCGGCTGGGACATCTGCGAGCGCGGCTTCGACGAGTACTACCACCAGGGCCCGGGCCTGGTGAATCCGTGGCAGGCCACGGCCTGGTTCCCGACCGCCGCCCAGGGCTTCGTCAGCATCCGGTACGGCATCCGGGGGATGAGCAAGAGCTTCGCCGCGGACCGGGCCAGCGGCGGGTCGGCGCTGTTCTTCGCGCTCCGGGCCATCCGCTGGGGCCATGCCGAGGTCATGCTGGCCGGCGGCGCCGAGGCGCCGCTCACCCGGCTGGGCGTGGCCGCCCACGTCACGACCGGGGAGCTGAGCGAGGAGCTCGATCCGGCGCGGGCGTTCCTGCCGTTCGACCGGCGGCGGGCCGGCTTCGTGCTCGGCGAGGGAGCGGCGGTGCTGGTCGTCGAGGAGCTGGAGCGCGCCCGCCGGCGGGGCGCCCGCGTCTACGGCGAGATCGTGGCGGTCGAGCAGCGGACGGCCGACCCGGACGACCCCGACGGGCTGGCGGCGGCGGTCGGCGCCGCGCTGCGCGGGGCGGGGTGGTCCGCCGGCCAGCTCGACGCCGCGTTCGCGGAGGGCTGCGCGACGGTGGCCGGCGACCGCTCGGAGGCGGTCGCGCTGTGCCGGACGGTCGGCTCGGCCGGCCTGCCGGTCACCGCGCCCAAGGCCGCGTTCGGCCACCTCTACGGCGCCAGCTTCGGCACCGACGTGGCCTGCGCGCTGCTGGCCATGGAGCAGTCCGTGCTGCCGCCCACCGCGGCCACGGGTGACCCGGACCCGGACTGCCCGGTCCGGCTGGTCACCGAGCCGGCCGCCGCCCGCCTGGAGCGCGTCCTGGTCAACGCCCGGTCGCGCGAGGGCACCAACGTCTGCCTGCTGGCCGCCCGGGAGCCGGGCGACGGCGACATCTGAAGAGGAGTGCGTTCCCGATGGTCCGAGACGCCGTGGTGGAGAAGCTCGTGGAGCTGGGCCTGGCGGAGGAGGAGCTGACCGACGACCGGCTCCTCCACGCCGACCTCGGCCTGGACTCGACCGAGGTCGTGCTGATCGAGGTGGAGCTCAAGCGCCGGTTCGGGGTGCAGGTGGACCTGCGCAAGGAGGAGGACTGCGACATCGGGCAGGTCTGCCGCCTCGTCCAGGCCCGGCTCGCGGCGGCGGCCCCGGTCGAGAGGTGACGACGCCGCTCTGCTGCCCGGGCTGTGGCGTGGTGCTCGAGCCCGCCCGCCTGCGCGCCGCCGGCAACGTGTGCCGCTGCGGCCGGCACTTCCCGCTCGATCCCGACGGGTGGGTGGCGCTGCTGGCGGACCCGGGGAGCTGGGCGGAGCACTGGGCCGAGCTGCGGCCCGGGGACGTGCTGGGCTGGTCGCGGCCGCGCCCGTACCGGGCGACCCTGGAGGCGCACCTCGCGAAGGGCGTCAACGAGGCCGTGCGGGCGGGCCGGTGCCTGCTCGCCGGCCGGCCGGCGTGGCTGGCGGTCTTCGACTTCCGGTTCGTGGGCGGCACGCTGGGGGTGGTGGCCGGCGAGCGGCTGGCCCGGGCGGCCGAACGGGCGGCCGCCGAGCGGTGCCCGCTCGTCGTCGTGACGGCGTCCGGCGGCGCCCGGATGCAGGAGGGGCCGTGGGCGCTGCTCCAGATGGCCAAGGTCAACGCGGCCGTCGCGGCGCTGCACGACTCGGCCGTGCCCTACGTCACGGTCCTGAGCCACCCGACGTACGGCGGGACGGCCGCCTCGCTGGCGCTCGTGGCCGACCTGATCCTGGCCGAGCCGGGCGCGTCGGTCGGCTTCACCGGCCCCCGGGTCATCGAGCAGGCGACGCACCAGCGGCTGCCGGCGAACTTCCAGACGTCCGAGTTCCAGCTCGAGCACGGGCAGGTGGACATGATCGTGCCGCGGCCCGAGCTGCGGGGGGCGGTGGCGGGGCTGCTGGGGATCCTCTGGCGATGAGCGTGCCGGGCGGGCGTCCGGCGTGGGAGACCGTGCGGCTGGCGCGGCACCCCGACCGGCCGTACGCCCTCGACTACGTCCGCGCCCTCGGCGAGGAGCTGTACGAGCTGCACGGCGACCGGCTGACCGCGGACGACCCGGCCCTGGTCGGCGCGCTGGCCCGCTGGCGGGGGCGGCGCGTCATGTTCCTGGGCCAGCAGAAGGGCCGCTCGCTCCGCGAGCGGGCGGCGCGCAACTTCGGGATGCTGCACCCGGAGGGATACCGGAAGGCGGTCCGCCTGGCCCGGCTGGCGGCCCGGTTCCGGGTCCCCGTCGTCTGCCTGGTGGACACGCCGGGGGCCTATCCGGGCGCGGAGGCCGAGGAGCGCGGGATCGGCTCGGCGATCGGGATGGCGATCGTCGAGTGGTTCCGGCTGCGGACGCCGGTGGTGGCGGCCGTGATCGGGGAGGGCGGCAGCGGCGGGGCGCTGGGCCTGGCCGTGGCCGACCGGGTGCTGATGCTGGAGCACGCCATCTACTCGGTGGCCGGCCCGGAGGCGTGCGCGTCGATCCTGTGGCGCGACCCCGCGCGCCGCGAGGAGGCCGCCGAGCAGCTCGGGCTGACGGCGCCGTACCTGCTGGCGGCCGGGCTGGTGGACGAGGTGGTGCCGGAGCCGCCCGGCGGCGCCCACATGGATCCGGCCCGGGCCGCGCGGCTGCTGGACGGCGCCCTCGGGCGCCACCTGGACGAGCTCCTGGAGACGGACCCCGACCAGCTCGTCCGCCGCCGCTACGACCGGTTCCGGGCCGTGGACTACGGCACGGAGCCCATTCCCACAGGAGGCACATCGAAGTGACCACGCCGATCGCGGCCAGCCGGCCGCCCGCCTTCCGCCCGCCCGCCGACGCCCTGCTCGTCAGCATGGTCAACGGCCATGTGCGCTCCTCGCTGCTGACGCTGGCGGTGGAGCTGGGCCTCGCCGGGCACCTGTCCGGGCAGCCGGTCGGCGTGGACCGGCTGGCCGAGGCGACCGGCACGCGGCCGGCGCTCCTGCGGCGCGTGCTGCGGGCGCTGGCCAGCCTGGGCGTCGTGGCCGAGACGCCGGACGGGCTGTTCGCCGCCACCGACCTGACCCCGGCCCTGGGCGCGGACGGTGTGCGCCCGGTGGGCAGCTGCCTGCTCTGGCTGGGCTCGCCGGACACCGTGGCCGCGGTGGCCGCGCTGGGCCACACGCTGCGGACGGGCGAGGTGGCGTTCGACCACGTCCACGGCACCAGCTACTGGGAGTGGCTGGAGCGGAACCCGGAGGCGCAGCGCGTGTTCCGGACCGCGCAGGACGAGTTCGAGGCGATCGAGCTGCCGGCCATCCTGGGCTGCGCGGACTTCTCGCGGTTCGGGTCGATCGTGGACGTGGGCGGCAGCCGGGGCGGCCTGCTGACCACGATCCTGGAGCGGAACCCGGCCGCCCGGGGGGTGATCTTCGACCTCCCGAGCGCGGTCGCCGGCGTCGAGGAGCGGCTGCGCGGGCAGGGCCTGGACGGCCGCTGCCAGGTCCTCGGCGGCGACTTCTTCGAGGCGGTGCCGGCGGGGCACGACGCGTACATCCTGCGGCGGGTCCTGCACGACTGGGGCGACGAGCCGGCGGTGCGGCTGCTGCGCTCGTGCGCGCGGGCGATGTCGCCGGCCGCGTCGCTGCTGCTGGTCGAGCGGCTGACGCCGGAGCGGGTGGAGCCGTCGCCGCTGACGGAGGCCACGATGCTGATCGACATGCTGGTCCTGGCCAAGCACGGCGGGAAGCAGCGCTCGGAGAGCGAGCTGCGCGACCTGCTGGGCGAGGCGGGGCTGACGCTGACGGAGGTGCGGACGCACCCGATGCAGCTGTCGGTGGTGGAGGCCCGCCGGCGGGACTGAGGCCCCGTGGCCCCTCCCCTGCCGGGGGAGGGGCCGCGATCGGCCCGTGCACCCGGGTTCACCCCCGGGGAGGCACGCTCAGGACGCCGCCGGCGCCGCCGAGCGCTGGCGGGCCGCCGCCTCGATCACCCGCCTGTGGTTCTCCAGCTGCTCCCGGGAGTGGTGGTTGATCCGGCCCGCCATCTGCTCGTCCGTGAACGGCGCGCCCTCGCGGATCTCGAAGTTCTGCACCCAGCGCAGCCGCACGCCGCCCGGGACCTCGTCGAACGACTGGAAGATGTGCATGTACCGGAACGGCCCGAGCTCGACGCGGCGGGCGTTCACATAGTGGTGCTCCTCGTCCAGCACGCGCTCCGAGACCCAGCTGTAGCTCTTGCCGTCGTTGTGAGGTGAGAACTCGGGGACCGTCGTGAGGCGGAACACGATGCGGTTCTCCGTGCGCTCCAGGACCTCGCCCTTCGCGTACTCGCCCACGAACAGCGACGGCCACGACTCCACGTCGTTGGCCATCTGCCACACCAGGTCGAGCGGCGCGCCGATGACGATCGAGTTGTCAGTGTGTGCGGACATGGTGACCTCTCTCGATGGAAACGGGACGACAGCGGCGCGCCCACTGTGCCACAGCCGGCGCCGCCGGGAAAGCGCTGTGGTTCGATTGCCGCGGTGCCCGGCGTGAGCTACTGTCCTGACGACGACACGTCCTCGCGTTGACAGTCGAAGGGAGCGATCGACATTGACCCGTGTCTCGCGAAAGCGAACGATCTGGCTCGTGCAGCAGGGTGTGTGGGACATGCCCAAGGAGTCGCTGCCGCTGGGCATCGGCTACCTGAAGGCGGCGGCGCTGGCCGACGACGGGCTCCGGCCCGACATCGACGTGCGCCTGTTCAACTTCAACGGCGGCGACTCGGTGCTGACGATGGCGCAGCGCCTGTTCCGTCAGGGCGCGCCCGACCTGATCGGCTTCTCAGTCTGGGGCTGGAACTACCGGCAGTTCGGAGAGCTGGCGGAGACGTACAAGCAGCTCGCGCCCAACGGCTGGGTGGTGTTCGGCGGCACGCACGTCGCCAACCAGGGCGAGCGCGTCCTCCGGCAGTACCCGGCCGTCGACGTGGTCGTGGACGGCGAGGGCGAGCTGGTCTTCCGCGACCTGCTGGCGGCGCTCCTCGGCGGACGCCGGGTGGACGAGCTGCACGGCCTGCCCGGCGTGAGCTTCCGCGACCCCGAGGGCCGCTGCCAGCGCAACCCGGCCCGGGAGCGGATCGCCAACCTGGACGACATCCCCTCGCCCTTCCTGACCGGCGCCATCCCGCTCACGGACGAGCGGGGCGGCTTCCGGTACGACGTGGCGCTGATGGAGACCAGCCGCGGCTGTCCGTATCGCTGCGCGTTCTGCTACTGGGGCGGCGCGATCGGACAGAAGATGCGCACGTTCTCCCGCGACCGGCTGCGCGCCGAGCTGGAGGTGTTCGCCAGGCACCGCGTGCACACGATCGTGCTCTGCGACTCCAACTTCGGGATGATGCGCGAGGACAAGGCGTTCGTCGAGGACGTGATCGCCGTTCGCAACCGGTACGGCTACCCGCGCGCCATCGAGACGTCGTGGGCCAAGAACAAGTCCCGCGTCTTCTACGACATCGTGCGCACGATGAAGTCAGAGGGCCTGCGCAGCTCGTTCACACTGGCGCTGCAGACGCTGAACGACGAGGCCCTCGACGCCATGCAGCGGAGGAACATGAAGCTGAACGAGTGGGAGGACCTGGTGGCATGGCTCCGGAGCGAGGGCCTCGACTGCTACGCGGAGCTGATCTGGGGCGCGCCCGGTGAGACGGCGCGCTCGTTCCTGCAGGGCTACGACCGGCTCGCCACACACATGAGCCGCATCGCTCCCTACCAGCTGCTGCTGCTGCCCAACACGGAGTACGCGGAGGCGAAGGAGCGGTTCGGCCTGGTCACCGTCCGCGGCGAGCGCGACGACTTCGAGCACGTGCTCGCCCACCGGACGATGACCGTGGCCGAGAACGTCGAGATGCGGCGGTTCCTGGTGTGGGCCCGCGCCCTGGCCGAGCACCTGGTGCTCCGGCACGTGTGGACGCCGCTCCGGCAGGCCGCCGGGATGACGCAGTCGGCCGTCATCCGCAGCCTGCTGGAGTGGGTCGAGGCGTCGGACCACCCGACGGCGGCCGCGCTCACCGACATCCGGCGCCGGCTCGGGCTGCAGCCCGAGGGCCTCGGCGTATTCCTGCGCCACCTGTACCTGGACCCGCGGCTGGACGAGGTCCTGCACGACTGGTGGTGCCACGCGGTGCTGCCGCGGCTGCCCGGCGCCACCGCGGCCGGGGTCTCCGAGGTGTTCCGCTACGACTGCCTGACCCGGGCCGTGTTCGACGAGCCCGGGAACCGCGAGCTGCCCGCCGGCCTGGAGGCCGTCGAGGTGGACGGCGAGCCGTACTACGTGCGCCGGGCCGTCCGGTTCGCCTTCGACGTCCCCCGCCTGCTGCGCGAGGGCCACGACTGGGCCGAGCGCCCCGCCGGCGGCCCGGTGGAGCTCGACCTCTACTATCGGGCCGGGTTCCACAGCTACTACGTCAACCACGAGGAGGCGGTCTACTTCCCGGGCCAGCAGCTGGAGGAGCTGCGGACGCCGGCGCGCCCCGAGCTCCACGTGGCGAGGGCCTGACGATGCGGGTCCTCCTCTGCACGCTCCCCGCGCTGGGCCACTTCCACCCCATGGCCCCCCTGGCCCGGGCGCTGCAGGACGCCGGCCACCAGCCGGTCTTCGCGACCAGCGCCTCGTTCGCGCCGGCCGTGCGCCGGGCCGGGTTCGAGGTGGAGACCGCCGGCCTGGACTGGCTGGAGTCCGAGGCCGAGCGCGCGTTCCCCGACCTGATGGACGACCCCCGCAGCCTCGAGCTGTACACGACGCGGCACGTGTGGCCCCGCGTGTTCGCCCGCGCCGCGGAGCCGATGCTGCGCGACCTGGTCGAGCTGATGCGGACGCGCCGGCCGGACGTGGTCGTCAGCGCCGGCATCGAGTTCAGCGGGCCACTGGCGGCGGAGGCGAGCGGCGTCCCGCACGTCCGCATGGGCATCGACGCCTTCCGCCCGCTGTCCGCGCTGGGCCCCGGCCTGGGCGCGTACCTCGAGCAGACCCGGGCCAGCCTGGGCCTGCCGCCCGACCCGAGCATGGAGCGGTTCTGCCCCTGGCTCTACCTCGACGTGTACCCGCCCAGCATGCAGCGGGGGACGCCGGAGGAGATGCTGCCGGTCACGCGCGTGGTGCGGCCGCAGCCGTTCGTGGCGGACGACGGCCAGGCGTACCCCTGGCTCGACGCGCTCGGCGAGCGGCCGGTGGTGCACGTGACGATGGGCACGATCTTCAACCGGGTCAGCGACACGTTCGAGACCGTCCTCCGCGGGCTGCGCGACCTGCCGGTGGACGTCGTGGTCACGGTGGGCCCCAACCGCGACCCGGCGCTGCTCGGCCCGCAGCCGCCCAACGTCCGGGTCGAGCGGTTCGTCCCCCTGCCGCGGCTGCTGGAGCGCGCGTCCGTCGTGATCTGCCACGCCCCCTACAAC
>Ga0066661_10000863_pt1 | contig 11376 bp, 10 predicted proteins | sample GraSoiAngelo_110_FD_66454 | JGI IMG/M metagenome (GOLD analysis project Ga0066661, IMG submission 66454) | Grasslands soil microbial communities from the Angelo Coastal Reserve, California, USA - 14_0903_12_30cm | ecosystem: Environmental > Terrestrial > Soil > Grasslands | place: USA... | reverse complement strand
GCACCTAATTGGTGTCGCCGCAAGCCTGTGAGTTAAGTTTAGGCAAGTCTTCGAACCAACGTGTAGGTCAAGTGGGAGGTCTTCCTTATGTCTCAAACAAGGTTTCTGTTTTGTTTCACCGTGTTGCTGTTGGGTTTCGTGCGCACCTCGTATTCACAGACCACCTTTGCCAGCATCACCGGCACGGTCACGGATGCCACCGGCGCAATCGTGCCGGGCGCGATCATCACGGCCACGCACGGAGAAACCAATATCAAAACCAGCGCCACTTCTAATGAAGAAGGTAACTACACAATCGCCCAGCTCAAGGAAGGGAACTATACGGTGCGGACCGAAGCAAAAGGTTTCAAGAGCTTCGTAGTGGAGAACGTACGATTGGTAGCCCGCGATCTCCGCCGCGTGGATGTCAAGCTGGCAGTCGGTGATGTCGCGACCGTGGTGGTAGTCTCCGGTGGCGCCACGCTGATCGAGACTGAAACGGCTCGTATCAGCAACACGAAAGATTCGCTGGTCCTCAACACCATTCCGACCAATTCGCGAAGCTTGTGGGCGGTCCTCAATCTTTCACCAGGTTTGCAAGGGCAGGCCGGTAGCAGCGTGACGCGGTTCGCCGGCAGCCGCGTCAATGAGAACAATTGGTCGATCGACGGAACCACTTTCTCCGACGGCGTGGATAACACGCAGACCGGTCCTTTGGCCAACTATATCGAGTCTTTCCAGGAAGTGAAGATCGACCTGTCCAACAATTCCGCGGAATTCGGAACGGTCGGACAGGTCACTGTCGTTTCCAAGTCCGGAACGAATCAGCTCCATGGGTCCGTATTCGACTATTACTCGACGCCCTGGTTTCGGGCGAGAAGTTTTTTCTCCAGCGCGCGCCAGACCGGCATCCAACACTTTCCAGGGGGCGCGATCGGCGGACCGGTTTGGATTCCAAAGATCTACAACGGACGTAACAAGACGTTCTTCTTTTTCTCGTACGAAACTTCGCGGGGGAGTTCGGTGCAGGACAGGTTGAACCCGACTGTGGCGCCGGGGCCGTGGAGAACCGGCAACTTCTCAGGACTGACGGATTCCAATGGCAATCCGGTCACGCTTGTCGACCCAAGTAATGGCCAGCCGTTTCCCGGCAACATCATTCCCGCCGACCGCATTAATCCGGTCTCGCAAAAGATCCAGGACAAGTTCTTCCCTATGCCTAATTTCGGAGATCCGAATACCTTCCACACTCAAAATTACCGGGAGCTCAAAATCCGGCCTTGGGATCCGTCGACTTACTGGACCACCCGCATCGACCACAAGTTTTCGGATAAAGACCAGATCTTCGGCAGGTACACCTGGGTTCGCGGCTACAACCGCGTGTGGGAGGGCAACCTGCCAACTATCGGGCAGCGCTGGCAGCAGCGTGACGACCGCGCCGCCACTGCTTCCTATACTCATTCGTTCCGCCCGAATCTGTTGAACGAAGTCCGTTGGGGATTTGGCCTGAATAACAACCCGATCAACTTTGACCTCAACCGAGGGTCAACACAGCACGGACTTCAATTAGTGCAAGATCTCGGTCTGGTTGGCTTGGCCCCAGACCTGCCGGATATCAACGGCATTCTCAATTTGCGCTTCAGCAATGGCATGACTGGGCTCACTCAGTTTCCGTGGACGAAGAAGGGTTACCGGACCCATACTGAGGAATTCCAGGAGCAAGTGAGCTGGTTCAAAGGACGGCATAGCCTGAAGTTCGGCGGCAAGCTGCTCCGGTCCGAATACGACGATTTCAACGCCAGTAGTAGTCTTTTCGGGAATGTCTCCTTCACGAACAAATTTACCGGCAACCCCTACGCGGACTTCTTGCTCGGTATCCCGACTACGGCAGCGCGCGCATTTCCGCCAGTGGAGCTGGACCGGAACCGCTGGGCCTACGACTTCTTCGCGTTGGACGATTTCAAAATCAGCCCGCGGCTCACGCTCAACCTCGGAGTCCGGTATGAACTGCACCTGAACTGGAGGGAGAACCATGACCTGCTGTCTCTCTTCGATGTGCAGACTGGAAACATTGTCATCCCTGATGACGCAATGTTGAAGGTGAGCCCCATCTTCCCGAAAAACTACGTTGGAATCGCGCAGGCCAGTTCGGTCGGCTTTGATCCCAAGACTCTGGTGCATCTGGACAAGAACAATATCGCGCCGCGCATCGGGCTGGCTTATCGTCCCTGGGGAAACAACACGGTGTTTCGCGCCGGTTGGGGAATGTTCTATAACGTGGTGCCCTTCGTTTACAGCTTGGGTTTTGGAGGTGTGCCATACGTGCTGTCCGAACCGGCATACACCAATCCACTCGACAACCCGCAAGTGATCTTCCCCCGCGTTTTCCCGGAAACCGGAACGGGCGGGCCCAGCACGGTCAGCATCCCAGCCGCTCAGAATCCGAATTTGAAGACTCCCTATAGCTTCCAGTACAACTTCACCATCGAGCGCCAGCAGTGGAACACGGGATTCCGTCTCTCTTACATCGGAACCGCCATGCGCCAAGGTGCCTGGCAGTATAACTACAACTCACCGGTGCCCAACGACCAGCCGTTTATCTCCAAGCCGCGGCCATTCAACAACCTCCCTGAAGTCTGGTACGTGACCAACGGAGCAGGCCACCAATATAACGGGCTCACCGTGGAGGCTCTGCGCCACTTGTCCGGCGGCCTGTACTTTCAGAGTTCGTGGACCTGGGCTCGCGACCGTTACGACCTGGACTACAACTGGGATTTCGACACGTGGCAGTTCACTTCGGAGAACCCGTTCGACCGCAAGCGCGAGGTCGGTCCCGCCCAGGAGATTCCGACGCACCGCTTCACTACGAACTTCATCTACCAGCTCCCATTTGGCAAGGGCCGGCATTTTGCGCCGAATGTCTCCCGTCTGGGGAATTTGCTGATCGGCGGATGGGAGATTAGCGGCATCTATACCGCCCAAACCGGGATGTTTCTGACCCCGTTCTGGACCGGCCCGGACCCGGTAGGGATCGCTTATACGACCAGTGACCCGGCGGAAGTCACCATCCGCCCCGACGTACTGAAGAACCCCAACACCGGGCCGCATACGCATGACCTGTGGTTCGATCCGAACTCTTTCACTCCACCCGCGGCAGGCCGATTCGGTACTTCCGGCAAAGGCGTGATCAAAGGGCCAGGCGTGAACGTTTGGAGTGCCGGCCTCCACAAGGACTTCATGTTCGGAGAAAGGGCGAAGCTTCGTTGGGAGATGACGGCCAACAACATTATGAATCATCCGAATTGGCAGAACCCGTCCACAAATATCACCGATTCGAGTGCGGGAGTGATCACCAGCGACGGTGGCGTTACGAACGGATCGGTTGGCGACCGCGCGGGCGCGCGTGCATTCCGTATGGGTCTGCGGCTGCAGTTCTAATCTCCTGGATATTTCTTAGGGGCAATTAGGGGGCACTAAGAATTCCCTCCCTTTCCTTTCAGCTACTTAGAAGGCCGCGGTGCGCGGCACAACTCCTTTATTTCCATACAATCGGCGGATTCGCTGTGCCTCGTCAAAACTTCGCACACCCGCGGAATGAGTCACTTGCGCCGGGGTCGACCCGATGTCCTTCGATAGAATTCCAGCCATGATCTTATGCCTTCGGTATTTTCTCGGTTGCATGGTCAGTGCTTTCGGTTCCCGTCAGGATCTCGTTCTGGAAAACCTCGCTCTCCGAAACAGTTGCTCGCGCTACACGCCAAGAGGCCTCGCCGACGACTGAGTGCTGTGCAAAAGCTGTTCTGGGTCATGTTGCGAAGCCTTTGGTCGGCGTGGAAGAAGCCTCTCATCTTAGTCACACCCGGAACTGTTGTCGGCTGGCATCGCGCCGGCTTTCGGCTGTATTGGAAATGGCTTTCAAGAACCAGACGCGCGGGAGGCCGAAAGAGTGTTAGCAAAGAGATTCGCGCCTTGATCTTCCGCATGGCTGCCGAGAATCCCTCCTGGGGAGCGCCCCGCATCCATGGCGAATTGCTCAAGTTGGGCTTCGACCTTTCCGAGCCAACCGTCTCGCGATGGCTTCGGCGGGCGCTGAGAAGGCCAGATCCCCTCCAACGCTGGCTGACCTTCCTGCGGAATCATCGCGAGGGCATTGCTGCGATGGATTTCTTCACGGTCCCGACGCTCACCTTTGGCGTTCTGTATTGCTTTTTCGTCATCGGGCATGATCGGCGTAAGATTCTATGTTTTAACGTAACGCGCACTCCCAACGCTCTTTGGATCGCGCAGCAGATGCGAGAGGCATGGCCGTACATGCCAGCGCACAGATTCCTCCTGTTCGACCGTGACTCCAAGTTTGGCGACGACGTGGTCTCCTGTGCGAAAAACCTGGGAAGCGAGCCGGTACGCACTGCCTTTCGCAGTCCATGGCAGAACGGTGTTGCTGAGCGCTGGGTCGGGAGTTGCCGACGAGACTTGCTGGATCACGTGATCGTGCTCAATGAGCGGCATTTGAAGCGTTTGATGGCCGAATATATAAGCTACTACCACGAGGACCGGACTCACCTGGGACTAGCGAAGGACACGCCCGCGGGTCGACCCGTCGCGATCCGCTCACCAGGAAACCGGATTCACTCGTTTTCTCGATTGGACGGACTGCACCATCGTTACGCGGTCGCAGCGTAGGGGACGTCCTCAGGCGGTCGAGAATCCCGGTAGGTCCTTTCGTTTGTCTTGTCAGCGGTAGCGGTGTGCCCCGGTTCACTCTTCGCTCGCGCAGGACATCTCTCATTTCGTGACTCCCGACACTCAACAATCGAGAAACGTGCAGAACGCCCTTCGGGAATGGAACGTGAGGTTTTGATGAACCACACCTCATCGATTTCGAGGAATTCGATCAGCGCGTAGAGGGGACCGGATAATTCTTCCAGGCCTGCAGGCACGGGCGGTTCCAGCTTATCTTCAGCAGGTCCGCCATCCTGCGCACAGCGAAGCCACAGCCCAGATAAAGGCATCGGAGGTCGCCGCGAAGCAGGTCTGAGCGCAGAGGCATCAGGGAGGCCATCCATCCGGTTCCGTCGTCCTCGCCATCCCACTCCGACTCACTTCCAAATTCAACGATCACGAATCTCGCGGTTTTTCGCACCTGCACGCTCCCGCCAGAGACCATCGCCTTGAACAACTTGTAGTCGACCGATTCCTGCGGGAGGCAAATATAGAACTCATGCGTCCCCCAGTTCGCGACGTAGACAAAAAGCGTCAAAATACTTTTCTGTTAGCTTGCTCGGATTGGCTTTCAGGTCTCTCCATTCGTAGTGGTTCATGAAGCTCGTAGCGGTAATTGCGGCCCGCGTGGAGATGGAACGTAGCGCCGGCCATCTCTTTTGTCGTCAGCGGATGGTCGATTGCGCGGAAATCGTAGTACTGGTATTCGCTCACCAGGACCCTCGGCGCCAGCAGCGATAAGCGGCAATCCATTCTGCGCCTGCTGGCGCCGGAACTGGCAGAGGCAGGTCCAGGATTGCGACCTTTTGCCGCGTATTCCCTCGACGGCAAAAGGCAACAATCTGGCTATCCAGGGTCATGTCGACCTTCTCCACCTCAACCTCGACGCCCAGGATCTTCACCGAGAACGGCAACGCTAGATGCTCTTCAATCATGGTCAGGAATCCGACGATTTGCTCCTCTTCAGTGTAAGCATCAACCACTGCTTCCTCGATCAGTTCCTTCAGTCTCGCCTTGCTCAGTGAAGGAAGATTTGTCTCAGGTGCTGTTTTCGGCTTCCGCATATGTACCATCCGTATAGGTTACTGATTCGCTTGATCAGATTCCTCCACTCGGCCAGTGACTCTTTTGCGAAATCAATTCTCAATACTCCGATCCAAATCGTGCCCGTCGCGGTGATCCCGCACTGTATAACCGATGAGTCCATAGCCTTTTAGTCGGCGCGCCTACATCCGAGCCAACATCAGCACATTGGAATCGACGTAATCGTAGACTCGGACGATACGCTTCGCGTCATGAAGCCGGTGAAGACGCCCGACGTATTGCTGAAGCGTCCCCTTCCACGAAATAGGCATCGCCAAGAAGAGTGTATCCAGGCGAGCGTCATCGAAGCCCTCGCCTATGTAACTGCCGGTTGCCAGAATGACTCTCTTTATTGGTTTTTCTCCCTAAGACCTCCGGACCAACAAGCGCACTCGAGGGGAGAACTCGCAAGTCCCGGCTGACGAACGCGATGATGATCCTTCTATCGAGCTATAGTAAAGGACTGGCGACGTTTTGGGCCGAAGCGAAATACAGCAAAGTGTTCGTCCAGAGAGGCCACACGGTCGATCCCCAGACGGCGCATCACAGCAAAGCTGGTGCGGTCGACGATGGAAAAATCCTGGTCACGCCAGGAAAGACCAATATCCCAGGCAGTCTCCAAATCCGCCAGACCAACAGCCTCAATGATTGCTATGCCACTTCGTAAGCCATCCCAAAATCGCTCCGCAGCTTTGGGTTGAAGTTTGTGGTGAAGCAACGTCCATGTCTCGACCAAGACGTGATCTGAGGTGACCAACGCTTCACCAGATTTGAGAATGGTTTTTGCGCGAGGGTTGCTACGATCGGAAGAATCCGCTGCGGCGTACCAGATCGATGTATCAACAAATAGGCTCATGGCGATTGAAGAATCACCGACGTTTTCTGCGTGAGGAATCAACGGCCTCAGCGATCATGGCATCCTTATCTCTCGCAATATCAGAACCGCCCGAGTTCCCGAGGTCGAAAATACGATGCACGTCGGTACCTGTTTCAGGACGAGCAAGATCACGTGCCACAAGCCGGCGAAAATATTCTGCTAGAGATACGCCGAGATCACTCGCGCGCCGGCGCGCACGTCGCTGCATCTCATCTTCAAGTGTAATTTGGGTTCGTGACATCATGATGGTACCATCATACCATAACAATAGGCCGACGACAGAGGCAGACCCGTACGGGGTGCCCGAAGCGTCATCATGCACGAAGCCGGCGATCTGGCCGGAATCAAATTGGCCAAAGCTGGCACTGGAAAGCAGGAACAGACAGGCGAGAGCGCTGCCGATGGTTCGAACATGCTTGTGCGTCATAGCACCTCTCCCGAAAAGGGATCTGTGATTCTGGAAACCCACCTCATTCCGTTTCTTGATACTGCGCTAAGCAATCGTTCTTGTGTCAAGATCTATGGCACCGACTATCCCACGCCCGACGGTACGCGATCCGGGATTAGGTTCGAGCTGGCTAGTGCACATACGGCCGCACCGCGATATCTGCAACTCGGCGGAACGAGCACCGCGATTTACTTTAATTTAGTACCGGCTGCGGACATTCGCCAAGTCATAGCAACAGCGGAACAAGTGACAGGCCGAACGATCAGTACACATAACTGCGCTCGAGGAGTCGATGATCCAGCTGTACTGGTCGCGCAGGTGCGCTATCGGTATTCAGACAAATTCGAATGCGAGGAATTAGAGGGCGTGCTCTCGATTACGAGCGGAGCGCTTCTCCTGCCGCTCGCAAATTGGCGAGGCGCATTTCCGAATACTTGCGCGACAGCACTACTCCCTGCGCGCCCGCTCGAATTGCGGCGCGGACAGCTTCGCGTACATCACCCGGTTCGGTTTTCTTTTCATCGGCTGCGGTGGGAATGTCGATGTCAATGCCGGGCCAGATCTTCACGGCTCCAGCGCTGGCAAGGGCTCGGCGTGTCTCTCGCTCCACGTAATTGGCGGATAATCCGCTGTGAGGGAGATCCTGAAGATTGGCTTCCTTGAAATTCTGAATCTTGTACGTCATCGCGAGGACTTCGTCGGGCGTAAAGTCCCCAAAGATGGTTCGGCTCACGCTCTTCACATACGAGGCAAGTCGCGGTCCACCGCAGTTGTTGTACATGACGACTTTGAGAAAGTCGGAATAGCTGCGGAATTCAGCGTAGTCCTGCTCCGCACGATAGAAGGGACTAAAGGAATTGTTGTGCCAGATGTGCCATCCGACCTGGAGGTCGGGCCGAATGGCTTTCGCCGTTTTATAGATATTCTGGTACGCGAGCTTCTGTCCATCGTTCCACAGCTTTTCCCAATTCAGGATCTCCGGATAATCGACGAGCAAACGCCAGCACGACACGAAAGCGCCATCCGCAGGGCGTGAACCCGCTAGCGTCTGATCCACCAGCGCAGCCAGCTTGCGGTACCCCTCCATGGCGCGCACAGTATCGATGCCGCGCGCCTTTGCTTCCTGTTTGCAGAACTCGCAGAAGCAGGTGACAAGAAGAGGATCGCGCCCGCTACCTCCGTGTGAAGCTCCGATCGCATTCCCAAAAGGACCCTGCCGCTCGCTGCCCCACATAATCCCATCCACTGGATAGCTGTGGCCATAATCCTCGGTCAGCGCTTGCCAGAAGGCCTGAACCTCAGGATTGTGAAAGCAGAGTGTGTTGACCTTCTTACCGGAGACGGTTACTTCCTGCAGTCGTTCAATGCCATCGAGGTCTGGCCGGAAGACATCCTCATACCAGCAGAATGTTTTCATGCCTCGCGATTTCGCCTCGGGCAGAACGCGTTCGAGGACGTCAAAGCCCGCATGGTCCGGAGCTTGAATATTCTTGAGGGATGTCTGAGTGTAGTACTGCTCATGAGTTCGAGCAAAGTTTCCCCCGTGGAAATTGACGTCGTATTCCTGTTTGCCATGATCGGGCAGCGGCTGTCCGGGAACCTGCCTGCCTGCGATACCGCGACCATAACTAAAGGTCGCGATGAGCAGAGTATTGACATCCGCATCCTTTTGGAAGCGATCGAGCCCCGGAGCAACGCCTTCATCGACGAAAGAAACAGCTCCGACTTGAATGGCAATGGTACGGTCTGAAGTCTCCGAGGCAACCGGAAGATTGGCGCCAACGCCGGCGGCGGTGATCAATTTTGCGAACTCACGTCGGGAAAGTTTACTCATGGCGTTCGCAAGTATAACGGGCGAGCCGCACGGGAACACTAGAGGCTCTTCTCGATTTTTCTACTCGCAACTTCTAAACTGAATCCCGCCAAAGAGCTTTGTTGCAATGGCTGGAGAGGAACCATGGACCGACGCTCGTTCCTTTTGTTGACGGCTGCTTCCGTCGTGGCACCACCCCCGGAATTGTTTGCAGTATCAGCGGCGCAATCGAACAAGAGTTCGACGCCGTGGTATGCGTCAATGCGGCGCTGCGGGCAGATCAACTACAACGAACACGATCCACTTACGATCGACGCGAATGCCTGGGGAGATTACTGGGCGTCTCTCAAGGTCGATGCCGTGCTTTTGAACGGCGGCGGCATAGTGGCTTTTTATCCTACGCAGATTGCGTATCACCATCGAAGTCAGTTCCTCGGCACCCGAGATCTGTTCGGCGAAATGGTGGCTGCGATGAAGCAGCGGGGCATCCGGGCAGTCGCGCGCATGGATTGCAATCTTGCCTATGCGGACGCACTGAAAGCACATCCGGAATGGTTTGAGCGTAATCGCGACGGCTCTCCGCGACCGCACACCGAGTCGCCATGGCTTTTCTCGACGTGCATGTTCAGCACCTATTTCACGGAGCAGATGACGGCGATCTATCGCGAGATCAATCAGCACTATCCGGTGGATGGATTCTTCACCAATGGCTGGCCATCTACGGGCACGCTACGCGTGTGCTACTGCGAAAACTGTCGCCGGTTGTTCGATCAACTCGGCGGTGTTCCTCCGGAGGAGACTGACGTGTCCAACCAGCTTTATCGCAAGTATTACCAGGCGTACATGGATCGCGTGCTGGCGATCTGGCGGCTTTGGGGCGAGGTCGCTCAAGAGAAAACTCCGCAATCGGTGTACGTGGGAAACCTCGGAGGTGGACTCGACACGGTAAAAGATCTGAAAGACATAAGCCAGGTGGCTGCCTGGTTTAATGCCGACCACCAGGGCCGTTCCGGCGACACCCCCATCTGGGCTTGTGCCCAACAGGGCAGAGTCGCAAATTCCGTGATGCAGGGGCGAACCATTACGAATGTCGCCGGCGCATATGCGAACGCGCAGCCGAATTGGCGGCACGTCTCCAAAAGCCCCGCCGAGTTGACGATGTGGCTTGCGCAAACCACCGCCAGCGGTATGGTTCCATGGTTTCATTGGTTGGGTGGCTCTCCTGAAGACACTCGCTGGCGCGAGGTGGGACATTCTTTCTTCAATTGGATCGCAGACAATCAGGCCCATTTCCGGAATCGCAGTTCAGTCGCCGACTTGGCCGTCCTATATCCACAGCGCACGGTCGCCTTTTATTCAAGACCAGAATCGCATCGGCCGCGCTACCGCGGCGGCCCCATCGATTACCTCCAGGGACTCTACTTCGCCCTGCTTGAAGGGCGCTTCGTCTTTGATTTCGTCCATGAAAGCAATCTCGATGAGAGTGCGCTAAAGAAATACCGCGCTCTGCTGATTCCCAATGCCGCATATCTCAGTGATCGCCAGTGCGAAGTGATTCGTGGTTATGTGAATAGTGGCGGATCGCTGCTGGCAACATTCGAAACTTCTCGTTATGACGAGTGGGGCAACCCGCGTCCAGACTTTCAGTTAGCCGACATGTTTGGCGCACACGCGGCAGGAGAAGTGATCGGACCTCGCGGCAACAGCTACGCCCGCATCGAGGCGAGGCATCCGGTGATAGATGATTTCAAGGGAACGGCGCTGCTGCCCGGCGCGGAGAACCGCGTCCCAATTCGGGCGGACTCGCCCCTTGTGCTCAGCATCGTTCCCGCCTATCCTGCCTTTCCCCCTGAAATGGTGTACCCGCGTGCACCTCGTACTACAGAACCTGCGGCGGTGTTCCGGGAAACCGGGAAATCACGAATCGCATACTTCGCCGGCGATGTGGACCGTACGTGCTGGCGATCAGGCGACGACGATCTCAGTCATTTATTGCAGAACGCCATCAATTGGATTCGTGGCGCTGATCCTGTTGTGTTCATTAGCGGTGCGGGCCTGATCGAAGTTTTCGCGTGGGAGACCGAACCGGGTTACGCTCTACACATCCTGAACTATACGAATCCAAATGCCACGCGCGGCTATATTCGCGGGGCCTATCCAATCGGGCCGCAGCAGGTCCGATTCCGAACTGATGGACGTGCGATCAGGAGTGCACGCACTTTACGCCCGGGAACACCGCTGAAATTTCACCAGCAGGACCGAACCGTGAGCTTTGAGATCCCAGCGATTGGAGATTATGAGGTCGTTGCGTTGACTTAGGCGATCTTCTCAATACAGCTAACGTAACGTAATTGTGGCTGTGGGTCGCAATTCGAATAGACACCATTTCTCCGGTTTCTCCGGCGCTGAATTGGTCTGATCGAGCGCTGCCCGAAGTCCGAGGAAAAATCTGCA
>Ga0066661_10000861_pt1 | contig 11400 bp, 14 predicted proteins | sample GraSoiAngelo_110_FD_66454 | JGI IMG/M metagenome (GOLD analysis project Ga0066661, IMG submission 66454) | Grasslands soil microbial communities from the Angelo Coastal Reserve, California, USA - 14_0903_12_30cm | ecosystem: Environmental > Terrestrial > Soil > Grasslands | place: USA... | reverse complement strand
GGCGACGCAAGAACACGGCGCGGCATTCCACATGCCTACTTTTTTTCCGGCGCCTTGGGCAGTTCGACCACCAGCACCGTGCGCCGGTTGGGCACGAAGTACTCGCGGGCTACGCGCTGAATATCCGCCGGTGTCACCCGCAGAAACCGGTTGAGCTCAGTGTTGATCAGGCCGGCGTCCTTCCCCAGCACCGCATACTTGCCGAGGGCATCGGCCTTCTGCTGATCCGTGCCGCGGCCGAGGATGAAGGCGGAGATCTCCTGGTTCTTGGACTTTTCGAGTTCTTTGGCGTCCACCGGCTGGTTCTTCAACTGCTGAAGCACCGCCTCAATGCTCTTTTCGCCCTCCTCCGCGCCCTTGCCCTGATTCATGACCGCAAAGGCAAAGAAGAGATTCGGTTGCTCGGTGAAGTTGCCGAAGCCGGCGGCCTGTACCGCCGCGCGATCCTCGTACACCAGCTTGCGGTAGAGCCGGCTGCTCTCGCCCGCCGAAAGGATATTCGAGGCCAGGTTGAGCGGATAGGAGTCGGGCGTGAAGAGTGCAGGCATCTTGTAGCCAATCACCACCGCGGGCAAGGGTGTGTTCGGGTACGACTTGCTCACGCGCACCTCGGCCTGCTGCGGTGGTTCCTGTACGGTGACGCGCGGGACCGGCTGCACGGCGCGCGGGATGCCACCGAAGTATTTCTCCACCCAGCGAATTGCGTCTGCGGCCGCAAAATCGCCAACAATCGCCAACGTAGCGTTATCCGGGCGGTAGTAGGTCCGGAAAAAGCTGCGCACTTCCTCGACCGTAGCTTTGTTCAGATCGTCCATGCTGCCGATGGTGGTGTGGTGGTACGGGTGCACCTTGAAGGCCACGGCATACAGGTCTTCGATCACCAGGCCGTACGGGCGGTTCTCCACGCGCAAGCGGCGTTCTTCCTTGACCACTTCGCGCTCAGACTGGAAATTGGCCTCGTCCACGTTGAGGCTGCCCATCCGGTCGGCTTCGAGCCAGATCACGCGTTCGAGGAAGTTGCTGGGGAAGGTTTCCCAGTACACGGTGACGTCGTCGTTGGTATACGCGTTGTCAAACCCGCCCACCGCTTCGACGATGCGTGAGTGCTGCTCCGGGGGCACATGCGCCGAGCCCTTGAACATCAGGTGCTCGAACAGGTGCGCGAACCCGGTGCGTCCCGGCTTTTCATCTTTCGAGCCGACGTGATACCAAACCTGTAGGTTGATCACGGGCGCGGCCTGGTCTTCCACCATCACCACCCGCAAGCCGTTAGCCGTCGTGTGGCTCACTACGCGAAGCTGCGGCGGGCGCACCGCGGCAGGCGTAGCTGAGGTGGACGCAGCTTTAGGATGACTCGGCGCCGTCTGCGCCCAGCCCGGTGTCGCGAGCAACCACACCCCGCCGAGCAACAGAAGCGCGGCCTTCAACTTTTTCATTCCGGAACCCCCCAAAGAATCGCCTTGCACAAGAGCTGCAGTACTATCGAGCCTCAGTATCTTAGATTCGGCGGGCCAGTGCGTCAATTGCGACAGCGCACCTACAGAACGCAGGCAAGACTGCGGATGGAACAGAAGACGGAAATGGCTTCGAGGGAGGCTGCCCTCTACCGGGAGCCGGACACCGCCGCGCCACCGACGCCTTTACAGCCCGTCACGAATTGCCCGCAACCCTGCGGCGGAGGTGTCGGCGTCTTGCCCCGCGTGGCCAGCGGGAAGGCTATAGCCGGCGCTGCTGCCAAGATCACCAGCCCCACCACCATCCAAGGGTTCAGGTGATGAGCTGCCGCTGCGGTGGTTTCGACGATCTCGGTGCTTAATGCAGCTTCGGTCAACTGGGATGGAGTGGCTTGTGTGGGCTGGTCGGGGGGCTGGTTGTTGCCGCGGACGGTGGAGATCATCCCCGCCAGAACGTCCACGCACTGCCCAGCTAAGCTGCAGAACCGCACCTTGCCCTCTAAGACAACCAGCAGCATCAGGTCTCTCCGGTAGAAAACATAAAAGTCCGTGCCCACCACGCCGGCCACCCCGACCGGTGTGTGCACCTCGAATTTGGCATCGGGCCGCGCCAGGCGCACTGCGTTCGACCGAATCCGACCGTAGATCAGATCGATCTGCGTCTGTTGCGCGCCGGGGTCATGCTTAGTGACGCGCAGGCTCGATTCCGAACCGACATTGAGCACCGAGCCGTCGTCCAGCCCGATGCGCGCGCGGCCCTGGCGCTGCGTGTTCACCAGGTCTTCCCAGTTGACCGGCGCCTGCGCCGCCGCGGCCAACTGCTGCGCGCCCCGTTGGATGTTCACTGCCGGGATCATGCGGGTAACCTGCCCGGCGTGCTGTCCGGCCTGGGCCGCGACGTCCGGAGGAACAACCAATGCTAGACAGAGCAAAACGACGAGTGCACACACGAGCGGGGAGCGGGTTCTCATATTGAGTCTCCATATCTCCAAGGGAAAAGCTCTTACTTGACCGTTGATACTGGAATGTCTGCGCGGCGTCAAACGGGAACGGGGGCGACTGTTCTTTCCCGGCAACTCAGGGGCGTAATCTCTGTACCCCGCGTGCCTGCTGCGCGGAATCTGTTAAGCAAGGATTGGAGCGCGCTGGCCGGCGAGGAAATAAGTTGAAACCCCCGGGCCTTGCGAGCATCCAAGTGGAGGCAGAGTGTAGCTCGCCCCGCGCCTCCCTCAAGTGGGCGTCAACAATGAAAAGGACCGCCTCATGAAACGCCACGCAAAGCTTCCTCTGAAATTGGCCGCCCTTGCGATTTTGCCGCTGGCCTTCGCCTACTTAGCCCAGGCTCAACTGCCGCCCTCGAGGGGCGCGCCGCAGGTTGGTCAGAAAGCGCCTGACTTTACGCTGCCGGACTCGTCGGGCAAGCCAGTGAGGCTCTCCGATCTCCTCGCGGTGACACCATCGGGGCAGGCCGGCGAAGCCGCCAGCAAGAAGAACGCGAGGTGGACGCTGCTGATTTTCTACCGAGGCTACTGGTGACCGTACTGCAACTCCGAGTTGCGGAGTTTTCAGCAGAAGCTGGAGAAATTCACCGCGCGCGGTGTGCGCATTGTGGCCATCAGCGTGGACCCGCCTGAGGTCACGCGGGCACATAGCGAGAAGCAGGGTTACACCTTAACGTTTCTCTCCGACCCCAAGGCGGAAGTCATTCGCCGCTACGACTTGCTGCATGCTGGAGGCGGCATTGGCGGCGCCGACATTGCCCGGCCAGCGGAGTTTCTGCTTGACCCCAGCGCAACGGTCCGCTGGGTCAACCTGTCTGAGAGTTACAAAGTTCGCGCCACCGCCGAGCAGGTGCTCAAGGTGCTCGACGACCTGGGCGTGGGGCAGCCGGGCAAGTAGCGCCGCCGGTCCGATCGGAATCCGCATTTGGATCTAGATTCGTGGCAGCCGATTTGGCTGAAGCTGCGTTGCCGATAAGATTCCGGCGCGACACGCCGCAAGAGTGAGACAATAGCCCTCCCTGAGGCTCCGGTTTGGGGTTTGCCGATCCGGAGCTATCCCATCGCCGGAGCCCATCGTGACCGCACCGACCCCCGCGACAAACTACGAAGTGAGCGTTCTGCGCGAGCACTTGGAGCGCTATCGCAGCGTCACGCTGCAGACGCTCGATCTGGTGCCGGACGCCAAGCTCGACTGGCGGCCGCTCGACGCCCTGCGTACCTTTGCCGAGCAATTCGTGCACATCGCCCAAATCGAGGACTTCTACATGCGCGGGTTGCTGGCGAGCGACTGGAACTTCAGCCGCCTGGAGCCCGTGGCCGAGCGGCTCACCCGCAAACTGATTCGCGAGCGCCTGAACGGAACCCGCGCCTTCACGCTCGAAAAACTGGACACACTGCCGGTGGCACGCCTGGACACTTTGGTCGTTGTGCCTAACGTCCCAGTGGAGTGGCCGCTGCGGTCCTGGTTGTGGTACGTGGTGGAGCACGAAATCCATCACAAGGCGCAGCTCGCTCTTTACCTGCGACGCCTCGGTGTGGCGCCTCCGTTTTTTGCTTATGCGCTGCCGCCGGGCATGCGTCCCGATATCCACCCCAGGTAAATCACTGAATCCATTGATCGCACGCGGCAAGACTCACTTCCATGTTCTCAAGCACACGCTCGGGACGCTGCTGCTCGGTCGTCAAAACGCCAGCGCATTCCTGATACGACAATGCCTCGGCCACAAGAGCCTGCCTTCGTCCATGCAATACGTTAATGTGAGCGATCAAGATGCCGACGCGAAGGCGCAGAGAGTCTTCATGGATGTTTTCTAATGCTCTGGTTAGTTTTCTGTCGCAGCATGAAACCACCAAGGTTGCGTGGGTCCCTGGAGGAACAATGAAAGAAACCCTGACAACTTGCACGCGCACTCACGACTATAAGGCAGCCACGGTCGAAGGTTGGAAGTGCTCCAAATGTGGGGAGGAATTCGTACACATTGGCGCCCCTCGTTATTGCCCGGAATGTGGCGCGAAGTTTGACCCCGGCCCTAAGTGACGCTCTCTCTTTTCAACGCGCTATTCGCTCAATTCAATAATGTAGTGCAGTGTTGCGGATGCCTGGACGGCCTTCGGTGATATTGGCGAAAAGCTCTTGTTGAAACGTAATATAGGGGCGCGGCCCGACGCGCCAAGAGCCGGCCGGATAACCGCTTTCGCTTTATCCACGCGCTCCTTGACACGCGCGCCCGGCGGCGCTAGCATCCGCCGCCTACCCTAGGTTTCCCTCGATTTTCGCCCCGGAGAGGTGATCCATGGCTCCAGTGAATTCCGGCCGGGTTCTGCTCGGCGCCCTCGCCGGCGGTGTAGTGTGGAATCTGTGGAGTATAGCTATCAACGTAGGCGTGCTCAGAGACCGCTACGCAGCCGCCCAGCAAGCCGGCACCTTTCTTGCGCAGCCACGCTACCCGTTTTTCGTAGGAATCTGGATTCTCACCCAGTTCGTGCTGGCCTACATCCTCGCTTGGTTCTACGCCTCAGTACGAGCCACGCGCGGCGCGGGTCCCGGCACGGCACTCCAGGTGGGTTTGCTGATCGGCTTTGCTGCCGGCTTCCCGCTTAATCTGAGCACAGCGGCCTGGTCGCCCATCAGCCGTGCCTTTCCGCTGTGGTGGATGCTGGATATGTGGGTGGGCGCAGTCCTGGCCGCGTTGGTGGCAGGCTGGTTGTATCGCGAATAGGGCAGAACGACATCAACCCGGGGCGAAAAGGAATTCCGCTGCAAGCACCGGCCCTAGCGGCCGTCGTGGTCGAGCTTGAGCACCGCCAAGGCCATATCGTCGTATTGCGGAGTGCCGCCGACGAACCGATCCACCGCGGCGGAAATGCGCGCCACCAGCGCTTCGGCGGCTGCGGTATGATTCTGTGCGCAGATTTCCTGGAGCTGCTCGATGCCGAATTCTTCTTCTTGCGCGTTACGCGCCTCGATGAGGCCGTCGGTGAAGAACAGGAAGGCGTCGCCGGGATGAAGTTGCACGGTCTGCAGGGCGTAACGCACGGAGTCAAACATGCCGGAAGGCATCCCCCCCTCGAGCAATTCGCAGCAGCCCCGCGCTGAGATGTGCAGCGGGCCGGGCAGGCCAGCATTCGCGTAGCATAGCGCCTGGGTCGCAGGGTCAAACACCGCGTACTGCACCGCGCAGTAGCGCGCCTGGATGGCACGCACGCGCAGGCGGTTGTTCAACAGCTCCAAGGCTTCGCTCGGAGGCATGCCCGTCTTGTGAATGCCGCGGAGCGTGCCCAGCACCAGTGAGGCATAGAGGGCTGCGGGCAGGCCTTTGCCAGTCACGTCGCCCACATACAAACCCACCTTGTCGTCTGACAGTAGAAAATAGTCCAGGAAATCTCCGCCCACCTCAGCCGCGGGGAGAAAACTTTTCGCCACCTCAATCCCGTGCGACCGCAGCGGTTCGGCCGGCACCATCGCCAGTTGCAGGTTGCGGGCCTCCACCAGTTCGTACTCGCGAACCTTGGCGACCGCATTCCAGTCCACATTTACAACAACAGAGGACATCCCGAGTCTTCTCGGCTGTTCGCGCTCCGCCAGGAAGGGGGAGGCGGTGAAACAAAAAGTATATCAGCGCTTGCCAAACGCCAGCGGGTCAGTTTCTACAGGTTGCGCTATGCGTCTATGATACATGCGTACGGACTACGGCCTTGCGGCCCCCTGCACCGCCGCGAGACAATAACACCGTCATGCGCGCTCTCATTTCCCTCGTCATCGTCGCGGCCATCGTGCTCGGCGGCTATTATTTCTATCTGAAACACATGCAGCCAGACGGCGCCGGCAGCAACCCCATGGAGGCTGTGAGCCTCACCGGCGTGCAGAATGACCTGCTGGCCATCGCGCAGGCCGAACGGGCGTATCTCGCTCAAAACGGTTCATACGCCAGCCTCGAGGAGCTGATTCGGAGCGGCAGCCTCACGATGTCTCGCTCCGGCCGCGATGGCTACACCTACTCGGTCGAAATAACGGCGGGCAGTTTCCATGTTACTGCTCGCTACAACGCCCCGCCGGGGAAAACCTCCGGGCCGGGTCATCCCACAATCATCGTGGACCAGACCCTACAGGTGCAGCAAAGCGAGTGAGGCCTGCAGCGTGGAAACTGTGCTAATGACAAACCCACCAGGGAACATTGTCATGCGGAGCTGCGTACCTCTCTCATGAGCACGGTTGAAGAAACGCCAGGCTCTCCCGCGGAAACCGCGGAAAAGGGAGAGGATGATGTCCGAAGAAATGATTGGGTTCGCCGCAGTGGTGTTGGTTTGCAGCATCCCCATGGCCGCAATTTATGCTTTCTACCGCGTCCGGAAGCTGAAGAGCGAAGAGCGGCTGGCGGCCATCGCTAAGGGTTTGAATGTTCCGTTTGAGCCGGAGTTGGCCCATCCGCAGCGCTCGCGCCGCTCAGGCATCCTATTAGTGTGCGGCGGGCTAGGCTACTCACTGACGTTCGCGCTGATTTCGCTGCTCGAGCGCAACGCGCTGATTCCAGCGGCCTTCGGCATCATCCCGGTGGCCATCGGCATTGGTTACTTCATTGATGCCACTCTCGTCCGCCGTGAGCTCCGTCCCTCAGGCTAAAAGCGCGCCCCGCCGACACGTTGGCGCTTGGCCGTGCATAGAGTCGACCTTTCATTAGTCGGAATGTGAGTCCCCCGGCGATGCCTCATGGGCTGCGCTTCTGGTCGGCCACCAGCACGCCCGCCTCGGCGTAATTCGTGGCGGGCACGTCCAAAAAGGCAACGTGGATATTTTCGCGCTTCGCGCGCCCTTCTTCTTCGAGAGCCTTTGTGATTCGCTCGACGACCTTGCGCTTCTGGTCAGCCGTGCGGCCCTCCACCCAGGTAATTTGCACGTGTGGCATCGCTCCCTCCTCGCGGTGAACGCGGCGCATTGTACAGAGTGAAAAGAGCAAAAGGAAAAGGGAAAAAGGGGGAGTTCTCAATTTCCCCTGGTGCGAGGATTCGGGCCGCGCAAACTCTCCCGGCAAGTGTAGTGGCGAGACTGACCAGCGTTGGTGAGGCGCTATGGTAAGATGAATTGAGAATGCATCCCGACATCAAACATTTGATTGGGCTGCAAGTCATTGATTTGCGGCTTAACGAGCTCCGCACGCTAGTGGCCAGCTTCCCAAAGCGCCTGGCTGAGATTGATGCGGGCGCGGCCACCGCGCGACAGCAACTCGCCACAGCCAAGGAAACCCTGATCACCAGCCTCAAAGACCGCAAGCGGTACGAGCTCGACGTCGAGCAGTGGAAAGATAAACTTCGCAAGTACAAGGACCAGACCGCCGCGGTGAAGACCAACGAGGCCTACAAAGCCCTCCAACACGAAATTGCGAACGCCGAGGCCGAAATCGCCAAGGCTGAGGACCGCTTGCTCGAGCGCATGGTCGCAGGCGAAGAGTACGAGCGTCAGGTGAAGGCCGACGAGCGCGCCCTCAAAGAAGTCGAGACCGCGGCCCAGGCCGACCGTCAGGCGATCGATGCCGAGCAGGCGGCGGCGCAGAAAGAGCTTGAAGCCGATATTGCCGAGCGCGAGCGGGCCGTGGCTACTATTCCGGAAGACCTGCTGGACCACTACCAGCGCATCGCCCGGCGCCATAACGGCGTCGCTCTGGCGGAAGTGCGCGACGAAACCTGCATGCTCTGCCGCGTTCGCGTGCGCCCCCACGTCTACCAGGAGCTTCGCCGCGAAACTTCCCACGAGATTTTCCACTGCGAGTCCTGCACGCGCATCCTGTATTACACCGATCAGCCGGTGGCGCAGGCACCCATGGCGCAAACCAGTGAAGGCTAGCCGCAGCCCCTGCGCCCCGCCTATTCAGGGGCGGGGCTGTTGGGGAAGCTCAGCCGCTGCAAATTTCTCAGTGATCCTGCCAGCATGAAGCAACATCCCAAATCGCAGCCACCGCGCTCGGCTCGACTCTTCTCCGAACCCAGCCAGCCCACCGACGTGTATATCGCCCACATTGACGGTGCAGCGCGGGGCAACCCCGGACCCGCTTCCTACGGCGTGATCATTCGTCGGCCCGACGGCCAGCCGCTTGCTTCACTCGGCAAGTATCTGGGCCGCGCGACCAACAATGTCGCCGAATACTACGCGTTGATCGCCGCGCTCGACTACGCCTCCGCTCACGGTATCCGCAAGCTGCGCGTGCGGAGCGATTCCGAGCTGCTGGTCCGCCAGATGCAAGGAGTCTACAAAGTTAAGAGCACGGATCTCCGCCCGCTGCACGAGCGCGCCCGGCGGCTGGCAGCGGGACTCGCCTACTTTCAGATTGAAAGTATCCCCCGCGAAGCGAACCACGAAGCCGACGCGCTCGCGAACGCCGCGCTCGACGGAACGCATGACGAGTCAAGCGTCAGCGTTCAACCCGCGGCCAGCGCTTCTCTTGCACCGCCCAAGACCCCGAAGACGAAACTCGAAACTCGTCGCATTCGCGCGCGCTATCGCCATGGCGCTCTGCATCCCGCCGAGCCACTCGACCTCCCCGAAGGCGTCGAAGTCGAGATCACCGTCCACAAAGCACAGGGGGAGTGATCCTCCGTTTGCGCAGGCTTCGTCAAGGTTTCAACTGTGGCCTGCCTCTTCAGAGGCGGGGCCTTTAAGTTTTTTACGGAACCCCCGCGTCTGGAGATGCAGGCTACTTCAGGAAATAGGTGCGATAGAGCGTGTCGCGCTGGGCGGGAATGTAGCCGGCGTCGTGGATGATGCGGCGCAGCTCGGCTTCGTTGGTGCGGTTGCGCACGCCCGCGGCATAAACGACGTTTTCCTCGATCAGGATGCTGCCCACGTCGTCGGCGCCGAACTGCAAGCCCACCTGGCACACCTTGATGCCCGGCGTGAGCCAGCTCGACTGGATGTGGTCAATGTTGTCGAGATAGAGCCGGCTGATGGCGAGTGTCTTCAGGTAATCGACAGCGGTCGCCTCTGGAACTTTCTTTCCAAGCGCGGTATTTTCCGGGGCGAACATCCAGGGAATGAACGCCGTGAAACCGCCTGTAGTTTCCTGCAGACGGCGGAGGCGCTCGAAGTGGCTCACTCGGTGGCGGTATTCCTCACCGCAGCCGAACATCATCGTGGCGGTAGTGCGCAGGCCGAGCGAGTGCGCGGTGCGGTGCATCTCTTCCCATTCGTCGCTGGTGCACTTCAGGCGCGAGATGCGTTCTCGAACTTCGTCGTCGAGGATTTCGGCGCCGCCACCGGGGATGGAATCGAGGCCGGCGTCTTTCAGCCGCGCGATGGTGTCGCGCAGGGTAAGGCCGGAGACCTCGGCGATATTGAGAATCTCCGGGGCAGAGAAGCAGTGCAGGTGCACGCGCGGGTAGCGCTGCTTGATCGAGCGCAGCAGGTTCTCGTAGTACTCGATGCGCAGGTCCGGATGCAGCCCGCCCTGCATCAGGATGCCCGTGCCGCCGAGCTCGAGCATCTCCTCGATCTTCTCGTAGATGGCCTCGAACGACAGCAGGTAGCCGTCGCGCGAGCCCAACGGGCGATAGAACGCGCAGAACGAACAGTACTCAGTGCAGAAGTTGGTGTAGTTGATGTTGCGATCGATCTGATAGGTGGCGATGCGCGGGTCGTTCTTTTTCTTGCGCACCTGGCGCGCGGCCATGCCGATGCCCACCAAGTCATCGGAGCGGAACATCTCGAGCGCTTCTTGTGGCGTGATGCCCATCGGCTTGTATGTCCAATCCTATTTCATTTACCCGGCGTGATGTCGGCGGGTCCGCTCATCATGTCGTCATTCCGAGGAGCCGAAGGCGACGAGGAATCTCTCTAAGTGCTTGATTTCGTGAGCAGAGAGATTCCTCGCTTCGCTCGGAATGACAGATTGAAACCTTTCTTCAGCACTGCTAAGTTGCCGCTTGCGCGCGGGGCAAGTCATGCAATGCGACGCCCGCGTCGCCGGGCGCCGCGGCGAGCTCGAGCGGCCGCGCCCGAGGAATCAGCCCGGCTTCGGCGCATCGCTCGAAATACAATTCCAGCCCGGCGCGGTTCTCCGCGTCCAATGAAAAATCGATATTCTCGCGCAGGTAGCGTTCGAGCGCCAGCGCCGGCAAGCCGAGTTGCTGTGCGGCGTCCTCAGCGATTTCCACGATGCGCGCCATGCCGTAGTCTCTGGACGCGAGGAAATCGGCGACCACCTCCGGCGTGGCCGCTTCCCGGCGCGCCACCCAGAGCGCCAGCACGCACGGCCGGCCGGTCATCTCGTGCCACTGATACGCCACGTCGTACAAGAACAGGGTATCGACGCCGGGCACAGGTTGCTCGCCAGGGTCACCTCCACAGCAAATCTCGCTGCTGGGCAGCTTGCTCATCAGGGCCTCTGCCTTCAGCGTGACACGCAGCGCGGGGTCGCCGATCAGCAGCGCTGCGTCGGCCTGCGACAACATCGCTGCAGGGTCGGGCTCCATCTCGATGAATTCAGGCGAAATCCCCCAGCGCCCGGCGCAAAGCAAACGAACCAGCGCCGTCGAGCTGCGCGAACTGCGGTCGAGCGCGACGCGCCGGGCCTGCCCGATGGGCTTCTTGGCGATCACCACGATGCTGCGGACTTCGCCCTTCGCCGCAATGGCCATCGCGGGCAGCGCCACCACGCCCTCCATGCGTTGGTACTCGATCGCTGGGATGATGGCGATGTCAGCTTGGCCGCTGCGCAGCGCCTCGGCGCAGAGTGACGGCACCGTAAATGACAGGTGGTAGCGCTCGCGCAGGGGCCCGTTGGTGAATCCCCACACCAGCGGCGCGGTGTTCAGGTATTCGACAATGGAAATGCGCACCTTAGCCATGTTGTCTCCCATGGAGACATGCCAATATAGCACATTGCCTCCGATGCGGTTTCGACGGCGCTTGCCGCAGTCCGCTGCTCAGCCTAGGCCGCCCAAATGCTCATTGGAAC
>Ga0066661_10000849_pt1 | contig 11437 bp, 7 predicted proteins | sample GraSoiAngelo_110_FD_66454 | JGI IMG/M metagenome (GOLD analysis project Ga0066661, IMG submission 66454) | Grasslands soil microbial communities from the Angelo Coastal Reserve, California, USA - 14_0903_12_30cm | ecosystem: Environmental > Terrestrial > Soil > Grasslands | place: USA... | reverse complement strand
GTGGTGCGGTTCTCGGATGAGTTCGGACTGCCTTCTGAGGCGAAGGAAGCGGTCGCGTTTGCGGTGCTGGCGTACGAGACCTGGAATCAGCGGGCTTCCAATGTCCCTTCGGCGACGGGGGCGAAACGAGGGGCCGTGTTGGGGAAGATTTCGTATGCGTGAAACCGCTGACCTCAGCCTTCAGACCTCCGACCTCGGGGGCCGAGGTCGGAGGTCTAAGGTCCGATGGCTTCTCGTGGTTGTGTTCTGTTGCCTCCTCTTCCCTGCGCTTTCCTGCTCTTCCAAGCGTGATGCGGACACTTTAGTCATGCTGACTGAGTCGAGTCCGACGAATCTGGATCCGCGCGTCGGGATCGATGGACAATCGGAAAACATCGACAATCTGATCTTTGACGATCTCCTGATCAAAGGCGACGACCTGAATGTTGGGCCTGGCTTGGCGGAGCGGTGGGACGTTCCGGATCCGCTGACGTATGTGTTTCATTTGCACCCGGGCGTGAAGTTTCACGATCGGCGCGCGCTAACTTCTCGCGACGTGAAATGGACCTTTGATTCGTTGTTGCAGGGCAAGATCCGCAGTACCAAAGCTGCCGTCTATAAATATGTCGATCGAATCGAGGCGCCGGACGAGAACACGGTCATCTTCAAGATGAAAGAACCCGACGCTACGCTGTTGTGGAATCTCTCCGACGGTGCGATGGGAATTGTGCCTTACGGGAGCGGCGAAGAGATGACGCAGCATCCAATCGGGTCCGGGCCGTTCAAATTTGTCAGCGCCGAGACTGATCGTGAAGTCACCATTGAACGGAACGATGAGTACTGGGGCGGTCCGCCGAAGCTGGCGCGGGTGCGCTTTGCGGTTGTGCCGGACGAGACGACCGAAGCGCTAGAGTTGCGGAAGGGGAGCGGAGACATTGCCATCAACTCGCTCACACCCGATACCGTGGTCACGCTCCAGCAGAACTCCAACCTTGGTGTGGAACACGGCGGAGGAACGCGGCTGGCGTATCTGGGGTTCAACCTGCGCGACCCGATTCTAAAAGATGTCCGTGTGCGGCAGGCGATTGCTTATGCGCTCGACCGGCGGCCAATGATCGAGTACTTGTGGCGAGGTCTGGCCCAACCTGCGCGTAGCATCTTGCCAGCGCAGAGCTGGGCTTACAACGGAGACGTGCCGGCATACGAGCATGATTTGGAGAAGGCGAAACGGATCCTTGATGCGGCGGGATATCCGGCAGTGAATGGCGTGCGCTTCCACATCACGATGAAAACGTCGACGGATGCGAATACACGCTTGATGGTAGCGGTAATGCAGCAACAGCTGCGCGACGTCGGGATTGCGCTCGATATCCGCAGTTTTGAGTTCGCGACGTTCTTTTCCGACGTGCAGCACGGCGCGTTTCAAATGTATGGGCTGCGCTGGATCGGCGGGAATGAAGATCCGGACATCTTTGAGTATGCGTTTCACTCTTCGAAGTTTCCGCCGAATGGGGCGAACCGCAACTACTATTCCAACCCGAAGGTCGATGCGCTGATCGACAAGGCGCGGCGCGAGGTCGATCCGAAGGCGCGCAAGCCGCTGTATGCCGAGGTGCAGAGCATTTTGGCTGAGGATCTGCCATACATTAATTTGTGGTATCTCGACAATGTCATGGTGCATACGAACCGGGTCAGAAACCTGCGGCTGAATCCTGCGGGGAATTTTGATTTCTTACGGAGCGCCGAACTCGCCTCACCCTCGAATTAGAGTCGCAATCTTTCCTGGATGACTCCCGAATGGGAGCGTCCTGCACTTTTCTTACTCCAGCTCTTCCAGAAGGAGCATAATCCGACTCAGGAGATGGTTCTCCGACGGGATACGGTGTGACAGCCAGAGGAACCAAGCGATCGCGGGTTCATCTTGCAATCTGTGTTTGTTTACTGTGGACCCTTCCGGGGATGGGGCAGATCGCCAATGTCCCTGAAGTTTCCTCCCAATTCAAACTCGACATGGAAACCGCGTCGCGGTTGCGGCCTGAACTGATGGCGCAGAGCGTCGCGGCTGCCGGGCACTACGCCACGGGACGACTGGTGTTCGAACGGTTGTTGCCGGAGGTGCCACCTGCTTCCAGCAGCAAGGTCCGATGGCGGTTGCAAATCGTGGAGAACGATCAACTCAACGCCTATTCGTCGCCCGATGGAACCGTCTACGTGGAGAGTGGGCTGGCGAAAATGGCGGGACCGAGCGCCGGACTCTGGGCTGCGATCCTATCCCACGAGATCGCGCATATCGTGCGTCGCGATTGGGCGCGGCGATACTTGTATGAGAAGGTCCTTGAGACAAGCGGCAGCCAGAATATTGTGCTGGGTGATCCCGGCGTGCCGCAGGCGAACTGGAGCAGTTCGGAAAAGGCTTCCGCAGACCTGGGACGATTTTGCCGGCAGATGGAACTGGAGGCCGACCGCGAAGGGCTGATGCTGATGGCGCGAGCCGGGTACCATCCAGACTTCGTGCCCGCGCTGCACCATCTGTTGCACGCGCGCAGCAGTGGGCTTAAGACTGCATCGTTGTATGCGATGCATCCATGCTGGGAGGAACGAGATCATGAGTTGGGCGGCGCCTACACGAAGGCCAGCATCGAATTTGAGCACCGATGGCGGGAGTGGTATGCATCGCCGGGAGGAAATCCGCCAGTGATCGTGTTTGCCGATTCACCGTTGGTAAAGAAGCATGGCTCCAAGGAGTGGGAGATCCAGGTACCGATGCGCTGCCAGAACCTGGTAGGGGCGGTGGAAGTGGTGTTGCGCGCCGATCCAGGGCGGAAAGAGATGATGCGAATCGGAGAACTCTCAGATGCGGACGATCGCGGGTATGAAGTCCGGCAGCTGACCGGATGTACTTCTCCTCGAACCACCGTCGTGTTCCCGCAGGCGGAGATTATGGCCAGGCGAAAACCTGGGACGCAGTGGACTGACGTGTACGTCATCGATGCCTGGGGATCGGTGTTGGCACGGGCGGATTTGCCGAAGTTGCCGGAGTAATTCCCTCAGGGGCTGAAGCCCGCATTATTTCTGACTGTGGGCGGCGCGGCTAAAGCCGCACCCTTTCAAGGCCACCCATTATAAGTTTCGTGTCGCCGTCGAGGAAACCTTGTCGAGCTTTGCTCGACGGACAGCCGATGGCGGCTGTCCCCACATTCTCTGTTACTATCGAATTTTCAGGCATCTTATGCGCATTCTTTTTATTGGGGACATTTTTGGGCGGCCGGGACGGACGATTGTAAAGGACCGGTTGCCGCAGATCGTGCGCGAGCGAGGCATCAATCTTATTGTCGCGAACGGGGAGAACTCGGCGGCTGGCTTCGGCATTACCCCGGCGCTTGCTGAGGAATTGTTCGAACTGAACATTGACGTCATCACCACCGGGAATCACGTCTGGGACAAACGCGAGATCGTCGACTACTTCCACATGGTCGAGGGGAATGGGCACGGACCGGCGCGGCGCGTGTTGCGTCCGGCCAACTATCCGGCGGACATGCCGGGATCGGGTCTGTACGAAGGCATGAAAGGGAAAGTGCCCTATGCGGTGATCAATCTTCAGGGGCGCGTGTTCATGGCGTCGAACGATGATCCGTTTCGCGTTGCGGATCAACTTTTGCAGAAGATCAAGGCCAAGGTGATTCTCGTCGACATGCACGCGGAAGCCACGTCGGAAAAGATTTCGTTGGGCTGGTATCTGGATGGGAGAGTTACCGCGGTGTTGGGCACGCATACCCATGTGCCCACGGCGGATGAACGGGTGCTGCCGAATGGAACAGCGTACATCACCGATGTGGGAATGAGCGGGCCTTACGATGGGGTGATCGGGGTTAAGAAGGAACTCGTCGTGGGCAAGTTCCTGAATGGAATGCCGGTACGGTTTGAGCCGGCGACGGGGGATGTGCGGTTGTGTGCTGTGGTTATCGAGTGTGACGAGACGACTGGCAAGGCGCAGACGATCGAGCGCTTGATGTTGACGTAGGTTCGTGCTCCTGGTTCGCGGATTCTTGTCTTCTAAGAAAGTCAAAATCCCCACCATGTCGAACAAAACGCGACAAGGATGGGGCACCCTCGGGATCTCTTGCCATCGAGACATTCCTGATCATGCAAGACCAGGGGGCTCTCGCGTTCTTGGGATGTGACCAAAGGTACTACGGACTACCGGCCACTGATCAGCAAGAGCGGAAGCACGATAAAATCAGAAACAATGTCCATTAAGTTGTCCATCTTGGGGGCCGCGCTACTGGCCGCACTGATTGGTGCGTCGTTCGCGTTGGCGGATGAACCTTCGCTGGCCGCTCCCATGACCTGCAGCAACGGAGTTCCCGGTGCGGTCAGTTGCATCACGACCAAGAAAGATCGCAAGGACGCACAGGAAGCTTTCAAACGAGGCGCCAAGCTGCACAAGAGTCAGCGGTTTGAGGAGGCCTTGGCGCAGTTCGAAGAAGCGTCGCGGCTGGTCCCGCAAAATCGGGAGTATCTGACCGCGCGCGAAGTGCTTCGATCGAAGCTGGTATTCGACCACATTCAGCATGGGAATGCTCTGCTGCTGGAGGATGCGCGAATACGGGCTGCCACTGAATTCCGCGCGGCGCTCAGTCTGGATCCGGATAATCAGTTTGCCCAGGAACGGTTGGGCGAGGCTACACGGCAGTTTTCACCGATCCTCCAGCCGAAGGTTGCTGGGCGCTGGGGAGAGTCGGAGGAGATCCATCTCGAGCCGACCAACGATGTAGCCACATTCCATTTCGCAGGCGATGTGAAGTCTTTGTTCAGCGAACTGGGGTCGGCGTACAAAATCACGCTGCAGTTTGACGATTCGGTGCAACTCCGTCAGGTGCGCTTCAATGTGGATAATGTCGATTTCTTCAGTGCGCTGCGCCTGGCATGCAAGGTGAGCAAAACGATGTGGGCGGCTCTCGAGCCTCATCAGATGCTGATCCTTGCCGACAACGCTGAGAATCACAGACAATACGACCGCATGTCGCTGCGGAGATTCATTCTGCCGCCGCATTCGACGCCGCAGGAAGCGACCGACATCGTGAATACAATGCGGCAGATTTTCGATCTGCGGAACCTGAGTTCGGGGCAAACTGCCGACACCGTAGAAGTACGGGGACCACAGCGGGCGGTCGAGGCCTGCGCCCGGTTGTTGGACCAACTCGGCAATCCCAAGCCGCAAGTGATGATCGATGTCCGCGTCTACCAGATCAGTCACATGCTGACGCGCAATATGGGCGTGCACATTCCGAATACGTTCAACATGTTCAACATCCCGGCTGCGGCACTGGCGGGGTTAGGCGGACAAAACATACAGGATCTGATTAATCAGCTTATTGCCTCGGGTGGAATCAACCAGGCGGGCAGCACGTCGCTCGCCGGCTTGCTCTCGCAGCTCACCGGGCAACAGAGTTCAATCTTCAGCCAGCCGCTGGCGACATTCGGCGGTGGGCTCACGTTTATGGGGCTGAGCCTCGACCAGTTATCGGCACAACTGTCGCTTAACGAATCGTGGGTGCGAACTCTTGACGATGTATCGATGCGCGCCGGCCAGGGAGCTGACGCAAGCTTCCATCTGGGACAACGGTATCCGATTCTGAATGCCAGCTATGCGCCCATTTTCAATTCACCGCAGATTTCCCAGGTGCTGGGGAATCAGACTTATATTCCGCCGATTCCGTCGGTCAGCTATGAGGATCTTGGACTGAACCTGAAGGCTAAGCCTACCGTTCACGCTGATGGTACTGTCAGCCTGCAGCTTGAATTGCAGGTGCGCTCGCTCACCGGGCAATCCGACAATGGCGTGCCGGTGATCTCGAATCGCGAGTACAAAGCGAGCATCAACCTGAAGGATGGCGAGCCAGCATTCGTGGCCGGCGAGATTTCCAACAGCGATATGCGGTCGATGAGTGGGCTCCCCGGACTAGGCTTTGTTCCGGGGCTCAACATGGCGATGGTGAGCAACACCCGGCAGATAGACTACGACGAGTTGATGATCGCCATCACGCCCCACGTGATTTCCAACTTCGACCGCACCACGAATGAGATCTGGGTGAGCGAGCGATAGTAAAACCGGCGTCGGGCGTCAGCCGTCGGGCTTCCAGTTCAACTCAAGATTCGTGATCTGCCGGACGGCAAGCGCCATCGCCAGTTCTACTTCGCTTCTTTTGCGGCGAAATCCACCAGGCTCTTGTAAACGTCTGACAGGCGGTTATCGAAGCTGCCGATCTTGCGACCATTGATGAAGAGCGTCGGAGTGCCGCTCACGTCGACTTTTTTGCCAAGAGCGATGGAGGCATCGATGCGCGCCTTCGTTTCCGGCTGGGTGGTGCAAGCAACAATCTCGGAGCCCTTGACGCCGGCGCCATCGGCGAGCGCGGTGAGTTTTTCGTCGGCGTTCGCGGCGGTAATCTCCGCCTGCGTCTCGTACGTCTTGGAGACAAATTTCCAGAAAGCGTCGTTGGAGGCACGGCCCACGCAATCGGCGTATGCGGCGCCCTTGGCCGCCCAGTTATGCATCTCGAGGGGGAAGCTCTGAAAGACGAATCGAGCCTGCGGCTCGGCGGCGACGAGCGCCTCGATGGTGGGCTGTGCGGCCTTGCATGCGGGACACTGCAGATCTCCGAACTCCACGATAGTCACTGCTGCGTCTTTGGGACCGCGAGATGGGCCGGTGATTCCCTTCTCGAGAGCGTTCTTCGCAGGATCGAATGGCTTTGCGCCGAAAGGAATGATGTCGCCAATCAGGGCGTGCTGGCCATCGGGCGAGACGTAGAAGCGCGACAACTGCTGACCCTGCTGGCTGGCAAGCACGACGGTGACCTCGGCCAGTCCTTCAATCGTCGAAGGCTTGATGCTGGAGATCTTCCAGCTCATGTCGGCTTGATAGCCGAACTGTTCGTGGAGGAACGACTCGACGGTTGCTTCTGAGGGAAGATTGGCGGTGGCGTGGGTACCGAGTTTCTCGGCAGGCTTGGCGGCGGGTTTAGTTTTCTCCGAAGCCTGGCCAAGAACGAGGGTGCCGGCGAGCAGAAGGAAAACAGAAATTGTCTTCAGCAGAACGCGCATGGGTTCCTTTCAGAATAGAAATGCATGGATCTTGCGGAAACTCGGTCTCAACTCACTAGAATACTTCAGATTCGTAGATCATATTTCCGACTTTGCGGCGATGGGAAAACGGCGCCCGTAACCAAAAGCCTTCGGAGAAATCTTGAGACCTGGGGCGGCCTGCTGGCGCTTGTACTCGGCGCGGTCGACCATCCGGATCACGCGGCGGACGGTCGCAATGTCGATGCCGCGATCGTCGGCAATGCGCTCGGCGGAGTGCGAGTCTTCCACATAATCTTCCAGAACGGCATCGAGAACTTCGTAGGGAGGCAGCGAGTCGCTATCTTTCTGATCGGGCCGCAACTCTGCCGAGGGAGGCTTTTCGATCGAGGCTCGCGGAATTACGGGACGGCGTGAATTCACGTATTCAGCTAAACCGTAGACCAGAGTTTTCGGGACATCGGAGATGACGGCCAAGCCCCCGACCATGTCTCCGTACAGCGTGCAGTAGCCTACGCCGAGCTCGCTCTTATTTCCGGTAGAGAGGACAATGGCACCAAACTTGTTCGAGAGCGCCATCAGCAACATGCCTCGAGCGCGGGACTGTATGTTCTCTTCTGTGACGTCTTCTTTGAGTCCTGCGAATACATCCCGTAAGGTCTGACGGTAAGCCTCGTATGCGGGATTGATTGAAAGGAGTTCGAAGCGGATGCCGAGATTTTTTGCCAGGGTGCGGGCGTCGTCGATGGAACCCTGAGACGAGTAAGGGCCGGGCATGCCGACGCCGATGACGTTCTCCGGACCGACGGCATCGGCGGCGATCACAGCCGTCAGCGCGGAATCGATGCCGCCGCTGAGGGCGATGATGGCTTTCTGGAATCCGCATTTTCGGATGTAGTCGCGTGTGCCCAGCACCAGGGCGGAATAGGCGCTGGCTTCATCACCTTGGATCTGTTCGTGCATCTCGCCGGTGAGATCCCGGGAATCGAAGTAGATCAGGTCTTCTTCAAACGAACGTCCCTGCGCGATGATCTTGCCTTCGCGATTGAGCACCAGGCTTGAGCCGTCAAACACCAGGCTGTCGTTGCCGCCGACCTGATTCACGAGCGCGACGGGAACTTTGTGCTGGCGGGCGATGCTGGCCAGCATGTCGCGGCGGAATTCGCGTTTGCCGATCCAGAAAGGCGAGGCGGAGATATTGAGGACAAAATTTCCACCCTCGCGAACAAGCGATTCCACCGGATCAACGGTGTAGAGGCGCTTGGCCCAGAATTGCTTGTCGTTCCAGGCATCCTCGCAGATGGTGAGCGCCATTCGGTTGCCGCAGAAGGGGAAGAGTTGCTGGCTCTTCGCGGGGGCGAAGTTGCGCATTTCGTCGAAAACGTCATAGGTGGGCAGGAGCATTTTCGACTGTAGGAACGCGAGCTTGCCATCCATCAACAGGGCAGCAGAATTCATCGCGGACTTGCCAGTGTCAGAATCAGCGGGTGTTACCAAGCCGCAGATGACAGCAATACCCGTTGTGGCCGCGGCTATGCGCTCCGCCGACTCACGATTGCGTGCGACGAACGAAGGGCGCTCGACCAAGTCGCGCGGGGGATATCCACAAACGGATAATTCGGGAAACAGGATCAAGCCCGCGCCGGCTGACTTGGCTCGTTGGGCGAAGTCGATGATCTTGGCGGCGTTGCCGGAGAAATCCCCGACTGTCGGATTGATCTGTCCGAGGGCAATCTTCACAAATTAAGTGTAAAGCTTCTCGCCATGGGCTTGCGAACGTCGTATTTTGAAGGCATATCATCTTTTTCGGGGAAGGCTCGCGGAACCTGCTACAATATCGATTTTGTACAGTCTGGAGGTAAGTTGATGCCCCTGCAAAGGCCGTCCCAGAAGTTGTGCCTTGCGCTTTTCTGTTCTCTGCTCCTCATCCCCTCACTCATTTCTATCGCGTCCGCCCAGTCCGACGGCAAGTCGCTTCGCAGGATGAACTCTGGTTTGTCCCCTGACGAGCGCGCGTCGATGGTCGTCAAAGAGATGACGATCGACGAGAAGATCACGATGCTGCATGGGACCGGGATGGTGGGGCTGAGCCCCATGAGCCCGCTGGCCGTTCATTCGAATGGTGGCGCGGGATACGTTGTGGAGATTCCGCGGCTGGAGATTCCGGCGATCCAGATGTCGGACTCAGCCTATGGCGTGCGTATGAGCGGCGAGAATGGGCGCTACTCGACAGCGCTTCCCTCTTGTGTGGCGGGCGCTGCGAGTTGGGATTTGCAGAGCGGATTCGAATACGGGGCGCTGATCGGCCGTGAACTGCGCGCACAGGGCTACAACATGTCGCTGGGCGGAGGAGTGAACCTCACTCGCGAGCCGCGCAATGGCCGCACGTTCGAGTACATGGGCGAGGACCCAGTGCTGGCGGGCAAGATGGTGGCGTCGGTAATCAGGGGGATTCAGGCGCAGCATGTGCTTGGCGACATCAAACACTATGCCCTGAACGATCAGGAGAGTGGACGCAACGCGGTGAACATCACCATCGACAAGCGCGCGGCGCGCGAAAGTGACCTGCTGGCCTTCGAAATCGGTATCGAGGAATCCGATGTCGCGGGTGTGATGTGTTCGTACAACCGCTTGCACGGCGACTATGCCTGCGAAAACAAGTATCTGCTCACTGATCTTTTGAAGCAGGACTGGAAGTTTAAGGGATTCGTTCTCACCGATTGGGGAGGGGCCCACAGCATAGCCAAGGCTTCCGCAGCAGGCATGGATCACGAGCAACCGGGATGGCTTTTCTATGGAGACGATCTGAAGAAGGCTGTGGAAGCCGGCACAGTACCCCAGGCCGAGGTGGACGATCACGTGCATCGCATTCTGCGCGCAATGTTCGCCACGGGCCTGATGGATGACCCGGTGCAAAGGAGCGTCCCGGATGTTTTGGGTGGACTGGAAGTGGCTCGCAAACTGGAGGAGCAGAGCATCGTTCTGCTCAAGAATGAGAAGTCGCAGCTTCCGCTGGATGCGGCGAAGGTTCATAGCATCGCAGTGATCGGACCTCATGCGGATGTGGGAATGATTTCGGGTGGTGGTTCGGCGCAGGTGGATCCTCCGGTCGGAAACGCGATCCTGCCGCCGGGCAAAGGGCAGACGAGATGGCTGGAGCCGGTCTGGTTCCCGACGTCACCGTTGAAATCGATCCGGGCAAAGGCTGCGGGGGCGAAGGTGCAGTTTGATTCGGGCACGAATCCAGCCGCAGCAGCGGCTCTCGCAAGGAACTCCGACGTGGCGATTATCTTCGCCTACCAGTGGGAGAGCGAAGGGATGGACTTGCCAAGTCTCGCGCTGCCCGAGCATCAGGACGATCTCATTGCGAAGGTTGTCGCGGCGAATCCACACACGGTCGTCGTGGTGGAAAGCGGCGGCCCCGTAACCATGCCGTGGGCCGACAAAGTCAGCGCGATTCTGGAAGCGTGGTTTGCGGGCAGCAGCGGATCAGATGCGGTGGCAAACGTATTGTTCGGAGAGGTCAATCCCAGCGCGAAGCTTCCGTTGACGTTCCCGCGGACCGAAGCCGACTTGCCACATCCGACCGTGGTGCAGCCTCCGCCGGAGTCGATTCCTGATGACAAGCGGCCCGACGTGTGGAATCAGATTGCGACTGGGCTGGCTCCCTTCCCTGTCAGCTATGACGAAGGTGTCAAGGTCGGTTACAAGTGGTATGACGCGGAGAAGAAGGCTGTGCTCTTCCCCTTCGGACATGGGCTTTCTTACACGACATATTCGTACTCTGGCCTGAAGGTCACGCCGGGGAAGAATCCGAAAGTCACGTTCACGGTGAAGAACACAGGCAAACGAGACGGCGCAGAAGTCGCTCAGATCTATGCGGCGCTGCCTGCTTCGGCGGCAGAGCCTCCGAAGCGATTGGTGGGCTTCAACAAAGTATGGCTCAAGGCGGGTGAGAGCAAAGAAGTGACGGTGGAGGTGAATCCGAAATACCTTTCGATCTTCAACGTCGAACAGAACGGTTGGCAACTGCTGTCGGGAGAGTACAGCTTCATGGTGGGCGGATCGTCACAGAGCTTGCCTTTGAAGCAGTCAGTAACTCTGAATTAGGTAATGCAGAAACTCAACTGGGGAGACAGCGGCCGCTAACGAGTGTTCTCGGGAGCGGCCAATTCTTTTGCTGCGGCCACCACTTCAGGGACGATGGCGTCAATGTCAGAGTCTCTGGTGCGATGGTTCACGATGCAAGCCCTCAGGCAGAACTTCCCTGCCAGCGTTGCGTTGGAAAGATAGATGCGCCCGCGTTTCTGGGTGTGCTTAAGGATCGAAGCGTTCAACTGATTCAGCGTGGTCTCGTCAATCCCACTTGCTC
>Ga0066661_10000841_pt1 | contig 11458 bp, 10 predicted proteins | sample GraSoiAngelo_110_FD_66454 | JGI IMG/M metagenome (GOLD analysis project Ga0066661, IMG submission 66454) | Grasslands soil microbial communities from the Angelo Coastal Reserve, California, USA - 14_0903_12_30cm | ecosystem: Environmental > Terrestrial > Soil > Grasslands | place: USA... | reverse complement strand
GCGGCCGTGTAGCCGTAGATGCGCTCGGCCCCGGGGTTCCAACTGACAATGATTCCATCCAGAGTCTTGCCGATGATCGCGTCTTCCGAAGATTGCACGATGGCGGCCAGATACGAAGCTGCCTCTTCCGCCCGTTTGCGCTCGGTGATCTCCATTCGCAGAGACTCATTTGCTTGCGCCAGGTCGGCGGTGCGTTCTGTCACGCGCGCTTCCAATTCGTGGTGCGCGGCGCGCAGCACAGACTCGGCCCGGCGGCGCTCGGCATCGGCCCGATCCAGCGATCTGGCGTTCCACCAGATCAATCCAGCCAGCAACGCCAAGTGCACCGCCGCAGACAGCACCACGCTGTGCTCTCTGTCATAGAGCCCCGCGCGCTCCCCTTCCCACCGCAGCCAGGCCAAAATCACCGAGATGCCGAACGCGGCGGGCAATAAGCGCCGCGCGGTCATGCCCCCTAGACTCTGGCTCGCCAGAATGGCGACCAGGCCGCGGTCCGGACGCACCAGCAAGACCCCGGTGCACAACACCCCGAAAAGCAGCGCCGTCGGCAGCGCCAGGTACAGATAAGAGAGGGCGGGATTCAGAGTGGAGTCCAGAATCACCGACCACGATGCCAGTCCGGCCAGCATGGTCAGGAACTGCGAGGCGCGATAACCCCCGCGGGTCTCTACGTCCAGCACTAGGAGCGCACAACCCAACAGAAAAAAGTTCAAGGCAATCATTAACGCCATTCGGCTGGGTCCATGAGCCGCACTGCCTGCAACATTCGGCCGCAACACCCACTGATCGATGCCCAACTCCCAACCGAACAGCTTATCCACCAACGTGAGTAGGCCCAAGAGTGCGACAAGCAAGGCGCACGCTTGGGCGACGCCCCGCTCCAAGCGGCCGGAAGCTTCTTTTCGCAGCAACCGGAGCGAGATGCCAGCCAGAATAAAGCAGACTGCCGTCTGGGCCTTCAACTGGGCTAGACCCGGACGCATGGTATTCATGTTCGCGATGCCGAGTATCCCACCCAGCAGAACGAACGCGCCGACCAGAATCACCAGGGTACTTGCCGCTTGCGATAGGGATTGAAATTTAGAGATCAGCTGAGGGTCAGGAGGAGAAACTTCCAACGCCCGCGCACCGTGTTCGCGGTTGCTCTCGGACAGCCGCCATCTTTCAGCAAAGGAATGGACTTCCCCCAAACTGTGGTGCTCTTCCTCCTGCATCAGTTCTCCGCCCATGCGAATCGCGCCCGCACGAAGGCTTCCTTCCCGGTGTCTGCCGACTCCCCTCCAACCTACGCGGCGGCCCTTAGAGTGTCAATCATCACGAGGCCGGTCGTAGAATAGAAGTAAACCGAGATCGCTCCTCTTGCGGCCGGTCATTCCCGCGCGGAAATGCCTCAGGATAAAATCCTGTACCGATGAATGAGCAGAGCGAGATTCGCCCCGGGAGGCGGCATTCACCGGCGCCGGATGGCGTGGAACGTTTTGTGCCCCGTAACCGAAGCAGCGGAGTATTTGGAGGAAATAGCCCGCCAGAGGTCACCACAGTGCGCCGTGCGGGGCAAGCGCCGCACCTCTGGCGTGCGGAGGGAGAGCGGACTCAGATGATTGCCGTGCCTTCCTCAAGATCTTCACGTCGCCGAAACGTTACTTTGTGCCTTTTTCCCCGATACGTGAACTTGAAGACGATCTGGCGGCCCCTCACCAGTCGGCCCCGCCCGCGCTTTTTCGACTCGGAGAGCTCGAGCCAGTTGCCTTCAATTTTGTAGGTGCCCTGTTCACCCCAGATTTTGTAGGTCCCATCGCCGTATAGAACCAGCGGCGGACTCGCGCAGCGGCCACGGTGCCCGTTTACAACCAGGCCGGCACACTGGTAGGTACCCGCATAGTTATCCTCTGCATTCACCGAGGGGCAAACCCACAGTACGATGGCAACGGCGAAGAGTCCAAACCAAAGAGAGCGCCGAAGGGCCATGAATAATGACCTCTGAGCCTGGGTGGCTGCGGCACCTGTCATCACTGCTGAGGGGACGTAGTTAGTCTTATAGCAAATCCCCGGCCAGAGCCAAAGTCTTTAAGTTATTGAAAATAGGTAATTTACTTGCAGGGCATAGAAGGAATTAGGACAGTTCGCTCAGTATAATTCCCACGATCTTCACGGAAGCGGAAAAATTGTGCAGCCTTGTCAGGGGTGGGTTCTGGAAGCCATCTCCTGTTGGCTTCGCGGCCCTGTGGCCGAAGAGCGCAGCAGCCTCGCCGTAAAAAGCCCCCAGGTCATGCCTTCGTCGAAGCGCACTCCGCGGCGAGCGAGCGTCACCACGCGGATGGGCCCAGCCAGCGGGTCGTCTTGCGCCTGGGGGCCACCATTGCGTGCCCAAGCGGCCCAGCCAAACCGAGCAAATGCCCTAGGCCGTAAGTAACACGACCGGCCGCGCCTGGTCTGCTCAATAATCCCGGACTGCCGGCACAACCCAATCAGTCGACCCAGAGAGCCACAGTCTCCTCTGCGTGCTCTGGTTCGTCGGACCAGCCCATTCGAGCGCCTGAGGAGAGAGCTTCCCGCGATTGCTGCATCGATTCTGGTCCTCGCGGTGGAAGCTCTGATGCAGTTCTTTGTCTCTTATAGCTGCTCGCTCGTTGCGGTTTATTCCCGGTGACGGCGTCTCGCGCGCGAGCGACCTGCCGTCCTTCCTCGATTCGCGGAAAGGTGTAGGACCACGCCAGGGGCAGCCACAGACCGCCGAGCGGAAGCAGCGATTTCGCGACCGGGGGCAGGTGCAGAAAGACCAAGCAAAAGCAGCAGAGGGCTGCGAACGCGCCGAAGGAAATGCCGAGCCAGAGGAGGGGGAAAGGGTGCCGCGCGCGGGTTTCCTTCGACTTGAGCATGGCGCCCAACGTCAGACTAGTAAGCAAGCGCCCGAAAGCGCTGAGGTTGCTAAATAGACCGAGCATACGGTGCGCAAGAGAGCCGTGCGCGCGAGAGCCAGTAATTTTCCATTCTGTGATCCTCACCACTTTGTTCCGCATCGCATCTTCACCACTTTGTCCTGCATCGCAATTGATAGGCCAAAAAGAATTGTCGAAAGTATTCTCGACAGCGCGGCGATAAAACCAAAATGGGAATGACGCAGGTGAGCCAGTGGTGCCAATCGAGCGACCGCAAATCGTTGTCGCGATTGAACCTGATTCGTGTTTCCCAGATTGGCGAATCAGAAGATTCACCCTGCTTTGATCTACGACTCGCGGAGACTCCGCACCTGCGTACTCAGGCCGAGAGAACGTGTTTCGGTGCGGCACAACAGTTCGCCGATGGAACACTCTTGCGAAAGAGCCCAAGAAATCCGAGAGAAACGTCCTGCCATTACCTGGCACTAACTTCTCCATCTGTGTCACTCTGAGACCGGATCCAGTTCGGCACAGAAATACTCTCTGCTCAGTTCCCGGCGTTCCGCTGAGCACGCACGCGAGCGTGCAAGCCGCGGGCGCTGATTTCGCGAGAACTATCGCGCTTGCGGCTGGCACGGCGACGCTCACCTTCTTTCCCCTATTTCTCAGGGGGAAGTTCCGGAACGGCGGCGCCATCTTTACGCGGGTCTGAAGCGCCATAATTCACGCCGGCGGCAAAGTCGCGCTGAACAGCCTGACCGCCGCCCATCAGCGCCGAAAAAGCGCCGCGCGCTTCGATCTTGTGGCCCTTGGCGTCGAGTTCGGCGCGCACGTTGCCTGCTATGCGTCCTTCCATCTGGACGTCGCACCCATCGAAAGTTTGCTTGGTGAATCGCGGGGCCTCGAGCGCGGCCTGGATGTTCATCTTGAAGTCCACGACGTTGGCGACGAACTGCGCGTGGGCTTGCGACTGGTTCCACCCGCCCATGATTCCGAAGGCGATGCGCACGTCACCCTTTTGCATCAACGCCGGGATGATGGTGTGCAGCGGGCGCTTGTGCGGGGCAAGAGCATTGGGCGACGCGGGGTCGAGGCTGAACAGCGCCCCGCGGTCGTGCAACACGAAGCCGGTGCCGTCGGCCACCAGGCCAGAGCCAAACGATTGAAAATTACTCTGAATGAGCGACACCATGTTGCCGTCGCGGTCTACTACGCTCAAGTAGATCGTATCGTCGCCCGCCGCGGCGGGCACCCCGGCGTCGACTGCGCAATTGGCCTTATCCATGTTGATCAGCTTGGCGCGTTCCTTCGCATAGGCCTTGGACAGCAGACCCGCCACCGGCAACTTGGCCGACTTCGGATCACCGATATAACGCATCAGGTCGGCATAGGCGAGTTTCTTGGCTTCGATCATGACGTGAAGCGCTCGCGTGGAACCGAAGCCAAATTGCACCAGCGGGAAGTTCTCCATCAGGTTCAGCATCTCCAGCGCGGCGATGCCCTGCCCGTTGGGCGGCAGCTCATACACTGTCCAGTCGTTATAAGTAGTGGAGATGGGCTGGACCCATTCGCTCGAGTAGTCCGCCAGGTCTTTGGCCGTCATCGTGCCGCCGTGGCGCTTGGAAAGCTCGAGGATGCGTTGCGCGATATCCCCTTTGTAAAAAGCGTCGCGGCCCTGCGCAGCCAGTTGCCGGTAGGACCAGGCCAGATCGGCGTTGCGGAACATCTCGCCCACGCGCGGCGCGCGGTCGGAGATCAGATAGGTCTGCGCGGCGTTTTCGCTGGCGCGCAACAGGTCCACGTACCGAGGCCAGAGGGCGCCAACCATTTCCGTCACCGGGAAACCCTCTTGGGCAGCGCGAATCGCAGGAGCCAACACATCCGCCAATTTCTTCCTTCCGAAGCGCTCGAGCAGCTTTTGCCAGCCATCCACCGCGCCCGGCACAGTGACCGAATAAATGCCGTGCTCAGGCATGGCGCGAAAACCTTTGCTCTTGAGCAATTCGATATTCAGCCCGGTTGGCGCCCAGCCGCTCGCGTTCAGACCGTAGAGTTTTCCCGTCTTCACGTCGTAGACGAGGGCAAACAGGTCGCCGCCGATGCCATCGGACATCGGCGCGACCACACCCATCATGGCATTGGCCGCCACGGCCGCATCGGCGGCTGTCCCGCCGCGCTCGAGCACGGCCACTCCGGCCTGCGCGGCCAGCGGCGACTCCGCAGCCACAATCCCGTACCGCGAGATCGCCATCGAACGCGCTTGCCCGCGGTCCTGCGCCTCGAGCTCGCCGGTCGTCATCTGGAATCCCATCGCCAGCCCCGCCAAGAAAATGATTGCCAGGCACGCTTGTTTCTGCATTTTCCCGCTTGACCCCTCCCCGCCCTCCGCAAAGGCGGTCCACAGAAGAATGCTCGCGCACTCTAAACGACCGCGAAGCAGGAAGCAAGGAGGCAAGGAGGCAGGGAAGCAGGAAGGGTTTTCCCCTTGCGTGAGACACGGGGTTAAGAGACGGTTAGCCGTTCCTTGTCTCCCTTCGTCTTTGCCTCCCTGCCTCCTTGCTTTCTGCTTGGCAAGGAGGGGGAACCCCCCACCTTTCTTGTAAGTGTTGATTCCAGGCGGGTTTAAGTCCAATGATTTTGTAAGTGCACATTTCAAAGGACTTGCGGAGACATTTTTCGGATGTGCGCATTCCAAAGGGCTTGCGGGCGTGGACCTGAGCAAGGGCGTTACGGGGTAAGGGTCGGCCGCTGAGACGAGACAGAGCGTCATGATGTAAGAGTCAGCCGCTTCCGCAAAGCTCTTGGCGGACTTTGCAGTCCAGATTACCTCGGATGTAAAAGTGAAATTGCGTGAATTGCGTGAATTCCGTCTTCCATTGCTGGTGAAGAACGAACGTTCGAAAGCGATGAGCGACACCGGTTAGGGTGCGATCCCGGCTTTAGTTCCCTAATTACGGTCTCTGCTATCTTGAGCCCACGTTTCATGTGCATTGCACGTGGTGCAGCGCTCTCGAAGGTGTTAAGGTGACGGCAGGAGAGAATCACTTCGACTTTCACCCGCATCTTGAGGGCGAGCGCGCCTTGAAAACTTTAGAGCTTGCTCAACTCTTAGTTCTCCATGCCGTGGAAACCTAGAACGCATACTTTCACCTCTCCCTGGAAGAAGAAATCGCACAGCGCTGGGCTGAGTACAGGCAGATGTGGGAAGGCTAGACGTAGCGCGTTACAGGCGTTGCTTCGCGCTGTGCCGAAATCGTTCGCCCGCCCGCCCCAGCAATCCATTGATTATTAAGACAGACGGTCAAGCCGAAAAGAGGTGAGCGAAACCACACAGGTTTTTGACTCAGCAACGTAACTGGTGCGGCGGGCAAAGAAGCCGCTTGCGGCTACCCTACAGGCTGGGCCATTCAAATGGAAACAGCTTGCCAGCCTGCTCGGGGTTGAGTTTGACCCCAAGTAATTCGGCGGCATGGGCCAGCACTGGGTCGCTACCTGTGGCCAAGTCCGACGCCGCAGGCAGCAGCGTCTTATCGGGCGCGACCCCTGTGTGTTCGAGGCTCTTGCCATCGGTCATGATGAGGTCGGCGTCGGTGATCGACGCCCCGTAGAAAATCGCTGTCTCGATACCCATCTGGTAGCTGTAGCGCCTGGCTTCCATCACGCTGCCAGAGCTGCGGGCACCCAGGACCACCCCTCGCTTTTCGAGTTGAACAACGCGCGCGAACAGCTCGGCCGCGGAACCTGATTCGCTATCTATCAGCACAACCAGCTTGCCGGCGAAGGCGTCGTTTTTCTTCGACTTGGCCACCAGAGGCTTTTTCTGCTCCCGGCCGGCCCGGTCGCTGACCTTAACATCGTGATCGAAAATACCACCGAGGAAGTACTTGAGAGTTTCGACGCTGCCACCGGGGTTGCCGCGCAGGTCCAAGATGAGGGCCTTGCGCTTGCGTGCTTTGCCGATCATGTGGTTTACATCCGCTTCCGAAAAGACGAACTGCGGAATCTTCAGAATCATCAGCTCCTCGCCCAACTCCACGAAGCGGGCGCGCGCCAGGTGTTCTTGGTTTTCGATCTCCCGGATAATCTCCCAGACATCGAAACTTGCGCCAGAACCGACGAGGTCCATGACACGTTTCAGTTGCCGGACTTGCGCCATCATGTCGAGCTGCCGTTCGCGGCCATCGAGATCGCGCAGATTCAACCGCAGTCCAGGCTGCGGCCGCAGGACGTTGAAGAGGTACTGGATCTTCCAGAGGTTTTCCCGGGTCGGGACGTAGCCGTTGATGGTCAGGATTTCGTCGCCCGGTTTTAGGCCTTTAGCTTCCGCGTCGCTGCGGGGGCGCACCTCAGTTATGTAGCAGTGGTCCCCGACCATCTGAATTCGCCAGCCGTAATCGTGCCGAAAGGGGCGCGACGGAGGGGCGAAAAAGGTGTGAGAGTCGTCGAGAGCAGCGAGGGCGGTAGCGATGTGCGAGAACGCCATGCTCAGCGAAGTTGCCTTGTCGATCCTCTCGTGGGCCTCGTGGACCTTAGCCTCCCAATCGACACCGTGGAATTTGGGGTCGTAATAGTGCTTCCGAACATCGGCGGCAATGACTTGCAGCATTCCTTGCGCCCTTTCGCGGTCCACACGGGACAGTTGCTGTGCTCGCGCGGGAATGGCCAGCGCTACCCCGACCCCCAATGCCGCCAATTGCCATCCTCGCCTCATCGAAACTCCTCTTGCGGGCCTCGCTTCTCTAGAGTGCTTTAGGATGGAGCTGGAGCCAATCGAGTCAAATACATCACCCAGTAGTTAAACACATCACCCGGTAGCCTGAACGTATGCCCGAAGCTAGAAAAAGTCAACGGTGTTCTGTCAGCAAGGCGGCGGATAAAAACGGCTCTCGCTGAGAGCGAAGGGAGGGCGTAGCCCGACCGGGTACGTTGAACATGACGATTGGGGGTGCAAGTCCCTACAGGGCCAGTTGGAGGCAACTGTGAGCCAAAGCAAGCGAATGATCCCGCGAGGGCGTGTGGGGAGGAACCCGGAGGCGTACTGCAGCACCTAACGCAAGTGAATCCCCGTAAGAAAAACGGGAATACGATGTGGATCAGGATTCCGGGCCGATCGTGATCAGTGTTCCGGGATCGATCCGATCAGTCCTCGGAGCGAGGCGTCTAACCGTCGGCTTGCCATCCGAGCCGCGAAGACTTCACCCGCTTGCCGGCGCTGAAGCACCTAATCTGTTCTACTTTCTCTTTTCTTTTTTCTGTTTTCTACCGTGAGTAGCCCCTCCGCCCAGGCGGCTATGGTGCGCGCCAACTCGCGAAGCACCCCGGCGTCGTTCTGGCCGGAGCGCTTCAGCACATGGAAAGAATGGTCGGCGGTTTCAATCACCCGGAGCGTTGCCCGCGGCCCTAGCGTTTCGCAAACCGGGCGGAGCAGGTTCAAATCGGCCAGGGTGTCGCGCGTTCCTTGCAGGAAGAGCATGGGCACGCCCACGCGCGAGAGGTGCTCGGCGCGTTTGGCGCCCCGTTGCCCTGCCGGATGCAGCGGAAATCCGAAGAACACTATTCCGCGGACAGCTTCGACAGGCTCTTCCGCCATGGCCAGTGACGTCATTCGTCCGCCCAGCGATTTGCCTCCCGCCAGCACCGGCAGGCCGGGCGCCGCCTCAGAGGCAGCGCGGATCGCAGCGCGCACCGTCGCTGTCAGCACCGCTGGCGGGTCCGGTCTGCCGCGGCGGTGCTCCATGTACGGGAACTGATAGCGAAACGTGGCCACCTGTGCGTCGGCCAATTCGCGCGCGATGTTTTCCATAAAGGTGTGGCGCATACCCGCGCCCGCTCCGTGCGCCAACACCAACAGCCAGCGCGCGCCCTCCGGCCGCACCAGCTCCGCAGACACCTCGCCCCATGGTTGCGCCGCTTGAAAGGTCAGCATCCCGCTCGATCCCCCAGCCCGCTCCCTGAACGGAGCATCTTGATCCAGTTTTCATCCGCCGCCGTTTGCACTTGTCCTCCTGGCGGAAACTCCGCCGTCCCTCTGTATTTCGCCTCGTCTCTGGTGCGGGCTGAAGACTGAACGCTGGCGGCTGAAGACTATGTCTTAAACTTCGCCCCCCACTCGGCGTTGAACTCTTCGCTCTTCCCGCGCGGGATGGAGAGCGTCTGCCACTTCGCGCCGGCCAGGTGTTTGGCCAGGAAGACGATCTGCCCCACGTGCTCGCCGTAATGCGTGAGTTGCCGGTTGATAGCCCGCACCACGGTATACGGCTCGGAGCGGATGAGCACCGTGCGGAGTAGGTCCTCGCTCTTCAGCGGATCGAGTTCCCGGAACAGGATGGCCCAGCCGTGTTCCCAGCGTTCAATCAGGCTGGCGCGCGCGTCGTCCGGGTCGATCTCAAACTCGGAGTCTCGCTTCCGCTCCGGCTTCTCCCCGTCGGTGGTCAAAAACTTTTCCCAGCGTGAGTGCAGGTTCCCCGCGATGTGTTTCACGATGAGCGCGATGCTGTTCTCGTCCGCGCCCAGCTTGCGGAAAAACTCCGCGTCGCTCACCTGGGCCATGGCTTTGTCCGCGGACTTCTTCAACCGCCGAAACTCGTTCAAAGCATCTTCCAAATAGTGCTGCCCTACGTCCATCTCTTCTCCTCTTCTTAAGTTCTTTGCGTCCCGCAAAGAATTCCCGGGCGTACCCGGCTGAAGAAATCTCTCTTGCAGCCGATTCTACACCTCTGTGCACCCTGAGCCTTCTGCTACCGGCCCGAGCCACGGATTGTCGATAGCCTTGAGATCCTGGCTCACTTGATCCACCCCGAGGCGTCCCACCTCCAGTAGTTGCCGATGCATTTTGTTCCCTGGAACTTCCTCCTGTTATAGCCAATCAGGGATAAAATGCGCACTCTCCTGGAGCAGACGATGCTCATCGGCGACCGCCTCCGCGTCATCCGCAAGGCCAAGAAGCTCTCTCAGGGTGACATCGAACAGCGCACTGGATTGCTGCGCTCTTATGTGAATCGGTGCGGGAGATGAGAAGTAGACTAAAATGTCGAAAGCAAATGCTTGGAACTCCATCAAAAGAGGGTGTGCCGACCCCTCCATGAGGTGATGGTTATGAGCATTGATACGGTCTTGACGCGATGCCTCGGGCTCGCGCATCCGATCATCCAGGCGCCGTTAGCCGGCGGTGGGGATACTCCCGACCTCGTTGCGGCCGTTTCGAACGCGGGCGCTCTGGGATTCATCGGTGCGGCCTATTTGACCCCGGAGCAAATCATCAGCACTGCAACGGCCGTGCGCTCGCGAACCACTCGCCCGTTCGGGATCAATTTGTTCGCTCCTCTGCCGCCGAGCGACTCTAGCGAGAACCCGGAAACTATGCTGGCACGACTGGCACCTTATTTCGCCGAGTTGGGCCAGCCCGCTCCTTCGCTGCCGAAATCGCCTGCAAGTTCGTTTGACGAACAACTCGCCGCAGCTCTCGAAAGTGGCGCGTCATCTTTCAGCTTTACTTTCGGAGCTCTGCCGGCGAGCGCCGTCCAAGCGATTAAAGCCCGTAACATGTTCTTGATCGGCACCGCAACCACAGTTGAAGAGGCTATAACGATGGAGAAGTCAGGCGTGGACGCGGTTGTGACACAGGGGAGCGAAGCCGGGGGTCACCGAGGTAGCTTCGGAAGTGATTTCGCTTCTGGGATGGTCGGCAGCATTTCTCTTGTGCCGCAGGTCGTTGATGCAGTCGGGGTACCGGTGATCGCGTCAGGAGGCATCATGGATGGCCGCGGTGTTGTGGCTGCGCTCGCTCTCGGTGCCTCCGCCGTACAGATGGGTACTGCGTTTCTGACCTGCCACGAAGCTGGCGTTCCCGACGCCTACAAGGAAGCAATCCTGAGCGCACATGAAGATCAAACCCGAATAACGCGCGCCTTCTCCGGACGTCCGGCCAGGGGGATCGTGAATCGGTTTATGACTGAGATCGAGCTCAACCACGGAGATGACGTGATTCTGCCTTTCCCGCTGCAGAATTCGCTCACTCGCCCTCTTCGGACAGCGGCAGCAAAACAGGGCCGCGCAGAGTTCTTGTCGCTTTGGTCCGGGCAGGGCGTCCGGTTAGCCCGCCGACAATCCGCAGCCGACCTTGTTGCACGCTTGGCCAAGGAGATCGATGCAACCATCGCCACCCTTCAAAACTGCGTGACGGCAGCTAGATCAGTTGGGTCACCAATGAGGCTAGCTCGGGAAGCGAAGGATCATGGGGGGCCGCAGATTTGATTTTTCTCTGTGTGCGATGCCGTCCGATCCTCACCCATAGAGGGTTACTCTTATGGACTTCGTTTGGGGCATGATCTGCATTCTGACCGGGGTGGGAGCCCTATGGAAGGCTGCAACTTCCAGGGACTTTTACGCCGCTACTATCACGCGTACCGAGCACCCCTGGCGCTACCCGACTTGGCTCGGTCGCATTGTCGCAGCGTCGATTGGAGTCGTGGCTATCTGCGTTGGGATCCTCGTACTTCAGAGCCTCAAGTGGAACTCCCAGGAGTGCGCGCCTTCGCGACATTGCCGCCAGGCCGCTCGCTCGCGCTCCAGCACCAATT
>Ga0066661_10000839_pt1 | contig 11469 bp, 8 predicted proteins | sample GraSoiAngelo_110_FD_66454 | JGI IMG/M metagenome (GOLD analysis project Ga0066661, IMG submission 66454) | Grasslands soil microbial communities from the Angelo Coastal Reserve, California, USA - 14_0903_12_30cm | ecosystem: Environmental > Terrestrial > Soil > Grasslands | place: USA... | reverse complement strand
AAGATGTAGTCGATCAGCGACTTCGCGATCGGAATCTCGGAGTTCTTCGTGAACCCGCTCGGCTCGAACCGGACGTGGCTGAACTTGTTGACCATCTTGCGGAGTGGGACGCCGTACTGCAGCGCCATCGACGTCTGCAGGGCAAACGCGTCCATCAGCCCGGAGATGGTCGATCCCTCCTTGGCCATCGTCAGGAAGATCTCGCCCGGGGTGCCGTCGTCGTACAGGCCGACCGTCACGTAGCCCTCGTGGCCCTGGATATCGAACTTGTGCGTCAGCGAGCGCCGCTCGTCCGGCAGGTGGCGGCGGACTGGCCGCGCCTCGGCGGGCACGGCCTCCGCGACGGCCGCCTTCCTGTCCTTCGCGCTGTCGTCCGAGCGGGACGTGGAGAGCGGCTGCGAGCGCTTGCAGCCATCGCGGTAGATGGCGATGCACTTGAGCCCCAGCTTCCAGGATTCCAGGTACGTGTCGGCGATGTCCTCGACCGTCGCCTCGTGGGGCAGGTTGACGGTCTTGGACTGGGAGCCGGAGACGAACGGCTGCACCGCCGCCATCATCCGCACGTGCCCCATCGGCGCGATCGAGCGGAGGCCGTTCAGCGGCTTGAACGCGCAGTCGAACACCTCGAGATGCCGGTCCTCCAGGTGCGGCGCGCCCTCGATCGTGTCGTGCTCGTCGATGTGCTCGACGATCCCCTTGACCTGGTCCTCGGCGTAGCCGAGCTTGCGCAGGGCCTGCGGCACCGTGCCGTTCACGATCTTGAGCAGGCCGCCGCCGACCAGCTTCTTGTACTTGACGAGCGCGAGGTCGGGCTCGATGCCGGTCGTGTCGCAGTCCATCATCAGGCCGATCGTGTTGTGGCTGACGAACCCGTTCGCGACGTACGTGACGTTCTCCGGCACCGAGAGGTCGAATGTGTACTGCTCCTCACCGAGCTCCGCCGAGGCGATCGTGTCGTAGAAGAAGCTGAGCAGCTCTTGCAGCTCGACATCGCCCGTTCGCTCGAGGAGTTGCGTGGCCGCACGGCGGGACACAGTGCCCGTCCGGCTCAGCGAGAGGAGCATGGTCTTGCGAAGCCCATCGTTGTCCGGGGCCAACTGGTCGACCAGTGCCCGAGAGACCGGGATGTGGTCGTATCTCGCGGCCTGGGGATGGTCCCCCTCGGCGTTCAGTGCCCGCTTGCGGGCAGACATGAAGCCGATCTGACGGGCGAACGCGCCACCGCTCGCCTGGTTTAGCAGGCGAACCACGTAGCGGGTGGCCTTGCCCCATCGGTTGTCATGGGGCTCCTCGACGCGGAGCGTGGTGACCATGCCCAGGGCGAGCATGATCGTCTGGACGTCGCGGGCGAAGCGCTCCGATGTGCTGCAGACGGACACGTACCCGGTCGTCATCGAACCGTCGGACTCGAACAGGCCACGGAGGAACGCGGAGTAGACGGACCCGTCGTTCGTGGCGAGGATTGCGTCCGGCACGTGGGCGACGTGACCCTTGCCCCGGCGTCCATCCGTCGGCCGGTGCTTGGCGAAACCGCACGCCTCCCACCACATCACGAGGCCGACCGAGTGCAGCGCGACCTCGACGTATCCGCGCTTCTCGGTCACCGCCGCTTCCACCCCAAACAGGGAGCGGGCCAGCCAGCGAAGGCGCTCGACAACATCCGGGTCGGTCGCCGCCACGCAGAGCCGGAGGCTCCGTGCGTGCAAGGAACCGTCACCCATGAAGTAGCCGACCAGTTCGGCGAGTTCGGCGGTCACCTCGCGCGGCGCGACCGTGGCAGGACCGGCATTCCAGTGGTCCTCGCCGATCGGGGGCAGAGGGATGGGGCGCGGTTCGCCGACCATCCCGCCCCGCATGAGCGGCACCCGATCGTCCGGCCGAACGTCCGCCAGACGCCGCCACTGCCAGGCTCCGGCGTCGTCGACGACCTTGATCCGATGCGTCGCGGTGCCCTGGATTCGGTAGCCGCGACTGGTCTCGATGGTGACCACCGGCTCGGCACCGTTGACGTAGAACTTCGTCGCCTGGCGCGGCCCTTCATCCGTTGCGACCTGCAGCTGGAGGTCCTGCCACCGCTGGCCCTCGGGGTCGCCGAGGCGGCGCAGACGAACGAGGCCGCGGTCGGTCATGACGAGGCTGTCGCCGACGAGGCAGCCGGTCGGAGCGATCACGGTCGCCTGCGCGTTCCGGTAGCCGTGGCGCTCGCCGAGGGCCAGGGCCTCGTCCCACACGGCGCGGGCCGCCCGCACCACCTCGCCGGACTCGCCGTCCGCCGGCACCACGTACGCCGCGGCGCGGTGCTTGCCCATCACACGGAGCATCGGCTCGCGGTTCCGCTCGTACTCCGCGAACGGGCCCTTGACCTCGGACATCCGCGCCGACTGCGCGTACGCGCGGCCGGTCATGATCGCGGTGATGGCGCCGGCGTATCGGCGGCCCTCGTCGGAGTCGTAGGCCAGGCCCATCGACATCAGCAGGGCGCCCAGGTTGGCGTAGCCGAGGCCGAGCGGGCGCAGCTGCTCCGAGTTGTGGCCGATCGCCGGGGTGGGGTAGGAGGCGTTGGAGACCAGGATCTCCTGGGCCGTGAAGCACACGTCCACCGCGCGCTGGAACCGCTCGACGTCGAACCGGCCGCCCCTGTCCTGGTACTTGAGCAGGTTGAGGCTCAGCAGGTTGCAGGCGGTGTCGTCGAGGAACACGAACTCGGCGCACGGGTTCGTCGCATTGATGCGGCCCGTGCCCGAGACGCAGTTCCAGTCCTGGATCGTCGTGTCGAACTGGACGCCCGGGTCGCCGCAGATCCAGGCCGCCTCGGCCATCGCCTGCCAGATGGCGCGGGCCGGGTACGTGCCCAGCGACCGGCCGTCAGTGACCGCCCGGACCGACCACTGCCCGTCCCGCTCCACGGCGCGCATGAACTCGTCGGTCACCCGCACCGAGTGGTTCGCGTTCTGGAACTGGACCGAGTCGTACGCGCCGCCGGGGATGTTGAAGCCCGGGTCGTAGCCGGCCTCGATCAGGGCCCAGGCCTTCTTCTCCTCGTCCGCCTTGCAGTTGATGAACTCCATGACGTCCGGGTGGTCGGCGTTGAGGATGACCATCTTGGCCGCCCGGCGAGTGGTGCCGCCGGACTTGATCGACCCGGCGAAGCTGTCGTAGCCGCGCATGAACGAGACCGGGCCGGACGCCGTGCCGCCGCCCGCCAGCGGCTCCTTCGACGAGCGCAGCACCGAGAGGTTGGTGCCGGTGCCGGAGCCGAACTTGAACAGCATGCCCTCGGTCCTGGCCAGCTCCAGGATCGACTCCATCGTGTCGTCCACGGAGTTGATGAAGCACGCGGAAGCCTGCTGGGCGCGGGCGGGGACGCCGATGTTGAACCAGACCGGGCTGTTGAACGAGGCGTGCTGCGTCACCAGCAGCCAGCGCAGGTCCTCCTCCCAGTTGGCGGCGTCGTCCTCGGTCGCGAAATAGCCGCCCTCGCGGCCCCAGCGGCCGATCGTCGTGACCACCCGGTCGATGAGCTGGCGGGCGCTGTACTCGCGGTCCGGTGCGCCGACGTGGCCCCGGAAGTACTTCTGGGCGACCACGTTCGTGGCCAGCTGCGACCAGGTGCGGGGCACCTCGACGTCGTGCTGCTCGAAGATGACGGCGCCCTTCTCGTTCGTGATGGCCGCTGTTCGCCGCTCCCACTCGACCAGGTCGTAGGCGTGACTCCCGGGAGGGGTGAAGTAGCGTTCGAACCGCAGGCCCCTCGGTCGGTCGGACTCGTGGATCCCGTTCTGATCGGCCGTGGCTGCGACGTCTGCTACGTGTTTGGCCATCTGGTCGAGAGCCTCCTCTGTGCTGGGATGCGGGCCTTCCATCGGCGAGCGCCGGAAGGCCCGCCAGAGACGAAAGAGACCCCAGGGCATGCCCGCCACAGATGCCCCAGGGCCCCCTCGATGACAAGTCGATTGTACATCGGATCGGGGTGGACAGTCAAGCCCCAAACACAAGATATACGGTACAAATCATGTCGTGCACCCAACATATGGGCAAGTGCTTGTGCAAAGCCTGGGGAGAGGGTGTGCGAACACGGCTAGGACCTGTGGGCTTCCTGGGGATTCGGGGCGTCCGCCCGGGCCGCCTCGGCCGTCGCCACGACCTGGTCGCGCCAGGCCTCGGCGGCCGCGCACAGGTGGTGCGCGTGCTCGTCGAGCCGGCCGACGACGGCCCGCCGCCGCTGCTCCCGGTGGACCGTCTCGTCCGGCGTGGGGGCCGGCGCCAGGGCGTGCCGGAAGCCCGCGTCGCCGCTGTCCCAGACGGCCTCGGTCAGCTCCTCGATGAAGTCGAGCTGGTTGTCGGCGCTGTCCAGCGTGTGGGGGCTGAGCAGCGCCAGCTCGACGTTCCGGCGCAGTACCCGCATGCCCCACGCGGCGCCGCACCCGGTCAGCTCCGCCAGCTCCTGCAGCAGCTCCTGGAGCTCGGCCGCGCGGTCGAGCAGCTCGCCCGGCGGCACCGGGGTCGGACGCGGGCGGGGCGGGAGCGGGGAGGGGCGGTGGCCGCGGATCGTCTGGCTTCTCGGTCGGGTCACGCGCCAAGTCTCGGCCCTGGAGACGGACAGAACGCGGACGATGAGTGGCGCCCGGACGAGCATCTATTGGGCCCCCTGGCCGGTGGCGCTCGGGCGAACGACTGGGGGGCGGACAGGGGACCCCGGCCTCGCCTTCGGCCTCAGACGCTCCCCTTCGCCATGGGGGAAGGCGGAGCCGCTGACACCCCGGCACCCGTCGTCCGCAGGGCCGCCTACCCGCGGCCCTGCGGACGACGCGGCCCGGCCGGCTGGCGTCGACGTGAGCCCTGGGCGCTGGCTGAGACGTTCAACGTTTCCGGTCGCTCGCATCTGCTCCCAGGCGTCCTGCCTGACGCCAGCCGGCCGGGTCCCATCGTCCAGGTCGGCCACGACCTGGACGGTGGGTGCCGGGGTGTCAGTGGCCCCGCCCGAGTCATCCATGGCGAAGGGGAGGCGTCTGAGGCCGAAGGCGAGGCCCGGGTCGCCACTCCGCCGCCAGACGTACAGCAGCATCCCAGCTCAGCCCTGGCGCAGGCTGATGGACAGCAGGGGCTCGTCCACGGTCGCCCGGACCGGGTCGCCGCCGTCGTCCAGCCGGCCCGTCGCCTGGATGCCCCGCACCGACGCGCGGATCCGGGCCGTGACCTGTTTGCCGTCCTGGTACGCGTTGCCGAGCATGGTCACCGCCCGCTGGAGCTTGTTCTCCAGCGAGGCGTCCAGCGCGTCGAGCTGGCGGTCCACCTCCATCAGGCACGCCTGCAGGTGCTCCATGTCCACGCTGCGCGCGAACTGGAGGTGGAGCTGGTACAGCATCAGGAGGTAGGGGAGGGTCAGCGAGTAGGCCACGATCATCACGTGCCGGCGGTGCGCCTCCGCGAACGCCGACCGGCACACGCCGTACGCGGCGTCCGGCACGGCGGCCAGCGCGAACGGCGCGGTCGTGGCCGGGTCGATGTACTGGCTGACCTCGCGGACCCGCCTCTCGACCTCTTTCTCGACCACGGCCGCCAGCTGGGCCCGGCGCGCGGGTAGGGCGTCCGGCTCCGCCAGCTCCTGGAGGGCCGCGCTCGACGGCCACTTGGAGTCGATCGGCAGCAGCTTGCCGCCGGGCAGGTGGAGGCCGAACTCCACCACCTTGCCGTTCACCCACACGTTGCGCCGGACCATGTCCGGCGGCAGGTGGCGGAACGCCTCCTCCAGGATGTTCTCGCCCGCGGCGCCGCGCGAGGGGCTGCCGGCGAGGACCGCCTCCAGCCGCCGTAGACTCTGCCGGGCGTCCTCCTCGGCCTGGTGGCGGGCGACGAACACGGCCCGCATGCCCTCGAGGAGCGTCTGGGTCTGCGCGAGGCGCTCGCGCAGGTCGCTGGTCGCCGTCTCCTGCACCTGCCCGCCCACGGCGAGCTGGCCCCGCAGCTCGGCCAGCTCGGCCCCCTGCGCCTCGGCCCGGCGGCTGATGCTGGCGACCGTGAACGCCACCACCGCCATACCCGCCACGAGACATACAAGAAGTAGTGCGAACAGGAGTTCGGAAAACAGCATGTGGGACCAGTGTAGGGAAGAAGGGGGGCGGGAGGCAACGCTTAACATGGGTGCGATGCAGCTGGAGGTGCCGGAGCGGATCCCCCTGGAGGAGGTCTACATGCGCATGGCCGAGGAGCTGGCCAAGCGCTCGACCTGCTCCCGGAGCCAGGTCGGCTCGGTCATCACGACCGGCGACCTGACCCAGGTGCTGGGCATCGGCTACAACGGCAACGCGCGCGGCCTGCCCAACTCCTGCGACAGCGAGGAGCCGGGCCGCTGCGGGTGCCTCCACTCCGAGGCGAACTGCCTCATCAAGGCCGGCGCCCACGTCGAGGGCAAGCTGATGTTCGTCACCCTGTCGCCCTGCGTGATGTGCGCCAAGATGATCGTCAACTCGAACGTCCGGCGCGTGTACTACCGCAGCGCCTACCGCGACCCGGCCGGCATCGAGGTGCTGCGGCTGGGCGGCGTGGAGGCCTGCCCGTACGACCGCTGGCGCGACCGCTGGCGGTAGCGCCCGGGCCGGCCGCCGCCCTCAGGGCGCGGCGTCCTCGACGATCTCGAACCCGCCGTCCGGCTTCCGCACGACCCGCGGCATGACCGGCGGCGTCTCCGCCCGCCGGCGCAGCCGCGCGATGAGCCGCGCGGCGTCCGCCTCGCCGGCCACCGACTCCAGGATGCGGCGGGTCGCGTGCACCAGCGCCGGCCCGTCCGGCGCCAGCGCGGCCGCCGGAGTTGTCCACAGCCAGTCGGCGACCTCGCCCGGCTGCGGGTGCACCGTCTGCCCGGGCGGCCGGCGGGCCACGAAGAACCGCGTGTCGAACCGGCGCGAGACGGCCTCGGGCGTGATCCAGCGAGCCAGGAACGCCAGCCGGTCGAGCGCCGGCGTCAGCTCCAGCGAGCGGAGCGCCGCCCCGAACGAGGCGCCCTCCGCCAGCAGCCCGCGCACGCGCTCGCACTCGCGGTCCCGCGCGAAGCGCCGGTCGCGCCGGCGCGCCAGCAGCAGGCCCACCTCCTCGAACAGCTCGCGCACCGCCGCCGCCCGGCTCACGTCGCCCAGCTCGGCGTCCTCCGGGTGCACCGAGCCGCCGGGGAACACGTAGGCGCCGGGCGCGAAGTCGGCGCCGCCGGGCCGCCGCATCATCAGGAGCTGCCACGGGCTGACCGCCACGTCCACCAGCAGCACCGTGGCCGCCGGCCGCGGAGTGACGGGCGTCCCCGGGTTGACCATCGCCGACAGGCCCCGGGGGATGCGCGACACCGCTTGCAGTGTAAGGGCCCTCTAGCATTGACAGCGTGGACTTCGGCCTCGGGGGCGTGACCGCCCTGGTCAGCGGCGCCACCCGGGGCATCGGCCGGGCGATCGCGGGCGCCCTCGCGGCCGAGGGCGCCCGGGTCGCCGTCGTCGCCCGCACGGAGGCCGACGTGCGCCGCACCGCCGCGGACCTGAACGGCGTGCCCGTCGTCGCCGACCTCGCGACCGAGGAGGGGTGCCAGGCGGCCCTGGCCGCCGCCGGCGACGTCCAGGTGCTCGTCAACAACCTGGGCCTGCGCGCCGGCAGCGGCTGGGCCGACACCGGCGTGGCCCAGCTGGAGGCGGCCATGGCCGGCAACCTCTACCCCGCAGCCCGGCTCAGCCTGCTGGCCCTGCCCGCCATGCGCCGGGCCGGCTGGGGCCGGATCGTGGTGGTGTCCTCGCTGTTCGGCCGCGAGGCCGGCGGGGCGCCCGCGTACAACGCCGCCAAGGCGGCGGAGATCAGCTTCGTCACCTCGCTGGGGCGCGAGGTCGGCGCCGCCGGGGTCACGGTGAACTGCGTCGCGCCCGGCTCCATCCTCTTCGAGGGCGGCTCCTGGCACCGGCGCCAGCAGGCCGATCCGGAGGGCATCGCCGAGTTCGTCCGGCGGGAGCTGCCGCTCGGCCGGTTCGGCGTGCCCGAGGAGGTGGCCAGCGTCGTCGCGTTCCTGTGCTCGCGGCCCGCGAGCCTGGTCAACGGCGCCTGCTGGGCGGTGGACGGAGGGCAGTCGCGAAGCAACATCTAGGAGGGGGGAGCGGCGAATGAGCACGTTCACGACGCGGCCGGAGCTCCGGGGGTCGTTCGGGATGGTCGCCTCCACGCACTGGCTGGCCAGCGCGGCCGGCATGGCGGTGCTGGAGCGGGGCGGCAACGCGTTCGACGCCGCGGTCGCGGCCGGGTTCACGCTGCAGGTGGTCGAGCCGCACCTGAACGGCCCCGGCGGCGACATGCCGGCGCTCGTCTACAGCGCCGAGCGCGATCGCGTGCTCGCGGTCTGCGGCCAGGGCCCCGCCCCCGGCGCCGCCACGATCGACCGCCTCCACTCCCTCGGCCTGGACATGATCCCCGGCACCGGCCTGCTGGCGCCCTGCGTCCCCGGCGCGGTCGGGGGCTGGCTGCTGATGCTGGCGGAGCTGGGGACGTGGCGCCTCGGCGACGTGCTCGAGTTCGCCATCCACTATGCGGAGCGCGGCTTCCCGATGCTGCCCCGGATCAGCCTGGCGATCGCCGGCGTCGAGACCCTGTTCCGCGAGGAGTGGACGGAGTCGGCGGCGGTCTGGCTGGCCGGGGGCGGCGTGCCCCAGCCGGGCGCGGTGCACCGCAACCCGCTGCTGGCGGCCACGTACCGCCGGCTGGTCGCCGAGGCCGAGGCCGCCGGCGGCGGCCGCGAGGCGGAGATCGAGGCCGCCCGCAGGGCCTGGTACGAGGGCTTCGTGGCCGAGGCGATGGACGGCTACCTGCGCACGGCCGAGGCGCTCGACGTGACCGGCGTGCGCCACCCGGGCCTGCTCCGCGGCGAGGACCTGGCCGCCTGGCGGGCGACGCTCGACGAGCCCGCCTCGTTCGCGTACGGGGACTGGCGGGTCCACAAGACGCGGCCGTGGGGCCAGGGCCCCGTGTTCCTCCAGCAGCTGGCGCTGCTGGGCGGCTTCGACCTGCGCGCGATGGGCCCGGGCAGCGCCGACTTCGTCCACACCGTCGTCGAGTGCGCCAAGCTCGCGTTCGCCGACCGCGAGGCGTGGTACGGCGACCCGGACTTCGCGCCCGACCTCACGGCCGAGCTGCTCGACGCCGCGTACGCCGACGGCCGCCGCCTCCTGGTCGGGGACACCGCCTCGATGGACCTGCGCCCCGGCTCGCCCGGCGGCCGCCACCCGCACGTCCCCCGGCCCGGCCAGGCGCCCAGCCAGGACGCGGCCAGCGGCATCGGCGACCCGACGCTCGGCGACCCCTCGCTCCGCGTGCGGCTGCCCGGCGACACGTGCCACGTGGACGTCGGCGACCGGTGGGGCAACCTGGTCTCCGCCACCCCCAGCGGGGGCTGGCTCCAGAGCTCGCCGGCGATCCCCGGCCTGGGCTTCTGCCTCGGCACCCGAGCCCAGATCTTCACGCTGGAGGCCGGCCACCCGAACGCGCTCGCGCCCGGCAAGCGGCCCCGCACCACGCTCAGCCCCAGCCTGGCCGAGCGCTCGGACGGTCTCCGCATGGCGTTCGGGACGCCCGGCGCCGACCAGCAGGACCAGTGGTCGCTGACGTTCTTCGCCACGCTGGCCAACGGCGACGCCAACCTGCAGGAGGCGATCGACGCGCCCATGTTCCACACGAACCACTTCCCGCGGTCGTTCTACCCGCACCACGCGGTGCCCGGCCTCGTGGTGATCGAGGAGCGGGCGGGCGAGGAGGTGGTCGCCGAGCTGCGCCGGCGCGGCCACGACGTCCGGGTCCAGCCCGGGTGGTCGCAGGGCCGGCTGTCGGCGGTGGCGCACGACCCGGGCGCCGGCCAGCTCCGCGCCGCCGCGAACCCGCGCGGCATGCAGGGCTACGCAGTGGGTCGCTAAGGGGCGGCCCGGAGGCCGTCCCGCACCACCGGCAGCAGCCGGTCGGGAGCCGAGAGCGCGGCCGGCATCAGGGCCATCACGTCGGCGGCCTCCACGTCGGGCCTGACCGCGCCCGCCGCCTGCGCGCGCGCCAGCAGGTCGCCCACCGCGCGCAGCAGGTCCCGCTTGACCTGGTCGGCCACGGCGACGTCGAGCGCCTGGGCCAGGTCGCGCTTGGCGGTCCCCATCGCGACCACGCGGTCGATGAACCCGAAGAACGCGGCGCCCGGGTCGGCGGCGGCCAGCAGCTCGTCCGCGTCGCGCAGCAGCAGCGCCATGCGGTGGGCGACGACCGCCGCCACCAGCGCCTCCTTCGTGGGGAAGTGGCGGTACAGCGTGCCGACGCCGACGCCGGCCCGCTGCGCGATGTCCTCCATCGGCACGCCCACGCCCTCCACCGCCAGCGCCGCCTCCGCCGCCTCCAGCACCCGCACCCGGTTGCGGCGGGCGTCGGCCCGCGGCGCCCTCCCGGTCACGCGGCAAACGGAATCAAGATTCCGTATGATGGAAACGGAGTCACGGTTCCGATTGTAAGTTCCGGGAGGAGCAGACATGACCGACGCGACCACGAGCCCCCGCGCCGTCCTGGAGCGCGCCCACCGCACGCTGGCCGAGCACGACGTCGACGGGTTCGCGGACCTCTTCGCCGCCGACGGCGTGCTGGAGGCCCCGTTCACCCGGCCCGGCGCCCCGCGGCGGGTGGTGGGCCGCGAGACGATCCGGACCGAGATGCGGACGCGCGGCGAGGCCGCGCACGCGGCCGGGGTGCGCCTGCTCGGCTTCGAGTACCAGGCCGTGCACGTGACGGCCGACCCCGAGGTGATCGTGGCCGAGTTCCGCGAGGAGCTGGCGTTCGGCGACCAGCGCCGCTGGCTGCCGTTCGTCCAGGTGCTGCGGGTGCGCGGCGGCGAGATCGTCACGTTCCGCGACTACGTGGACAACCTCGGCGTGGCCGAGGCGACCAGCGGCATGCCCGGGCTGCGGGCGGCCCTCATGGGGCCGCCGTCTCACGAGATCGAGAACCGCTCGGCCGCGAGGTAGGGCCTCGCGGCGCGGATGACCGGGTCGCGCTGGAACCGGCGGTGCAGGCCGCCGGCCAGCGCGGCGTCGAGCGCCGCCATGATCATCGACTGGTCGAGCACGAGGTAGCGGTGGCCGACCTGCCCGGTGACCGGGTTCACGGAGTCGAAGAAGCCGTACGGCCCGTACACCGGGAACCGGGCGCGCAGGGCGTCCAGGTTGGCCATCGCCGCCCGCGGCGTCAGCGGCAGCGCCAGGAACGACGCGTGCGGCGTCACGGCCGTCTCGTCGTACGGGCAGCAGGTCGCGTTGGACGCCATGCCGTGGGCGCCGTACGCGAGGTAGCCGCCGGTGTCGTCGGGCGTGCTGGCCGGCGACAGGCCCCAGACCGGGTACTGGAGCACCCGGGGCGCGTACGCCTCCTGGGCCTGGGCGTAGCGCACGTCGTTCCGCCCGAACCCGCCCGGGCCCCACGTGGTCTCCG
>Ga0066661_10000832_pt1 | contig 11494 bp, 4 predicted proteins | sample GraSoiAngelo_110_FD_66454 | JGI IMG/M metagenome (GOLD analysis project Ga0066661, IMG submission 66454) | Grasslands soil microbial communities from the Angelo Coastal Reserve, California, USA - 14_0903_12_30cm | ecosystem: Environmental > Terrestrial > Soil > Grasslands | place: USA... | reverse complement strand
GGAACCCGTCCCGCTGGATTTTTGCCAGCGACGCGTTCCCCCTTGAGTGTGTGCCCGCTCCCTGGGAAGCCTCGGAAATTCCTCATAGGAGGCAAAGATGATGCGTGGCAAAGATGAGCAACGATTTGGAATCGGGATTCCGCTACTGGGGGATAAAATGACTTCCTCTTTGCGCAGGTCTTTCTTCCTGTTTTTACTGGCTGCGGTGCTGTGCGCAGCAACCAGTCTGGTCCTTTATGGCCAGTCCACCACAGACGGAGCCATTGGGGGAACCGTTTCAGACCAGTCCAAGAGTCTAGTGCCAAATGCCAAAATAACGGCTCGCAATACCGAGACGGACAGGGAAGACAGCACCACCACGGACGACACCGGGGGATTCCGGATCGTACAGCTCCGGCCCGGCACCTATACGGTTATGGTAACCGCTCAGGGTTTCTCCCCTCGCAAACTTGAAGGAGTGGTCGTGGAGATCGGGCGTGTGACCTCCCTCGAAATCTCCCTCGCTGTGGGCGGAGCCACAGAGGTTGTCGAAGTCCGGGGTGAAGCCCCGGTCGTGGATACTTCGGACCAGAATTTCTCGAATAACCTGAATCAGACCTCGATCAACGAACTGCCGATCAACGGCCGTCGCTGGTCGAACTTCGCTTTGCTCACGCCTGGGGCGACACCCGACGGCAACTTCGGACTTATTAGTTTTCGCGGCATCTCGGGTCTTCTGAATAACAGCACGGTCGACGGCGGAGACAACAATCAGGCTTTCTTCTCCGAGGAGAGAGGACGCACGCGTCTCAGCTACGTCGTGAGTCAGGCCTCGGTGAGTGAGTTTCAGGTGAACACGTCGAATTACTCGGCCGAGTACGGGCGCGCCGCCGGCGGCGTCGTTAATACAATCACCAAAAGTGGCTCAAACAGATTTCACGGCGGGGCTTTCTATTACATTCGCGACAACACGCTGGGCGCTACCAATCCGTTTGCCACCCAATCCGTCCTAGTAGGAAGCGTCTCCACACCCGTTCATATCAAGCCCGACGACCGCCGTCACCAATTCGGCGCCAACCTCGGCGGGCCGATCGTCAAAGAGAAAGCTTTCTTCTTCTTCAGTTACGACCAGCAGAAGCGCAACTTCCCCGGCGTTGCCGCCCCCGGTAGCCCGTCATTTCTGAACCCTATCACGGTTAGCGCACCTCCGGCGGGTTGCGCCAGCCCCGGCCTTTCTCCTGGTCAAACGTTGTTTTGCCGCGGCATCACGCAGGCTCAGACGGATGCGGGTCTGGCCTTTATCCGCGGCCTGACGGGTGTTGTGCCACGCACAGGCGACCAGTACATCCTCTTCCCGAAACTCGACTGGAACATCACGGCGAAAAACGTTCTTACGGCGAGCTACAACCGGCTCCGTTGGAATTCGCCGGCGGGAATCCAAACTCAGCCGGTTGTGACGCGCGGCGTCGCGAGTTTTGGAGACGATCTTGTGAACGATGACTTCGCGAACCTCCGGTTGGTTTCTATCCTCTCTTCACACCTGGTGAACGAGGCCCGTTTTCAATACGGGCGCGATAATGAATTTGAGTTCAGTCAAGCTCCAGGTCCGGGTGAACCCACCACCGGTCCCGGCGGCAAACCTCCCCAGATCGGGATTGCGTCATTCGCTGGAGGAATCACAATCGGTAAGCCCAATTTCCTCGAACGCCGAGCCTTCCCCGATGAAAGCCGCGTTCAATTCGCGGATAGCATTACACTGAGCCATGGTAGACACGTATTCAAATTCGGCGGCGAGTACAACCGCGCGCACGATACGTCGGACAATTTGTTTACGGAAGGCGGCAACTACACCTATTCCAGGCTGGCAGATTTCTTGAGCGATTTTGCCAAGCCGAACAGCTGCGCCGGCAAGGGCTGCTACAGCTCATACCTGCAGGGGTTTGGACCGTCCAAATTTGAATTCGCAACGTCAGATTTCAGTGTCTTCGCTCAGGATGACTGGCGCGTTGTGCCTCGCCTGACTTTGAATCTGGGCTTGCGGTATGAGTATGAGAGATTGCCGAAGCCTCAGATACCCAACCCCCTGGCCCCGCAGACTGCATCATTCCCTGGCGACAACAATAACGTCGGTCCGCGCGTCGGCTTTGCATGGGGGATTAGCGGGGACGGCAAGACCTCGCTCCGGGGCGGGTATGGCGTCTACTACGGGAGAATCATCAATTCCACGATCGCAAATGCGGTCACAAATACGGGAGCACCTGGCGCACAGGCTACGGTTTTCTTCAGACCAGCTTTCGCAGGTGCCCCAACTTATCCCACTGTATTCTCCAGTGGATCTCCGACGCCGTCCAAGAACATCGTCGTATTCTCGCCCAATATGCAGAACCCACTGATTCACGAGGCTGACCTAATCCTGGAGCGAGAGATCGCCCACAACACCGTGGTGTCTGCCTCGTATCTCTTCAGTCGTGGCCTTGGGCTTCCCACCTTCGTGGACAGGAACTTGAATCCCCCCACGTCCACCATAACCTATACCGTGTCTGGCGGCTCATTTGATGGGCAGAGGTTCACGCTGCCCTTGTTTACTTCCCGACCGAACCCTACCTTCGGGAGCATTTTGGAAATTCAGAGCGCGTTGCGATCCCTGTACAATGCTTTCATCCTACAGATGAATCGTCGCCTTACAAACGGGCTGCAATTCCAGACTAGCTACACGTTGGCGAAAGCAGTGGATACCGGACAGGCTTCACAAACATTCACAAGCTCTGACACGGGTGCCCCGGTTAATCCTTTCAATCCAAATCTAGAGTACGGAACATCGAACTTTGAGATTCGTCATCGGTTTGTAGCCAGTGCTGTTTGGTCCCCAGAGTTCTTTAAAGGGAACAACCATCGCCTCGCCCGAGCACTCTTGAATGACTACACCATCTCTCCCATCGTGTCTGTCGCTTCCGGAAAACCGTTTACAGGAACCATTTCTGGAGATGCCCCTGGAGGTGTTTCCGGCGGAATCTTGGCTGCGGGACAAGCGAACCGTCCACCCTTCATCGGACGCAACGCTTTTCGCTTCCCGAGGACGGCGAACGTGGACCTTCGACTTTCGCGCCGTTTCCGATTCTCGGAAGCGACCAACGTGGAAATCCTGGCGGAGGCGTTCAATCTCTTCAACCACACAAACATTACCGACTTGCAGACGGATATTTATACGATAGACAACACATGTGCGACCGCACCTTGCCTTGCCTTTCGGCCCGCATTCGGTAGTTTCACTGCCGCTGGCAACACAGTGTTCCGGGAGCGGCAGATTCAATTTGCGGTGCGCTTCGCGTTCTAACTCAGGCGATCGGATCCGCTAGACGTATGCTCTTCGGGGCGTGCGGTGAGTGCTCAGAGCTTGGCGCATTGTTGCACCGATCAGTAAGAAGGGGCGTCCCGGTGAAGCCCCGGGGCGCCCCGTTTTCTTTTGAAGCGGAAAATCTGGTAGGGGCGGTGAGGATCGCACCGGCAACTCGGTGAGTGCGAAGCGTCCGAGAGAGGGCATGCACTGACGCCCTAGTACTTCAGTAACGCAGCCTAAGATCTTCCTGCCTATCGACGCCTTCCAAAGCCTTCGGCAAAATCAGTCAGATGAAAAAGCTAACAGCTGCGGTAATTCTGGCTCTCTTTTCCGGATTCATTGTTTTGACGCCGGGCGCAACCGGGCCGGAGGCCGCTGGCCAGGCGAGCGGTCACAACGATCTCGGAAATGATGGCCAGACGGTCAGTGAAAGGTTGTGGCCCCCAACCGGCAGAGAACTTAGCGTTGCGGTGCGCGTAAACCACCAGCCCGGCCAAGTTCGAGCGAAAGACTTGAATGATGTAGTTGTGATCAGTCGCCCAGGTCGCACGATCGAGATCTGGGACTTTCTAGGAGTAAGCAGCGCCCCACAGTCAGTGGGTAAGCAACAGGCCTCCCCCAGAGTAGTCTCTCTCACGAGCAGTATGGAGAAATTGCGCTAATAGCAATAGCCAGCCGCAATCCACTTCTCCCCGGCCAAAGCCAACCAGTCCCGCAGCAAAGGAAGCGCCCTGCCCGCCGTATAGCCGTCGTCCGTCATCATCCATCCCATCGCCAGCCGCAGCTACACAGCGCGGAGCTTGAACTTCGCCGCCAGGGTGGGGGTGGGATTCCTTCTTATGATATGATTCCTTCTTGTGATATGATTCGTCAGATACGGTGCTGCTGGTTGCTGAGCAGATTTTCGCGGCCAAGCCAGCACCAGCAATGCTTGCGCCCTGTACTCTTACGAATTGGAACGAAATCCGGCGCTCCCGAACCGTCCTGGTAGGGGCCACGGGCTGCACAGGGCTTGTCGGGTTTAGCACCTTTCAAACGTTCGGCGGGCTAAAACCGTTCTAGTCTGAGCCTTCCTGCTGCACTCGCACCCTGGATTGGTCTGGTTGCTTTGGTGGCAGCCTATACCACGGCGTTTTAGGCCTTCGGCAAGCCCAGCCCAAGGGGCAATGGGGCGTGCCGCTCGTCAGCACTGAGCGGATGCCCGCGCCCAAAACTGGTGCCATTTTGGAGGTTGGCGATGCGCTTCCCACGGAATAACTCATTGTGGAGACTGGCCGCGAGCTTCCTGTTGTTGGTTTCGCTTCCTGGTCTTGTTCCCGCCCAACAACCCCCACCGGACATGCCCGCGCCTGTACTGCGCGTGACCACGCGGCTTGTGCTGGTGGATGTGTTGGTGACGAATAGGAACGGGCAGCGCGTGGAAGGCCTTACCCCGGCGGATTTCACGCTACTCGAAAACAAGAAACCTCAGCGGATCGCCTTTTTCTCCTGGGAGCAGCCGGGACGCCGCGCGAACGCCGCTCGCGGCGGGCCGGCTCCGTTGCCGCCAAACATCTATACCAACCGGCCGGAATACCGCTCGCCGCCGGGAGCGCTCACGGTGCTCCTGCTCGACGCCCTGAATACGGGAGTGCAAGATCAGGCCTATGCGCGCGCGCAGATGCTCCGCTATCTGGCCACGCAGCTCAAACCTGATCAGTGGATCGCGGTCTACGCCCTTGGCCAGTCGCTCAGGGTCTTGCAGGACTTTACAGACGATCCCAGGTTGTTGCGGGCCGCCGTGGAAAGCTTCAACCCAGAGAAGCCTTTGGAACTCACCATCGAAGATGTCAATAAGCGCCTGCCACCAGCTCCGCGGGAGTTCGGATCGAAAGAGGGCGGCAGCATTAACCCCATGGTGAGCGTGGTGGTCGAACGCCTGCGCGAATTCGCGACCACGCAGGCGACTGTTGCGCTGAATGTCCGTGTAGCCAAAACGCTGAAAGCCTTCCAGATGATTGCGCGGGCGCTGGCTGGCTATCACGGACGGAAGAACTTGGTTTGGGTCTCGGCGTCGTTTCCTCTCGCCATAACGAGCAAGATCGTCAAGATGGGTACGCCGGGACCCGAACTGAATTTGGGCCCGGGGCAATTCAGGATCGAACGCTCCTATGCCGAAGACTTGCAGCAAACAGCCGCCCAGCTCACTGACGCCCAGATCGCGGTCTATCCCGTGGACGCGCGGGGGTTGATGGGTTCCACCCTGACGACCGCCAGCGACCCGGGCACGAACGAGTTGGGGCTCGGCCGGCTGGGCGCGGAGTTCGGGGAACAGGTTTCCAACGCCGACTCGAAGTTGCTGGACACCCAGGCCACCATGGAGCAACTGGCCAACGAAACGGGCGGGCGGGTCTTCAAGAACCGCAACGACGTGGATAATTCGGTGGCTCTCAGTCTGGCCGACGGCTCTTCTTACTACCTGCTCGGCTACTATCCGGAGGACAAAAACTGGGATGGGAAATTCCACAAGATCCAAGTGAATGTCGCACAGCCAAAGCTGCAAGTACGGCACCGGCAGGGCTACTTCGCCGTGGATCTCACCCAGTGGGGAAAACAGGCGAAGGAGGATAGGGACGCCGAGCTGATGTCGGTGATGGGGCCTGATTCTCCGCTTGCCACAGGGATGATCTTCGACGCGCGGGTCGTTCCACCCGCACCTGCGAGTCGCGTGCAGGTTCCTGTCGAGCTTCTGATTGATATGCGCACTCTATCTTTTGAAGAGAAGAAGGGTGGAGAACGACTGTATAGCTTGGAATTCCATGTCGCCGCATACGCTCCGGACGGCAAAATGGCCGCGCACCACGACGCCCGAGTGGACGCCCCCATAAAAGCGGAAACCGTAGCGGCCAGGCTACAGCAAGGGTTCCCGTACCGCACCCAACTGGAACTCCCCCCAGGGCGCTACCGCCTCCGACTGGCTGTTCGTGACAACCGGACCGGTTTTCTGGGCACAACGGAAGTGCCGCTGGTCCTTGAAAAACCAGCGGCGGAGGGCAAATAGTTTTCGAGGAGCGCAACGGGATTGCAAGTATGAGATGAAGATCCCGAGGAACTTATTGGAGACCTTCAAAGAAGCGAATGGGGGCCTTCTCGGTCGATCCTTCTGAATGCAGAATCAGACTTTCCCAGGGATATCAAGCTGCCGTCACTTGTATTCGAGCTGCCTTGCGTGAGCGAGGCTTTCTACGAATCACGATCTCAACGTCACACTCAAGTGCGCTGAGAAAGCCACCGCGGACTGGCGAAGGAGATCGAGGATCTGTGGGAACCGTGGATGAGAGAAGTGGATCGGTTGTTAGAGGACGCGGCTCTGGTAGAGCGTGTATGAAGCGCAAGGGCAGCGGCATCCCAAGAGCCGGACGCGGGGCCGGACGCAGACACCGGCAGAGGTAGTGCTGCGGCTGCTGATCCTGAAGCACGTGCGGAACTGGAGTTACGACACTGGAGCGGGAGGTGCGCGCGAATCCGGCCGCCCCGTCCACGATGGCATCGGCCCCGCAGTCGTTGCAGCATTCGCTCATTGCTCTTTCACGCCTAGAATGGGCTTAAGCGCAGCGGCTATCGCCTGGATTTGCTCCTCGGTCAAGGCCCAGAATTCCAGATTGAAGCGACCCCAGCGATTGTTGTAGTCATCCGTGATGCTCGCGTGCCAGGGCGCGCGAACAGGTGCTCGACTGCTGCTCCGCCCTCAGCCAAGTGGGCTCCGAATCTCCAAGCCAATGGATGCTCAGCATTCCGATTCAATCGCGCCGGTGTGCTGAATCCGTGCCCGTTGCCTCGACTCTCGATGCCAGCGCCAAAAAAGCAACCCAAGAACCAAGAAAGGCGCGAGGACGCCCAACGCCATTAGCAGTAAAAGTGAAATCAAGATTACGAGCTCGACGAGAACACCAACCAAGTTAACTGCCCCTCATCTCAGACTTTGCACTCTCTGCTTTGGGTGACCCCTTCAGGCCCGCTCCACCGCCCTCAGCCATCTGTTGGATGGCCATTCGATCCAGGTTCGAAACGACCCTGTTGTTCAGGCATCGAGTTTCTGGACTCCGAAAACTTCTGGGACTTGGACAGCGGTTCTCCTGAGCCCGTCATTTGATTGTCGGTATGCACGGGCTCACAACGTAATTCATCTGGCTGCGAGGCTTACGGTCTGCGAGAAGAATGGGGGAGTGAAACTTTCGGAAGGATGGCTTGACAAGTGCCGAAGGAAGGAATATACGATCCTGCTTTGCCAAGGTCTTCGGGCCCGCGTTGTGGGGGAAAGGGGCCGCCGATGAATCCTACGCGAAGGGAATTCCTCAAGGTCGGCACCGTTGGAGGCCTAGCTGCGTCTGTCTTGGGCTTTGACTTAGGCCCGGCCTATGCACAGCTTCGCGAACTCAAGATCGCCCGCGCGACAGAAACGCGCTCCACCTGTCCGTACTGCTCGGTGAGTTGTGGCGTCATCATCTACACGATTGGGGATAAAGCCAAAAACGTGACGCCTCAGGTGATTCACGTCGAGGGCGATCCGGACCATCCGATCAACCGGGGCACCTTGTGTCCCAAAGGGGCTTCGCTCGAGCAGGATATCCTCAATGAACGCCGCCTCATGAAACCCCAGGTGCGTCGGCCGGGGTCCGATCAGTGGGAAGACATCTCTTGGGATGAAGCAATTGGTGAGATTGCGCGCTGGGTCAAGAAAACGCGCGACCAAACCTTTGTCGAGAAGGATGGGCAAGGGCGAACGGTGAACCGCTGCGAAGGGATCGCCTGGATCGGTGGCTGTACCGACACCAATGAATTCAATTACCTCGTCGGGAAATCCATGCGCAGCCTGGGGGTCTGCTATTTAGAAACCCAGGCTCGAGTTTGACACGGCCCCACGGTCTCAAGTTTGGGACCAACATTCGGGCGTGGGGCGATGACGAATAGTTATATCGACATCAAGAACACCGACATGATGTTGATCATGGGTGGCAACCCTGCCGAAAACCACCCATGCGGCTTCAAGTGGGCAATTGAAGCGAAGCGAACCCGAAACGCAAAAATGATCGTGGTGGACCCGCGCTTCACGCGCACCGCCGCGACCGCGGACCTCTTCCTCCAGATCCGCGCCGGAGCAGACATTGCCTTTCTGGGTGGCCTGGTTAACTACGCCATCCAGAACAAACGGATCGCCAGGGAATACGTCACCCACTACACCAACGCCGCTTTCTTGGTTCAGGAAGGGTTCAAGCTACCGGACGATGGCCTTTACTCCGGCTTTGACCAGGCGACACAGATGTACGACAGATCAACATGGAATTACCAGGAGAGTGGGGATATGCCCCACCGAGCGGCTGGCGCGGATCCCGCGAAGCCTGCCACAGCGGCGAAAGCGCCGGCGATGCTACCACCGAATGTCGCTTACGACCTCACTCTCCAGCATCCGCGATGCGTCTTCCAGTTGCTGAGAAAGCAGTATTCGCGCTACACGCCCGAAATGGTCGAGCGCATCACCGGCATATCGAAGGCTGAGTTCTTGAAGGCAGCCGACCTGTACACCTCCATCCGCAAGGACGGGGACATGAAGAAGGCCGCCACGGTCATCTACGCGGTGGGCTGGACGCAGCATACCTTCGGGACCCAGATCATCCGCACAGCGGCAATCCTTCAGTTGCTGCTCGGCAACGTTGGCCGCGCCGGAGGCGGCGTGAATGCTCTCCGCGGCCATTCAAATATCCAGGGCGCGACGGACATGGGCGGAGTGTTTGACATCTGGCCGGGTTACCTGAAGGTGCCGATTCCGACCGATGTCGACTCGAAAGCCTACCTGGAGCGAACCACTCCAAAGGCTTCAAAGCCGGCCGTGTGGGATTCATTCAACTACTGGTCGAATACGCCCAAGTTCGCGGTTTCCTTCCTGAAGGCCATGTACGGCGACGCCGCGAAGAAGGAAAACGACTGGGCCTTCCATTACATGCCGAAGGTGGAGCGCAACTACTCCTGGACCGAGATCTGGGACAACATGTACCGCGGCAGCGTCAAGGGAATGTTTGCTTTCGGTATGAACGGCGTGGCCATTGGGCCGAACACGCAAAAGAATATTGAGGCGCTTAAGAGAGCCGATTGGCTCGTTGTCGGCGAGATCTATCCGGATGAGACCAGCGAGTTCTGGAAGTCACCGGGGATCTCGCGCGAGGAGATGAAGAACATCAAGACAACTGTCTATCGCCTCGCCTGCGCGGGCTTCGCAGAGAAAGATGGATCTATGACGAATTCCGCTCGGTGGCTGCAGTGGAAGGACGCCGCCCTTCCTCCGCCGGGCCAGGCCCGGCTCGATCAGGACATTATCGCGCAAGTCTTCCTGAGGGTCCGTGATCTTTATCAAAAGGAAGGTGGTAAGTTTCCCGATCCGATTCTGAAGCTCACCTGGAGCTACACCATTCCCACCAGCCCATCCTTGGCAGAACTGGCCAGGGAGATCAACGGTCGTGCGCTAGCAGACCTTACCGATCCGGCCACAAGACAGGTTATCAAGGCCGGCCAGCAGTTGCCCGGCTTCGCCTGGCTCCGCGACGACGGAACAACTTCTTGTGGCAACTGGATCTATTCCGGATGTTGGACCGAGGCAGGACCCCAGTTCGCACGTCGCGGCACCGAGGACCCATCGGGCCTCGGGATCTACCAGAACTGGGCGTGGTCATGGCCCGCGAATCGACGCGTCCTGTACAACCGCGCGTCGTGCGATCCCTCTGGGAAGCCTTGGGATCCTGAACGCAGACAGGTCTGGTGGAATGAATCCGCGCAGCGCTGGATGGGGAACGACGTACCCGACTTCAAGGTCGACTCTTCTCCGAAGGAGCATATGGGCCCGTTCATTATGAACGCGGAGGGCGTTGGCCGGATATTTGGGCCTTTGGCTGCTTTCGCCGATGGGCCCTTCCCTGAGCACTACGAGCCGATCGAAAGCCCAGTTCGGAACCCGCTGCACCCAGACCAATCCAATAACCCAGTGGTCAAGAAGTTCGGCACGCCGGCGGACAAGTACGGGACCCCCGAAGAAGGCTTCAATATCGTTTGTACTACCTACCGGTTGACCGAACATTACCACTACTGGACCAAGAACAACCCGATGAACGTCCAGCTTATCCCCGAGCCGTTCGTCGAAATTCCCGTCGAGTTAGCGGAGGAAATGGGGATCAAGGGCGGCGAGAAGGTGAAGGTAACCAGCGCGCGGAGCTACTACATCGCGAAGGCCTTTGTCACGCGCCGGATCAAACCGATGACGATCGACGGCAAGAAGGTCTACCAAATCGGGATTCCGATCCACCAGGGCTACCGTGGCATTCAGGAAGACGAAGGCAAGAACGCGAAGACGGTCGTGAACCGGCTCACGCCGACCGTGGTTGATCCCAATGCGTACACGCCCGAATTCAAGGGCTTTCTCGTCAAGGTCGAAAAGGCATAGGGGGAACCGAGGATGAGCCAGGCAACACTGGAAGTCCGCAGAATTTCCGGCCATGCTGGCCCCGTCCCCGGTGCTGGCGTGAAGCGGGAGTATGAGGTCTGCAAGCTGATCGACACCACGACGTGCATTGGCTGCAAAGCCTGTGAAGTAGCCTGTCTCGAGTGGAACGGTTACACCTTCAGCGAGACGACATTCAATAACAGCTATCAGACTATGCCGGAGACGGCGTGGAATTACTGGAACCTGATCAAGTTCAATGAGCACCAGCGGGAAGACGGCAGCTTGATGCTTCTAATGCGCAAGGATCAGTGCATGCACTGCGAGGAGCCGGGCTGCCTGGAGGCGTGCCCGGCCGATGGTGCCATCGTCCAGTATGCGAATGGCATCGTGGATTTTCAGCAGGACCACTGCATTGGCTGCGGCTATTGCGTCACCGGGTGTCCGTTCAACATCCCCAAATTCAGCCCCACGGCGAAGAAGGTTTTCAAGTGCACGCTCTGCGCGGACCGCGTCAGCCAAGGCTTAGAGCCGGCGTGCATCAAAGCGTGCCCCACCGGATGCCTGCACTTCGGCACCAAGACAGAGATGAAGGATCTCGCGGAGACGCGCGCGAAACAACTGCGCGAGCATTCGGGCTTCAAGGACGCGGGCGTTTATGACCCGCCCGGAGTCGGAGGCACCCACGTGATTTACGTTCTCCACGACACCAC
>Ga0066661_10000831_pt1 | contig 11495 bp, 9 predicted proteins | sample GraSoiAngelo_110_FD_66454 | JGI IMG/M metagenome (GOLD analysis project Ga0066661, IMG submission 66454) | Grasslands soil microbial communities from the Angelo Coastal Reserve, California, USA - 14_0903_12_30cm | ecosystem: Environmental > Terrestrial > Soil > Grasslands | place: USA... | reverse complement strand
GGTAAGCTATGTTGACGTATGCCGCCGAGCCAGAAGCTCGGCGTGGAATTCTTCGAGGCGCCCGACGGAGGCCGACCAACTGTACCGCTGCTCGATGAGCGAGCGAGCGGTGGCTCCCATCCTGTGCCTGAGCGCGGCGTCGTCCAGCAGCCGGCCGATCTGCGCGGCGAACGTCTCCGGTTCGTCGGCGAGGAGGATGTCCGAGCCGTCGTGGACCTCGATGCCCTCGGCGCCGATCGTCGTCGAGACGACCGCCTTTCCCATCGCCATCGCTTCCAGGATCTTGAAGCGCGTCCCTCCTCCGATGCGCAGGGGCACGATGATCACCGTTGCCCGTTCGATGTAAGGCCTGACGTCGTCGACCAGACCGGTCACCTCGACGCCGTCGCCCGCCCTGGCCTCGATTTCGCGAGGCGGTTGCTGCCCGACGATCCGCACCTTCAGGGAAGGATGGCGCGCCTTGAGGCGCGGCAGGATCTCCCGCAGGAAGAACAGGAGACCGTCGGTATTCGGGTGGTAGTTGAGCGAGCCGAAGAAGACGAGCGTCATCGGATCCGTACGGCCGCTGTCGGGGCCCGGCTGGAAGAAGTCCAGGTCCACCGCGTTGGGGACCACCGCGGTGCTCGCGGTCGGCAATTCGCGGCGCAACAGCTCCTCGTCCCGCGCCGAGGTCAAGGCACAGCCGTCGACCCGCCGCCAGGCCTCTTGCTCTTCCATCCGCAGCTTCCGCCAGTCGAGCAGGTTGTAGAACTTGCGATCGAGCCCCGGGCTGGAAAGGGCCGTCCGACGCAGGATGTCGTATTCGATGTTGTGCTCGTCCAGGACGAAGACGGGCCGGGCGCCCTCGTACGATCTGCGCGGCCGATTCGCGACCATCTGCGCGAACTCGAAATGCACGATGTCGTAGGGCTCCTCCCCAAGGAGACGATCCAGCGCCTTGCTCAGGGCCCCGCTGTGGAACACGAATCTTGCGAAACTGCGGCGCGACAGGAGAGAACGCAGCTGGAGCAGCCGCTTTCGCGTCGTTGCGAGCGCCACGCGCTCGTTGGGCACGGCGATCACTTTCTTGCAATAAGTTTCGGTAGCGCGGATGGAAGAGGAGTTGTCCTCCCGGGGATCGACGAAGGAGAGGACCGAGACCTCGTGCGAGCGAGCCAGACCTGCCATCAGACCCGCCAACCGCCGCTGGCCGCCGAAGCGAGGCGGACTGGGCAGGTACGGCGTGACGAAGAGCATCTTCAATCGCTTCACTCGAGCGCGCCTCGCCGCGCGTAGCAACACCCATCCTCGACGCGGGAAAGCTAGGATGCCGGGCAGCGAGGGGCAACTTTGCCCGGCGATCGCCAGAGGGAGACCAGGACCGTGAGCGAACTCGCTTTCCACCACCTGGGAGTTGCCTGCAGGAACCTGGACGCGGAGGCCCGCGCGCTCGCGGTGCTGGGGTATGCGCAGGAGGGGGAGGAATTCGTCGATCCCATCCAGGGGATTCGCGGGCGCTTCCTGACGGGCCCGGGTCCGCGGCTGGAGATCCTCGTCGCGCTCGGCGATTCACAGGTGCTCGCGCCCTGGCTCCGGAGCGGCGTCAAGATCTATCACCAGGCTTTCGAGGTGGACGAGCTCGAATCGAGCATCGCAAAGCTCGAGTCGCAGCGTGGCAAGCTCATGAGCGCGCCCGTGCCGGCCGTCGCATTTGGCGGCCGCCGCATCTGCTTCGTGATGATGCCCAACCTCATGCTGGTCGAATTGATCGAGAGCCGATCTCCCGCCGCGCCGCACCGGTAACGAGCGCGTCGCAGAGAGAGCCGGTCGTCAGCCGCCGGCTCCCAGCCGTCTGGCGGCGGAGGCGACCAGCTTGCCGAGGCTATCCAGCTCGCCCAGCTCCTCCGCATCGAACTGCAGGCCCAGCGTTTCCTCGATGGTGAAGATCAGCTCGACGTGCTTGAGCGAGTCCCAAGCCGGCTCGTCGACGCGGCGCAGGTCCGCACCCGCCGCGAGACTGCGTCCCAGGACGGTCTGCATGACTTCGCGGACGCTCTTCTCCACCTCGGCACGCGTCACGACCCCTCCTCGTGGACGACGGTCACCGGCAAGCGCTCGAACAACCGGGCGGCGCGGCCCGGGTCCCAGGAAACCGACACGCCGTCCGCGCCGGGCGCCCGGCCGGTGTATTCGGCCAGGAACGCCCGCGCGGGACCGTTGCGTGGGCCCTCCCGGAAGGCGAATCGCACTTCATTGGCGGGGAGATCCTCGAGCGCGCGGCGCAACGCCTCGGTGACGATCGCGTGCTCGACGTTGCGCCCGAGCGCACGGCAGGAGATGACGATCTCGTCCGCCACCAGGGTAGACGACGCCTGGCGCAGGAACAGCGCGCCGACGATCCCGCTGTCGCTCAGCCGGTCGCGCAGCGAGACGGAGATGGTGCGGCAGAGCGGATCGGCAAGGCGCTTCGCAACCTGCGCCTCGGAGAGACGGAGGAAGGCGGTATTGAACTGGTTGGTCTTGTTCGACAGCTCCGCCAGCCGTTCCAGATCGGCTCGGCGGTTGGTGGCGAAGGTGAGGACGACCTCGAGCGAGCGGAGATACGCCTCGGGGCTCTGCGCGGAGCGCGCGGCCTGCTCGCGCTGCGCGGAAGCAGCAACGTCGGCCACCCGGCGCAGGTCGTCCCGTCCGGGAGGATAGCCCTGGAGCCCGGGATAGAAGTCCAGCGCGCGCGCCGTCAATGCGGGATCGGCGGCGTGCAGCATCTTGACGCCGGGCACCTCGGTCGCGACGACGGCCATCTCGCCGGGGTTGTCCTCGACGAAGAGCAGCGCATCGACACCGATGCGCAGCGCGGCCGCGATCTCCCGCAAGCCGGACACCTTGGCGCGGAACGCGATCGAGGTGGCCGAGAAATGTTCCGGGCGCAGGGGCATGTCGGGGCGCTCCGCGAAGAGGCGGTCCACGTCCACCTTCTCGTTGCGGGAGGCGAGGGCGAGGAAGACGCCCTGTTCGCGGAGCCGCAGGAGCTTTCGTTGCAACTCGAGGTGCATGGCAGTGAGCTGCAACCCGGCGGGTCCGTCCTCGCCCAGGACACCCGAGTAAAGGGTGTTGTCGAGGTCCAATGCGATGGCCTTGAGTCGGGGAGCCAGCGCAGCAGGAAGCCAGACGAGCCCCAGCGCGCGAGCGGCGCGCAGACAGGCCCCGTCCGAGAGCGTCATGCCCGTGACGCGCGCGGCGCGGCGGTCGAAGGTGCGTGCGCCGAGCTCCGCCCCGATCTGCGAGAGCGGCACGATGCGGACGCCGGGCACCACCTGGGCGAGATTGCGCAGGCCATCGTTCAGCTCTTGAGCGGCGGCGTCCGTCGCGGCGCAGTCTGCGACGAGGATGGGGGCCTCGCTCCTGGCGCGGAGGCTCTGCACGCGCTCGAGCAGCCAGGCCACCAGCTCGCGGGGCGCGAGCCGATCGCGGTAGCGCTCGAAATCGAGCCAGAGGAGATCGACGTCCGCCCGCCCCTGCACGTGCAGCGCCAGGGAATCGTCGTAGTCGCTGTAGGCGATCTCGGCGCGGCGACCGCCGAACGCGAGGAAGGGACCGAGCACGCTGGCCACGAACTCGAAAGCCTGGTTCCGGTGGATGCGCAGGTGGAACGGCTCGCAGGGCCATCCGGGCTCGAGCTTGAGGAGGTCGAGGCGGCGAAGCTCGTTGGCAAACAGCGTCGGCTGCCACTCCGCACGCCCTAGCCAGATGGCCGCCAGATCGAGCACGGCTTCTTGTGACATCGCTCGTGCTCCCGGTCGCCCGTGCATAGATTCTTAGAACGGGCGCGAGCGCTGTCAACGACGGAACGCCGCCGCTGGGCACACCATGAAGTTCCGCGTCATCTTCACCCTCGATTACGAAATCCACGGGAACGGGCACGGTTCGCCGCGGAAATTGATGGTCGAGCCGACCGAGCGCATGCTCGCGCTCTTCGATCGGTACGGCGCCCGGCTCACGGTGATGGCGGACGTGGCCGAGATCTTGCGCTTCGAGCGGCACCTCGACGAGACCGGACGCGACCTCTTCGATTACCAGGCCATCCGCAACCAGCTGCGGAAGGCGGTGCGGAGCGGTCACGACGTCCAGCTCCACCTGCACCCTTCGTACTACGCGTCGCGCTTCGTCGGCGGCCACCTGGAGCAGAACTTCGCGGAGTACGATCTGGCGCGGCTCCCGCCTGAACGGCTCGACCAGATCGTGAGCCAGGGAAAAACGTGGCTCGAGGACCTGCTTCGCGCGGAGGAGCCCGGGTACAGCTGCATCGCCTTCCGCGCCGCCAATTGGTCGATGAACCCGGCGCAAGGCATCGTCAAGGCGCTGGTCGACAACGGCATCTCCATCGACACTTCGGTATTCAAGTACGGGACGCGCAATGGAATGGTGAGCTTCGATTACAGCGGCGCTCACAGCGATCTGGTGCCCTGGCCGGTCAAGAGCGACGACGTCTGCCGGCGCGACCCGCAGAGCAGATTGTTCGAGTTCCCCATCTACTGTGAGCGAAGGCCGATCTGGCATTTCCTCACCGCGAACCGCGTCTATCGCGCGGTGGTGGGCAGGCTGAACCCGCTTCCGAAGGAGGACTTCGAGCCCTCTCCGCCGGCGAGCGCCGGGAACGGCGCCGGAGCATGGCGCATCACCGGCAGACTGAAGAGGCTGCGCGATCTCGTGCTCGGCCGGCACGCGTGGAAGCTCGACTTCAACCAGTGCTCGGGACGGCAGCTGATCGCCGCGGTGGAGAGGATCCGGAAGCGCCATGGGCAGGCGGCCAGCGACCTGCCCATCGTCCTCATCGGCCACTCGAAGATCTTCACTGGCGTGAACGAGAGGAGCCTGGAACCGTTCCTGGGCTTTCTGGCTGGCGCCGGCGACTCGTTCGCCTTCGGCACCTTTCGCGACTTCGCCCTCGAACGATTCGCGTCCGAGCCCGTGTAGCCGTGCAGAAAGCCGTCTACCATCTCGCGCGGCAAGTCTTCACGCAGAAGCAACGGGATCGGATCAACGCGCGCCTTGCGCGCGCGCGGAGGAAGCTCGCCGCGGTCCTCCAGATCGTGAACGGCCGGTTCGATGCGGCCGCGCTGCGGACCGAGCTTCTGCGGGCGCTCCCCGAGCGCTTCGACGCGCTCATGGTCCACTGCTCATTCGACGATCTCTTGCCGATGTATTCGGAGGGCGTCGGTCAGCTCCTCGCCGTGCTCCGCGATCTCTGCGGGAGGGAGCGGACGCTGGCGATGCCCGCGTTCACCTATCAAGTCCCTGGCGGCGATCTGGCGGCGCACTTCAGGGCCCATCCCCGCTTCGATGCGCGCCGGCAACCCTCGCAGATGGGGCTTCTGTCCGAGGTCTTCCGCCGCACGCCCGGCGTGTTGCGAAGCCTCCACCCCACACACAGCGTGTGCGCGCTCGGCCCGCTGGCGGCCGACATCACCGCCGGCCACCATCTCACCGAGAGCACCTTCGGCGCCCGTTCTCCCTTCGCTCGGATGGCCGGGATCGACACGGTCATCCTGGGACTCGGAAAGCCGTTCTACCGCGTGCTCACACAGATTCACGCCGCGGAGGATCTGCTGGGGGACCGCTTCCCATTGCCGCGGGAGTTCAAGGAGGTCGACGTGACCCTGATCGGCGCCACAGGGGAGTATCCGTACAGGCTACGGATCGACGCGACGGAATTCGACCGGCGCCTGGATCGGCTCCCCAGGATGCTCGCGCCGGGAGACCTGGCCGAGTGGCGCTTTCACGGGGTCCCCCTCTTCCGGACCAGCGCCGGTCGCGTGACCACGGCCATCTGCGAGGCGGGGCTACGCGGAAAGACGCTCTATGCAGGTCCGACGCTCATCTGAGATCACCGTCGCCCGCCGACCTTGGACCACCACTGCGCGAAGTAGAGGTTGTAGAGGGCGGCACCCTGCCATTCGACGTCGAGCTCGTTGGTCGACCAGCTGTCGTTGTCGGTGTAACGCCCGTCCAGCGGAGTGGACGCCTCGCGCGGCATGGCAGGATCTCCCCAGTACCCCCAGACCGGAATCGGACGAGCGCCGGGATACGAGACGTCGTCCTGGCGGGGCAGCTCCGAAGGGCCGCCGGCCACCAGTCCCGGAAAGGCGAACGGCTTGGCATCGAGCGCCGCAAGCCATTGGTGGAAGGCGTGGGTCCGGCCGTGTGAGGCCCCGCGAAGCCCGCTCACGTAGCAGAAGTGGAGAGAGTTCCTCCCCAGCGCGTAGTGCACGTTGGCGAGCACCTGCTCGCAGTCGTCGAGGGCCCGCCCGGGGTCCGCCAGGCAGAGCCTGGCGTTGAATGCGCCGGTTCGCTGGAAGCCGGCATTGATCGATCCCCAGAGGTACCGTGTCGCCCATTGGAAAGGGTGCTGCTTCGCATCGGACCTCGCCAGATCCGCGTGGAGGCGCAGGCGCTGCCAGATCTCCCGCTTGCGTCCGGCGTCACCCGCCGCTGTCCGCAGGTAGAGCAGCGCCGCCAGGACGTTCGTCTGGCGGAAGCTGGGATCGCTCCGGACTTCCTCGTAGCTCTCCTCGAAGTCGTCCCGGAACCGCGGCGCGCGGGTGGCGAGCAGCATTCCCGCCGCGGCGTACATGCGTACGCCCCGTCCGATCTGCGCGTCTCCGTCCTGGCGCATCGCCGGGCAGGTAGGGCCATCGGTATCCTCGTGCGGATGAAGCCGCAGGTATCGATAGCCCGTCGACGCGGCCTTCAGGCAACGCTCGGCGAAGACGGGATCGTGCGCACGGAAGATTACCGAAGCATATGCCAGCGTCCCCACCGCGCGTCCGGTGGCGATGGTCCCCGCCTCGCCCGACCGGTACGGCGGGACGCGGTCGGGCAGGTTCGTCCCATAGGGCCCGTAATGCTCCTGGCAGGTCGTGTTGCGGAATCCGCCGGACGGTTCCTGGACCGACAGCATCCACTCGAGTCCCCACCGCGCCTCGTCGAGGAGGTCCGGGACCCCGTTGCCCGACTCGGGGATGTTGCTGTCGTCGCCTGCCGGGGCAAAGTCGCTGTAGGCCTCGAAGAGCCAGAAGAGCGTGGTCGCCGCCGAGGCGTTGTAGATGGAGAAATCGCCGGCGTCGTGCCACCCCTTCGCCTCGCCGGCCGGAGCCTTGTCCGCGTCGCTCGCGTGGACCCAGGGCCCCTCCGCGTGCGCCGCTTCGATGGCGGTGAAGGCGCGCTGGAAGTACAGCGCCCGCTGCACGGCCCGCACGGCGTCGTCGAACACGTCGGCGCCGACGTCGAAGGGATGACTCGAGAGACCGTTGTCCGCGACGATGCGATAGCGGCCAGGCGCACGCACGGGACCGAAGTCGCCGACCCACACCGTCCGGATGGCGCCGAGGATGTCGGTGGCGACCGTCCGGACGGGTGGACCACCCCGGAATGCCACGGAGCCGTCCCCCTCGCTCACCACCTCGAAGTCCCCGAAGGCACGCGGCGAGCTGAACTCCTTCCGTATCGAAGGCGCGTACCCGACCTGCGATGCGGCGAGGCGTCCGAACGGCGGTTCCTCGGATACCGCCACCGCGCGAAATCCCCAAGCGGGGAAACCCAGCACCCGCCTTCCCGCTTCCTTCAAACGGCCGCGGGCCCCAAGGATCACTGCCGGGATGCCGACCGCGACGCCCGCCACCGCGGCGAGGGCGATCGCGCGCCTTCTCCCGGACGCCCTGCCGGTTGACGAAGCCACATCGCCACTCTACTTTTTCCGGCCTGCTTCACGCTCGCTCTTCGGTCCGTCAAGGCGGCGGAGGTGCCTCACATGACCGCGACCCATGTCTCCGCCGGCGTCGTTGCCCTTCTCGGACTGGCCAGCGTCTCCGTCTGCCAATCCACGCCGCGCACGCCTTCTCCTCCCCCGGACACCGCCAAAAGCGTCGCCAACGCGAGCACGACCGGCAGCGCGAGCGTCGCGGTCCATACGGGCGGAACCGACGCGACCGGACTCATCCCGGCCGACCGCCGCACGAGATGGAATCCTGGCCTGCCGGGAGGCATCCCTGCCGTGGCGACCATTCACACGACGATCGATTCCGGCGCCTACGGAAACGGCACGACCGACGCGACCGCCGCCATCAACGCCGCCATCCAGCAGGCTGGAGCCGTCGCCACCGCGGCCAAGCGCCAGGTGGTGTACCTCCCTGCCGGGACTTACCTGATCTCGGCCCCGATTTCGCTGAACGTATCGAACGTCGTGCTGCGCGGCGCCGGCCCCGCGCTGACCAGGATCGTGGGAAACCCCGGCGCCCAGGCCGGAAAAGGCGTCCAGCTGCAGGCGGTCCGCGTCGGTGTCTTCTGGCCGGAGTACTCGGGCGTGGTGAACGTCATCAGCGACAACCCGAAGGGCGCAACCAGAATCGAGGTCGCGGACGCGAGCGCCATCCAGGTCGGCGACGTCCTTCAAATCGACGTCCAGGACGACAAGGCTTTCGTGAACATCAAGCCCGACGCGATCTTTGGAAAGCGGCAGCCCAACACCGACGTGAGCGGACCGGGAACCGGTGGCGCTCCCGGACCCGATGGCGGTCCCTGGAGATCGATCGGTCAGCAAGTGGAGGTCGCGTCCAAGAACGGAAACGTGCTCGGGCTCTCGGGACCCCTCCACATCGCATTTCCCCTCTCGCGAGCGCCCCAGGTCTTCAAGACCGCCACGGCGCGAAAGGGCGAACCGGGCACGCGCTACGCCGGTCTCGAGGATCTCTACGTCTCGGGCGGGACCAACGACAACATCACGCTGCTGAATACGGCGTATTGCTGGGTGAAGAACGTCGAATCCGATGGCCGGCCGCTCGACTCGAACCACGGCATGACGGGGCAGCACGTCAGCCTCGTGCATGCGTACCGCTCCGAGGTCCGTGACTCGTACATCCACCACGCCCGCCGCGTCGACCAGGGCGGAGGCGCCTACGGCATCAGCATCGCGAACTCGAGCTCGGACAACCTGGTGGAGAACAACATCAGCGTCCACCTCAACAAGCCCGTCGTCATGAACAACTCCGGCGGCGGAAACGTCATCGCATACAATTACGTCGACAACGCCTACAGCGTCGGGTTTCCGGGCTGGCAGGAAACCGCCATCGACGCCAACCACAATTCCTTCTCGCACTTCGATCTCTTCGAAGGGAACTGGGCCGCCAACCTGGGCTCGGACACCACCCACGGCAACGCCGGGTGGCAGACGTTCTTCCGCAATTACGCGAACGGCGTCAACAGCGCGCCCCCCGCGCCGGATACCGGAAACCTCCGGGCGGTGAGCGTCGACGGTTACAACCGGGAGCACACCTTCGTCGGCAACGTTCTCGTCGCCAGCGGCGCCAAGCGGGTCTCCGAAAGCACCTCCCGCGCTACCTTGGGAGCTGCCGCCGTCTATCGGATCGGCGCCGGGTCCCTCGGCGGGCCGATCGAGGCGTTCGACGACGGCACCGCTCTGCGGCTGCTCTTCCGGCACGCCAACTTCGACAACGTCTCCAACGCCGTGGTCTACGACCCGGCCGTCGCACGGCGCGACCTGCCCGACTCGCTCTACCTGACGGCCAAGCCGGCTTTCTTCGGCTCCTTGCGCTGGCCCTGGGTGGATCCCACCGGCACGCCCAGGGTGGGCATCCTCCCCGCCAAGCAGCGCTTCGACTCCATGCCGCGCTAGGAAGCTCACCGCACGAAGTAGCGGCGGATGCGCTCGACGATGCGCTCGGCGGCGTGTCCATCGCCGTACGGGTTCTTTGCCCTGGCCATCGCCTGGTACGCCTTTGCGTCGGTGAGCAGCCGCGTCGCGTGCTCCACGATGTTGCGCGCATGCGGACCGGTCAAGAGCGCAGTCCCGGCCTCGACGCCCTCTGGCCGCTCGGTCGTGTCGCGCATCACCAGCACCGGTTTTCCCAGGGAGGGAGCCTCCTCCTGGATGCCGCCCGAGTCCGTCAGCACCAGGCGGCAGCGCGACATCAACGCCACGAAGTTCCGATATCCCTGCGGCGCAATGAGCCGGACGTTCGGTAGATCTCCGAGGAGCCGGTTCACGTGCGCGTGCACGTTCGGATTCAGGTGGACCGGGTAGATGAATCGATGATCGGGAAATCGCCGCGCCAGGGTACCGATCGCCCGGCAGATCTGCTCGATCCCCTCGCCGAAATTCTCCCGCCGGTGGCCGGTGATGAGCACGAACGGAAGGCTCGACCAGCCGGTCCCGAGGAGCTTGCCGAGCTCATCCTCGACGCGAGCGCGCACCCTCTCGTCGCTCCTCTGGGCAGAGACCTCCATCAGCAAGGCGTCGATGACGGTGTTGCCGGTCACCGCGATCGTCTCGTCCGGGATTCGCTCGGCGAGGAGCGCGCGGCGCGCCGTCTCGGTGGGTGCGAAATGCAGCGCGACAAGCGGAGTAGCGAGCCTGCGGTTCACTTCCTCGGGAAAGGGAGACCAGATGTTGCCCGTCCGCAGCCCTGCCTCGACGTGCCCGATGGGAATGCGGCGGTAGAAGCACGCGAGCGCGGCGACCAGGACCGTGGTCGTGTCCCCTTCCACCAGCGCCATGTCCGGAGGCGCCGAATCCAGCCATCCGTCGATTCCCTCCATCAGCCGGGCAGTGAGGCCGGCGAGCGTCTGATTCGGACGCATGACGTCGAGATCGGCGTTCACGGTGAAGCCGAATTGATCGGCGACCTGCTGGAACATCTCCTTGTGCTGTCCGGTCGCCACCACCGTGCAATCGAAGTCGGCGGAGCTGCGCAGCGCCGCCACCACCGGAGCCAGCTTGATGGCCTCGGGCCGCGTGCCCATGAACACCAGGACGTTCCTGCGCCCCTTGGTGGAATCGCCGCCCCGGGTCATCCCGCGGCCCGATTCGCGGCCGGCTGCCTCAGCCGCCGGGCGACGATCTCGCGTCCCAAGAGCCAGAGGAACTCGCTGTTGGTGGAAAGATATCGCTTCCACATCTTGCGGGGCTCCATCGTGAGCCGCCAGGCCCACTCCATGCCCATCGATTGCACGCGAGGCGGCGCTCGTCGGACGTAGCCGGCCAGCACGTCGAAGCTCCCCCCGACGCCCATGATCACGGGCACCTCGAGGCGATCGCGGTGCCGCTCGCACCAGGTCTCCTTGAACGGGCTCGGCATCCCGACGAAGAGCATGTGCGGCGCCCGTTCCCGGATCTGCTCCACGATGCCGGCATGATCGTCGGCCCGGAAATATCCGTCGCGCCACCCGGCGATGCTCAGCCCCGGATACGTCTGCGCGCAGCGAGCGGCCAACTTCGAGACGACCTCGCGCCGGGCTCCCAGGAAGTAGGCGCTGAGCCCGCCGCTTGCGGCTTGGCGCAGGAGGCGAGCCATCAGATCGACGCCGGCGACGCGCTCCGGGAACGGCACGCGGGCGAGCCGGGAAGCCCAGACGACGGACATCCCGTCGGGAACGATCAGGTCTCCGGAGAGGCACGCCTTCCTCAGCTCCGGATCGCGCCGCATCATGCACAGGATCGCGGC
>Ga0066661_10000820_pt1 | contig 11562 bp, 10 predicted proteins | sample GraSoiAngelo_110_FD_66454 | JGI IMG/M metagenome (GOLD analysis project Ga0066661, IMG submission 66454) | Grasslands soil microbial communities from the Angelo Coastal Reserve, California, USA - 14_0903_12_30cm | ecosystem: Environmental > Terrestrial > Soil > Grasslands | place: USA... | reverse complement strand
GCCTATGACAAAATCCCCGACGTTCACTGGGCTACCTTTCAGGGCGTGTACGGCCCCGAAGGCAACACCTACCTGATATTCACTCCCATGAAATCCGCCTCCGAAATTGACAAGTCATTCGTCACCGGCAAACAGGTCCAGGACGCCATGGGCGCAGAGGGCGGAAAGAAAGCCGCAGAGTTGTCCGCCGCCGCCATCGAGACCAGCCAAACCAACCTGTTCATATTCAATCCCCGAATCAGCTATGTTCAGGATGAGTGGATCAAAGCCGACCCAGATTTCTGGAAGCCCAAAGCCGCCGCCGCAACCGCACCCAAACAGTCTCCGGAGAAACCACCCTCGAATCAATAGCCGCCGCCTATCGCGAACAAAGTCGTAACGGACACCGCCCATCCTCAGTGGAAGCGTGGTGTCCCTTTTTATTTGCGCTCGGAAGAAACCAGAAACCAGAAACCTGAAACTAGAAACTCTGAGCCGTGGCTGACCCATCGTTTTCGGTACTCGAAAAAGTGGGTGATGGGAAGCAGCGACCGCCAGCACAGAACACGTAGGGACGGGCGACTCGCCTGTCCACCGGAGCAAAGCTCCGCCCCGAACCCAGCCGCGAAGCGGCGCACAAGAATGCAGCCCACGGCGTCAGCCGTGGGTACGGATGCACCGCCGGACAAGCCCCGAAGGGGCGCCAGAGACGAGCCCAAAACAGAGGACCTGCCCGCGTGACCTAGCGGTTCGTATCAGGGCACGAGTTACAGTCGCGCCGCAAGGCTAATCGGGTTGTGGAAGGTCGTGACTTCAGCCGTGCCGTACTTCACCACAGACAGCTCCGGCTTTAGTGTTGGGAGTTTGTGTTGCCGGGTGCCCCATCCTTTTCGCGTACTTCGCGAAAGGGTGGTGATGGGGATCATTGATGGAATCGGAGAGATACCAGCGATAAAGTTTCTTCAGTTCGGAATGCGGGACGGCCATCAAGTCATGGATCGCGCGAGTGAAGTCTTGGAATGGTGCGCGGGGCTTGGAATTCCCCGTCACGGAGTGCATCCCCTCAGTTAAGGCTTTAATCCACAATATGGCAGCCCCCAACCCACGTAGCGACAGGCGACTCGCCTGTCCGGCGCCCAAGCGCCGCTCTCCATCTGTCTCGCAAACGCGGGTGCCCCATTTCTCGTGGTTTTCGAGAAGTGCGGCCTGTCCCCGTGTACGCGCCAACCGCCGCGGAGCTTTACTCCCTGGACAGCCGAGGCCGCCCGTCCCGCGCGAAAGCGCCAAGCGTTGTGGAAGGGCACGACTTCAGTCGTGCCGTACGTTCGCTAAAAAACTCGGCTTTAGCCGCTGGGGTTTTGTGTGCACCACGTCGGATGTTAGCTCCGCATGATTCCCAGGGGGCCGGAACCAGAAACTAGACACCGGAAACTAGAAACCGAGATCTTACGTGAGTGCCATTTGAATTACCTGAGCCAGATGCAACGCCTCCCGCCCCGCACACTGAGAAATTTGCTCGCGGCAACTGAAGCCGTCAGCAATGATCAAAGAATCCGGCGGAGTCTTTCTCACAGCCGGCAGCAATTCGAGTTCCCCAATGGCCACCGACACTTCGTACTTCTCTTTCTCAAACCCGAACGACCCCGCCATGCCGCAACACCCCGGGGCAGGAGCGTGAAAATCGACCCCCATTTTTTTAAGTACGGATTCCTCATCGGTCATCTTCATGATCGTTTTGTGATGGCAATGCCCGTGCAGCAAAGCTTTACGAGGCAATTTAGGAAGCACGAAGTGTTTAGCTTTTTTCTCCAGAAATTCGCTGAGAAGAAACGTTTGCCGAGAAAGTTTCTGAGCACCAGGATCATCAGGAAAGAGGTTGAGCAGCTCATCCCGGAAAACAGCGGCACAACTTGGCTCAAGGACTACAAGCGGAACACCGCTAGCGATCTCGGCGGCGAGAGCATCCAAAATCCGCCGCAACAAACGTTTAGCGCGATCAAGGAGCCCGAAGTCGTAAAGCGGACGTCCGCAACAGAGATCTACTTTCGGCAGCAAAATGCGAAATCCCGCAGCCTCGAGAACGTCCACCGCGGCCTGGGCGGCCACAGGATGAAAGTAGTTGTTAAAAGTATCCGGCCAAAGCAGGACTGGAGGAGTATCGCGATTACGCGGCTGTCGTTGCGCAAACCAGGCGCGAAATGTTTGCGACACAAACGCCGGAATGCGCCGCTGCTGCGGCATCCCAGCGACGACTTTGGTAACGTCGCGGAGCACCGGAAGCTGAGTAGCAAAGTTGGCGACGGCAGGAAAGTGCGAAGCGATCCGCGCCCACACGTCGATGTAGGCAAAGGCATGAGCGCCACGAGGACGGAGACGCCCCTGATAATAGTGCGAAAGAAATTCGGCTTTGTAAGTCGCGACGTCCACCCCGACCGGACACTCGCTCTTACATCCTTTGCAGGAAAGACAAAGGTCGAGCGAATGCTTGACGTCACGGTTATGCCATCCGTCGCGAATGACATCACCCTTAGTCATCTCCCAGAGCAGGTGCGCGCGCCCGCGGGTAGAATGCTCCTCCTCGCGAGTGATTCGAAAGCTGGGACACATAACCCCGCCGTCATACTGGCGGCACTTCCCCACGCCGACGCACCGCAGCGCAGCCCGGGGCAGACTGCCATGATCTTCCGGAAACCGAAAATGAGTTGTTGGTTCCCACGGATGATAGTCGGCGCCAAGCCGCAGATTTTCGTCAAGACGATAAGGCTCGACTACTTTGCCAGAATTCATCTTCCAATCGGGATCCCAGAGAGCTTTGAACTCGCGAAAAGCCTGGACAAGCTCAGGCCCAAACATTTTGGGAAGAAGTTCACCGCGCGATTGCCCGTCCCCGTGTTCCCCAGAGAGAGACCCTCCAAAGCTGACAACCAGGTCCGCCGCCTCTTCCACAAACTTCCGGTATTTGCCGATGCCGGCCTGCGACTGCAAATCAAAATTAATGCGCGTATGAACGCAAGCATGCCCAAAATGCCCATAGAGCGTGCCCCGGTACCCGTGCTCAGCCATCAACTTTTTCAGCTGCCGCAAATAGTCCCCAAGTTTTTCCGGAGCGACGGACGAATCTTCCCACCCCTCCCAAGCCAGCGGCTCACCCGGAACATGTGATGTAACTCCAAGCGACGATTCGCGTACTTCCCAAATTCTCTTGGCTTGTCGAGTGTCAGTGAAAAGCCGCAAGTTAGGAGGATTTGCAGCACGGCTGAGCTCAGCCATCAGCTTGCGGGCTTGCGCCTCGGCTTCTCGCAAAGTGTGAGCGCCGAATTCCGCGAGCAACCAGCCACCGCCTTCGGGAAGCAGCTCGACTCCTCCAGTATTGATTCCCTTTCGCCGCGTGTACTCGACGAGTAAGTCATCAATGCCTTCGAGTCCAATAGGCTTGTGAGCCATGATGTCAGGAACGCGATCAGCACACCGGAAGACGTCGGGATAAGCAATCACTAGCAACACGCGTTCCGGCGGACTCTCCACCAATCGGCAAGTGGCTTCAAGGACAGTCACACACGTCCCCTCACTTCCTACCAACGCGCGCGCGACATGGAACCCATTCTCGGGCAACAGGTAGTTGAGGTTGTATCCAGAAACGCGACGCGGAATATTGGGATAGCGTTGGCGAATGAGATTGGAATATTGGTCGCGGAGAGTTTTTAGTCCAGTATAGATTTCTGCTCGTCGGCCGCCTTGCCGGATGATGCTCTCGAGTTCCTGATCGGTGGTCGAACCCACTGTCATGCGATCGCCGTCGTAGGTGAGGACGTCGAGCTGCTCGATGTTGTCGTCAGTCTTGCCGGCCATAACGGAGTGGACGCCGCAGGAGTTGTTGCCGATCATGCCGCCGATCGTGCAGCGATCGTGAGTGGCGGGATCCGGACCAAAAGTCAGTCGATGTTTCTCGGCAGCGTTGCGGAGATGATCCAGGATGACCCCAGGCTGCACTCGAGCAAGCCGCTGGACAGGATCGACGTCGAGGATCGTGGCCATGTACTTTGACATGTCGAGGACTACGGCGACATTGCAGCATTGTCCGGCGAGCGAAGTTCCGCCGCCGCGGCAAAGAATCGGAGCACCATACTTGCGGGCGAGGGAGATGGCAGCGATTACGTCTTCGTCGTCGCGAGGAAGGACGACGCCGATGGGGACTTGGCGGTAGTTGGATCCGTCGGTGGCGTAGAGGGCGCGAGTCCCGTCGTCGAAACGGACCTCTCCGCGGACATTGCGGCGGAGATCGGTTGCCAGGCTCGCCGCGTCCACCGGAGCAGATTTGGCGGCGCGGGCGAGTTCTGAAAAATTGTCCGGCATGCGGGTCCGGGGATGATTAGTCCGTGGATTCGCCGCCGGCGACGGCATTGCCGCTGATGTTGGCGACGTGGATGAGGGTTTTGTCCTCTTGCGGCTCGATGTTGATGGTGAACATGTTTTTCTTGTCGTGGGAAATAATTGTGTAGTGCTTCGCGTCGGAAACCGCGATGTTGGCGTGGGGAAGTTTCTTCTTGTAGAACTCGGCAACGCGTTCCGGTGGATCATCGGTCTCAAACTCGGCGGCGACGGTATGCATGGAGCCCATGGTGACGTTGGCGGCTTTGCCTTTCAGAGCGCGGGCGCCGGGGTAGACATCGATCCCGAGATTGCGCGCGGCTTCGTCGGAGTCGTCGGTGCTCTCGACGGTGCCGAAGGGAGTTTCGACGCGCACTTTGCCGCGATCCTGTTCGACGCGAGTGTGGCGGGCAATACGCCACCCGATGAAAGTAGCGGTGCCGATGCCCAGAATAAAGAGCCCGACAACTATGGCGACCACTATCAGAATTACTTTGACAGCATTGCTTTGTGCTGGTGTCGCAGGGGTGGAAGCGACTGCGGCGGCGGGCACGGCTGCTCCGCACTTGGGACAAAACTTTGCGCCAGGTTCGACCGTCGCGCCGCACGCGTTGCAGAATGCCATGTCTCACCTCTGGCCCGAGTTGGGCTTGGCGTAAAACGCGGAGTATATCGTAATTTCGCTTGGAAAGGCTGAGGCAGCTCCTGGGAAAAGCGCCACTTCTCGAAAAGCGCGAGAAGCGGGGCGCCCATTATTAGGACTTGGCCAAATCAGTTCTCCGTTCTTTGTTCTCAGTTGCAGAAGTCCTTGATAACTAGTTCACGCCGAGCGGGCGAGTGGTGTAGTCCGCCAGGCTGAGGGCGAGAAGAATCAGAAGCCAAAAAAGAGCGGAGATTACTACGACGCTGGTCATCTTCTCGCTGGTGTACTTCAAATGCATAAAGAAAAGCAAAACCAGCACGGCTTTCAGCGTGGCGATGGTCAGCGCCACGATGGTGTTGAACGGGCCCAAGTCAATGAACGCGACTCCGGCGGTTACACCGGTAAGGACAAGCAGTGCGATCCATATTGCATAGTAGAGTTTGGTGGAGACGACATGTTCAGACATAGGTCACTTTTTACGATCGATTAAGTAGAGTAACGGGAAAAGGTAAATCCAGATGATGTCAACAAAGTGCCAGTAGAGGCCGGCGTTTTCTATGGGTGTGTAATAAGCAGAATTGTAACGGCCTTTCCAGGCATAAAAAGTTAGCACCGCGAAGAGTCCGACGCCGATGACCATGTGCAAGGCATGTATGCCGGTCATAGCGAAGTAGAGCGAGAAAAAAATCTGGATACGCTGGGGATCGATCTTTGTATTTGGGTGTGAGGGGGCCTGGGGTTCGAAGTGGAAGGAATAGCCGGGGACGTGGTGCTCTTCAAATTTGCTGGCCCATTCGACGCCTTTGATTCCCAGGAATACCAGGCCGAGAAGGATAGTCGCCACTAGTAGCGTCACCAAGAGCTTGCGTTTGCCAAACTGGGCGGCGCGAACGGACAGCGCGACCGTCAAGCTGCTGCAGATCAATACTGCGGTATTAATTGCTCCCAGCCGAATGTCGAGAGTCTTACTGCCGGCGGCAAACTCGGGGTAGTACCAGTAGCGGTAAATCAGGTAGGCGCAGAACATACCTCCGAAAAACATTACTTCGGTAGCGAGGAATAGCCACATTCCAAGCGAGGAGGCCTGGCGTTGCTGTTCCATGTCAGCAAAGTGGTGCTGTTGCTCCGGATTGTGCGATTCGACGATAGCTGGGCTATCGCTCAACCGGGACCTCCTTGGGAAGATCGAATATTGCCGTAGTCGTAGGCTTCCCAGGTAACCAGCGGTGTTTCCTCGAAATTAAAAGTTGGAGGCGGCGAAGGCGTCATCCATTCCAAACCGGCTGCGCCCCAGGGATTCGGTTCGGCGTGCTTGCCGTAGCGCATCGACCATAAAAAATAAGCCATCGGCAACAGGTATCCCACTGCCAGAATCGTGGAGCCTGCGGTTGAGAGCACATTCAAGACCTGGAATTCCGGAGGATATTGCCAGTAGCGGCGGGGCATCCCCAAGTAACCGAGAATGAACTGCGGAAAAAAGGTCAGGTTGAAGCCGATAAATACGATCAGAGCCGCCAGCCTTCCCAAGCTTTCTGGATACATGCGGCCGGAAATCTTTGGCCACCAGAAGTGCATGCCGCCTAGATATCCCATCACCGCGCCACCGACCATGATGTAGTGAAAGTGAGCGATGACAAAATAAGTGTCGGTGACGTGAACATCCACACCAAGCGCAGCGAGGAACAAGCCGGTCAGGCCGCCCATGGTGAACAAGCCGATGAAGCCGAATGCGTACAGCAGAGGCGTGGAGAATGTAATCGAACCTTTGTACAGAGTGGCCGTCCAGTTGAAGACTTTGATGGCGGAGGGAACCGCAACCAGGTAACTGAGGAAAGAAAAAATCAGAGCGGCATAGATGGACATGCCGGCAACAAACATGTGATGTGCCCACACCAGAAATCCAAGGACGGCAATCCCAATACTCGCCATCGCCACAAAGCTGTAGCCGAAGATTCTCTTGCGCGAAAAGCAAGGCACAATTTCGCTGATGATGCCCATCGAGGGCAAAATCATGATGTAAACCGCGGGATGGGAATAGAACCAAAACAGGTGCTGGAACAATAAAGGGTCGCCCCCGCGGGTCGGGTCGAAGATTCCAAGGTGGAAGGCGCGTTCGAAGATCACCAGGGTTAGCGTGATAGCCAGAACCGGAGTGCCCAACAGAAAGATGATGCTAGTGGCATACATCGACCAGATAAATAGTGGGAGGCGCCACCAAGTCATTCCTGGGGCTCGCATTCGATGAATGGTCACGACGAAGTTCAGCCCGGTGAGAATGGAGGAGAATCCAACGACAAAGATGGCAAGTCCGGCTTCAATGACTTTTGTGTTGCTGAAGGCTGTGCTGAACGGGGTGTAGAAGGTCCAGCCGGTGTCCACGCCGCCGGTCAATACGGCGTGCATCATGAGAATGCCGGCGATGATGTAGAGGTACCAGCTCAGCAGATTGATTCTGGGGAAGGCCAGATCCCGGGCCCCGATCATCAGGGGAACAAGAAAGTTTCCCAGAACAGCGGGGATGGAAGGAACCAGAAAGAAGAACACCATGATCTGGCCATGCATGGTGAACAACTTGTTGTAAGTGTCGGCTTGAACCAGATCGCCGGCAGGAGTGAGCAGCTCGAGACGAATCAGCAGGGCGAATAATCCGCCGACAAAGAAGAAGAACGTAATCGAGGCCAGGTAGAGCAGTGCGATGCGCTTGTGGTCGGTGGTAAGCAACCACGACCGTACACCGTATTCCTGGTTCAAATAATTCTCGCGTTCGGCGACGGGATTTACTACGGTAGCCATGTTCATTGCACCTTTGGTGCTTGAGGTTGTGTGCCCTCCGGAAGCAGCGTGGGGCTGCCAGCAGCTCCTGACGGATTCTGATTTAAGGATTTGATATAAGCCACGAGCGCATTCAGTTGCTCTTCGCTCACGATTCCCTGAAAGGGCGGCATGATTGGTTTGAAGCCGGAAACGATCTTTGCCGAGGGATTCAGGATGGATTCGCGAATGTAGTTTTCATCTTCGATCACAGTTTGTCCGTCATCCAGCAACACCGGCTTACCAAACGTTCCCGCTAAATTGGGACCACGCCCCTGGGTATCAGACCTGTGGCAGGTACTGCAGCCCAGTTGCTGGAAGAGAGCCTGTCCTGTGGATGCCAGCGAGCCGGTGGTACCACCGCCGCTGAGCCAGGCTTCATATTGCGATGGTTCCAGGACCACGACTTGTCCGATCATGCCGGAGTGTTGTGTGCCGCAGTATTCGGCGCAGAAAAGATGGTAGGTCCCGGGACGAGTGGGACGGAACCAAGCGGTGGTGTAGCGGCCAGGGACCACGTCCTGCTTGATACGGAAAGCGGGGACATAGAAACTGTGGATGACATCTTGCGAGGTCAGAATCATTTTGACGTCGCGTCCCACGGGCACGTGCAGTTCGTTGATTTCGCGATGGCCTTCTTCGTGCTCGAGTTTCCACATCCATTGTTTAGCTACGACGTAGATTTCGGTGGCTCCGCGGGGAGGAGTGCGCTCTTGGAAAAAGATGACCGCGCCCCACACGAAGATGACCACGAAAACTCCGAATGGTATGACCGACCAGGTAATTTCCAATATCGTCGAGCCTTCAATCTGCTCGGCAGCGTGGCCGGGACGGCGACGATACTTGGCGGCAAAGGCCAAGATCATCACGAAGATGGCCACGCTCATGAATGTGGAAAGCACGACTAGAAAAATGTAGAGGGCATCCACATTCCCCGCGGTAGTGGAGGCGCGTGCCGGCCAAAGTGGAAAATTATCAAACATAATTACGTGGCCGGGTTACGTGACCCGTTCTGCTGGTCGAACCAGTGGATGAGCCTCGGCGAAACATTACAATCATGAACAAGCCGAGCGTCAAGATGGTGGCCGCGCCCGCCAACCGCAAAATTCGCATGACGACGGCCCCATATTTGCCGGTCGCGGGATCGTAGTGATAGCAGTAAAGCAAAACTTGATCTGCCAGATTTCCGATTTTGTTCTGGGAAGCCTGGATTAATCCCAAGCGCAAATCTTTGGGAGCGTACTCGACACCGTAGTAGTACTGCGCGATGCGGCCTTCCGGTGTGAGCACCATGATTGCGGTGGTGTGCGCGAACTGGCCGGAGTTGGCATCGTACTCGTACTGAAAACCTGCGGTTTTGGTCAGCGCATCGATGGATTGCTGCGGTCCGGTCAGGAAATGCCAACCCTGGGTTGCGCCGGGACGTCCGTATCGCTTCACAAATTCTGCCTTCTTTGCGGTTGCCATCGCCGGGGTCTCGCGGGGATCGAAGCTGACGGTAAGCACGTCGAACTGGTTGCCGACATCGAACTTGAGCACCCTGAGGGCGCTTTCCAGTCCACTAAGGACTTCACCGCAAAGCATGGGGCACTGGTAGTAGACGAGGTTGAGGATCATCGGCTTTCTGCCGAAGTAATCAGCTAAACGAACTTGATTTCCGTTTTCATCTCGAAAGATGAGTTCGGGCGGTATGTGTTCATTCAAGTGTTGTTCGATGCCAACATTTTTCAATCCTGGCGGGCGGACATTGGCGGGCGGCGACATGATGCCCTTGGTCATACCCTGGCCCAGTGCTGCGGAGCAGAGGGTTAGTATCGCGAGCAGAATCGCGGCGATCATCAGCGGTTGCGAATTTGTTTTACTGCTCACTGCTTTACTTCCTTTCCCTTTTTACTCGGCTTCGGTGATTGGCTGGTGTCTGAACGGGTGGCGACTTGTCTCGCCGTATTCAATGGAGAGGGAGGGACCGCTCCCGCTTGAGGGCGAGTGGGCAATCCGCGCTGCGCCAGCAACTCCATGGCGCGGTCGATCGGAATGCGCGCAACTCCTGCCTGTTTATCTACCCAGCCGTAGCTGTTTAGAGTTTTTTCTTCCTGAAGACGGAAGTCATTGATCTCCAGGCGCTCGTTGGTTTCCAAACGAGGCTGGGGAAATCTTGCAATGTCTGCGTTGGAGACTTTGCGGGAGTCATTTTCGGTTTGACTTGCCATGGGGTTGAGCGGCGGCTGGTGCTGCTTCTGGTAAGAGTCGAGATAGCCATACATTCCCTTCAAAGCGAAATGGATGAGCACCCCAACCAGCGCCAGGCCGATCAGAAAAGCAAAAATCCCGCGAGGACTCAGGTCTTCGCGTTCGTAGGACACTTCGTCGTGTTCTTGGTGCAGGTTTAATTCGTCACTCATGTGCCGGTTCCAATACTTCTGACGCAGAAACGTCATAGGCTGGCACCAGCGGCATCGCACTCAAGTTGCGGAAAAAATAAGCCAGCCACAAGCCGCCAATGGCGAGGGGGACTATCACGTCCGCCCAGGTCAGGTGAAATGTTTTGGAAAAGTTTGGTTCGATAATCCAGATCAGGTCGAGATAGCGCATGACGATCAGCCAGGTTGCCAGCAACGCGAGCCTGCGCACGTCGCGCTTGAAGGGACGAGAAAGCAGCAATACGAAGGGCACAGCGAAGTGGAACATGGCGAGCGTGAGTCCAATCGATCCCCAGCCTCCTTTTAGACGGCGCACGTACCAGGTGATCTCTTCGGGCAAGTTTCCGGCCCATATGATGAGCCACTGCGAGAACTCAAAGTAGGCCCACACCATGACGAAGGCGAGCATGAGCTTGCCGTGATCGTGGACGTAGTCGGGCTTCAAGAGTTGGGACATGGGCTTGTAGTCGAAGAGAATTCTTTCGACGACGACCGCGAAACACAGCGCCGACAAAACCTGTCCAATCAAAAACAAGAGGCCGTAGATGGTGGAAATCCAGCTGGGGTCGAGGGACATTACCCAGTCGATGGCCGCGAATGAGATGGTGAAAGCATAGAGAATCAATCCCGCGGCGCTGACTGCCTTGAAGCGGCGGGTATTGTCACGCACTGTGGGGCGGTCCTGCTCGGCGGACCATTTGGTCAGGAAAAATGCCAGGGTGCCCCAGATCAGGAAGTAGAACACCGCGCGGATTACGAATCCGTGTATCGAGAGATAGTTTCGTGTGAGTTCGCGTAAATGTTCTTGAACGTGTGGGTCCGCGATCGAGTTCAAAGGGCGCGCCCAGATATACAGTTTCGGCAAGCCGAACAGGATGGGGAGAAATAGCAATGCCATCAGTGGGACTGTGCGCATTGCGGCGCCAAGGATGCGGCGGATTACCATGCCCCATCCGCCCTTGGTTAAATGTCGGAGCATGAGGATCGCCATCGATCCCAGAGTGACTCCCAGCCACGCCATGTATCCGATAAGGTAGCCGCGGAAGAATTCCTCGGGGCGGAGAAGCGCGCCAATCGCGGAAAGAACGGCAAAGATTACGCCAACGATCAACGAGCGGCGCTGGATGGTCTTTACTATTGGCGGAGCCATCAGATCGAGATTGTCGAGGCGCGCCGCGGTCATTTGTGTTCCTCGTTTTGATTCTGCGATCTGGGCTCAATTTCCGGAAGAGTGGCGCCGGAGCCGGGATCACCACGAAACTCTGGTGGCGCGGACGGGATTTGCTGTCCGGCGGTAATATCTGAAGTAGTCGCTCCCTGGCTCAATTGCAAAGCGCGGAT
>Ga0066661_10000815_pt1 | contig 11586 bp, 10 predicted proteins | sample GraSoiAngelo_110_FD_66454 | JGI IMG/M metagenome (GOLD analysis project Ga0066661, IMG submission 66454) | Grasslands soil microbial communities from the Angelo Coastal Reserve, California, USA - 14_0903_12_30cm | ecosystem: Environmental > Terrestrial > Soil > Grasslands | place: USA... | reverse complement strand
CGGTGGGCCTGACCGGGAGCGAGGCCGTCGCGAATGGAGTGCCGAGCTTTCGGAGGCCCGAGACAAGGAACGCGGTGATCACGCTCGTCCTGATGGGCACGATCTTTGCGACCATTTTCCTCGGCGTCACCTATCTGGCCACGCGGATCGGCATACAGCCTGACCAGAGCGAGATCGAAACGGTGAACAGCATGATCACGCGAGCAGTGGTCGGCGCCGGCACGCCGTTCTACTACTTCGTGCAGGTCACGACCGCCGTCATCCTCCTCCTCGCGGCGAATACCGGGTTCACCGGATTCCCGCGGCTCGCCTCGGTGCTCGCGAACGATCGGTTCATGCCACGGCATTTCGCCGATGTCGGCTCGCGACTCGCGTTCAACACCGGGATCGTCGTGCTTTCGCTGCTTGCCGTCGTGATCCTCGCGGCGTTCGGCGGAAGCGTGAACGCACTGGTGCCGCTGTACACGATCGGGGTGTTCCTGGCGTTCACCCTCTCCCAGTCGGGGCTCGTTCGCCGCTGGCGACGCCTGCGTAATCCCGGCTGGCGCCTTTCGATCGCCATCAACAGCTTCGGCGCCGTGGTGACGGGGACCGTTCTCGTCGTGGTCGCGGTCACGAAGTTCACGCTCGGCGCCTGGATGGTTCTGCTGCTGATCCCGATTCTCGTCGGACTCCTTTATGCCATCAATCGGCACTACCAGACGACGCAGGACGCGCTGGTGCTCTCCGGGACAGATCAGCGCGTCCCCGTCTACGCCGCGCCCGTGGTCATCGTGCCCATCGCCCGGCTCGACCGGGCCGCGCTGCAGGCTCTCGCGTTCGCCCGATCGGTGTCGCCGACGGTGAAGGCGGTGCACGTATCGACCTCGCGCGCGAGCGCCGAAGACTTTCGCGCGCGCTGGAAGCGCCTGGAAACGGACGTCGATCTGGACATCCTGGAATCGCCGTTCCGCTCGCTCCTCCAGCCGCTGCTCCGCTACATCGACGCGATCGACAAGTCCGACGATCGGCCGATCACCGTCGTGCTCAGCGAGTTCGTGCCGCGCCACTGGTGGGAATGGTTGCTGCACAGCCAGACGGCGTTCCGGCTGAAAGCCTCGCTCCTCTTCCGACCGAACACGATCGTGATCGACGTTCCCTATCACTATCAGGACACCGCCGACCTCGCGCGAGGTTAGACTCGCGCATCCATGCAGCCCAAGCGCATCCTCGTGGCGCTCGCGGGGAGCAGCGCGGACCCCGACGTCATTCGGCTCGTGGCCTGGATCGCAAAGCCCGCTAAGGCCCAGGTGGTCGGCATTCACGTCATCGAGGTGCGATGGAATCTTCCGCTCGACGCGGTGATGGAGCAGGAGCTCGACCGCGGTGAGGAGCTCCTCGAGAGCGCGAAGAAGGTAGCCGACCAAACGGGAATCGAGTTGGAAACGGAGCTTCTGCAGGCGCGCGACGCAGCCGCGGCGATCGTCGACACGGCCGTGGAACGGAAGTGCGACCTCATCGTCGTTGCGATGCCCTATCGAAAGCGATTAGGAAGGGTGTACGTGGGCAGAACCGTGCAAAACGTGTACGTGAACGCGCCGTGCGCGGTGCTCGCGTATCGTCAGGAACAGAGCGCATGAACGTCGTCATCGTGGGCTGCGGCCGTGTGGGCGGATTCCTCGCCGGGCTCCTCGACTCCGAGGGCCATCGTGTGAGCGTGGTCGACATTGCCTCGACAAGCCCCGCCCGCGCCGAACGCGCGTGGTTCCAGCATCTCCCCAGCTCCTTCAAGGGCGAGACGATTCTCGGCGACGGCACGGATCTCGAGGTTCTGCGCCAGGCGGGCATCGAGCGAGCCGACGCGCTGCTCGCGCTAACCGAAGGTGACAACCGCAACCTCATGTGCGCTCAGATCGCTCAGAAGATCTTCGGCGTAAAGCAGGTGATCGCCAAGGTGAACGACCCGGTGCGCGCACAGACCTATCGTGAGATGGGCATCAACACGTTCTCGCGCACGACCATCCTGGGTACGCTCCTCCACGCGATGCTGCAGGAGGACCGCGAGGTGGGGGAGGTCCTCATGCGCAAAGCCCTCGCGCACGAGGCCGATCTGGTCCACGAGCCGGTGAAGGCCCGCTAGGTGTACTTCGTCGTCGCCGGAGCGGGCGAGGTCGGATTCCATCTTTCGCAGGCTCTGCTCGAGGCAGGGCACGAGGTCACGGTCATCGAGGCCGATCGGCGCCGAGCCAATTTCGTCCAGGAGAAGCTTGGCTCGATCGTGATGAACGCGCCCGCCGATGAGGGTCGCGCCCAGATGGAGGCCGGCTGCAGCCGGGCCGACGCGCTCATCGCCGTCACCGGAGACGACGCGAAGAACCTCGTGATCTGTCAGCTGGCCAAGATCCGCTGCCGTACGCCGCGCGTGATCGCGCGCGTCAACAACCCGAAGAACGAGATCGTCTTCAAGACGCTCGGGATCGACGAGACGATCTCCTCAACACGCGTCCTCATGAACGTCATCGAGCAGGAGCTTCCGTCGGGCGGCTTCATGCCGCTCATGTCGCTCGCCGGCAGCGCCAACGAGCTGATCGAGGCGGAGATCGCGATCGGAACGCCGCCTGCCGGAAAGAATGTCGGCAGCTTGCGGCTGCCGAGCGGCGCCCTCGTCGGCGGGATCATCCGCCGCGGGAAGCTCATGCACGCCGACGAGGACACAAAGCTCGAGGTCGGCGACCGGGTCATGGTCTTCTCGCCGACAGCGTCCGAGAGCGAAGTGCGGAAGGCCCTCTTCGGCTAGCTCTCGGTTTCGCCGAGTCGTCGCCGTTGGCGCTGGCAAGGGCGGCGTCGGTAAGTCCACCATCGCGCTTGGTCTCGCCAGGGTGCTTCGTGATCGTGGTGCGGTCGGGATCCTCGATCTCGACCTGTACGCGCCCGACATCCCGGCCATGCTCGGGATCGCTCATCCCAAATGGACGCACTCGTGGACGATTGCGCGAGCCGGAAGCGCCGTGGCGGAGACGCCCGTCGAACGGGACGGTCTTCACGTCGTCTCGACCGGTTTTCTGTTGGGCGAGGATCAGCCCATGGGCCTCGAGGCGAGCACACTGGATTTGCTCGCGCGGCACCTGATTCATGGCGTCGCTTGGCCCGCGCTCGATTTCCTCGTCGTCGACCTGCCGGCAGGAACGTCCGCGTTGCAACATTCCCTCGCGCGCCATCTGACGGTGAGCGGCGCCGTCCTTGTTCTGACGCCACAGCGGGTGGCGCACCTCGACACGCAGAAGGTTGTCCGCCTGTATCGGCATTTGCGCGTACCGGTACTGGGTGCCGTTGAGAACATGGCGTATCTGCGTTGCCCTCATTGCGGCAACGAGGTCGAGCTCTTCCCGACCGTCGACGAGGCGCAGAGCCTCTGGTCGATGGGCATCGAGCGGCTCGCCCGAATTCCGTTCACGCGCACGGACGATCACTCCAGCTTGTTCGGTGCGCTCGCGGAACGGGTCGCGTCGAAGCTCGGCTGAGGTCACACGTGGTACGGCACGTCGATGACAACCGTGTTCGGCCGGAAAAAGAGGCGCAGCTTCAGTCGAAGCGCAGCCTGATTGTGCAGCAGGTACTCCCACGGCCGACGCGGCACGAATTCAGATAGGACGACCGTGATCGAGCGCTGGGGCTCCTGCTTCTGCAGCGCGTCGATGTACGCCACAAGAGGCGGAATGAGGGCGCGATAGGGTGACTCGAGGATCACGAGATCGGTGTCGCCGTCGACCTCGAGCGAACGCCAACGGCTCCGCATGCGGTCTCCCTCGGCTGGATCGTCGGTCACGTGGACGGCGGTGACAAGCGGCGCGATCGACCGCGCGTAGGCCAGTGCCTCCAGCGACGCCCGATCGAGCCGCGCGAGAAGCACCAGCACGCGGGGCGAGGCGCGCCGGGGTAAAGCGGTTTGCCGGTTGTCGAGCGCGAGCGCGTCCTCGACCGAGCGGTAGTGATGATTGATCGCCCACAAGAGCCCGATGAGCGCTGGGATGAGCACGAGAACCATCCAGGCACCGAGCGCGAACTTGGCCGCGCCAACGACTAGGGCGACGATGGCCGTGGCGGCCGCGCCAAGGCCGTTAAGCGCCGCGCGCCAACGCCAGCCGCGTTCGGTACCGCGCAGCTTCCACCAGTGCCGGACCATGCCGGCCTGGCTCAGCGTGAACGCGACGAAGACACCGACCGTGTACAGCGGAATGAGATTCGTAACGCTTCCGCTGAAGGCCACGATCAGCAACGTCGAGAGCAGGGCGAGGACGACGATGCCCGTCGTGAACGCGAGGCGGTCCCCGCGGAAGTGGAAGTAATGCGGCGCGAAGCGATCGCGGGCCAGGATGCTGCCGAGTCGCGGAAAGTCGGCGAAGGCTGTGTTGGCAGCGAGCACCAACAGCAATGCGGTCGAGATCTGGACGAGGTAGTGGTAGGGAGTGCCATTGCCGACGAACGTCCGCGTGAGCTGACTCACGACCGTCTCCTGCTCCGACGGATCGGGGACGATCCCGAGCTGGCCTGCGAGAAAGCTCATGCCGAGGAATATCGCGCCGAAAAACGAGCCCATGAGGATGAGGACGACCTGGGCGTTCCGCGGCTCGGGCCGCTTGAACGCGGGCACGCCGTTGGAGACGGCCTCCACTCCGGTGAGCGCGACCGAGCCGGACGCGAAAGCGCGGAGCACGAGAAGCAGCCCGAGGGGCTCGATCGTTTCCTGCAGGCTCCACTCCGGGGGCGCGACGTAATGCGGGAGGGTTGCCGTCGCGAACCGGAACAGCCCGTAGGCAAGGAGTCCGAAGACCGCCACGAGGTAGACATATGTCGGAAGGGCGAAGATCGTCGCGCTCTCGCGGATTCCACGGAGGTTCCCGATCGCGAGGAGTACGACGAACGCGACGCCAAGCGCCACGCGCATGTCGAAGAGCTGCGGGAGGATCGACGTCAGCGCGGCCACACCGGCCGCGATCGAGACCGCCACCGTGAGCACGTAGTCGGTGAGGAGCGCAGCCGCGGCGGTCAGACCCGGGAACGGCCCGAGGTTGTCGCTCGCCACGATGTACGAGCCGCCACCGTTCGGGTATGCCCGGATCGTTTGCTGATAGCTCACCACGACGACGGCGAGGACGACGATGATCGCGAGGGTGATCGGGAGGGTGAGGGCGGCCATCGTGCCGAGGCCCGCGAGCAGGAGCACTCGCATGATCTCTTCGGTGGCGTACGCCGAAGAGGAGATGTTGTCCGAAGCGAAAACGGCAAGTCCCTTTGCCTTGCCGATGCGTTCCTGTAGCTCGAGGCTCGTCGGGATCCGCGCGCCGAAGAGGAGGCGACGGATCCCGTCGACAAACCGACCGGGCGCCGTGGTTGGCGCCAGGACCTGTTCGGTCGCTACGAGATGGCCCGCATCCCTGCGCTCGAACTCGCGTTCGAATGGCCGAACGATGCGCACGTACCGATCGCCGTGCCGTCTGCCCCGGAGGGCGTGGCGCTCCTGGAGGTCGGGGCTGGTGGTCTTTGCGGGCTTCGTCTCGGGTTCGCTCACCTTTGACGAACGAGCGTCGCGCGAAACCCCTCAACGACTCCTGAAAGCTGAGGCTCGCCCGCTCAACGGGCGCTCAAAAACGCCTAGAGCTCCTCCGAGCGGAAGCGGTAACCGACACCGGGCTCGGTCGTGAGGTGCTTCGGAGCCTGCGGGTCGTCCTCGATCTTCCGTCGTAGTCGGGCGACGTACACGTGCAGGTAGTGCGATTCATCGCCGTAATCCGGTCCCCAGACCTGCTGCAGAAGCATCCGATCGGTCAGGACCTTGTTCGCGTTCGTAAGGAAGACCTTGAGTAGGTCGTATTCGGTCGGTGTCAGGTGAACATCCCGATCGGCGACGCTGACCTCGCGTCGCTCGAGGTCGACCACGAGATCGCCGCTTCGGATGCGTCGCTCTGCGCCGGTGGCCGGGCGCGCTACGTGCCGGAGTGCAACGCGAATGCGGGCGAGGAGCTCGTCTATGCCGAACGGCTTGGTCATGTAGTCGTCGGCTCCGAGGTCCAACGCGTTGACCTTATCGTGTTCGCCGCCGCGCGCCGAAAGCACGATGATCGGCGTGCCCGAACGTTCCCGGATGCGTCGGACGATCTCGAAGCCGTCCCCGTCGGGAAGATTCAGGTCGAGGACGACCAAGTCCGGCTGCCGTCGCTCGTAGCTCGCGATCGCGTCGCCCGCCGTCTCCGCGGTCTCGACCTGGAATCCGTGTCCGCGAAGATTCGTGCGGAGCGTCCGCACCATCGACGGCTCATCGTCGACGACGAGGAGCCGTGCTCCGGTCGGCTCAGCGCGCACCGTATTAACTGACACCAGCGCGCCCCGGCAGCGTGAACACAATGCTGGTCCCGTCGCTCTGGCTTCGATCGATCCAGATCGTCCCGGCGTGCGCTTCGACCAGGCGCTTCGCGATGGCGAGGCCGAGGCCAACCCCCCGCGGGCCCTGACCCGCGCGCGCCAGACGGACGAAGGGCTCGAAGATCCGCTCGGTGTCGCTCGCGGGGATTCCCGGTCCGTGGTCGCGAATCTCGAAGCGGACATCGCCGTTGTTCCGCGTCACGCTTATCCCGATCTCCGATCCGTTTGGCGAGAACTTCGCGGCATTCTCGACCAGGTTCGAAAGGACCTGCTGGATCTCAACGTAGTCGAGCTCGATCGGAGGCAGATCGTCTGGAATGTCCACGCGCACGGGATGGCCGGTGGTCACCGGACGCATTCGACCCGCCACGTCCTCGACCAGCGCGCCGACGTCGTGCCAGGCTTTGTGCGGGACGAGCGTCCCGTTCTCAATCCGTGACAAATCGAGAAGGCTGCCGACGACGCGGTCGAGGCGAACCGCCTCATCCTGAATCGCGCCGGCGAACTCGTCCCGCTCGCGATCCGTCCATTCCACATCGCGCTGCCGGAGGCTCCCCGCGGAGGCGAGGATCGAGGCGAGCGGCGTCCGCAGCTCGTGTGAGACCGCGTGCAGCAACTCTGTCTTGAGATCGTCGGCGCGACGAAGGACCTCAGTCTCGGTTGCCTCCTTACGGAACCGCGCGCGTTCGATCGTGAGCCCCAATTGGGCGGCGGCGATCGCGAGAAGGCGGGCATCCCCGGGCCCGAGCTCGGTCGCACCCTTGCGTGGAAGGATCCGAACCGCGCCGATACGCTCGTTGGCCGAAACAATGGGCACGACGCGCGTCCGCTTGTCGCGCGCTGCGCCGGGCTTCTGCGGGCCGACCAGACGTATCCGCCGCGATGCACCGCTCGCATCCATCAAGCGGAGCTCGGTACCCGCCGCCTTCAGAGAGTCACGAGCCGCATCGTCGCGTGCCGCGACGGCGGGGTGGGGCAGGATCCCGGTGTCCGCTTCGATCGACACCGCGTCCAGGTCGAGCGCGGAACGGAAGTGTTCGGCGACCGCGACCAGCGCGCGCTCGAGATCCGGCTCGGCCATGAGAAAGGCCGCTTCATAAAGAACTTTGGCGTCGTGCTCACGGTGTTCCGCCTCTTGGGCGCGCGCGCGTTCCCGTGCCGCGAGCGTTCCGGTGACCACTGCCGTGATCAGAAAAAGCGCGAGCGAAAAAAGCTCTTCCGCGTCGGCTACGACGAGTTGATGCGTCGGCGGTACGAAGAACCAGTCGAAGGTGAGAAACGCAAGGATGCTCGCGACAATCGCGGCGGATCGGCCGAACGCGACCGCGACAACGAGCACGGCCACGAGGTAGAGCATCGAGATGTTGGCGATCTGGGCGCGCCCGACGACGACGCCGATCAGCGCGGTGGTGATAGCCACGGCGCCAACAGCGGCGCCATACGGGACGAAACGTCGCATCACCTCACGATTGTCCACCGCCGAGCTACGAACCGGCGAGCGCAGCCTCGGTCACGCCAGGCATCGCGAGGCCCGCGGCGACGCTCGTGAACGCGGCCGCATCGCGCGCCACCGCGGTCGGAAGAAGCTCGTGCATGAGCGCGCGAAACGCGGGAATCGCGCTCGAGCCGCCGGTGTATACGACGGCCGCGACGTCGGCCGCTCCGATCCGCGCATCGCTCGTCACGCGGCGCACCAGCGCGGCGGTCTCGCCGAGCAGCGGCCGGATCAGGTGCTCGAACCGACCGCGAGTGACTCGCGCGTCGACGTCCACCTCCGCGTGGTGGTAGGTGAGGATCGCGGCGGCGACGGTCGAGAGGTCGATCTTTGTCGCGTCGGTCGTCTGAAAGATCTCGTAGCCGAGCTGGAGCTCGATCGCGCTTCGCAGCGCCGCGAGCTCCCGTCGCGGGGCCCCGGCGCGGACGAGATCGTCGAGCGCGTCGAGGAGGGGCTTTTCGTTGAGCGCGGAGAGCGCGTGCCAGTCGCGCAGCGCATTGACGATGTAGCGCGGAAGGCGCAGTCGCTTCGGCCCCCACTCGGCGCGCGACCCCAGACGCGGAGCGACCGCGTCCTCGATGAGCAGTTCGGTCGCGCGGTCGCCGCCGATCGGCCCGCCGGCCGTCGCCAGCACAGCGAGGCCACGATCGTCCCGCCGCACCACGCAGAGGTCGAGCGTGCCGCCGCCGAAGTCGAACACGAGGCTCGTCCCGCTCCCGACGTCGGCGGCGTGCGCCGCGGCGATCGGCTCCGGCACGAACCGGACCTCGCGAAACCCGGCCAGCTCTGCGGCGGCGCGGAGCCGCCCCGTCGCCCGCTCCTCCGCGCCCTCGTCGCCGATGAAGCGGACCGGCCGGCCGAGCGTGATCGCCTCCGGCGCGGTCCCGGTGAGCTCCTGCGCGCGGTTTCGTACGTGGATGAGGATGAGCGCGATGAGGTCCTCAAGGCCTTTCGCATCCCCGAACACGTTCGTCCGGGTGTCGAGAGGGTCCCCGAGAAAAGTCTTGAGCGCCTGGAAGAGTCGGCCGGGAGCGCTCGTGTCGGCGAGGATGTACGCCTCGAGGCTCTTGTGGGTCGGATCGGTCGAGGGTAGGCGTATGCCGAGAAGCTGGATCTCGCGGCGGAGCGGCCCGCGAGTACGGTTGTCCTCCAGATACGCATCGATGGCCGGCCGCCCGACGATCGGGGTGCCGTCCCGACGGACATATAAGACCGTCGGCATCGTCTCTCCCGCAACGAGATCGATGGGGAGGACGTGCACGGCCGATCCGTCGTGCACGGCCAGAGAGGTATTTGAAGTACCGAAATCGAGGCCGAAGCGCATGGGCGAGGAAGCGTAGAGCGGGAGCAGGGCAGGCCGCCCTGCGGTCAGGCGTGCGGCTGGTCGCCGGTCATGGGCGAAGGAAGAGTCTTGACAACATCATTGATAGGCTTTTAGATATCTCTCGTGACAAGCGCACGTCGACCCGTGTACGTCATCAGCATCGCCGCGAGTCTGGCGGGCTGCCATCCCCGGACGCTTCGCATCTACGAGGAAGAGGGCCTGCTCGATCCCGTACGGACGGACACCAACATCCGCCTGTACTCGGATGAGGACCTCGACCGCGTGCGGGCGATCCGGTACCTCACGCAAAACCGCGGGGTCAACCTCGCGGGCGTGAAGCTCCTTCTCCAGCTCCGCGACGCCGCGGATCTGCTTGAAGAGATCGCGAGCGCGATCGCGCGTGAGGACTTGGACGCCGAGGCCGGCCAGGCGGTCGATGCGGTGACGAACGAGCCGACGAATCGCAGGTCACGAAATCGCCAACGCCAAAAAGGCGTTGAGCTGTAGAGGAGGCGGTTTTTTGTGACCATCGCACGGTTCACCCCACTTACCGACGTTGTGTCTCTCCGTGAGGCCATGGATCGTCTCTTCGAGGACAGCTTCATCCGGCCCAACGGACAACAGCTGGCTGTCCCCGTGGACCTCTGGGAGACCAAGGACGCATATCACCTACAGGCGGACCTTCCGGGTCTTTCGGCCGATGACATCGAGATCAATGTGACCCCCGACACCGTCACGATCAGCGGCGAGACGAAGCCAGGCACCGATGTGACGAACGAGGGCTGGCTCCGACAGGAGCGGCTGTTCGGCAAGTTCAAGCGGTCGTTCACCGTCCCGACGCAGATCGACCCGAGCAAGGTCGAGGCGAAATTCACGAACGGCGTGCTCGAGCTCGTCTTGCGGAAGGCCGAGAACCACAAGCCTCGCACCATCAAGATCAACGCGACCGCGAACAACAAGTAGTAAGGAAGAGAAAAGTGACCGACCCCGAGACAACGACCACGAACGCGCAACCGAACCAGTTCCCGAACGACCTGCCCCTCGTGCCACTGCGCGAGGCAGTCGTATTCCCCAAGCTGGTCGTCCCGCTCGGGGTCGGTCGCGAGAAGAGCGTCGCCGCCATCAACGCGGCGATGAATGAGGAAAAGCACTACATCGTCCTCGCCGCCCAGAAGGACGCCGAGGTCGATGATGTCTCGCCCGAGCAGATCTACTCGGTGGGTACGGTCGCCGAGATCGTGCGCCTTCTCCGGATCCCCGACGGAAGCGCGCAGATCATCGTCCAGGGCCTTCACCGTGTCCGCATCACAAACTACCTTCCGGAGCAGCGCTTCTTCCGTGTGAACTACGAGGTCATTCCCGACGAGATCGGGAACCCCGTCGAGCGGGAGGCGCTTCTTCGCAGCGTTCGCAGTTTGTTCGAGAAGTACGTCGACAACGGCGGCTCGATCCTCCCCGAGCTCGCCATGACCGCGAAGAACACTGAGGATCCCGCGCACTTCGCGGACCTCGTCGCGTCGAGCCCCGACCTCACGCTCGAGCAGCGCCAGCAGCTCCTCGAGACGCCCGCGGTCGCCGAGCGGCTCAAGTTCATCTCGGTCTTCCTCGCCAAGCAGAACGAGATCCTCGAGCTCAAGGCGAAGATCCAGAGCGAGGTCCAGCAGACCCTCGACAAGACCCAGCGCGAATACATCCTCCGCGAGCAGATGAAGGCCATCCAGAAGGAGCTCGGCGAGGATGAGGGTGGCGCCGAGCTTCGCGAGATCCGCGAGAAGATCGAGCAGGCCGGCATGCCGGAGGCGGTCAAGGAGAAGGCGCTCAAGGAGGTCGCGCGGCTCGAGAAGATCCCGCAGGCCTCACCCGAGACCGGCGTCATCCGCACCTACGTCGACTGGCTCATCTCGCTCCCCTGGAGCAAGGCCGCAAGCGACGACTGGGACATCCAGCAGGCCGCCAAGATCCTCGACGAGGACCACTACGGCCTCCCCAAGATCAAGGACCGGATCCTTGAGTACATGGCCGTGCGCAAGCTCGCGCCCGGTTTGCGTGCCCCGATCCTCTCCTTCGTCGGCCCGCCCGGCGTGGGCAAGACGAGCCTCGGCAAGTCCATCGCGCGAGCGATGGGACGGAAGTTCATCCGCATGTCGCTCGGCGGCATCCGCGATGAGGCCGAGATCCGCGGGCACCGGCGCACCTACGTCGGCGCCCTACCCGGCCGCATCCTCCAGAACATGAAGACGGCGGGCGAGATCAACCCGGTGTTCATGCTCGACGAGATCGACAAGGTCGGCGCGGACTTCCGCGGCGACCCGAGCTCCGCGCTCCTCGAGGTCCTCGACCCCGAGCAGAACAACGCGTTCAGCGACCA
>Ga0066661_10000812_pt1 | contig 11601 bp, 9 predicted proteins | sample GraSoiAngelo_110_FD_66454 | JGI IMG/M metagenome (GOLD analysis project Ga0066661, IMG submission 66454) | Grasslands soil microbial communities from the Angelo Coastal Reserve, California, USA - 14_0903_12_30cm | ecosystem: Environmental > Terrestrial > Soil > Grasslands | place: USA... | reverse complement strand
CAAGAAGGACGCGCATCGTGCGATCGGGCGAAGTCAGCGGCTGCTCTTCTTCGATCGCATTGCCCTCGGCGAAAGGTTTGAGTGCCGGTGCGATCAGGCCGAGCGGATCAAACGAGAGCTCAAACTCCGGGCGCGGCGAGCCGGCTTCGATTTGCTGGCGTAAACGATGCAGCCGGTCGCGAATTTTTTGTGGCTGCAAGATCGACATCGTCTCGTCAAACGCCTGCGGGTCGAGATTCAAGAGCAACGGCACGGCGATGGATTGCAGATCGCGAATTCCATCCGGCGTTTCCATCGGCGAACCGGCCAGCACGCGTGCGCACCAGGGTTGTTGGCGCAATTTTTCCGTGAAGGCCGGCGCGAACTCTTCCAGCTTGTCGACATCGGCCGGGTCGCAAAGGAGCGCGAAAGTGAGCTCCCGGGTCTGTTCAAAGTCGCGATCGTAAATTTTTAGTCCGGCCACGGAGCTGAACCTGGCGGGCAGCATGTTGAGCACATCGGAATCCAGCCGCATCCGCATGACCAGGATCGCGAGGCAAGCAGCGGCAAGCACAACGACCGAGCACCAAATGAGCACACGTCGCTGAGTAATGGTCCGCGCAATGAAATCGCTGATCCGCATATTTTGACCTGAGACCGCGACGGTCGCGTTTCAACCGTCGCCGGTCAAAAGCGGAAGAGAAAAGTTTCCGCGCCGGCAGCGTAGCGCACTGCATGTCGATCTTGCGCGCGAATCAATTTGTCACGCAAATCGAGCCAGCCTCGCAATCGTTGCGGCGCTTGTTCGAGTTGACCCGACCAGCCACCGCGCACAAGCGGGCCTTTTATTTCGGCGAAGGAACTGTCTTGCCGCAGCGCCAAAAGTGTCACGCCAGCCCCTTTCGAGAACGTCAATTCGAAATCGCCATTTCTTGAATAACGAATAAGCACTTCGCCGATGAGCATCGTTTTCGCGTTGCGATAGAGAAGTTGTCCGCTCCGCATTTGCCAGTCGCCAGCTGATTCGGCGAATTGATGCGAGGAAGTCGTCGCGCAGCCCGTTAGATCGACAATCAGAAACCCGACGATGAGTGCGCGTATTAAAATTCGGAGCAACGGGTTGTAGCTGCCGCTGTCCCCAGCGGCAGTTCTTAAATTCTGCCGCCAGAGACAGCGGCAGCTACAACGAAGGGCGTCAACGTCCACGCTTACGAAATCACCGCAGCCGATTCAGTTGAAATCGCGTCTTCTTTTTTCGGCACGAGCGTGAGTCGTGGAACGATCGCGTAATGTTTTTGCAACCAGACGAGAAAATAGAAGACCCACATGCGCCAGCGGATGGCAAAACTATTGCCGATGTTTCCGCCGAGCACTGCGTTCACGGCCGGCGGAAGACCGAGTACGTCGCGCGGCGCCAGAAAAATTTCGATGAATTCCTTCGTGTACCAGGCATTGACGAAGCGGAGATAAATGTCCATCGCGCGGTTGAGCGCTCTCTCGTAGCGCGGGAAAAGCCGCCGCGCTTTGCGCGGACGATCGAGAACTTCATTTAAAACGTCGGCGCATTGTTCGCCGCTGAAGACGGCGAGAAAAACGCCGCTGCTAAAAATCGGGTCGATGAAACCGGCGGCGTCGCCCGCGAGTAGCCAGCGGTTGCCCTGAAGTTTTGTGCTGCGATAGGAAAAATCCGTCGCGACATAAACTTTCGTCGCGCGCCGTGCATTCGTCATTCGTTTAGCGATGATCGGTTGTTCGGCCAGCGTCTCTTCCAGGAAATCTTCGGCGCTCAATTTCGATTTGCGAAAAACTTCGCTGTCGAGCACGACGCCGATGCTCGTGCGCTCCATCGTTAATGGGATCACCCAAAACCAGCGATCGATCCCGCGAATCAAAAGCGTGAGCGTGGCGTCGATTCCTTCCGCGCGCCAAACCCCGTCGTAATGCGCGAAGATGGACAACTTCTGCAGATGATCGTACGTTTTTTTTATTCCGAAATGATTGCCCAGAACGGAATTGCGCCCGCTCGCATCGATCACGTAGCGAGCGCGGAGGTTTCGAGGGGAGCCGTTGGCGGCGAGGGAAAGATCGACATCTTCACCTGAGAACGTGACGCGCTCCACTGAAGTCTCTTCGTGAACTTCGGCGCCGCTTTCCGCGGCGTGATCGAGCAGCACTTTATCAAAATCTGCGCGTGTGACTTGATAGGCGTGGTCGGTTTGCGAACGAAAGGCGTCTTTGAAATAAAATTTATTTCCTGTTTCTGAGCAGGAGCCGAACATTTCGCCGCCGAATTTTTTCATGAATCCGGCACGCGAGAATTTTTCGTGCAGGCCAAGTCGTGTGAACGCCTTCATGCTGAAGGGTAGAAGCGATTCGCCGATGTGAAAGCGCGGGAATTTTTCGCGCTCAATAACGATCACGCGCCGCCCGGCGCGCGCGAGCAACGCCGCGGCGGTGCTGCCGGCCGGTCCGCCACCGATGATCGCGACGTCGTAGATGTCGATCTTGTCCACGCCAATGCGATCTTAACCAATGAGCGCGCGGAAGCAAAGAGGTGGATCGAACAGTCCCTTGCTCGATGCTAAGAGATTAGGCGGCGAGATCGCATATTAAAATAGCATCGCCCGGCGGAGCGGCCGGTCCACCTTGCGACGTTTCGCAATCGGACTTAACAGAAAGAAGCGATGAAGTTGATCGACAAGTTCGTCAGCCGCGAGTTAATCGTGAATGTGCTCTTTGCCATCGCGGTGCTGAGCCTCGTTCTGGTGGTGGGCAACATTTTTCGCAAGCTACTCCCGTTGCTCGTGAATCACGACGTGCCGCTGGAATACTTACTCACGTTCATCGCTTATGTGCTGCCGTTCTCCCTCATTTTTACGATTCCGTGGGGATTGCTAACCGCGATCCTGCTCGTCTTCGGCCGGCTCTCGGCGGACAACGAATTGATCGCGCTGCGCTCGAACGGCGTGAGTGTTTCGCGCGTTTGCATTCCGCTGGCCGCGATCGCGCTCGTCAGCACCGCGATCTGTCTTTGGCTCAATGTACAGGTAGCGCCGGCCGCGCAGGAAAAACTGCGCAGCACCATTTTCGATCTGGCGACGCGTGATCCGATGGCGCTTTTTGGGAGCGATCAGGTGATCGATCAATTTCCCGGTCGCAAGATTTATGTTGGGAAAAAAGAAGGGAACAAGCTCGAGAACATCACCGTGTTTGAATTGAACGGAAATTCGCTTCCGGTAAAAGTGACTTATGCGCACTCCGGCATGCTCGAGGCCGATCTGCCGAACAAGCGAATTCTGATGCACCTTTACCAGGCGCGTTTTCAACAGCGCGATGAAAAGGACCCATTGGACCTGCGGAAGATGCGCGATGGAATCAACATGACTGAAGGGACGCTGCCGATCAGTCTGGAAGAGCTTTACGAAAAACAAAGAAAACGGCCGTACCGTTCCGCCTTGTCGATCGAACAACTTCTCGAACAACTGAAGAGCGCCAGTACGCGGGAACGCAGCGCCAGCCGCACCGAAATCAACAAGCGATTTTCTTTTCCGTTTTCGTGCATGGCTTTTGCTCTAATCGGTGTGCCGCTGGGCGTGACCGCGCACCGGCGCGAAACTTCGATCGGCTTTGCCATGGGATTGATTGTCGCCGTCTCCTACTTCCTGTTTGTCATCATCGCCGACACGCTGCGTTCCAATCCGCACGTTCATCCGGAGTTGCTGGTTTGGTTTCCGAACGTGCTCTTTCTCGTGCTCGGCGCATTTCTTTTTCGGAGATTGAGCAAGCAGTAGAGTTCTTAAGCGTTTGTTTTCCGATTTTTGGGCGGGATACGGACGCAGATTTTGCCGTCGCGCATTTCCATCTTGAATGTTTTCAGATCCACTTTGGCTGGTCCGTTGGTGACTTTTCCGGTGCGCACATCGAAACATGAGTTGTGCCATGGGCATTGCACGTTGAAGCCCTCAAAACTGCCTTCGGACAGCGGGCCGAAGCGGTGCGTGCAAAATTCCTGGAAACCGTAAAAGTGATTGTCGATCTTGGCAATCGCTATGACCTGACCGTCGATCTCGGCCCGTAATGTTTCTTTCTCTTGCAGACGTTCTGCTTCGGGAACCGGAATGAAAACGACATCGGATTGTTCATTCTGCGCGAAATGCGCCGCTGAGAAATGGAGCGTGTCTTCCGGTGTCGGTGTGCGCCGTTTATGCCGGCCGACGCTTATGCCCTCGTCATAAACGAGCCGGCCGCCCAAGTAACCGGAAGCGGAGAGAAGTGCGACGCCTACCAGCGACAGAACCAACGGCAACAACGGTATTTTGGAATCGGCGAGCATCGATGAGCGAACGCCCAAATTGATTCCGTAAAGCGCGACGACGAGAAGGTTCAAAATCATATGCGCCGTCGCGGTGCGTTTGGCGGGATGATCGCTGCGGATATCGGTGTAATCGACGAAGCCGGGCACGGCGGCGAACAGCGCGGTGATAATTCCTACAAGCATGGCGTAAAACGAATCGCGCACGAGGTTTGGCACAGACGGAAAAGCGAGACTGGCCAGATCGAGTAACAAGCTGAGGATAAAGAGGCCGATCGGAAAATGGACCAACATCGGATGCACCGGATGCCGCAACGGTTTGCCTTCGAGAAAATCTTTTAGCATCGGCGTTTCCTATTCCGGCGGAAGATTTGCGCCGCCGGCCTCGGCAATTTTGCGCCACTTCTTTTTCGACATCCGAGCGACGCTGATGCCGTATTGATAAACCATCATGCCACCCAAGTAAGCCGAGCCGATCAGAAGTGCAGTGCCGATAGCCGAGAGCAGCAATGGCGCGCCGGCAACCTTTGTGTCCTGGCGAAACGTTTGCACGCGCAAGCCGAGGTTGATCGCAAACAACAAGGCGACGGCGAGATTCAAAATCATATGATACAAGCCAATTTTCCACGCCGGTTTTTCTTTCTTGATTCCGGTCCAATCGACCAAACCGGTCGGTATTGCCAGGAGTGAGGCGCCCAGTCCGAAAACGATTGCGTAAAAAGAAAGCCGGACCATGCCGTTGCCGGCAATGTTCCATTGCGAAAGGAGATCGAAGATCAACGCACCCGGCCACATCGCCATCGGCACGTGCACAACGATCGGGTGCAACGGATGTCCCAGCCATTTTCCCTTCAGAAAATCGAGCAGCCATTTCATAGGATGAAATTGCGCGTCTTCCTTAAAACATCGGGGCTCATCGCTGTTGCAGACTTAATTAAAACCAGGATTGTAACTCCAGATTATTGGAATGATGAGCTGTCGTCGGCTCGACAGAGTCTCGCCCACCGGAACAAGGGGTTGCAAATCGCACCTTCTTCGTTACCTTGCGCGTTCCTTTATGGCCAAAACCTCCTGGATCAATCGTAACGCGCGCAAACGCGCGACGGTGAAGAAATACGCCGCCGTGCGCGCGGAGTTGAAGGCGAAGAAAGATTATGCCGGTCTGGCGCAACTGCCGCGCGATGCCAGCCCGACGCGAGTGGTGAATCGTTGCGAAGTCACCGGCCGCCGGCGCGCTTTCATTCGTCGCTTCAAAGTTTCGCGCCTGACTTTTCGCGAGCTTGCCTCCCAGGGATTGATCCCTGGCGTGACGAAATCAAGCTGGTAGAATCTGGCGAGGCGGGTTTCGGATGCAGGCCTGCATCCGCACAATGAATTCTTTGTTGTTCCCATTTTTCGCAGCAACGCCAATGGCCGGTACGATTCTGACTCATTGGGATTCGCCCGGGGTCGTGATTGGAAAACTGGCGGTGATCGCGGCGCTGGTCGCGCTCAACGGTTTCTTCGTTGCCTGCGAATTTGCCATCGTCAAAGTGCGGGCCAGTCAACTCGAGGCACTGGTGGAGGAGGGGAATTTGCGGGCGAGTTTTGCCAAATATGTCCGCGGGCATCTCGACGCTTATCTTTCCGCGACGCAGCTCGGCATCACGCTGGCGAGTCTGGCGCTGGGCTGGATCGGCGAACAATTTCTGGCCCAAATGCTCCAGCCATTTTTCGCGCTGCTGCACATTTATTCGCACGCATTCGTCACGTCCGTCTCCGTTGCGCTTGCTTTCGTCGGCATCACATTTTTGCACATCGTGTTCGGCGAGCTGGGGCCAAAATACACGGCCATCGCGAATCCATTGCCGGTTGCGCTGCGTTTGGTTCGGCCGCTCGGCGCATTTTATGTCTTGTTCAAACCGGCCATCTGGCTCCTGCACAAGTCTTCCAATTTTCTTCTGCAAACAGTCTTGCGCCGTCAAGCAGTGGCGGACACGGAACTGGCACATAGCGAGGAAGAGCTGCGGCTCATTCTCGATCAAAGCGAGAAATCCGAAGAAGTCTCGCCGCTGGGCCGCGATTTGTTGACCAATGTCTTGGATCTGCGCCGCCGCGTCGTGCGCGACATCATGACCCCGCGCGGTGAAGTTGTTTCACTAAATATCGAGGACAGTTTCGAGGAGAACGTAAAGAAAGCGCTCGCGTCCAAGCACACGCGTTTCCCGCTCGTGCGCGGCCATCTCGATAACACGCTGGGCCTTATTCACGTTAAGGAACTCGTGCCGATGATGCGCGATCCGCAGCCCGATCTGTTGCGGATCAAACGCGAGTTGGTTCCGGTTCCGGAGATGATGTCGCTCGAGAAATTGCTGACGCTCTTTTTGAGTAAGCACGCGCACCTCGCCATGGTGGTCGATGAATTTGGCGGCACCGTCGGAATGGTGACGCTGGAAAACGTGCTCGAAGAACTGGTTGGCGATATTCAGGACGAGTTTGACGCGGATAAGGAAGAATTCCGCAAGATCAATGAGAACGAGTTCGCCGTGGATGGCACACTTGGACTGTACGAATTGCGCGACGCAGCCGGTCTGGAATTGGAGAGCGCAGATGTGAGCACGATCGGCGGGTACGTCACGCATCTGCTCGGTCATCTGCCGAAGCAGGGGGAACAGGTCAAGATCGACAATTATCTGGTCACGGTTTCGCAAACCGATGCCCGCCGCGTTCGGCAATTGCATTTTCGGAAAATGAGCGAGGCGGCTGCTGCTGCGCCTGCGACCAAACCCGACGTCGCGCTTTAATGCTGTAGTGGCAGCCGTGTCGGCTGCTTCTGTTTGGATTTGCGGGCGACACGCCCGCCTCTACAGCTGAAGTTTGCCAATGGAATTCCTCCTGGGGACCGAAATCATTTGTCCGCATTGCGGCGAGAGTTTTCCGTTGGAAGTGGATACTTCGCAGCCGGATCAATCGATCATTGAAGATTGCACGGTCTGTTGCCGGCCGATCAATTTGACGATTCGTTGCCGCCCGGGCTCCGTTGTCGATCTTCACTGTAGCGGCGCTCTGTGAGCGTTGCATTTATCCGTCCAACGGGTCCCGTCGGCTCCGCTCAGGGCTGGCTCCGACCGCCGCTACAAAATCTGATGGCGTGCGATTCTCTACTGGCGCGCCGCCAATTTTTCAGGAGGCTAAATGCTGATGCACGAGGAAGTTTCCCGCAGCGGTTGGCGCCTTGATCGGACGTCGCCGAGTTTGCCGGAATCACACCGCACGATTCTGATCGCACCGGGCGCGGGCTTTTGGCGCAAGCTTCTCGCCTTTTCCGGCCCAGGTTATCTCGTCGCCGTCGGTTACATGGATCCGGGAAACTGGGCGACGGATTTGGCAGGCGGATCGGGTTTCGGTTACACGCTTCTCAGCGTCATTCTGCTCTCGAACTTAATGGCGATTCTGCTGCAAGCTCTTTGCGCGCGGCTGGGCATTGCCACGCAGAGGGACCTGGCGCAAGCGTGTCACGATCATTATTCGCAGCCGATTTCATTGGCGCTCTGGGTTCTTTGCGAACTGGCGATTTGCGCCTGCGATCTCGCCGAAGTAATCGGTTCGGCCATTGCCTTGAATTTACTTTTTAAAATTCCGCTCGTCATTGGTGTTTGCATCACCGGGCTGGACGTCTTGGCCGTGCTCTATTTGCAAAACAAAGGCTTCCGTTACATCGAGGCGCTGGTGGTTGCGCTGATCCTGACGATCGGCGGCTGTTTCCTTTTTGAGATTATTTTCTCGAACCCGGAATGGCGTGCCGTCTTGGACGGTTTTCTTCCCAGCTCCGACGTCGTGCGCAACCGGGACATGCTTTACATCGCGATCGGAATTCTCGGCGCGACCGTCATGCCGCATAATCTTTACCTCCATTCCTCAGTTGTGCAGACGCGCAATTACGAGCAGACGTCCGCTGGAAAAGCCGAGGCGATCAAATTTGCCACCCTCGATTCGAGCGTGGCACTCATGTTTGCGCTCTTTATCAACGCGGCAATTCTGATCGTCGCCGCGGCAACTTTTCATTCGCACCGCCAGCACGGCGTAGCCGAAATTCAAGATGCCTACAAGCTTCTTTCGCCCATGCTCGGCGTGCCCATCGCGAGCGCGCTTTTTGCCTTCGCGCTCCTCGCTTCGGGTCAAAACTCGACCCTCACCGGAACGCTCGCCGGTCAAATCGTGATGGAAGGATTTCTCAACATTCGGTTGCGTCCATGGCTGCGCCGTCTGATTACGCGGCTGGTTGCAATCGTGCCCGCCGTTTTCACCGCCGCGCTTTTCGGGACGAGCGGCACGGCGAAATTGCTTCTGCTTAGTCAAGTCATTCTCAGCCTGCAGCTCTCCTTCGCAGTTGTTCCGCTGATCATGTTTACGAGCGATCGTCGCAAAATGGGAGAGTTTGTATCGCCGCGCTGGCTGCGAACATTGGCTTGGATCACGGCGGCAGCGATTATTTTGGTAAACGGGAAATATCTGTGCGATTGGGCCGGAATCAGCGCCTGGGTCGGACGCGCTCTCTAATTATGTATCAAAAAATTCTCGTCGCCCTCGAAAACAGCCGCGCGGATGAAACCCTTCTTCCGCACATCGGAGAGCTCGCGAAATTGCATGGCTCGGAATTACTGCTCGTGCATGTCGCGGATGGATTCGTCGCGCGAAATTACGAGCAACTCAAGCTCGCCGAGTCGCAAGAGATGAAAGACGACCGTGCCTATCTGGAAAGTTCCGCTGAGACGTTGCGCGCCCGCGGTTTGACCGTGGACACATTTCTGGCGTTGGGCGATCCGGCGGAAGGAATCTTGAAAGCGGCGGAAGATCGACAATGCGATTTGATCGCGATGACCGCGCACGGACACCGTCTCCTCGGCGATTTGCTCTACGGCAGCACGATCAATGAAGTGCGGCACAAAGCACAAGTGCCGGTGCTTCTGGTACGGGCGGGAAAGTAAAACTGCGTGCGATTCCTTCACGGCGCGTTTAAAAGAACGGCGTGAAGGTTTGTCTCCTCACCAACGAATATCCGCCGCACATTTACGGCGGCGCCGGCGTGCACGTGGACGGTCTCTCGCGTGAGCTCGCCAAGACGATGCCGGTAGAGGTCCGTTGTTTCGGTGATCAGCGGTTTGAGAAAGGAAATCTCAAAGTCACCGGCTTCGAACTCGACACGGCCAATTTTACTTGTCCGGAACCGTTGAAATCAGCTTTTGGCGCCGTGCAGCGCTGCATTGATTTCAACACCGCGAACATCGATGCCGATCTGGTCCATTGCCACACCTGGTATAGCCATTTCGGCGGCATTCTCGCGAAATTGAATTACGGGATTCCGCTCGTCATCACGGTTCACTCGTTGGAACCACTCCGGCCGTGGAAACGCGAACAGCTCGCCGGTGGTTACGATTTTTCAGTTTGGGTTGAGAAAACTGCGCTGGAAATGGCAGACGCGATCATCGCCGTCTCCGGCGAAACCAAACGCGACGTCGAGCGTTTGTTCGATGTCGATTCAACGCGCGTGCAGGTGATTCACAACGGCATCGACCTCGATAAATACCGAAGAGTGGATTCAACTGACGCACTCAAGCGGCACGGGATCAATCCGAAGAAGCCCTACTTACTCTTTGTTGGTCGCATCACGCGGCAAAAAGGAATTGTGCATCTGGTGCGCGCAATTCAATACATGGACAAAGGTTTTCAAGTCGTGCTTTGTGCGGGCGCGCCGGACACGCCTGAGATCGCCGCAGAAATGAAAGAGGCCGTCGAAAGCGCGATGAAAAAGCGTTCCGACATCATCTGGATTGAAGAAATGGTCGATCGGAGTGCGGTCACAGAACTTTATTCACACGCCGCCGTCTTTTGTTGTCCATCGATTTACGAACCGTTCGGCATCATTAACCTCGAAGCGATGGCGTGCGAGACCGCGGTCGTGGCGAGCGCGGTCGGTGGCATTAAGGAGGTAGTTGTCGATGGAGAAACCGGTTTTCTCGTTCCGCTTCAGCAAATGAAAGAGAGCCCGTTCGAGCCGACCAACCCGGAAAAGTTTGCGCGCGACCTTGCCGCGCGCATCAATCAGCTAATGAAAGATCGACATCTGCGAGAAAAATTCGGCAAAGCTGGAAGAAAACGCGCCAAAGAAAAATTCAGCTGGAGCGCAATCGCCGAGAAAACGAAAGCCTTATACAAAACTCTTCTGTAGCGACGCTCTGCGAGCATCGCACTCATTCGACGGTCGCAGATCGCCGCTAGAGCGTATAATTAGGCGCTTCATGTTTGTCGATCGAATCAAAGTTTTTGCGCAAGCGGGTAATGGCGGGCGCGGCTGCGTCAGTTTTCGGCGCGAGAAGTTTGTGCCGAAGGGCGGACCGGACGGCGGCGATGGCGGCCGGGGCGGCGACATTGTGCTCCGCGCAGATCGACACGTAGATCATCTGACGAATCTTTTTTACGAGCCGATCATCAAAGCGAAAAACGGCGGGCATGGTCAGGGAAAGAAAATGCATGGGCGTTCCGCGCCGGCGAAAGTTGTGAAGGTACCGGTAGGGACGATCGTTTATCGATCGCAGAATGCGGAGCGTGGATTGCGGAAAGAAGAAGACGAAGAATTGAGGACTGCGGATCCCGCAGTATGGATTGAAGAAAGCGGAAAACGCCCAACGCTCTACGCTCAACGTTCAACGCCCAATGCAGAAGCGCGTGATGATGGTTCTGATCTATCCGCAATCCGCGATCCGCAATCCGAAATGGATTTGATGGTCGATCTTACCCGGGATGGCCAGGAATTTTTGCTTTGTCGCGGCGGCGCGGGCGGGAAGGGCAATGTCCATTTCAAAAGCTCGCGCAATCGCGCGCCGCGCGAATACACGGAGGGCGAAAAAGGCGAGCAGGGACATTTTCTGTTTGAACTGCGCACGATCGCGGACGCGGGATTGGTCGGTTATCCGAACGCTGGCAAGTCGACTTTGTTGCGCATGATCTCGGCGGCGCGGCCGAAAGTGGCGCCGTATCCGTTCACGACGCTTCATCCGATTATCGGTGTGGTCGAGTTTCCCGGCTATGGCAGGGCGACGATTGCGGATATTCCGGGTCTGATCGAAGGGGCGCATCGCGGTCTCGGACTTGGTCACGAATTTTTGCGGCATATTATGCGGTGTCGCATTTTGCTTTTCGTTGTCGATGTTGGGGGAAGCGAAGGCCGCAATCCAATCGAAGATTTAGGAAGTCTCCGGCGAGAAATCGATCTTTACGATCCGATGTTGTCAGAACGGCCATGGTTCATCATTGCGAATAAAATGGATTTG
>Ga0066661_10000807_pt1 | contig 11632 bp, 7 predicted proteins | sample GraSoiAngelo_110_FD_66454 | JGI IMG/M metagenome (GOLD analysis project Ga0066661, IMG submission 66454) | Grasslands soil microbial communities from the Angelo Coastal Reserve, California, USA - 14_0903_12_30cm | ecosystem: Environmental > Terrestrial > Soil > Grasslands | place: USA... | reverse complement strand
GCAATGCTGGCGACGATTCCTTTGCGGTCGGGACAGCTGACGAGGAGAATGGCGGTATTTTTCATGAGCGTCAAATCCTCATGCCAGCACTGACCTTCTGCAGCGCCACGCAATCCGTCCGTGAAACCAGATCCCGCTCCCGCAAGTGAACCACCGACACCGGCGTCAAGACGCTGGCGCGGCGCTTTGCCTATCATGGCCGGCGAGCGTGAATGCGGCCGCGCCAATGTACAGAATCGCGCCGAGCGGAACCGAAAAAGCAACCTGCGTTGAACCGGACCAGTCGGCGACCAATCCCATGATCGGCGGAACAAAAGCGCCGCCCACAATCGCCGTCACCATCAAGCCCGAAACCGCGTTTGCCTGCTCCGGTATACGATCAACGACCATCGAAAAAATCAGTGGGAAGATGTTGGCAAAGCCCAATCCAACCAGAAAGAAGCTGGCCGTGGCTGCGGTGCGGCTGGGCACCAGCACGCCCAAAATGCCGAGAACCGAGAGAGCGCATGTGACTCGGAAAAACGTCGGTGCCTTGATCCAGTTCAGGATCACACCACCCGAAAAACGGCCAATCGTCAGCCCGAGGAAGAATAGGCCGGTCCTAAGGAGCCCGACGCGAGTGATATCCAGTCCGAAGCGGTCTTTCAAAAACAGAGCAATACCAGAGCTGACGGAAACCTCCGCGCCGACATACAGGAAAATCCCCAATACCAGGCTTGCAACATATCTGGTGTGCAGCAGTGCGAAGGCAGAACGAAAGGTCGCGGGTTTCTGAGTGGGCAATCTGTGCTCTTCTATCCGTAGCGGCCAAAGCGCCAAAACGGTGATCAGGATGAACCTGCTGTAAATAGGAAAAATGACGGACCAACCCCCGTCCAGCGCGCGCGCTGCAATAACCGGGATGAGCGGACCGGACAGTGAACCAATGGCTTTGACAAACTGCCCGAACGAGAGATTGCGAGAATACGTTCCTTCTGGCGAGACATCGCGCATGATCGGGTTTCCGGCGACCTGAAGCGTCGTCGCGCCGGCGCCGAGCAAGAGAATGGTGACCAGGAACACAGGAAACGTCGACAGGCCCGCCAGTGCCGGGACCAGGAGGCCTATCAACATGATCAACAGGCCGAGCACCAGAACGAACTTCTTCCCCTTTTTGTCCTGGAAAATACCCATCGGAATCGCCAGAATCCCAAACATTGCGAATCCGACGAAAGGAATCAACTGGGCGGTGAGGTTCGACACCTGGAACTTCTCCCTGGCCAATCCGACGAACGGGCCGACCGCATCGCCGAAACCCATTGCGAGAAACGCCAGGAAGACCGGTACTGTCGACCGGTAGTTCATTTGGTCTGGGTGAGAGTCGCGACCGCGGAGGACGCCGCCTGAGCCCTCACTAGAGCCGCGGCGCCCGCGATACCGGCATCCTCGCCGTACCGCGCCAAGACGATCGGAATGTGTTGGGCGGATGGATTCACGCAGGCACCGCGCAACCGTCGCCGGATATCGTCCAACAGGTCTCGAAACATGTTGGCGACTCCGCCTCCGAGGACGATGATGTCCGGATCGAGAAGATCGATGATGTTGCCGAGCCAGTAAGCGAGCGCCCGTAAGGTTTCCTGCATAACTTCTGTGGCAACGACATCGCCTGAACGGTATGCCTGGCTGACCATTTCGCTCGTGACATCTTCCGAATTGCCATGTGAGAGTTCCAACAACTTTGAATTGCGACCATCCATCAGCTTCTTGCGTGCCCGCTTGGCGATTGCCGGGCCTGAGGCTAGAACCTCGATACAGCCGCGCTTGCCGCATGGGCAGGTAGGGCCGTTTATATCGATCCCCATGTGCCCGCCCTCGCCAGCAGCGCCAGTTGCTCCTTCGTAGATCCTGCCGTCGAGAACAATGCCAGTGCCGATTCCAGTCCCGATCGTGCCATAGAAGACATGGCGATAACCTGAAGCCGCACCCCATAGAGTCTCGGCCAGAGCTGCAGCGTTGGCATCGTTATCGACCGCCACTGGAATTCCGAAGGTCTGCGCGATCGCATCGGCGAGAGGAAACTGACGCCAGCAAGTAAGATTCGGCGGATTAATGACGACGCCCGTCTTGGGATCAAGCGGGCCAGGGCAACAAACGCCAATGGCAGAGACCTGAGGGTCGCGGGCATTTCGTAAAATGTCGCGAACCGCCCTCGTCACAGCCGCTAAACCAGTTGCCGCATCTCCCGTGGAGACCATTGGCACGCGCGCTTGTTGCAGGATTTCACCCTGTGCACTGACCAGTCCTGCAGCGACCTTGGTCCCCCCGATATCTACGCCAATCACGAGTTTCCCGCTCATGGATTCAGCCTGCATAGATGTAGGTCTGGTTCAGAAACCGTATTCTGCCTTTATCGTGCCGCCAGTCTTGCTGATCAACGCTAAGGCCGCGTGTTGTGCTGGAAGGCGCAACGTCGGCGCCCACCGCCGAGCTTGTCCCGAAGATCGAGATTCACATCCTTGGCAGTTTCGGAGGTTATCACATAAAGAATTGCATCCTGCAATACCCTGGGATAAATCATCACGCCGGGTGAGGAGTTGCCCGCCATCTCGAACGGGGCACCAACCCCAGCCCGGTTGAGGACATAGCGATACACACTGGCTGCCGCATTCAGATCTCCTGCCAGCTTTACTAGGTATGCCGTCCAGCAAACCCTCAACTCGCTTTGTGCAAACTGTCGGGCGAGACCTCACGATTCGTACACCCATTTGCCATCGACCATGGTGCGCTCGACCGTCGCTTTCATCAGCGCCAATGGGTCAGTCTTGAATGGGTCTTGTCGTAGCACTACGAGATCGGCGAGTTTACCTGCGGTGATTGACCCTTTGATGCCGTCTTCAAACGATGCGTAGGCTCCATTCAAGGTTCCGCATCGAATCGCTTCCTCCAGTGTGATGCGCTGGTTTGCACCCCAGACGTTTCCTTTCGGATCGGTGCGCGTTAGCTGGGACTGCAGCCACATCATGGGATCGGATGGGCTGGCCGTGTAATCGGAAGCATCCGTCGGCTGCAGTCCCGCGTCGATAAATGAGCGCATGGCAAACATGTTTCTCGTCCGCTGTTCCCCATAGAAGTGCATGACATCACCGTGAAAGTACACATAGCAGGAAAATGGGGCGGGAATCACTTTTAACGCCGACATCCGCCGAATAAGCGACGGGTTGATCAGAGTGCAGTGCTCAACGCGGAAGCGTGGATCCCGGCGCGGCGTTTCTTTCTGCACCTGTTCATAGACACCGAGAACTTCATCGATAGCTAGGTCGCCGTTGGCATGGGTGGCGAGTTGCCATCCTGCAGCGTGGGCCCTGCGTGACGTCTCCAGCAACTCTTCACCCGAGGTGACTTGCAGTCCCGTGTAGTTCGGAATACCGACATACGGTTGTGACAACCACGCCGTACGCTCAGAAATAGAGCCGTCGGCATACTGCTTGACACCCCCGATGCGCAGCCAATCGTCGCCGAAGCCGGAGTGAATACCCGCCTGCATGAAGTGCGGCAGGTCGGCTAGGTGAATCAAGCAATAGGTGCGAAAGCGCAAGTCGCCGGCATCGCGCGCGTCTTGATAACCCTGTACTGCATCGGAGCCAGCGTCGGCATCGCACGCAGACGTCACACCCTTACTGATGAACATCTTCGAGATCAGAGCGGCGCCCTGGCGCAGGTCGTCGCGCGTGACTTTTTGGGGAATCAGCTTGTAGAAGTCCTTGGTCGCGCTGTCCGCGACAAATCCTGTTAATTTTCCCGAACTGTCCCTCCCATAACGGCCTCCTGCCGGATCTTGCGTTTTCTCCTCGACACCAGCCAGCTTTAGCGCCTCGGAATTGACAAAGATCGTGTGTCCGCCACGATGGGTGATCAGCACGGGATGATCGGGAACAGCCACATCGAGGTCGTGGCGATTGATGGGCCGTGGCGTTTTGCCGTCGTCGTAGAGGAACCCGGCGACCCACTCGCCGGGTACAGTCTTCTGCGCACGTTCGCGAAGCGCTGCCTGGATGGCTTCGATGGAATCCTTATCACAGGGCACTTTCTTCAGATGATCGACTCCGGAGTAGATCGGATGCGCGTGCGCATCGTTGAAACCCGGTAGGACCGTTTTCCAACCAAGGTCCACCTTGCGCGTAAGTGCTGATGCCAGCGGCAGGACCTCATCGTTGGAGCCGACAGCGAAGATGCGGCCTCCGCTGATCGCGACGGCCTCGGCGCGTGGCAACTGACCGTCCACCGTCCAGATGTTCGCGTTGTACAAAACGGTTTCCGGTTCTATTCTTGTTCGCGGGAGCAACTTTAGTGCGGCAATCGCACTGAGAGCTCCGAGAAATGACCGGCGGGTGCTTGCCATGCTGTTATGCGCGCTGCGAATAGTACAAGAAAGGCCTGCTTTCGACCAGCCTTGTATACAAGACCTTGTATACAACACCACCGATGAAACAATGAAAACGACATTCACACTGCAGATGGGGAATAGTTACTCACCGAGGAGCTACACATGCGGCGAATTCGCGCCTTCACATTAGCGACACTCTTGACACCGACATGCGCCTTTACCCAATCGCCGCTTGATCAAGTCTGGCAGACGGTCACGAGACCAAGGAACAATTCCACAACCGCCGCTCTCAGCAACGATAAGATCACCGCGGGCTTGAAAGAGGCCCTGAAGGTGAGTACCGGCAGAGCAGTGGCTTCTACTGGCAGACGCGACGGTTTCCTGAAGAACGAGGCCATCAAGATCCTATTGCCCGAGAAGCTGCGCACTGCGGGCAAAGGAATGCGACTGCTAGGCATGGGACCGCAATTGGACGATCTTGAAATTGGAATGAATCGAGCGGCGGAGCAGGCCACTCCCCTGGCAAAACAGATTTTCCTCAATGCACTGGTCAAAATGAGCATTGATGATGCGCGAAACATCCTTACCGGCGGTGACAACACAGCGACAGTGTATTTTCGGCGGCAGAGTTCGGGGCAACTCACGATGGCTTTCCGACCAATCGTTCATCAAGCCATGCAACAGGTAGGCGTGACCAGCCAGTATAACCAGTTGATGCAAAACTTGATGGCCGCTCCGTTGCTACGAACTCAAGGCCTTGACCTCGATGGCTACGTCGTCGGCAAGACTCTGGACGGTTTGTTCTACATGTTGGGCCAGGAGGAAAAACAAATCCGCAACGATCCCGCGGCGCGAACCACCGCGTTGCTTCGCCAGGTGTTCGGCGCACGGCCGTAGCCATACCAGGTTTTGCAGGGGCTGATCGGGCGTTCCTCAGCCCGTATTGTGCAGTCCGGCCGCGATACCGTTGATGGTTGCTCCTAATACATAATTCAGCGCCTCGCTCTCCATTCCGGCTCGCTTGCGGCGCAGCAGGTCTACTTGGATCAGGCTCAGCGGATCGACATAGGGATTGCGCAGCCGGATCGATCTCGAGAGCACAGGGTTACTCTCCAGCAAATCTGTCTGACCTGTGATGGCGAGGATCACGCCCCGCGTGCGGCGAAACTCATTCTCCAGCATTCCGAAAACGGACTCGCGAATGCGGAGATCAGAGACCAGCCCGGCGTACAAGCGCGCGATGGTGAAGTCAGCCTTGGCCATGGCGAGCTCGACGTTGCGGATCATGTCCGCAAAAAGAGGGAAGTGGTGCATCATCTCGCGCAAGAATTGATCATTTGCAGGCTTTTTGGCGAACTGTTCGAGGGCGTACCCCACTCCGAACCAGGCAGGCACCGCGTGCCGACTTTGCATCCAGCCAAAAACCCAGGGAATGGCGCGCAGTTCCTCCAGCGTGCGGCTCTGTCCGCGACGGGGCGGCCGCGACCCAATCTGGGCGTGCTGTAACTCGTTGACCGGCGTCGCCTGATCGAAGTAGGTGAGCACGTTGGAATTCTCCGCTATGTTACGGCGGTAGAAACCAAATGCCTCTTTCGACATCGCTTCCATCGCTTCACACCAGCAAGCGTCGCCGCCGGGCTGCGGCCCCTCGGGGCGAGTCAGAGCTTCCAGCGATGCGGCAATCATCAACTCAAGATTCCACTCGGCCAGGACCGGGTCCGAGTACTTCCAATTGAGGACTTCCCCCTGCTCGGTAATGCGAATCTCCCCGGTAAAATCTCCTGCAGGCTGTGCCAAAATCGCCGAGTGCGTGGGTCCGCCTCCACGGCCCACTGTGCCGCCGCGGCCGTGGAATAAGCGTAACTTCACATTGCACGCCCTCGCGACACGATGCAGTTCGCGATGTGCCTTGTGCAGTTCCCATGTGCTGGTTAGCATGCCGCCATCTTTGTTGGAATCGGAGTATCCCAGCATCACTTCCTGGCAGCGCCCCCAGGAGTCGAGAAGTTGCTGATACTCGGGAGCGCGCCAAACTTTCTCCATAACCAGCGCCGCCCGGCGCAGCGCGTCGATGGATTCGAACAGGGGAACCGGCATCAGCCCAGGATCACCTTCAGTACCGGCAATTCTGACTCCTGACAGCGCAGCTAATCGGATGACTGCGAAAACGTCGTTTTCTGACTCCGCGTTGCTGATGATGAAGTGGCGAACTGCCTCCGGCGGATACACCTTCTTCAATTGCGCCACAGTACGAAACGTTTCTAACAGTTCCTCGGTTTCCCCTGACAGATTGGGCGGCAGCTCCACGGCTGATCCGGCGTTGGACACAGCCGTATTCATTTCCTGCAAAGCCTGCGCGTGAACGCGGGCATGCTGGCGGATGTCGAGGGAATGAAGATGAAACCCGAAGGTGTGGACTTTTCGGAGCAAGGGATCGAGGAGCAGCGATGCCAATCGCTGCCCGCAATTGGTGCACAAGCTGTCTCGCACCACAGTAAGATCGGATTCCAGTTCGGCCGCCGAACAGTATGCGGGGGGTTGATCGGTCGCCTGTCGCGTGTGGCGCAGCCGCGTCTGAACACAGTCGAGAAACACGCGGTAGATTTCGCTAGGAGAAATTCGATGCGCATGTTCTGAGCCAAGACCTCTCTCGTATTCTTGCGCGCGTCTGCGGAGCGGCTCAGAGACCGCCACCTGCCGTGACGACGAGCTCAGATTCTCCAGCACGCGGCCGACTTCAGACAGATAGTCATCGATGATCACATTCCGCGCCATCTGCAATGCATCGCCGGTGCAGGCGTGGGTTACGTAAGGGTTCCCATCGCGGTCGCCGCCAATCCATGATCCGAACCTTAGAACGCACGGCACCTGCACATCGTCGAGACAAAGTCCGTACACATGCGAAATCGATTCGGCGATCTCCGCATACAACTTTGGGAGCGTCTCGAATAAAACCATGGGGTAATAGTCCAGCCCCATGCGAATCTCGTCCGTTACCGCGGGCTTGCTCAGACGTACTTCATCGGTCTGCCATAACGCAGTAATCTCGCCGAGAACGCGGGATTCGATCTCTGCGACTTCACTATTCGCGATGGGGAAGCGATCGAATTCCTGGAGATGCTGGGCAATGCGACGTCGCTTCATAAGTACGGTGCGGCGAGCGACTTCTGTCGGATGAGCGGTGAATACGGGTGTGACGCAGACCTTCGAGAGTGCCGTCAGTGCCTGCTCAGCGCCCAGGCCGGCCGATTTCATCCGCTCTAGCGTGCCCCGCAACGAGCCTCGTAAAGATGCTTGATTCGGATGCAATCGCGCCGCCCGCCGGCGCCGCTTTCGGTGGTTGGTCTCGGCGAGATTCGTTAGCTCAAAGTAGATAGCGAATGCCTTGGTTAGCTTGTGCAAGTCTTCGACGGGGAGGCCGCTGATGATCTCCCCCGCCTGGGACATCGGCCCGTCTCGGAGATCGGCGGGAGAAGGCTCTTGCTTCCGGTACTGAATAAGAAGCCGGCGCAGATGTTCGACTACATCGAGCAAGGCCGCGCCGCCTTGTTCCACGAGAACCCTGCCGAGAAGCATGCCAAGCGACCGCACATCACGGCGCAAGGGTACCTCTTTCGAGGCGTCGGTCGTCTCGGCAGTCGATTCAGCGAGGCGGGCTTGGTAGTCTTCTCCACCCCATAGCGGCATCTCCGGCATGGTCATCCATGATAAATGCAGCCTAGCCTGGAAAGGAGGAGGCAAGAGAGCCGGGGGGCAGGACGCAGGAAGCAGCAGGGGAATGGGGACACCGCACTCGACTGCTGTATGTCGCCTCTTAGCTGCCTTCTGGGACGAGGACAAGCTCGACTGTACGCGTTCCCCCCTTCCCGGTTTCGACCTTGACTCGATCTGGGTCTACACCCGACGCAGTCAGTTGTCGTTTCACGTTGTTGGCGCGGGCCGTCGCCGTCAAACCCTCTTCCGAAGGGTTGCGGTTGCCGCGCACGAGCAGCACCGAGTTCGGGCTCTCGCGGAGGGCCTTGCGGGCCGCGTCGAGCATCTGCTTGCAAATGCTGGACACGGTGATCACAGCTGGCCCCGTCTCGGGCTTGCAGGTTATCGCCTTGGCGAAGGTACAGATGCCGATGAGGTGAGACTCCGCTTGCCGGGCGGGCGCGGAAACCTGAGTGGGTGCTGGGGCCTCGGAGACTGCCGCAATCGGAGCAGCGGGTTGGTTGCTCGGCATCACGATTTGAACCGGCGATGGGGCTGGTGGTTCTGCCTGAGCTACTTCTAGGGTTTGGCAGTCGGCTTCAGTCAGGTGCGCCTTCTTCGCCGCCTTGGTCTGGCAGAGAATCTTTGCGGCCGCTCCGCGATTGCCAATAAGCGAAAAGGCGCGGGCACTCTCGCGCAAGTCGCACTCAGTATCTAGCTTGGAGCCGCCGAGCGAGATGCCACCGACGGGGCCGGATACGCCCGCAGAGCCACCCACGCGGCAAGGTGCGGATGGGATTGCATCAGGCGAGTATGCGAAGGGAGCCTGGCGTACTTGCTTGTACACCGTGGTCTGAGAGTTTGACTGACCGCCATACGTTGCATTGCCGCTCGTGGCCGTGACACTGCTGTTGCTGCTGGAACTCGAGTTGGAAGTGGCACTGCTATTGCTGCTCGAACTTGAGCCAGAAGTAGAATGGCTGTTGCCACCCCCGCCTCCGTTCCCGCCGCTGCCCCCATTTCCGCCCTGGCCGCCACTACCGCCGTTGCCGCCATTACCGCCGCGGCCACCACCACGTCCATCGTGGTTGTGGTTATCGTGGCCCCAAGCATTCCCCTTGGGGACCTTCTTACCTTGCTTCGAGTCGTTGCTGTGGCCCTTGGAGTGATCGATCCCATGGTTGTCATCGTCGGCAAAAACCGCGAGGGAGACGGTACAGAACATTATGATTAGCGCTAAGAAGAGACCTGCCTGCTTCTTTAATGCGAGTCTTAAACCTGAGAATTTCATGTGGCCCACGCGTTTCCATATTCTTGGGGGAGTTTCTTAAGGGGAGTACCGCTGGTTTAGGATCTAGCTCCTTTCTTTGTGCAATTGGATGGCCTTTGTTCGCTTCCTGAAAGGAGTAGTTATCCTATATTTATCAATAGCATAGAGCTGAATCACGAAGCCAGGCCAGCACCTGCTGTTGAGCGCAAATGCAAGATGGCTCATAGGGAGGCTACTACTTTTCCACTGACCGGAATTGGGGTTTATGACAAGTGCTGCCCTAACCTTCCAGGGCGGACTTTAACGTCCTATGCCTCGGCTCTCTCAAGGCACGTATGCAGGGAGAAGAATTTCTGAGTGCGATTTCCTGGACCCCTCATTTCGATTCCGAAAATCTGAAATTAGCAATCAGCAAATCAGCAATCAGCAATGAGAAACCCTCCCTCCGTCCGTGGCAGCGGAATTTACGGCTCGCTCCCCGGACTCAGCCCGACCAGAGGAATGGTCTTCTCCCGCGCCAACTGGTTGTAAGCAGCGAGGTCGGTGTTCACGATTTCCTTCCACTTCGCCAGCTGTTCGTCGGCTTGTCTGCCGAGGTCGTCGAACATCTCGTAATCCTGCTTGGTCGGAGCAGCATCGGCGCTCGACACGATGCCGCCGAGAGCGACCAGCAGGTTGTTGAGCCGGATCGGATAGTTGAGGACGTCCTGTCCACTTTTGGCCTTAGTCTGGATGAGCGCTTCCTCAACGACGGTCATCTTCTTGTCCAGGGCGGCGCCCGCGTCGGCCAGCGCCTTGGCGTTCGGATTCTTCTCGTCCTTTAGGCGCTTGTTGAGCGCGGTCATTTGGGCACGGAGGTCGCGCATCTGCCGGACGGCGTCGTGCACTTGCGTGACTTTGCCGACAATAGCCTGCATCAGGTCGAACTGCCGCTTCAGGTCTTCGGCTGTAATCTTCAGTCGCGGATCAGGGACGATCTTAAACGGCTGCGTCTGCGATTTGCCGTCTACGGTCAGCCGTACCTGATAGTCACCGGGCAGGGCCGTTGGTCCGTCAGTCGAGCCGCCCCAGAGCGGCGAGTTCGGAATGCGCGGCGCTCCCTCATAATGCAGGTCCCAGACAAAGCGGTTGATGCCCGCTTCGGTCGCGATCTCCGCCGGCCGCGTGCGCGCAAAGAAATTTTCTTCGCCTTCCGGCGCTGGCGGGTGTTTGGGCGGATAGGTCCGAATGACCTTGCCCGCTGAATCCAAAATTTCAATCTTGACGCGCGACTCGGTTTTCTTTTCTTCCCCAGCCGGAGACTCCGGCGTGGCGCCCGACGAGGTTGAAGCCGCCTCGGTTGAAGTCGCAGGGCCGCTTGCCGGAGCTGAAGGTGACGCGCCGGCCTCGCCTTCGCCCTTCTTTTCTTCCGGTTTCTTGATCTCGGTCTTCAGGTAGTAGTAGATGACCGCGCCGGCCGGCGGGTTCTGTCCCGCATTGCCGCCACCGAAAAACGAGGCCGGGAATGAGGTGTGGCTCGCCTCAGCAGGCGCGAACAAATGCACATCGACCGTTTTGAGTGAGTCCTTCCATTGCCGCAGCGGCGAGAGGTCGTCGAGGATCCAAAACGAACGTCCGTGCGTGGCGACCGCCAGGTCGTCGTTCTTTACGATCAAGTCATTTACGGGCGCCATTGGCAGGTTGAGCTGCAGGGGCTGCCAGTTCGCTCCGTCGTCGAAGCTGGCATACACGCCGCGCTCGGTGCCCGCGTAGAGCAAGCCTTTGCGCTTGGGATCGACGCGCACCGCGTGAACATAGACGTCCTTCGGGATGCCGTTCACGATGGCCGTCCAGCTTTTTCCGAAATCAGCGGTCTTGAAAATGTAGGGAGCGAAATCGTCCATCTTGTGCCGCTCGACCGCCACGTACGCGGTGCCTGCGTCGTTTGGAGAGGCTTCGATCATGCTGACCGTGCCCCATTCGGGCATGGCCTTGGGCGTAACATTGTCCCAGTTACCACCGCCATTTCGTGTCATGTGAACAAGTCCGTCATCGCTGCCGTCCCAAATCAGGTCCTTCTGCACGGGCGACTCAACCACCGAGAAGATGGTGTCGTACACCTCGACGCCAGTGTTGTCCTTGGTGATCGGGCCGCCGGACGACTCCTGCTTCGTTTTGTCGTTGCGCGTGAGATCGGGCGAGATGATGGTCCAACTCTTGCCTTCGTCCGTGGTCTTAAACAGGACTTCGCCGGCGTAGTAGAGCGTGTGTGGTTGGTGCGGCGAAAACACGATAGGCTCGGTCCACTGGAAGCGATGCTTCAAGTC
>Ga0066661_10000806_pt1 | contig 11635 bp, 13 predicted proteins | sample GraSoiAngelo_110_FD_66454 | JGI IMG/M metagenome (GOLD analysis project Ga0066661, IMG submission 66454) | Grasslands soil microbial communities from the Angelo Coastal Reserve, California, USA - 14_0903_12_30cm | ecosystem: Environmental > Terrestrial > Soil > Grasslands | place: USA... | reverse complement strand
GCCAACAAACGGAACGTACACGATTACTGCCGACAGTAGGGCCAGAACCTTCACGATTGCTGCGGGAAGCAAGCCAATCTATGAAGTGGAGAAATCCGAGGACGGTACGAAGGTCACGATCCGGTATGCAGAGAACCCAGAGAAGAAGGTCGAGGTGGCAGGGTCGGCAATCCCTGACCTAATCAAAGTGCTTCAGGAACTCGGCCCTTATCGCTGAACCTGGCCTCTGGTCAGAGGTTACAGGGTGCGGCCCGTCCTGTCAGTTTTTCACTGACTTTTTATTAACGGGCCAAAAAACAGCCTAATTTAGCCTAACGTAGCCTACCCTAAGTGCCTTAAGAATCAGCGATTGACGGGGGTGCTGCTCGATTGAGAATCTGGCGTCCTAACCCCTAGACGATACCGCCTCGGTCGGGCTCACTCCCGAAGCTGAGGGGACTCGGCACAAACTCCGGAAAGGCGGCCCGTGTGCTGAAGCGAGGCCACCGAAAATGGCAGACATTTTTATAGCGTGGAACGGCTGAGCCCGTCAAGGCAGTCAGTCACGGGCTCTGCCCCGCTCCCTAAGCAAGAACCCCGCCGAACAGTTCGCTTGCGGGGTAGTCCCACCATTCAGCGGGGGCGCGCGATGGAGAGATCCACCTCAAAGAAGAGGAGCGGCTGCTTAGTGTCCATGAATTTCAGGTCAGGCACGTAGAACTTCGCGTAGGGGAGCCAGTCGTAGCGGTGATTCACATCGAAGAAAAAGAAGCCATGCGGACGAGCGTGGCGGCAGGATATCCATCTCAAAGGCGCCCGGGCGGAGCGCCATCACCAGTTCATTTAACTCCTTGTTGCGGCTCTTGTTCGGTCCCCGGCCCGGTATCGAGATGGGCCGTCTTTTTCGCCAGCTTTGCGGTGGGCGCACTGGTGGCGAGCGGATGACATCCGGATGGCCGCTGTGCAAGGAATGATGCGACTTGGCGTGTAGTGGTGGCTGGCAGGGCCGGGCGGACTTGAACCGCCAACCTAGAGTTGAGGAAACTTTGCCCTATCCCAGTTGAGCTACGGAAAGGAGACCCCCTAACGCGCAGCCCTCTTTGCCGCCAGAAACACCTCAAGTTCCTGTCCGGTATCCGTTGTTAGCCGGGCGTGCTTAGCGTGCTGAAGCGCCTCGAATACCTCGTTAACCTTCTGCTCCGAAGCACGATGCTTTCTGCGCTCCTGCACAGCCAGAACCAGACCCACGCATGCCACAGCCACGCCGTAGCCAAGTACCCACAGCAATGCTCCCATAGCATGCATATTCATCTCCTTAACCTCTCAATCGTCATACCCGACAGCAGCAGCCCGATGCTCCCGAAAATGGAAACTTGAATCACCCATTGAGGCACTGTGCTGTTACGATACAGCTCCAATGGCACAAACACCAAAATCAAAACTGCCAAGTCCCGGCAGAACTCTCCAATCATCTCGCTTTTGGACTTGGGGCCCAATTCCACCTGCAATGGCATTGGACGCGCCTCCCGCTGTTCATGTTGTACCGTGACGGAGTGTTTGTAAAGCCTCAAACATCTAGTACCGTAGTACCGGGCGCGCCCCCCTATCCTCCTGTTTGCTGTCGGCGCCGATTCGTGTAAGCAACTGTCATGTCAGAGGTTATCACTGAATAAAAGCATAACACCTAGGCTGTTTTCGTGTCGCTGGGGTGACGTAAACCTCTCGAACAGCTCGCTTGCGCGCAGTCCCGCGATTCAGCGGGGGCGCGCGGTGGAGAGATCCACCTCAAAGAAGAGGAGCGCTTGCTTGGTGTCCATGAATTTCAGGTCGGGCACGTAGAACTTCGCGTAGGGAAGCCAGTCGTAGCGGTGATTCACATCGAAGAAAAAGAAGCCATGCACGGACGAGCGCGGCGGCAGGATATCCATCTCAAAGGCGCCCGGGCGGAGCGCCATCACCAGTTCATTTAACTCCTTGTTGCGGCTCTTGTTCGGTCCGCGGCCCGGTATGGAGATGGGACGCCGCGGGGTAGTGGGGTTCGGTCCTCCTTTGTGCAGAATGCGGTCGGCGACATCTTCGACAGAAAGGGCTCTGAATCGCTGGCGCTCCACGTCGGGCGGAGCGAGCAGCAGCCGAATGCTTTCCAGGTCTATTCGAATAGGCTTGTCGGTATCATTGCGGAAGTACACATCCATCGCCAAGATGCCGACCTCGTAGGGGGTCTTTTTGCCGAAGCGCGCTTTGTACTGTGTGGGGTCAGTGTACGGATCGGCGGCGATCAAGAGGCCTTCGTGCGCATCGCGAGAGGGCAGGGAAGCTGGATCCACCTGAGCCAGTCCTGCCCCCACTCCAGCAAACCCGAAGAGAGCCGCGGTCAGAAGCCGTCGTAGCATACCGTTCAGAGGAGAAAATGCTCTGCCACAATCCTACTTGCCTGGTGTCCCCTCGCGCCGAGAGCCACTATAATACCGGGTTTGCTCGCGGCCTGCCGTGAATCTTGCAGGGGCCGCTGAGTGGAGGAGTGGCGTCAGGAGCCACTAGCCGAATGTATTTTCTCTATAGCTTTCTTACGGCGGCAGCGATGCTGCTTCTTCTGCCGTACTTCATCATCCAGGGATTGCGGCGCGGCAAATATCTGCACAGCATCCCTGAGCGGCTGGGCTGGCTGCCCGCTTCGCTTCACGCGCGCGATGCGAACGCAGCGGGAGCAATCTGGATTCACGCCGTCTCGGTGGGGGAAGCGCTGGCGGCGCTGCCGCTGGCGCGCCGGCTGAAGGAGCGCTTTCCCGGGCGGCGTCTGGTGGTCTCGACCACAACAGCCACCGGGCAGCGCCTGGCGCGCGAGCGCATGGACTTCGCCGACGCGGTATTCTATTTCCCGCTCGACTGGGGCATTCCCGTGCGCCGCGCGCTGCGGGCGGTCCGACCTTCCCTGGTTGTTATCCTGGAGACGGAGATCTGGCCGAACTTTCTGCGCGAGGCCCGCCGCGCCAGCGTGCCGGTGGTGTTCGTCAACGGGCGCATCTCTGAGCGGTCCTTCCGTCGCTACCAACGTGCGTTGCGGTTCTTTAGAGGCGTGCTCCGAGGATTTCTGGCGCGCGTGCTGGCAGACAGCAGTCTGTTTCTGATGCAGAGCGAGGAGGACGCCCGGCGGCTGCGCGAGTTGGGCGCGCCGGCAGAGCGCGTGGTGGTGGCCGGCAATCTGAAATACGATCTCGCGCCGGCTAGCTCTTCTCCGATTGTGACCTGGCTCGAGGGCGAGTTGCGGCGTCAGGACCGCGGCCCGGTGATCGTGGCTGGCAGCGTCACGGAGGGCGAAGAGTCGCTGGTTCTGATCGCCTTTGGGATTTCCCAGGGCCAGTGGCGCCGGGCTTTGCTTGTGCTTGCGCCCCGCAAGCCCGAACGCTTCGACGTCGCAGCGCGTCTGATTGAAGAGTCGCACCGCAAACTTCTGCGGCGCAGCCGGATTTCGCTCGATGGCGCAGTCAGCAGCTCCCTCGATGAGGATGTAAGCGTTATTCTCCTCGATAGCGTCGGCGAGCTTGCCGGACTCTACCGACTTGCGGACACGGTCTTTGTGGGCGGATCGCTGGTGCCTGCGGGCGGGCATAACATCTTGGAGCCCGCTGCATTCGGCAAGCCGCCGCTGTTTGGATCTTCGATGGAGAATTTTCGCGAAATGGCTGCGATGTTTCTGGAAGCCGGAGCCGGCATCCAAGTGCACAGCCCCGAGGACCTTGGCGTGGCCTGGATCGAGCTGATCCAGGACAAGACTCGGCGCGAGCAGATGGGCGCCGCCGCGCGCGCTCTGGTGGAACGCAATCGCGGCGCCACAGAGCGCTCGCTCGAACACATCGCCGCTTTTCTCGCGGGCGCGCAGAGCACGTTGGCGGAGCTTGCAGGGCGGGGCCGCGCGTGAGGCTCCCGGCCGGGATGAGCTGGCTTCTGTGGCCGGCGTCGCTTGTCTTCGAGGTGATTGTGCGCCTGCGCGGGTGGTGCTATCGCCGCGGGGTGTTCAAGCAGCGGCGCCTGCGGGGTGTCGTGATCAGCGTCGGCAACCTCACCGTCGGCGGCACCGGCAAGACACCGATGGTGTTATGGATCGCCGAGCGACTCATCGCGGAAGGCAAGCCTGTTGGCATCCTGACCCGCGGTTATCGCGGCGCTCGCCCAGCCGGGGAGCGCGGCAAACTGGAGAGTGATGAGGCCGCCATGCTGCGCGAGCGACTCCGCCGGAAGGCGAGATTCGGAATCGGGGCCGACCGCTACACGAAGGGTTTGATGCTTGAGCGACACGGCGTAGAGTGGTTTGTGCTCGACGATGGCTTCCAGCACCTGCGCCTCGCGCGGGACGCGGACATTGTGTTGATCGACGCCACGGACCCCTTCGGCGGCGGCTTCCTGCTGCCCGCCGGCCGCCTTCGGGAGCCAAAGTCGTCGTTGTCGCGCGCGGACATCGTCGTTGTCACGCGCAGCGAGCATGCGCCGGCCGTTGAGACGGTTATACGGCGTTACACCACAGCCCCTGTTTTCCATGCTCAAACGCAATTGGATAGCGTCTGCGCAAACCTCGAGAGTCTTCCCGGCGGGCCGTCTCTCCCCTGGCGGGCCGAGAAGTTTTTTGCCTTTTGCGGGATTGGAAATCCCGCTGCGTTTTATGATGACTTGCAGCGATGGGGGATGCAGATCGTCGGCACAGCAGATTACCGTGACCACCACCACTATTCGCAGGGCGATGCGGATGACCTGGAAAGACGAGCGCAGGCCACTGGGGCCACAGCTCTCCTGTGTACCGAGAAAGACGTATGGAATCTCGACGGCGTTCAATTCCGGCGCATTCCCGTTTTCTTCTGCCGTATTGATCTGCGCATTGCGGAGGGCGAGCAGTTTTGGCAAGCCGTGAGCGAAGTGGTCCAGACCAAGCGGGCCAGGGTGGCGCGATGAAAATCCTCGTCCGCGCGACGAACTGGGTGGGCGATGCGGTGATGTCCATCCCGGCGATTGCAGCCCTTCGCAGCCGCTGGCCCCAGGCTGAAATCGCAATCCTTGGGCGGCCATGGGTGGTCGAGCTGTATCGCGGCCAGGGCTATGCGGACCGCCTGATCGCGTTTGATCACGCGGGCCGCCATCGCGGCGTGGTCGGGCGGGAGCGGCTGGCGGCCGAATTGCGCCGGGAACGCTTTGACGTCGCGGTGCTGCTTCAAAACGCCTTTGAGGCGGCGTGGCTTGCTTGGCGCGCCGCGATTGCCGAACGCATCGGCTATGCGCGCGATGCTCGGGGCTTTCTGCTCACTCGCGCGATACTTGCTCCGCGGCGTGGGGAGGTGCCTGCGCACGAGACTTACTATTACCTCGAACTCCTTCGCCGCGTTGGCTGGCTTGAGCGCCTGGAGAATGTCGAGCGCATCGAGTTGCGAGTGGACTCGGCGGCGGGCGAGCGCGCCGAAACTGCTCTCCGCCGCGCGGGGGCGCGCAGAGGCGCGTTGCGTATCGCGCTCGGCCCCGGCGCGGCTTACGGCTCGGCCAAGTGCTGGCCGCCCGAACGATTTGCGGCGCTCGCCGACCGCTTCATTGCTGAGTTCGACGCCGATGTGATACTTTTCGGCACAGCCGCGGAACGCGGAGTCGCGGAACGCATTACCGGCGGCATGCGGCGCCACCCTGTCACACTGGTGGGAGAGACCTCGATCGGCGATTTGCCCGCACTATTCCATTCGTGCCATCTGTTCATCGGGAACGACTCCGGCGCAATGCATGTGGCCGCCGCGGCGGGCCTGCCTGTCGTGGGCATCTTTGGCCCCACCGACCCAGGCGGCACACAGCCGGTCACGCCGCATTTCACCCTGGTGCGCCAGCCGGTTTCCTGCAGTCCTTGTTTTCTCCGACAGTGTCCGGTAGACCATCGCTGTATGACGCGCATCGCCGTGGACGCCGTTTATTCGGCGGCGCGCCCGTGGCTCGCCCAGTCGAGCGGCAGGAGCGCCGCCCGTGTCTGACGCCGGCGCCCTCCGCCGCGCCGTCTTTCTCGACCGCGATGGCACGATTTGCGAAGAGATGGGCTACGTCAACCACATCAGCCGCTTTCAAATGTTTCCTTTCGCCGCCGCCGCGATCCGCCGGTTCAATCAGGCGGGCCTACCGGTCATCGTCGTGACCAACCAGTCTGGAGTCGCGCGCGGCATCTTTCCGGAATCGCTGGTGCACCGCGTGCACGAAAAAATGATTGCGGAACTCGCTGCGGCGGGGGCGCGCGTCGACGCCGTCTATTTCTGCCCGCACGCGACCGAAGACGCCTGCGGCTGCCGCAAGCCGCATCCGGGAATGCTCGAACGGGCCGCGCGCGAGCATGCGTTGGCTCTGCATGGCTGTTATGTTGTGGGCGACCGCTACGCCGATCTCGAGATGGCGCACCAGGTCGGCGGCCGCGGAATCTTAGTCCTGACCGGCTACGGTCGCGGTGAGTATGAGCTTCACCGCGGCCACTGGCCGCGGCAACCCTGCGGCGTCGCGGAAAATCTGTCCATTGCCGCGGACCTGATTCTCGAGGAGCTGCGGTGAGCGCCGATCTCGCCCGCTTGGCGGACCTAGTCGAATCCTTTCCCCAGCAAACTATCGCCTTGCTGGGCGATTTCGTGGCCGATGAATTCCTGTTCGGGGAGATCGCGCGGGTTTCTCGCGAAGCCCCGGTGCTCATCCTGCGCCATCGCGAGACTCAACTTCTGCCCGGCGGCGGGGCCAACGCCGCAAACAACCTAGCAGACCTGGGCGCGCGCGTCTTGCCGGTGAGCGCGGTCGGCGACGACACCGCAGGTCGTGCTCTGATCGATTACTTCCGCCGCAAGCGCGTGGACACCGGCGGGATTATACGTGTACCTGGCTGGACCACGCCCACCAAGACGCGCTACCTCGCTGGCTGGACACACTCCACAAGGCAACAGGTGCTGCGGGTGGACCGCGAGCCTTCGGCTCCGTTGCCCGCGCGCGTGCGGGAGGCGCTGCGGCGCAAAGCTCGCGAACGCCTGCGCCGGGCCGCAGCCCTGCTGGTCTCCGATTACGGCTGCGGCGCCGCGACCCCCGAGGTGCTGGGGGAGTTGCGCGGGCGCAGAACGCCAGGCTCTGCTCGGGAGGAACTGATCACGCTGGACTCGCGCTTTAAGTTGCACGATTATCGCGGCTTGGGGGTGACTGCGGCCACCCCCAACGAGCCCGAGCTGGAGGCGCTGCATGGCACTCGCATCGGCACCGACCGTGACGCGCTCGAGCGGATTGCCGGGCGCACACTGCGACAGATGAAGCTCCAGGCGCTGCTCGTGACACGCGGCAAAGACGGCATGGTGGTTTTCGAGCCCAGGCGCAAACCGCACTTCATCCCCATCTACGGCACCGACCAGGTCGCCGATGTCACTGGCGCGGGGGATACGGTGATCGCCGTGTTCACCCTGGCGCTGGCCGCAGGCGCTACGTTCGTGGAGGCCGCTTACCTCGCCAATTATGCGGGAGGGATCGTGGTGATGAAGCGCGGCACCGCTAGCCTCACTCGTGAGGAATTGATGGCCGCCATCCGCAGCGACGCTACCAGCGGGCCTGCCGAGCCCGCCGCGGCGGGCTCGGAAAAGACAAGCCAATGAACACCCGCGCGAAGATCCTTTCCAGAGATAGCGCGATCGAACGGATTGCCGAGCACCGGCGGCGCGGCCAGCGAATTGTTCTTGCCAATGGTTGCTTTGACCTGCTGCACGTGGGCCACGTCCGGTACCTTGAAGGCGCCCGCCGCGAGGGTGACGTGTTGGTGGTCGGCATCAACTCGGACGCGAGCGAGCGACTTCTCAAGGGGGATGGCCGCCCCATTCTTCCGGCGCAGGCTCGCGCCGCGCTGGTGGCCGCGCTTGCGGTCGTGGATTACGTCGTAATCTTCGACGAGCCCAACGTCGAGGCTTTGCTCACCGCGCTCCGGCCGCACGTCCACGCTAAGGGAACCGACTACACGGTTGAGACGGTTCCGGAGCGGGCGCTCGCGGCGCAGTTAGGCGTGCGCATCGCCGTCGTCGGCGACCCTAAGCAACACTCCACGCGCGAACTCCTCGCGCGCCTGGGTAAGCCTTCCGATGCCCGAAAAATCTGATGAGCGGTTCCTGATCGTGCGGTTGGGTTCCCTGGGCGACCTGGTGCACACCCTGCCGGCAATCGCCTCGCTTCGCGATTCGTTTCCTGGGGCGCGCATCGACTGGCTGGTCGAACACAAGTGGGCCGCGCTGCTCGACGGCAATCCCGACTTGGACGAAACAGTCAGGTTCGACCGCGGTTCCTGGGGGATGCTTCGGGATTGCATTCGTCGGCTGCGCGCGATGCGGTATACGTGCGCCATCGATTTTCAGGGCCTGTATAAATCGGCTATTCTCACAATGCTCTCCGGCGCGCCGCGGCGCGTCGGCTTCAACCGGCACGCGGCACGGGAAGGCATTGCTGCGGTTCTCTATACGCAGCGCGCTGCTTGCCCTGCGGGGCACGTCGTGCAGCAGAACCTGGCTTTGGCGGAAGCTGCGGGCGCGCGCAAAACGGCGTGCCGATTTCCGGTCCAGGTCCCGCCGGAGGCAGAAGCGGAAGTCAGCCGCCGGCTGGCGTCGAGCGGCCTGGGCGAGTTCTTCGTGCTCAGCCCGGGCGGAGGCTGGCGCTCGAAGTGTTGGCCGCCCGAGCGGTATGGCGAGCTGTGTCGCGAACTGGAGCGGCGCTATGGCTGGCGGGCGATCGTGAACCACGGCCCCGGTGAAGAGGAAGTCGCCGAAGCCGTGTGCGCCGCGGCAGCAAAGGCCAAACCACTGCGGCTTTTCACGGATATTCCGCAACTGGCGGTGCTATTGCGCGGCGCTAAAGTTCTCGTGGCGGGCGACACTGGCCCGCTGCATCTTGCCGTGGCGCTGGGTACACCCGTCGTCGGACTTTACGGGCCAACCGACCCGCAGCGCAACGGTCCGTACAGCCACGAGGATATCGTTTTGCGTAATGCGCGGCCCGAAGAGACGACGCACCGTCGCGGAAACAATTATTCAGCGGCGATGTTGCGCATCCCGGTCGAACAAGTCGTGGCGGCGGTTGAGCGCCGGCTGGGACTTGCGTGATAAACGCACCCCGAGTGTCGAGCGAAATCTGGGTGCGCTGGCGAGTGCGTCTGGGCTACCCGGTAGCGCTTATCAGTTTTGTGCTCGCCCGACCGACCCCGAGCTCGCTCACGATCGGGACGGCGATTGCTGCCCTGGGTTTGCTCGTGCGGGGGGCGGCGGCTGGCCACTTGTGTAAAGGGGAGCGATTGGCGATTTGGGGGCCGTATGCGTACACCCGCAACCCCCTTTATCTAGGCAGCACGTTGCTGGCCGCTGGTTTTGTTGTCGCGACCCATTCGTGGAGTGCCACTGCTATTGTCCTTGGCTATTTCGCGCTATTCTATCCGGCGGTAATGCGGCGGGAAGAGCAAGAGCTCCGCAGGTCATATGGCGCGGCGTTTGACGATTACGCGGCGCGCGTACCGCGCTTCTGGCCGCGCCTCACACGCGCCGGAAGTTCGGGTGGCGCTACGGGCCCCGGTGTTCGCTTCTCTTGGGAGTGCTATTCTCGCAACCGCGAATACGAGTCGCTGCTGGGTTCCCTGGCGGGAATTGCGTTACTCTGGTTGCGGATGCACTGGCGCGGCTGACTTGCGGCCCGGCTGGAGAGAATGCGCGCGAGCGTCGGCCCCGCGACGCCTGTAGCCGAACTGGGGAAGGAGGACTAGTGCAGGCGATAGACCTCTTTGATCAATCGCTGGAACTTGGGGAGATAAATCAGATCGTACACTTTGTCTTTGCCGGGAAATAGTTGCAGAGCCACCTTGCGGGTTGCAGCGATCAACTCGTGAGCTTCTTCGATGGGCATTTTGCCCTGCGCAATGACCTGTAATGCGAGGGTAACTACGATGCGGAGCCGGCGCACCTGTCTGGATTCTTCGTCAATCTCTTCCTTGGTGGGCCCGCGTTTGGCATCCTCGGTCACAGTGAGAGACCGTCTTATTATATAAGGTGCACTACAATGCAGCAAGAGGGCGAAGCACCGACACCCGAAAGGGTAATTGTCGTCCACGAGGCCGGTTCGTGGACCGAAGCGGTGGTTCTGCGCGGTTTGCTGGAAAGCGCCGGGATTGAATCGCCACCCCCAACCTCGACCGACCCCTTCCCCATGCGTGAGCCGCCCAAGGGCTTCCACGGCGTTGAGATCCTGGTACCCGAATCGCAGGCAGACGACGCCCGGCGCATCATCGCTGAGTATCTCGCTGGCAACCGTTGAGCGCACTGCTTCAGTCTACTGGCGCGATTCAACGAAGCTGTGGATACGCAGCGTCTGGCCGTCGCTGAGCGCCGTGACCGCGCCGTCGCGGTCGGTGCGAAGCACACGCACCCCCGCCGAGCGAAGCCGCTCGAGCACGTCAGCATGCGGCTGGCCGAAAGGGTTGTTCTCACTGGCGGAGATCACTGCGAGTCGCGGCCCAACGCGGACGAGCCACTCCGCGCTGGTGGACGTCTTGCTCCCGTGATGCGCCACTTTCAGGAACTCCGCCGCGAGTGTATCGCCCCGGGCCGCGAGAGTGCGCTCGACCGGTGCCTCGATGTCGCCGGGAAGCAAAAGGGCGACACGGCCATGTTCAAGCCGCAACACGAGCGAGTCGTTGTTCTTGGCCGAGTCGGTTTCAGCGGAACTGTCCGGCCAGAGGACGCGACCACTGGCCCCATCCCAGGAAAATTGTTCGCCCCGTATGTGATGCACTACGCGCACCCCGCGGGCTTGCGCGGCTTCTAACACCGCGCGATACGCGGGCCGGGAGACATCACGCCCCACCCAGAGTTCCCGCACGCGGAAGTTCTCGAGCACGGCGTAGACGCCGCCCAAATGATCTTGGTGGGCGTGCGTGACTGCGACCACATCCAAACGCTTCAACCCGCGATGCCACAGGTATGGTGAAACGACCTCTTCGCCGATGTCGAAGCTCGCTCTTGCCCCGCCAACGCGCTGCACGCCCCGCATCCCCGGCACGCCGCCGGCATCCACCAGCATGGTAGTGCCGTCGGGAAATGCGGTGAGAATCGCATCGCCCTGGCCCACGTCGAGCACAGTGACTTCGAGCTTGCCGCGCGCCAGATCCGGCGCGAACGGATAGACCGCGATCCCGAGCGCCAACAGACCCAGGGGCGCTGCCAACACCAGTTGCCAGCCTTTCCGCGAGGCGCGCGCCGCGACTGCCATCAGGATCACCACAATCAGAAAAGCGAACAACAACATCCAGGGCGGTCCGGGAATTCGATACGAGCCCCAGTGCCAGCGCGAGAACCATTCCACGGACGCCACCAGCGCCCCAACCAACGCGCCAAGTGGTCTCGCGAGTGCACTGCCCAGTGGTGCCCATAACAGACTCGCTCCCAAAGTCACGAAGCCAAGCGGAACAATCAGTCCTGTCAGCGCCACCGCTGGAATGTTGGCCAGCGGTCCAGTCAGACTCACGCGATGGAAGTAGTACGCCAGCAGTGGCAGCATGCCGAGCTGGATGGTGGCGGAAAGCAGAAAGACCTCCCAAAGACGCAGCGCGCCGCGGCATGGGAGAATGACGAAGGATGAGGCGCGCGCAGCCAGGCGA
>Ga0066661_10000798_pt1 | contig 11679 bp, 13 predicted proteins | sample GraSoiAngelo_110_FD_66454 | JGI IMG/M metagenome (GOLD analysis project Ga0066661, IMG submission 66454) | Grasslands soil microbial communities from the Angelo Coastal Reserve, California, USA - 14_0903_12_30cm | ecosystem: Environmental > Terrestrial > Soil > Grasslands | place: USA... | reverse complement strand
GGGCACGAAGTTCAGCTTGGCGTCGATGCCCAGCAGCGAGTCGTACATGTTGTAGTAGATCTCGCGCTCAACCACGAGGCCCGACGTGTTCGGGTCCAGCGTGTTGATCTCGGTCTCCTGGGCCACCCGAAGCGTGCCGCCCGTCTTCGGCGAGCCGTTCGACGTCCCGCCATTCGTCGTATTCCCACCACCGCAGGCGCCCAAGAAGAGCGCCAGGGCGAGGGCGATTCCCACCCTCCTCATCGCGACCACCTCCCTAGTTCCGGCGCTGGTTCAATGGCACTACCAGACGCATTGCTGCGAGGGTATCGGAGAAACTCGCAATTTTGTTGTCCACGAGATCGAATGCCCTCCCGGCCTCGATCACGTCCACATCGCGGACCGTCAGGCTAACCCCCTTCACCCTCAGCACCCAGATCGCGCCGGCGTCGTGGATGAGGGGTCGGAGCTCCGCGATGTGGTGCAGGTCCGCCGGCTGGTCCACCCGGTAGAAGACCATGTCCAGGCCCGGGGCCGGGTCCACTACGGCGGCTCCGCGCTCGGCCAGCTCCGCCTCGAAGGCGGCGTCAGCGAACGCGACCAGCGCCACCCGCATGCCCGCCTTGACGCCGAGCTTGTCGAGCAGCGGGCGCCCGGAACCGGTGTCCCGGGACGCGGTCACGAGCGCACGGCCGAAAAGACGAGCATCCCCAGGATCCAGCCCGCGTACAGGCCGGCCGCGCCGAACAGCAGGGAGACCCCCACCAGGATGGGCAGCGAGTCGCCGCCGACGCGCGTGTAGATCAGGTAGCCGACGAGCAGCAGCCCGATGAATCCGACGGCCCCGGCCGTCAGGCCGAGGAGAGTGGCCGCGAAGCGCCGCCCGTTCAACGGGCGGCCTCAGCGGTCAGTCGAACCAGGCCTCTTCCAGCTCGCGCTCGCGCTCGGCGGCCCGGCCCTTCGTGATGGACCCGACCTCCTCTTCGAGCGAGTCCGGGTCGTGCTGGTCCCAGCGCACCAGGAACCCGGCGCCGAGCGTGTGAATCAGGCGGTCCCAGTCCTTGCGTTGTTCGTCGTCCACTCCATCTCACCTCCGCCTCGAGGCAGCAGCCGTTACGTCTAACCATTATCGTTCGTCTGAGTGGGACGGTCAAAGAACGAACTCGAATTCAAGCATCGACCACGGCGAGGTCATCGGCCGCGCCCGGGGTCGTCCCCGAATACACGTGGTTGAACAGGAAGCGGGTTCCCGGGTGGCGGGCGGCCAGCGCCTGGGCCTGGTCCCAGCTCGTGTGGACGTCGTCGCCGTCCGGCCCGGTCGCCTCGGTGATCGCGACGGAGGCGCCGCGCACCAGCTGGTCCAGCGGCGGCGTGGCGGTCGTGTCGCCCGCATACGCCAGGATCCTGCCGTCCAGGTGCAGCCGGTAGCCGCGGCAGTCCTGCTCGCCGTGCTCGAGCTTGACCGTCTCGTAGCGGACGCCGGCCACCTCGCCGCTGGTCCCGGCCTCGTGGTAGGCGAGCCCGATCTGCTCGCGAAACCCGGGCCACTCGTCGCCCCACGCGAGGGAGAGGAGCTGCTCCAGCCGCTCCTCCACGCCGGGCGGCCCGACCACGACGAGCGGGCCGCTGTGGACGAACGCGCGGTACAGCAGGAACGTCGGCAGACCGAGCACGTGGTCCCCGTGGAAGTGGGTCAGGAACAGCGCCTCGATGCCGCCGGGGTCGATGCCGAGGCGGTGCATGTGCGGGAGCAGGGGGGCGCCCCCGTCGAGGAGCAGCCGGCCGTCGACCACCACCGCGCCGTTGTAGCGCTCCAGCGAGAAGGCCGAGCCGGTGCCCAGGAAGGCGATCTTCATCGGGGGAAGCGTAGCGACACCGGGCGGATTGCATTGGGAACATCCGTTTGGGTATGATCTGGCGCAGCCGCCACGGTGGCAACCGGACGCGACACCACTCCCCCCTCGAGCCGGAGACCTGGGCCTGGGCATCGGGTCTCCGGCTCTCCTCTTATAGTCCAGCCGTGTCTTCGCCGCCGGCCGGCCGCGTGCTCGCGCCTGACTTCTTCGACCGCGACACCCTGGAGGTCGCCGAGGACCTGCTCGGCAAGGTGCTCGTCCGCGAGGTGGACGGGGAGACGCGCTGGGGACGCCTGGTGGAGGTCGAGGCGTACCGGGGCCCCGAGGACCGCGCCGCCCACTCGTGGCGAGGCCTGACGCCCCGGACCCGCGTCATGTACGGTCCGCCCGGCCACGCGTACGTCTACTTCATCTATGGCATGCACCACTGCCTGAACTTCGTCACCCGGCCTGAGGGTTTCCCCGAGGCGGTCCTGGTCCGCGCGCTGGAGCCGGGCCCGGGCGTGGGCCGGTGCTCCGGGCCCGGCCTCCTGTGCCGGGCCCTGGACGTGGACCGCTCGCTGAACGGCGTCCTCCTGGCGCCGCCCGACCTCTATGTCGTTGACGACGGCTTCCGGCCTGGCGCCGGCGTTGTCGTTCGCACCCCTCGGATCGGCGTCGAGTACGCGGGCGAGTGGGCGGCGCTGCCCTGGCGGTTCTGCCTGGACGGTCCCCACCTCTCGCGCCGCCGGCGCTCGTAGTAGTCGGCGTCGGCGCGGCTCACCAGTGCCTCGGCCTCGTCGTCGAGGCCGAGCTCGGCGAACCCTGCGCTGAACGTGCAGCCCGTCCGCGCGCTCAACTCCGTGCGGATGTCCTCCATCGCGCCCTGCGCGGCCTCCACGCCCGCGCCGGGCAGGCTGCACACGAACTCGTCGCCGCCCCAGCGGATCACCAGGTCGTACGCGCGCAGGCGCCTGCGCAGCCCCGCCGCCATCTCGCGCAGCACGGCATCGCCGGCGGGGTGCCCGCTGGTGTCGTTCACCACCTTCAGGTCGTCGAGGTCGCAGAACGCGACCACCAGCTTGTAGTCATCGAAGCGGCGGGCGCGCCGCACCTCACGCTGCAGCTGGTCCAGGCCGGCCGCCCGGCGCAGCACGCCGGTCAGCTCGTCGACGGCCGCCTCGTCCTTGAGCTCGCCGATGCGGCGTTCGATCGCCTCCAGGACGTCGCGGGGGACGCCCGCCAACTGGTCCGGCGCCACACGCAGCTCCGCCGCGACCTCGCGGCGGAACGCCCGCTCGCTGGGCGTCTCGGGGCCGGGGCCGGGGGCTAGGCCGGCCACGCGCCGGCGCTCGGTTCGAGACGCTCGACCTGCTCCCAGTCCTCCCGCGTCGGGTTGAACACGTCGATCACGGTGGCCCCCTCGGGTCCCGTCTCCGCCCCGTGGGGCACGTCGCCGGGGATGACGTAGGTGTCGCCGGCGCCGAGCCGCCGCGCCTCGCCGCCGACGGTCATCGTGACGAAGCCCTGCAGGACGAGACCGACCTGCTCGTTCCGGTGCTGGTGCTCGGGGACCACCAGGTTCGGTTCGAGGTCCACCACCGCGAACGTGATCCGCTCGCCCGCCACGGCGCGGGCCACCGCGCCGTTCCAGATCCTGTACGGGCGGACCGTGCTGAGGCTGTCGTACGTGCTCACGCCGTCAGACCTTCCGGTCGATGATCGTCGCCGTGCCGATGCCGCCGCCGCAGCACATGGACTCGAGGCCGTAGCGGAGGTCCCGGCGCTCCAGCTCGTACAGCAGGTGGTTCATCAGGCGCGCGCCAGACGCCCCCAGCGGGTGCCCGAGCGCGATCGCGCCGCCGTTGACGTTGGTCTTCTCCAGGTCGGCGCCGGTCGCCTTGGCCCAGGCCAGCACCACCGACGCGAACGCCTCGTTGATCTCGAACAGGTCGATGTCCTTGAGCTCCAGCCCCGCCTGCTTCAGGACGGCGGCGGTGCCGGGGATCGGGCCCTCCAGCATCAGGACCGGGTCGACGCCGACCACCTTCTGGGCGATGATCTTCGCCCGCGGCTTCAGCCCCAGCTCGCTCGCCTTCTCCGGCGTCATCAGCAGCACGGCCGCGGCGCCGTCGGTGATCTGGCTGGAGTTGGCGGCGGTGATCGAGTGGTCGGGGTTGAACGCGGGCTGGAGCGCGGCGGCGGCCTCGTAGTTGGCGTTGGGGCGGATGCCCTCGTCGGTCGCCACCGTCTCGGTGTGGCCGTTGACGGGGACCTCGACCGGCAGGATCTGGGAGGCGAGGTACCCGCTGCGGGTCGCCTCGGCCGCCCGCAGGTGGCTCTGGACGCCGAACTCGTCCATCTCGCGCCGGCTGACGCCGTACTTGCGCGCGACCAGCTCCGCCGAGATGCCCTGCGGCACCATGTCGTACAGCTCCAGCAGCTCGGGGGGGAACGCGTGCCCGGGTCCGTTGGCGATGCTGGAGCCCATCGGGACGCGGGTCATGGACTCCACGCCGCCGGCGATTGTCACGACGGCGATGCCGCTCTGGATCAGGTTGGCGGCGAAGTGGATGGCCTGCTGGCTGGAGCCACACTGCCGGTCCACGGTCGTCGCCGGCGTCTCCACGGGGAAGCCGGCGGCCAGCCACGCGTTGCGGCCCACGTTCAGGGACTGCTCGCCGACCTGGCTCACGCAGCCGAACACGACGTCCTCGACCACGCCGGGCTCCACGCCGGCCCTGCGCACGAGCTCCTTGAGGACCATGGAGCCCAGGACGACCGGGTGGAAGTCTTTCAGCTTGCCATTTCGTCTGCCGAGCGGCGTCCGCACCGCCTCGACGATGACCGCTTCACGCATCCACGTGTCCTCCTCCAGAACCCGAGAAACGTTGCCTGGCGGCGAAAACCTTTTCGCCGTTGACCCCCAGGTCACGTCCCCTTTACCGTGTTCGACGCCCCACCCGTGCTGAGTACGGTAAACCTGAAGATACCGAACGTCGAGTAGGTAGAAGCCCCGATGACGGGGGGTGGAAGCCGAAAAACGCATAGGGCACTTCAGCGGTACACAGGAAGGTCGGCTGGGGCAACGTACCCGTCATTCCGTCGTGCTCGCCAGGCCTGGCGTTTCGTCCGTTCGACCTTTCAGCTCCAGAACCGGAGCGACGTCATCGCGCGCGTAGACAGACGGTTTCAGCGTGCAGATGAAGGGGAGGTTCCGGTACAGCTCGCGATAGCCGAGGCCGTACCCGACCACGTAGTCGTTCGGGATCTGGAAGCCGGTGTACCTGGCGCGCACGTCGGCGATGCGTCGTGACGGCCGGTCGAGCAGCGTCACCACCTCGAGCGAGGCGGGCTGCCGCAGCCGGAGCACGCCGAGCACGTAGTCGAGCGTCACACCGGTGTTGATGACGTCCTCGACCAGCAGCACGTGGCGGCCCTCGATCGGGTAGTCGATGTCGCGCTCGATCGTGACCCGGCGCGGGCCCAATGGATGGTGGCGCGAATAGCGGGCGACGCTCAGGTAGTCGATCGCCATGGGCACCGTCACCTGGCGGGCGAGGTCGGCCAGGAAGAACGTGATGCCCTTGAGGACGCCGACCAGGACGAGCGACTCGCCTCGGTAGTCGCGCGAGATGCGCCGGCCGAGCGCCCGCACGCGCGTCTCCAGCTCGACCGGCGACACCAGGATCTGCTGGATCTGGTCCTTGCGCAGGTGCTGGAGGTCGGTGCGGGCGTAGCCGGCCTGGGCCAGCAGCTGCTCGTGGTCCTTGCGATAGAGCAGGGTGACCTTGACGTCGGGGTAGAGCTCGCGGAGCCGGCGCACCTTGCGGTTCTTGGGCGTCACCAGGCTCTGCTTCATCGTGGTGATCTCGACGTAGAGGTCGTGCTCCGGCAGGTAGAAGTCGGGCGCGAACATCTCCGAGACCCGGTCCCCGTCCCAGCTCAGGGGGAAGGCGACGGGCTCGTACTGCCAGCGGATGCGGTAGTGGTCGAGGAAGCGCGCGAACTCGAGCTCGGAGGGGTGGACGAAGGACACGCGGGTGTGCGGTGGCCCGGTGCGGCGGAGGAGTCGGGAGCGCTGTTTGACCGGCCGGCGCAGGCTGGCCGGCACCTCATCGGCAGCAGCGATCGCGTTGGGCGCCAACTGGGGTGATTGTAGCCCGCCCCAGCCCGGTTCTCAGCTCCTGGGCGAGGCCGACGGGGATGGCGAGGCCGACGGCGGCGGCGAGCCGGTCTGAGCCGCGTTGATCTGCTGCAGCAACTGGCCCACCTGGTTCATCTCGCTCTGGTACGTGGCCAGGTCCGCCTTCGTCAGCGCCGTCTGGGCGTTGTTGTAGTGCGTGATCGCCTGCTGGATCAGCGTCGCCACCTGCGGCGACGAGCTCGCCGGCGGCGTCGTCGGCGTGGCGGGCGTGTTCGTTCCCGTGACCGTTCCAGTGCTCACGGCCTGTCCGGTGAGCTGCGACAGGGCGTCGTCGAGCGTGCTCTGGTACGCCACGATGCTGGTCTGCGAGGCGTCCGTCAGGATGACCTTCTTCAGCTCGGGCAGGCTCTGGCTGGTCGTGGTCGATTTCAGGTACCACGGTTCGAAATAGAGGAACGAGTTGCCCACCGGCACGACCAGCAGGTTGCCGGGCGTCACGGTCGAGCCCTGCGAGTTGAGCAGCGTCCGGTCGCGCGAGATCTCGGGCGTCTGCTGGATCCGGCTGGCGATCTGCTGCGGGCCCAGGATCGTCCGGTCCTTCGGCATCACGTACGAGACCATCTCGCCGTAGTGCCCGGGGTCGTTGCGGACGGCCAGCCAGCTCACCAGGTTCTGGCGCCGGTACGGCGTGAACGGGATGATCTGCAGGTACTCCGCCTGGCTGGTGCCGGGCAGCCGCATCAGCACGTAGTACGGCGACAGGGTGCCCTGGTCGTTGGCCGCCGGCTGCCACACGTCCTCGCGGTTGTAGAACGTTGACGGGTCGCTGATGTGGTAGGTGCTGTAGACCTGCGCCTGGACCGAGAACAGCGTCTGCGGCACCCGCAGGTGGGCCTGCAGGCCGGCCGGCATGCGGTCCAGGGGCTGGAACAGCCCGGGGAACGTCGCCGCGTACGCCCGGATGATCGGGTCGGTCCGGTCGGCGATGTAGAAGTTCACCGTGCCCTCGTAGGCGTCCACGACGACCTTCACCGAGTTGCGGAAGTAGTTCTGGCCGTTCGCCAGGTCCTCCTGCTGCGAGTAGGGGTACGTCGAACCGCCCGTGTACGCGTCCTGGATCCAGTAGAGCCGGCCGTTGTCGACCACGATGTACGGGTTGTCGTACAGCTGCAGGAACGGCGCGATCGCCTGGATCCGGTCCTGGACCTTGCGCCGGTACAGGATCTCCGTCTGGTTCTCGAGCTGGCTCGACACCAGCATGTTGAAGTCGCCGGTGCGCAGCGACCACAGCAGGCGGTTGGTGCCGTCGAGGCGCGGGCTGTGGACGCCCTTGTAGGTCGTGTGGGCGTTGTCGGCGCCCTGCGGGTAGTCGAACTCCGGCTCGGCCGACGGCGCGAGCACGTAGTCGCCGTTCGTCTGCCCGAAGTAGATCGCCGGCTGGGTCACCTTCAGCGGCCCGGTGGTCGGGATGTCCGCGGCCACGTAGTCCGGCAGGCCCTCGCCGACGACGGCGCTGACCGGGCTGGCGGCGACGCTGTAGCCGTGCGTGTACTGGAGCTTCTGGTTGACCCAGTTCTGCGCCTGCGGCGGCAGCCGGGTCGGGTCGAGCTCGCGCGGGCTGATCTCCAGCTGCGTGGTCTTCCCGTTGATCGGGTAGCGGTCCAGCTCGATGTCGTTGAACGTGTAGTACGTCCGGATCGACTGGAGCTGCTGGTACGTGTCCTGGAGCTGCTGGTTGTCCCACAGCCGGAGGTTCTGGATCGTGGCCTGGTCGGCGGCGACGTCCTGCGGGGTGAGCGGGGCGTCACCGGTATACGGGGCCGGCTCGATCCCGTTCAGGTTGAAGGCGTCCCGCGTGTACTTGACGTTGCGGGAGATGTACGGCGTCTCCTGTGACAGCTCGGACGGGCCGACGACCACCCGCTGCACGATCGCCGGGTAGATCGACGAGATCAGCGCGGCGGCCAGCCAGACGCCGACCGCGGCGATCATGACCGCCGGTCGCCGGATGACCAGGTTGACCGCCAGGCCGATCGCCAGCAGCACCGCGAGGACGACCCGGAACACCGCCAGGCCGGAGCGGACGTTGACGTCCGTGTAGCCGGCGCCCCAGACGTAGCCGTTGTGGGAGTAGAGCAGGTCGTAGCGGTCCAGGATCGAGCTGGCCCCGAGCACCAGCGCCAGCCCCGCGAGCAGGATCGACAGGTGGGCGATGGCCGGGCCCGGCAGGCGCATGTCGAACGTGTCGCCGCGCCACGCGTACAGGCCCACGACCAGCAGGCCGACCAGGAAGAACAGGACGAGCAGCGACGTGACGACGTCGTGGAGGAACGGCAGGGTCAGCAGGTAGAAGCTGACGTCCAGGCCGTAGACCGGCTCGGTCGTCCCGGTCGGCGTGCTGTGCAGGTAGAGCGCCAGCTCCTGCCAGTGGGAGCCCACGCCGCCGGCGAGGATCAGCGAGATGACCGCGGTGACGCCCAGGCCGATCGCGCCGGCGCCGCTCCACAGCGTCCGCCGGCGCACGCCGACCGCGCGCAGGGCGCGGCCGCCCCGGACGCGCAGCGTGACGGCCACGTTGGCCGCGCCGAACAGGAACGCGATCAGCAGGGTGCTGAAGAACAGGATCAGCTCCAGCGACACGCGGGTCAGGTAGACGCTCTTGATGCCGAGCGCGTCGTACCACTGGATCTCCGTGAGGAAGCTGACCAGGGGCTCGGTGAGCAGGATGACCAGCAGCGCGGCGCCGATGAAGCCGAGGCCGATCCAGAAGCGGCGCGGCGGCCGCGGGATCTGCACCTCGCGAAAGCCGCCGAACGGCGACTGGTCGAAGGGATCGAACGGGCCTCGGGAGTAGCGGCGGGCCATGTACGCTCGCGAAGCTTAGTCCTTGCGCCTGGGTGGCACGCGCCGCTACTCACCTGGCCCCCCGTGGCGGGGGGTTGGCCTCGGGTCCGGCGCCGGTTGCCGTACCTCAGCGACCTGTCGGACCCGGCGATACGTCTCTGGGGTACGGCAAAGCGGCACCCGTGGCCCGGACCCCGTTACCCCGGGAGCTGTGGCTTCTCCAGGATGCCGTCGATCAGGCCCCACTCGATGGCCTGTTCCGGGCTCATGTAGTTGTCGCGGTCGATGTCCCGCTCCACCTGCTCGCGCGGGCGGCCGCAGTGGCGCATATACAGCTCCACGATCAGGTCGCGCTGCTTCAGGATCTCGCGGGCCTGGATGTCGATGTCCGACGCCTGGCCCTGGATGCCCGGGTGCCACGGCTGGTGGATGACGATCCGCGAGTGCGGCAGCGCGTACCGCTTGCCCGGCGCGCCGCCCGTCAGGATCACCGACGCGGCGCTGGCCGCCATGCCGGTGCAGAACGTGCTGACGTCGGGGGTGACCAGCTGCATCGTGTCGTAGATGGACAGGCCGGCGTAGGCCGAGCCCCCGGGGCTGTTGATGTACAGCGAGATGTCCTTCTCGGGGTCGATGCTCTGCAGGTACAGCAGCTGCGCGACCACCGTGTTGGCCAGCGCGTCGTCGATCTCCTTGCCGACGAAGATGATCCGCTCGTTCAGCAGCCGCGAGTAGATGTCGTAGGCGCGCTCGCCGCGTCCGGTGCTCTCGATCACGGTCGGGATCATCATCTCACTCACCTCAGGAAGCCGATCTGCCGCTTGCGCGGCGCCGGCTCGGTCATGGCCAGGAAGGTCGTGAAGCGGGCAACGGTGCGCAGGGCGTCGCGGTCGAGCGACTCGCTCATGCGGCGCAGGTGCACGCGGGGGTCCGCCTCCCAGGCGACGGCGTTCACCGGGTCGCCGACGCCGAGCTCGCGGCCCAGCTCCAGGTAGAGCTCGCCGACCGTCGTCTCCAGCGCGCGGGCCAGCAGCACGAGCCGGTCCGTGGAGATGTCCTTGCGGCCCCGCTCCACCTCCGACAGGTGCGCGGTCGAGATGCCGCCGCCGGTGGCGACTTCCACCAGCGACCACTCGTTGGCCTCCCGCCGCCTGCGGAGGATCGCGCCGAGCGTGGCGCGGACGTGTTCCGGGGTTTCACTATGAGCGAACGCCATCTGCCTTGAGCAGAAGCATACCGCATGTCGGCCGCTCGGTTACGGTTCGGGGCGTGATCCGCCTGACTCGGGAGCGGGCGCGGCAGCTCGCGGTGATGGGCCAGTCGCTGGACGCGGACCGGCCCGCGGACGTGCTCGACGCGGTGCGCCGGCTCGGCTTCCTGCAGCTCGACCCGACCGCCGCCGTGGCCCGGACGGAGCACCTGGTGCTGTGGAGCCGGCTCGGCGGCGGCTTCCAGCCGCAGGACCTGAAGCGCCAGCTGTTCGAGGAGCGGTCGCTGTTCGAGTACCGCGCGTTCGTCTACCCGACGGCGGACTATCCCCTGCTCCGCTCGGGCCTGTTCTCGCCGCGGGCCACGGAGTGGATGGCCGCCAACGCGGGGTTTCGCGCGTACGTGCTCTCGGAGCTGGAGGGGCGCGGGCCCCTGCGCTCCCGCGACCTGGAGGACCGGGCGCAGGTCTCGTGGCGCTCGAGCGGCTGGAGCGACGGGCGCAACGTGGGGCAGATGCTGGAGTGCCTGTGGGCCAGCGGCGAGATCACCGTCGTGGGCCGCGAGGGGAACCAGCGGGTGTGGGACCTCGCCGCCCGTGTGCTGCCGGTCGCCGCGCCGCCCATCCCGCTCGACGAGGCGGAGCGGGTGCTGGCCGGCCGGCGGCTGCGCTCGCGGGGCATCGCGCGGCCGGCGCAGGTGGGCGGCTGCGGCGTCCCGGTGGAGGTCGAGGGCGTGCCCGGGCCCTGGGTCGCGGCCCCCGACCTGCTGGAGCGCCCGTTCACGGGGCGGACCGCGATCCTGTCGCCGTTCGACCGCCTGGTCTACGACCGCGACCGGCTGCTCGCGCTGTTCGGCTTCGAGTACCGGCTGGAGATCTACGTGCCGGTGGCGAAGCGGCGGTGGGGCTACTACGTCCTGCCGGTGCTCAACGGCGACCGGCTGGTGGCGCGTGTGGACGCGAAGGCGGACCGCCGCGACGGGGTGCTGCGCGTGCCGGCGCTGCACGTGGAGGCGCACGCCGGCGACGGTGACATGGAGGCGACACGCGCCGAGCTGGGAGCGCTCGCCCATTGGCTGGGCCTGGCAGAGGTCGAGGTCGAGCGGACGATCGTCAGCTGTGACTGACGCCCGCTCGCAGTCGAGCGGAGCTCCACTGTCAAGCACGGTCGACCGGCTGTGAGCGTCATCGAATCGCTTTGTTGACAACTCGGCCGGCAGAAACCAGAATCTGGCCACCCGGGACCTTCCGTTCCTGACCGTCAGTTGCGCCGCGCCATCACTGGCAGCGTGAAGCGAAGTCGGCGGCTATCTCGCGAGCGGGGAGGTACACAGGATGTGGGAATCCCATCCCAAGGCGATGCGGGCCATCGCATTCGGCGCATGCGCGGTGTTAGCCACGCTCGCGTGCGGCAACGGCAGCACCGGGACCTCGTCCACTGAGGCGGCGCCGCCCGACCAGCAGGTGCTGCGGATCAACGACACCACGGACCCGAACAGCCTCGACCCGACTCAGCAGACGTTCACGTACGAGGCGGCCGTCGGTCGCCAGACGTTCCAGGCGCTCCTGCAGCCGAACGCGGGCCTGACCGACGTCCAGCCGGCGGCGGCCCAGAGCTATGACGTTTCCTCGGACGGCCTGACCTACACGTTCCACCTGCGCTCGGA
>Ga0066661_10000795_pt1 | contig 11688 bp, 11 predicted proteins | sample GraSoiAngelo_110_FD_66454 | JGI IMG/M metagenome (GOLD analysis project Ga0066661, IMG submission 66454) | Grasslands soil microbial communities from the Angelo Coastal Reserve, California, USA - 14_0903_12_30cm | ecosystem: Environmental > Terrestrial > Soil > Grasslands | place: USA... | reverse complement strand
GGGTCATCGGGTCCCTCGACAGCGCTGACGGGTCGTGCCGCGCCCTCGCGAATCGCTCGCGCTGCGTCGTGGTCTCGATCGCCTACCGGCTCGCCCCGGAAACGAAATTCCCAGGTGCGGTTGAAGATGCGTACGCCGCGGTGCGCTGGGCAGCCGACAACGCGGCGGATCTGCGGATCGACACGACGCGGATAGCGGTTGGCGGGGCGAGCGCCGGTGGCAACCTTGCGGCAGCTGCCGCGCTCGTGGCGCGCGACCGCGGGGGACCCAAGATCGCATTCCAGCTGCTCACCGTGCCGGTCACGGAGCTCAGCTCAAAGGCCGAGTCGCACCGGGAATACGCGGAGGGCTACGGACTCACAAGCGCCGACATGGAGTGGTATGGGAGGCACTACGTTCGGACCGCCGCCGATGCTGGCGACCCGCTCGCGTCTGTTCTGCGCGCCGACCTTAGAGCAATGCCGCCCGCGTTCGTGATCACCGCGGAGTGCGACCCGCTACGGGACGATGGGGAGGCGTACGCCGAGAAGCTCCGGAAGCTGGGAATTCGCGCAAGATACAAGCGTTATCCGGGGATGTTCCACGGCTTCATGAGCTTCGCCGGCGTGCTGCCCGAAGCAGGCGAAGCGTTCGACGACGCTGGGGCGGCGCTGCGCGAGGTGCTCGGCTAGACGGGAGGCTCTCGCTCTAGCGCCTCGCGAACTTCTCGGATGTACGCCGCGATCGCTTCAGCATCCGCAGTTTTTGCTTCCCGCAAACGCTCGACGGCGATGCCGGCCGTGTACGAGGCGAGCGGCGCGAAGCGGCGCTCCGAGGTGTGGGCGACTACACGGGCGAGCTCGAGTAGCTCCTCGGCGACTTTCGGATCGAGTACGGGCTCCTCGATCTTCACCCCATGTAGCAGAGCGGCCCTCTGCCAGCGCTTGCCGAGCGAGTCGAAGAACTCATTCATCAGGCGAGAACCTTAGCGCCGCGCTTGCGCCTCCGGAACCTCCGGAGTAAAACGGGGTCGATTCCGATGACGGAAATCACTCGCCGTGAGTTCCTGAAGCTCGGAGCCGCCGGCACCGCCGGTATGGCGCTCGTTCCACTCGCGAATCCGCTCGGTTTTGATCTCGCTGCCGCGAAGAAACGGGCGGTCGACCTGCGGATCGCCGGCGCCAAGGAAGTCCACTCCGTTTGCCCCTATTGCGCCGTGGGGTGCTCGCTCATCGCGTACACGAAAGAGGTCAACGGAAAGACCCAGCTCCTCCAGATCGAGGGCGACCCCGACAGCCCGGTGAACGAAGGCCGGCTCTGTCCCAAAGGCGCGACCGCGATGCAGCTCGCCACCAGCGCGCGTCGCGTCGACGCGCCGATGTACCGCGCCCCGGGCAGCGCGAACTGGGAGAAGAAGAGCTGGGACTTCATGCTCGACAAGCTGGCCCAGAACATCAAGACGGCGCGCGACAACACCTTCGTTGCGCAGGACGCGAACGGAAACATCGTCAATCGCACCGAGGGAATTGCATTCGCCGGGGGCGCCGCGTTCTCGTCCGAGGAGGGGTACTTCGCCACCAAGCTCATGCGGAGCCTGGGCGTCGTACACATCGAGCAGCAAGCCCGGGTCTGACACGGCCCAACGGTGGTCAGTTTGGCCGCCACATTCGGACGGGGAGCGATGACGAATCACTGGCGTGACATCAAGCACGCCGACGTCATCCTCATCAATGGCGCGAATCCGGCGGAGGCGCACCCGGTTGGCTTCCAATGGTTCGTGAAAGCGAAGCTCGATCCGACGAAGGGGCCGGGGTCAGGCGGCGGCGCGAAGATCATCCACGCCGATCCGCGCTACACGCGGACCTCCGCGCTCGCCGACGTTTACCTACGGATGCGGGTGGGTACCGACGTCGCCTACTTCGGCGGCCTCATCCGCCATGTCCTGGAGAACAACCTCTTCCACGCGGACTATGTCAAGTACTACACCAACGCCTCCTTCATCGTGAAGGATGGGTTTGATTTCAAGGACGGTCTCTTCTCCGGATACAACCAGGCAAATCGCTCGTACGACACGTCGACGTGGGCCTATGAGACGGAGGGCGACAAGCTCCCCGGATCGTCGGGCTCGACGCAGGCGGCCGCGAAGAGGGACCTCACGCTCCAACACCCACGGTCGGTCTTCCAGCTCCTCAAGAAGCACTACTCGCGGTACACCCCCGAGGTTGTCTCGGGCATCACCGGAATCCCTGTCGATCAGTTCCAGCAGGTCGCGAAGATCGTTGGCGAGATGGGCCGGCCGGACAAGGTCATGACCATCGTGTACGCCGTCGGCCTGACCCACCACACGACCGGCGGGCAGCTCATCCGCTCGGGCGCGGTGCTGCAGCTCCTGCTCGGGAACATGGGCCGGCCCGGCGGCGGTATGAACGCCGAGCGTGGTCACGCCAACATCCAGGGCAACACCGACCACGCGATCAGCTGGGAGATCCTTCCCGGGTACCTGCGGATCCCCGCGCCCGGGCAGAAGACGCTCGATGAGTACGTGGCGGCCAGCGCGCCGAAGAAGAGCGATCCCAACTCGTGGAATTTCTTCGGCACGAACTACCTCAACTTCATGGTGAGCCTGCTCAAAGGCTGGTATGGCAACGCCGCGACGAAGGACAACGAGTTCGCCTTCGACTTCATCCCCAAGCCCAGCACCAACTCGTCGTGGATGTCGATCTACGACCAGGCCCTCAAGGGAAAGATGGAGGGCGTGATCCTGAGCGGTATGACCGCGACGAGCATCGGGCCAGACTCGAATCAGGTCCTCAAGGCGCTCTCGAACCTCAAGTGGCTCGTGGTGATGGACCCGCTGCCGACGACGAGCTCCGAGTTCTGGCACGCGCCGGGCATGGACGCGTCGAAGATCAATACCGAGGTCTTCATGCTCCCGGCCACACACTGGATCGAGAAGGACGGGTCGTTCGTCAACAGCGGCCGCTGGATGCAGTGGAAGGACCAGGTCATCCCGCCGGAAGGCGAGGCACGGCACGATCACTGGATCATGGCGGAGCTCTTCGACCGCGTGAAGACGCTCTACAAACAGCAGGGCGGGAAGTTCCCCGAACCGATCATGGCGATGACGCTCGACTACAAGGACCCGAAGAAGCCGGAGCTCGACGAGATCGCGAAGGAAATCAACGGGAAAGACCTTTCGACCGGAAAGCAGATGGGATCCTTCGCGAACCTCAAGGCTGACGGCACCACGACCGCAGGCGACTGGATCTACACCGGGAGCTACACCGAAGATGGCAACCTCAGCAAGCGCCGCAACGGGATCCAGGACCCTACCAAGAACGACCCTACCGGCATGGGCTTCTATTCGACGTGGGCCTGGAGCTGGCCGCTCAACCGCCGGGTTATGTACAACCGTGCATCCGCGGACCTCGACGGCAAGCCATGGGATACGAAGCGCCCCGGTATCCAATGGGACGGGGCACGGTGGCAGGGCGACGTGCCGGACTATCCGGTGACCATGAACCCGAAGGATCCTGCGGCGTGGCTTCCGTTCATCATGAACGGCGAGGGCGTGGGTCGGCTCTTCTCGAACTCGATGCTCGACGGTCCGATCCCCGAGCACTACGAGCCGGTCGAGGCTCCGATCCCGAACCCGCTGCATCCGAACCAGTCCGCGGATCCGGTGGCGTTCCTCTATGACCAGGCGGCCGGCCGCCCGAATCGCTTCGGCAAAGCCGATAAGTACCCGTACGTGGCGACGAGCTACCGCCTCACCGAGCACGAGCACTATGTCACCCAGCACGTCCCTCTGCTGGTGGGGTTGCAGCCGCAGGCTTTCGTGGAGGTTCCGGACGAGCTCGCCAAGGAGAAGGGGATCAAGAACGGCGACCGCGTTCGGGTCTCGAGCGAGCGGGGCAAGCTCGAGGTCGTGGCACTCGTCACCAAGCGTCTCGGAGGGCTCAAGCTCACCGGGAGCGACAAGCCCGTCTACCACATCGGCATTCCCATCCACTGGGGCTTCGTAGGCATCTCGGCTGAGCAGAACAAGGACATCTCGCAGTACTGGCTCGCGAACGCCCTGACCCCGTTCGTCGGAGACGTGGGCGCGCGGACGCCTGAGTTCAAGGCGTTCCTCGTGAACATCGAGAAGATTTGATGGCGCTCTTGGCCGAGCCCACTACCGTCTTCGCCGCGCGGCGCGACCGTGCGCGCGAGCTCGGTGCACGGTTCGAGTTCGCGCAGGAGCCGCTGCGTCTCTACCTTGCGCTCGTCGATGCGCACGAGCGGGCCTTCGAGCGAGCCATCTCGGATCAGCCGAAGGTGGACGACCTCGCGGACTACCTGGTGCGCGTCGCTCTTCCCGGCGTGATGGAAGCGGCGGTGTCTGCGGGGCCGGAGAGGCTCCGCGAAGCGGTGCTGAGTCGATTCGACGAAGGCGATCTCGAAGGCATCGTCGAGTCCTGGCTTGGTGGGGAGGAAGCGGATGGGACCGACACGTTCCTGGCGCGGGCGAGTGCGGCGCCGGTGCTCGAGGCTCTGCCGGAAACCGCGTCCGCCCTGCGGAGCGCCGAAACGGACGACGGCCACTGCCCGCGCTGCGGCGGACTGCCACAGCTGGCGGTGTTCGGGGAGACGGGCGAGGCGCTGCTGACGAGTCCGAGGAAGCTCGTCTGCTCGCGCTGCGCCAACGAGTGGGTGCTCAGCCGCATGACCTGCGCGTCGTGCGGTGAGACCTCCGGCGCGAAGATGCCGATCCTCTCCGATGTCGAGCACTTCCCGCACCTGCGCATCGACGCGTGCGAAATCTGCAGGCGCTACCTCATCACCGTCGATCAGCGCAAGGACCCGCGGGCCGTTCCGATCGTCGACGAGCTCGCCGCGCTGCCGCTCGATCTGGTCGCCGCCGAGCGCGGCTACACCAAGATCGTGCGCAATCTGATGGGGTTTTGATCATGGCTGCATTCGAGGAAAAGCCGATGGGCTTCTTCACCGATACCTCGATCTGCATCGGCTGCAAGGCCTGCGAGGTCGCCTGCAAGGAGTGGAATCAGCTTCAGGGCGACCCGCCCACGTTCATGGATTCTTACGACAACACCGGCCAGCTCGACGCGCAGAACTGGCGGCACGTGCAGTTCATCGAACAGGTCCCGGACAACAATGGCGTGATCTTCAACCCGACCCCGATCGCCGGCGGTCAGGCGTGGCTGATGATGAGCGACGTCTGTAAGCACTGTAAGAACGCGAGCTGCATGGAGGTCTGCCCGACCAACGCGATCATGCGCACCGAGTTCGACACGGTTTACATCCAGAAGGACGTGTGCAACGGCTGCCGCGACTGCATCTCGGCGTGCCCGTACGGGGTGATCGGCTTCAACGAGCAGCAGGGTGTGGCCCAGAAATGCACCCTCTGTTACGACCGCCTTCAGGGTGGCCTGCAGCCCGCCTGCGCCAAAGCCTGCCCGACCGAGTCGATCAAGTTCGGCTACATCGAGGACCTGCACAAGGTCGCCGACGATCGGCTCGCCAACTTGCAGAAGCAGGGCTACGCCAAGGCGCAGCTCTACGGCCGCGACGAGAAGGTTTACGGCGGGCTCAACGCGTTCTTCCTGCTCATGGACAAGCCCGAGGTCTACAAGCTGCCCAATGCCGAGAACGCGACTCTTCCGACCCGAAACAACCTGCCCGGCTACGTCGGCGGCGTCGCGACTGCCGTGGTCGGACTCATCGCCGGTCTGCTTGCATTCCGCAATGGCCGGATGAGCGGGAACAACAACACGACGACGACGCCGCGCTGATGCCGCCAGCCGAGCACTTCGCCGCCCCACCCGAGTGGCAGTGGTGGATCCTCGCGTACTTCTTCTTTGGGGGACTCTCCGGTGGGAGTTACGCGCTCGGGACGCTGCTGCGCTTCGCTGGCGGTCCGCGACACGAAAGCGCCGCTCGGATCGCGTTCATAGCAAGCTTCATCGCACTGATCCCGTGCCCGATCTTCCTCACGCTCGACCTCGGACAGCCGCTCCGGTTCTGGCACATGCTCGTGGACATAGGGACCGGCGGCATTGCGCTCAAGCCCGAGTCACCGATCAGTCTCGGCTCGTGGGCGCTCCTCGTGTTTGGCTTGTTCTCGTTCGTTTCCTTCCTCGGCGCGATCGCGGAGGTTGGATGGTTCCGCGCGACGAGTGCGATCGCCCGCGTGTTGCGCGGCGGGGCGGGACTCATATGGAGCGCGATCGGCACCGTTTTCGGCCTCTTCATTTGCGGCTACACCGGCGTGCTTCTCGCGGTCTCGAATCAGCCAGTCTGGAGCGACGCCGGTTGGGTGCTCGGCGGGATGTTCCTCGCCTCCGCCCTGGCCGGCTCGACCGCGCTGCTCCTCCTCTTCGCTGGCTCGCGGCGCGACGTTGACGCCGATACGACGCACCGCCTCGAGAGGGCCGACCGGTACTTCGTCATCCTCGAGGCGGTCTTGATCGTGCTCTTCCTTCTGTCCGTCGCGATCGCCGGAACCTTAAACAAGGTCCTCGGCGTTTGGATCGTCCTCTGGATCGTCGTGATCCTCGGGCTTGCCGCGCCTTTCCTCACGTCGCGCGCCCGCCGGTGGCCGCCGGTTGCGGCCCCGCTCCTCGCGCTCCTCGGCGTGCTCGCGCTCCGCGCGCTCGTCATCTTCAGCGCGCAGACCTAGCGACGGGCCCGAGCCACTCGTGAAGTGGATCACTCGCGAGCGACCGCGTGTCGACCCTGTGGCTTGCCCGTAGCTCATCGAGAAGTTCATCGACCAGACCGCGGAATTCATCTACGTGCCGGCCGATCAGGTGATGGCCGAGGCGAAGAGGCGGGACGCCACACCGTACGACGTAAAGGATGTCGAGCTCGGGCATCGCGGTGCCGAATGCAGCTTCGACGCGTTCGTCCGGAAGTACGGCTTGGAGAAGGATCCGGCGATGATCTACATGGCGAAGGTCATTCGAGGCGCTGACACCGCGGACAAGACGCTTACGCCGGAATCGGTGGGTATCGAGGCGCTGCTCGAAGGCGTGCGGTCGCTCCATCAGCCGGACGATCAGCGTCAGCGCGAAGCCTCGCGGCCGATCCTCGATGCCCTCTACGCGTACTGCCGCCAAAAGACGGAGACGGCTTAGCCGATCTCGAACTGCACCTGCACGCGAACCACCACGTCGAGCTGGCCGGCCGGCACCTGCGCGGTGAGCGCGGCGAATGAGCTCGGCGCAGGGATCGCCATCTTGAAGGCGTCAACGGTTGCCGGGGTCCCGACGTCGTTGACGCTCACGACCTTGCCGAGAGCCACGCCCGCGGTCTTCGCCATTGCCTCCGCCTTCCCGCGCGCGTCCTGGATGGCCTGCTCTCGTGCCGAGGCCTGAGCGGCCTTGCTGTCGAGCAGCGTGAACGCAACGCTCGCCGTGGTCGCGCCATCGTCCTGGACGAGCGCGTCGAGCGTTTTCCCGACGCCGTCCGTCCCGTGCAGGGTGAGCGCGATCTGCTGATTGCCCTGGAAGCCAACAAGCCGCGGCGCTTTGCCCTGCTCGTACGCGTACTGCGGATCGATGCGATACGTGACCGTTTTGGTGTCCTTGTCCTCGATCGCGAGCGCCTTCGCACGCTCGAGGACTCTGCCGACGCGCTCCGCGAGCAACGCCTGCGTCTCCGCGGCGGTGGAACTCTGGGCGATCGCGCCGACGGTGACGATGGCCGCGTCGGGTTTGACGCGAACGGTGGCGTCGCCGGTAGTCACGATCCCAGGTGGGACCAGGCCGATCGGCACCTGGACCGCGGGCGAGATAGTGGTCGCCTGTGCGGGTGTTTTCGCCGCGATGACCAGCGCGAGCAAGAGGCCGGCGAGCGCGATGGTGCCGAGAAGGCTCTTTTGGAACAGCGTGAGCATCTCCTGACCCTCCGGACGTTTTGCCTCTATGACGCGCGCCCTCACTGAAAGTTGCGTAACGGCGCGCACCCCAGCGGGTCAGGCGACGGTCTTCAGTCCCTCCGTCACGTCCTCGGGCGATTCGTAGTCGCGATCGGGGAGCTTCGTCAGAGCCTCCTGTACCGAGGCCGCAAGGCTCGCCTCTCGCGCGTTCGCAAGAATGTCGGGCTTCGAAATGGGGTAGTCGAGGGTCTCCAGGAAATCCCTGGCGCTCGCGTTAGCTTGCATCTCTTGCATGACCGGTCGCACTGCGTGTGGCATGCCAACCGGCCGAGCGGCCCTATCCTCGCCCCCGATGAGAACGACTGACCGGCTTTCAGAGATGCGAGCGAAGGCGGCGCTCGGTGGTGGCGAGCAGCGGATTGCCCAGCAGCACGCGAAGGGAAAGCTAACGGCGCGGGAGCGGATCGATCTGGTGCTCGACGAAGGATCGTTCACCGAGCTCGACGCGTTCGTCCTGGCGCGGCCGACCGAGCTCATCGCGGATGACGAGCGAGTGATGGGCGACGGCGTCGTGACCGGATTTGGCCGGATCGACGGACGGGTCGTTTACATCTTCTCGCAGGACTTCACGGTCTTCGGCGGCTCGCTCGCCGAAGCGCATGCCGCGAAGATCTGCAAGGTCATGGATCTCGCGGTCAAGACCGGCGCGCCCATCATCGGACTCAACGATTCGGGCGGCGCGCGGATACAAGAGGGCGTCGTTTCACTCGGCGGTTACGCCGATATCTTCCTGCGGAACGTCCTGTCATCGGGAGTCGTCCCCCAGATCTCCGCGATCATGGGTCCCTGCGCGGGCGGCGCCGTGTACTCGCCGGCCATCACGGACTTCGTCGTCATGGTTCGGGACACGAGCTACATGTTCGTCACGGGCCCGAATGTTGTGAAGACGGTCACGCATGAGGATGTGACCTTCGACGAGCTCGGAGGCGCGGACGTGCACGCGCACAAGTCAGGCGTCGCGCACTTCGAGACGGACGACGAGGTGAGCTGCGCCACGCTGCTGCGCCGGCTCGTGAGCTTCCTGCCCTCGAACAACCTCGATCCCGCGCCAATCGTCGCGACCGAGGACGCGCCCGATCGCGAGGCGCCAACCCTCGACAGCATCGTCCCCGACGCATCGAACAAGCCATACGACATGAAAGAGGTCATCCGCCGGGTGGTCGATGACGAAGACGTGCTCGAGGTCCATGAGGGATGGGCGCAGAACATCATCTGCGCCTTTGCCCGGCTGGATGGACGGTCCATCGGGGTCGTCGCGCAGCAGCCGATGATCCTCGCGGGCGTTCTCGACATCGACGCATCGGTGAAGGCCGCGCGCTTCGTCCGGTTTTGCGATGCGTTCAATATCCCGCTCGTGACATTCGTCGACGTGCCCGGCTTCCTTCCGGGCACGAACCAGGAGCACGCCGGGATCATCCGGAACGGCGCGAAGCTCCTCTACGCGTATGCGGAAGCGACCGTGCCGAAGCTCACTGTCATTACGCGGAAGGCCTACGGCGGCGCGTATGACGTCATGTCGAGCAAGCACATCCGCGGCGACTACAACGTCGCCTGGCCGAGCGCGGAGATCGCGGTCATGGGTCCGGAAGGCGCCGTGAACGTGATCTACCGTGACGAGATCGCGAAAGCGAAGGATCCCGACGAGCGCCGCAGGCAGCTCGTCGCCGAGTACGTCGAGCGGTTCGCCAATCCGTACGTCGCGGCAGAGCGCGGCTATCTCGACGACGTGATCGAGCCGCGGGAGACACGGCCACGGCTTGTCGCCGCGCTACGCTCTCTCGCAAGCAAGCGGGACACGAACCCACGTCGCAAGCACGGCAACATCCCGCTCTAGAGGGGGGACCGGCGCTCACCTCCGTGCTCGTCGCCAATCGCGGCGAGATCGCGCTCCGCGTCATCCGGGCCTGCCATGACCTCGGCCTCCGCGCGATCGCCGTCTATAGCGACGTCGACCGCGACGCGCTGCACGTGCGCGCCGCCGACGCGGCGTACCCGATCGGCGCGGCGGCGCCGCGCGATAGCTACCTCAACGCGGCGCGGATCATCGAGGTCGCCAAGCGCGCGAGATGCGACGCGATCCACCCCGGTTACGGCTTCCTCTCGGAGAATGCGGACTTCGCGCAGGCGGTGGTCGATGCGGGGCTCGTGTTCGTCGGTCCACCTGCGAGGGTGCAGCGTCTCCTCGGCGAGAAGACCGCGGCCCGCCGTCTCGCGCGTCACGTCGATGTCCCTGTCGCCGAAGGTACGGAGCCGTTGCGCGATGTGGCCGCGGCCCGCGCCGCGGCGAACGAGATCGGCTATCCGGTTCTGCTCAAGCCGGCGGGCGGCGGCGGCGGAAAGGGAATGCGCGTTGTCGGCCGCGATCAGGACTTCGACGCCGCTTGGCGAGGTGCGACCGGCGAGGCCACCGCCGCTTTCGGAGCGCCCGCGCTCTATTTGGAGCGGCAGATCGCGAGAGCGCGCCACATTGAGATGCAAATACTTGCGGATGGTCAGGGCAAGGTCGTGTGGCTCGGTGAGCGTGACTGCTCGATCCAGCGGAGACACCAGAAGCTGATCGAGGAATCGCCTGGACCGAGCGTCAGCGAGAACCTCCGCGCGAAGCTCGGCGCGGCCGCTGTTCGCATCGCCGAGCGCGCGGGATATGTGAACGCCGGCACGGTCGAGTTCCTCGTCGACGCGAACGGGGAGTTCAACTTCCTCGAGGTGAACACGCGCCTGCAGGTCGAGCATCCCGTGACCGAGGTGGTCACCGGTCTCGACGTCGTCGCGCTGCAATTGCGGATCGCAGGGGGTGAGCCGCTTCCATTCGCCCAGGAGGAGATCGTGCGCCGCGGTGCGGCCATCGAGTGCCGGATCACTGCCGAAGACCCGCTCGCGGGCTTCACACCCGCGAGTGGACTCGTCGCGCTCGTGCGCGAGCCCGCGGGTCCCGGGATCCGTATCGACTCGGCGCTTTTCTCGGGTATGGCCGTGCCGAGCGAGTACGACTCCCTGCTGGCGAAGGTGATCGCCTGGGGGAGCGATCGCGAGGAGGCGGTCGCGCGGATGCGACGAGCGCTCGAGGAGATGCGCGTCGCCGGCATTCCCACATCGCTGCCCTTCCATCGTGCAGCGCTCTTCGATCAGGAATTCATCACCGGCCGTTACGACACCGAGTTCGTCGCCCGATGGGCGGCGCGAAAGACGGCGGACCTGTCTGACGGCACCGCGGCGGCCGCCGCGCTCGCGGCGGTCCTCGCGCAGCGCTCCCGCACGGAGCGCCGGGCACTCGCGAGGGCCGATGACCCGTGGTCGCGCGCCGGGCGCGAAGATGCGCTCCGCTGATGCGTTATGAGGTAACGCTCGACGATCGCCGCCTAAGGGTCGACCTCGCGGGCGATGGTCGCTTCACGATCGACGATCGCGTCGTAGCGGCGGACGTACGCGAGATCGTCCGTGGGCGGCAATGGTCGATCGTCCTCGAGGGGGAGAGCCATGAGATAACCGTCGTCACGCATGACCCCCTTCGGCTCGACGTCGATGGCCGTGACGTGCACGCGACCGTCAGCGACGAGCGCGCGTTGCGCGCCGGTCGCGGTGCCGTCGGAACGCGGACGGGCCGCGTCGAGCTGCGTGCGCCGATGCCCGGCCTGCTCAAAACGGTGCACGTGAACGAGGGCGACACGGTCGAGCGAGATGCGCCCATCGTCACGCTCGAGGCGATGAAGATGGAGAACGAGCTGGTCGCCCCGATCCGTGGCCGCGTGACGAAGCTCAACCATCGG
>Ga0066661_10000794_pt1 | contig 11690 bp, 16 predicted proteins | sample GraSoiAngelo_110_FD_66454 | JGI IMG/M metagenome (GOLD analysis project Ga0066661, IMG submission 66454) | Grasslands soil microbial communities from the Angelo Coastal Reserve, California, USA - 14_0903_12_30cm | ecosystem: Environmental > Terrestrial > Soil > Grasslands | place: USA... | reverse complement strand
GAGGCCGGGCAGCAGCCCGGGCAGGCAGCGGGCGAGCATGGTCTTGCCCGCCCCCGGCGGCCCCCACATCAGCAGGTGGTGTCCGCCGGCTGCCGCCACCTCCAGGGCCCGGCGGGCCGCTTCCTGGCCGTGGACCTCGGCCAGGTCCACCTCGGGCGCCGGCTCGGCGGCGGCCCGGGCCGGGGCGCCGGCGAACGGCTCCAGTCGCGCCTCGCCGATCAGGTGGGCGACCACGGCGCCCAGGCTCGGACAGGGGAGGACGCGCACGACACCGGCGAGCGCGGCCTCGGCGGCGTCCTCGACCGGCACGAACAGGTCCGTGACGCCCTGCTGCGCCAGGGACCGGGCCAGCACCAGCACACCGTCCACGTGCCGGACCCCGCCGTCGAGCGCCAGCTGGCCGACGAACGCCGCGCCCGCCGGCGCCCGGCGGTCCAGCTCGGCCAGGCAGATCCCGACGCCGATCGCCAGGTCCAGCCAGGGCCCGTCCTTGGACAGCTCCGCGGGCGCCAGGTTGACGGTCAGGCGGCGCGGCGGAAAGCTCAGCCCGGTGTTGCGGATCGCCGACCGGACCCGCTCCCTGGCCTCCCGCACCGAGCCGCTGGCCAGCCCGACCAGGTGGAAGCCGGGGGAGCCGGCCGGGGCGACGTCGACCTGGACCTCGACGACGCGCCCCTCCAGACCGCGGACGAGCCCGCTGAGCACGGTGGCGAACATGCTCGGCAGCGTATCGGGGGCCGGCGCGGGCGCCAACCCAACCTGTTAAGTCCGCTCGAGAGGTTAGAGGTCGGCGTTCTGAGCTCTGCCGGCGCGTGCCGATCTTCGGGTCAGCTCGCCCCCGCCAGCTCGGCCTGGACCGGGTCGTTCAGGGCCGGCTCGGGCGTCCACTCGCCCCCGGCGTCCACGTAGCCCGCCGGCTGGTCCACCTCGTGGCCCAGGACCAGCAGCCAGCGGTGGGCCGACGCCTCCTCCAGCAGGCGCGTCTTCTCCTCGATGGTGCGCAGCACGTCCAGGTCGGCCGAAGCCACCCAGGGGACGCGCAGGTTCGGGCGCAGGCCCACCAGGTCGCCCGTCATCACGCAGGACAGGTCCCCGGACGCGCGCACCACCAGGAGCTGGTGCCCCGGCGTGTGGCCGCCGGTCTGACGCACGAGCACCCCCGGCGCCACCTCCGCCTCGCCGTCGACGAGCTCCAGCAGGCCCGCCTCCGCCACCGGCAGCAGGTCGTCCTCGACGTACCCGGCGCGGGAGCGGACGTCGGGGTGCAGCGCGAAGTCCCATTCGCGGCGCTGGACCACGTGCCTGGCGCGCGGGAACGTCAGCTCGACCGCGCCGCCCGGACCTCGCCTGGTGAAGCCGCCCGCGTGGTCCCAGTGCAGGTGCGTCGTCAGGACCAGGTCCACCTCGTCCGGGCGCACGCCGAGGCGGCCGAGCGACCGGAGCAGCCCGTCCGGCTCCCAGACGCGGTACTGGCGCGCCTGCTTCTCGCCCAGCTTGGTGCCCATGCCCGTCTCGCAGACGATCACCCGGCCGCGGTGGCGGATCACCGCCCCGACGCACGCGGCCCGCACGAGGTTGTCCTCGTCGGCCGGCCGGCGGCGCTGCCACATCGCCTTCGGCACCACGCCGAACAGCGTCCCGCCGTCCGGATGCCAGCCCCCCGCGACCAGCAGGTGGATCTCGAAATCGCCCAACCGCACGTCGCCAGGCTACCCCGCTGTTCGCAGGTGGGCGCTCTACCGTAAGATCCGAGCTACCGATGGCACGTTCGATGTGGAAGGGCGTGATCAGCTTCGGGATGGTGAGCATCCCTGTCCGGCTGTATGTCGCCACGGAATCGCACTCGGTGTCGTTCCGGCAGCTGTGCGCCGAGCACCTGTCGCCGATCAAGTACAAGCGGTGGTGCCTGTCCGGCGACCACGAGGTGGCGTTCTCCGACATCGTCAAGGGCTACGAGGTCGGGGCCGACAACTACGTGGTGATCCAGGACAACGAGCTCGACAACCTGCCACTGCCGACCGCGCGCTCGATCTCCATCGGGGAGTTCGTCCCCAACGACGACATCGAGGGTGGGCTCTACTTCAAGTCCGCGTACTACATCGAGCCCGAGCAGGCGGGGCTGAAGCCGTACCACCTGCTCCGCCAGGCGCTGGCCGAGACGGGCATGACGGCGGTCGCGAAGATCGCGTTCCGCGACCGGGAGCACCTCTGCTCGCTGCGCCCGGTGGACGGCGTGCTGCTGATGAACACGCTGCACTGGCCGGACGAGATCAGGCCGGTCAGCGAGCTCAAGGGCGTGGACGGCGACGTGGACGTCAACCCGCGCGAGCTGCAGATGGCGAAGGCGCTGGTCGAGAACCTGGCCGAGGACCGCTTCGACCCGGGCCGCTTCCACGACGACTACCACGAGGCGCTCATGGAGGTCGTCAACGCCAAGGTCGAGGGCCAGGAGGTCGTCGCGGCGCCGGACGTGGAGTCCGCCCCGGCGGTCATGGACCTGATGGAGGCCCTGAAGGCGTCCGTGGACCAGGCCAAGAAGCAGCGCACCGCGAAGGCGCGGACCACCACCCGGAAGCCGGCGGCGAAGAAGGCGGCGGCGGGGTAGCACCCCGGTCCGGAGGTGCGCCTCCCGGGGCGGGGGTAGCGCACACCGGTCCAGAAGTGCGGTTCGCCTACCCTGTGGGAGCGATGGCCGACCAGCTCGCGATCGAGCTGGATGGGACACCGACCGCGATCCGGCCGATGCAGGCCGTCTCCGGCGAGGCCCCGTTCAGCTCACCCGAGTACTTCTTCGAGGTCAAGTGGGACGGTCTCCGCTGCCTGCTCTTCGTGGGCTGGGACCGCCAGGTCCGGCTCCACGACCGCAGCCTGAACGACGTCACCGCGCTCCTTCCCGAGCTCCGCGACATCGGCCGGCAGGTCGCGCCCGGGTCCGTCCTCGACGGCGAGCTGGTCGCCACCGACGAGCAGGGCCGGCCCGACTGCATCGCGCTCCGCCGCCGGCTCCTGGCGGGCGCCGAGCTGGTGGACAGGGTGCCCCTCGCCTACCTCGCGTTCGACGCCCTCCACCTGGCGGGCCGGCCCCAGGCCCGCCAGCCGCTGCACCGGCGCCGGGCCCGGCTCCAGCGGTCCGTCACCCCCGGCGGCCACCTGTTCGTGCCGTACCACATCGAGGGCGAGGGCGTCGAGCTGTACGAGGCCTGCCTGGAGCGCGGCCTCGAGGGCGTGATGGCCAAGCACCGCGACTCCACGTACGTGCCCGGCCAGCGCAGCCCGTTCTGGCTGAAGATCAAGGCCGTCAAGAGCGACGACTTCCTCGTCATCGGCTCCACGGCTGGCCGGCCGGGCGAGCCGTTCGGCGCGCTCCTGGTCGGCTACCACGAGCACGGGCGGCTCTTACCCTGCGGCGCGGTGGGGGGCGGCTACGACGAGGACGTCGCCGAGGCCATCGCCGCCCGGCTGGCCGAGCTGGCCACCGAGGAGTGCCCCCTCCGTCCCGCGCCCGTGGTCACCGCGCCCGTGCGCTGGTGCCGGCCCGAGCTGGTCATCAGCATCCGCTACTCGGAGTGGGCGCCCGACGGCACCCTCCGCTTCCCGATCTTCAACGGCCTCCGCCCGGAGGTCCACCCGGCCGAGTGCGTCCGGCACCGGCCGCGCGTCGTGCTCGCCGGCCGCACCCAGCCGGGCACGCCCGCGTACGACCTGGCCCGCTTCCCCTTCTGACGCCGGCCGGTCCGGGGCCAGAAGAAGTGCGTGGACTCACAAAACAGGCCTTCGTGACTATCGCATTATCGATAGATGGGACCTGCTGAAACGTTCCCCGGCAAGCGCGACGAACGCAAGCGACCGGACGCGGACCTCGGCACCCAGCTCGAAGACCTGATCCAACATGGCGGCGCGCCCGGCGCGACGTCATCGAAGACGAGCCGCTCTGACGAGCGAACCGGCCGCCCGACCGCCAGCCCGGCATCCGGCGGCGGCGGGCTGGCCGGGGTCCTCGTACACGGGCGCGGACGGACGCCCGGTGCGGGACGCAGATGCGCTGGACCGCATCCGCCGCCTCGTGGTGCCGCCCGCGTCGCGGCCGACCTGGCCCGGCCGGGCCTGGCACACGACCGCGTCGGCAACCAGGCGTACGCGCGGCAGAACGACTCGTTCGGGCTGACCACGCCTCACGACCGCCACGTGCGCTGCACGGCCAACGACCTCCGCACCCGGGGGAGCGTCAGCGCTCGGGCTCCGGTGGTTCGCCGAGTCCGAGCCGCCGGGATCCGAGCGGGGGGCGCCGGCGGTCGAGGGCCTGCGGCCCGAGGAGGGCGGCCTGGTCAGGCTGCTGCGGGGCGAGGGGTCGCCGGTCCCCTCAGCCCTTGTCCGCCTCCTCCTCTCCCTCCTCGCCGTGCTCCACGATGTCGCCGTCCGTGAACAGGATGTCGCGCAGCACCGTCCGCCACGCCGGTGTTCGGCGGAGCAGGAACTCCAGGTCCATGCCGAAGTGCTTGAACTCCTCCCGCTGCGCGTCGGCCATGATGGCCCGCGCCTCGGCGTCCCGCTCGACGTCCAGTCGCTGCTGGTACCAGCCGATGGCCTCGGCCTCCTCGGTCAGCGAGGCGATCATGCGCGCGAAGGTGCGACCCTCCGGGCTGAGCTCCTGGGCGGGCTCGTGGTACTGCTCGAAACCCATCGAAGTGCCTCCTTGCGTTGGCCAAACCTGATAGCGATACTATCAGCGGGACGTCATGGAGATCGAGGTCGTCGTCGAGGTGCCCAGGGGCAGCGGCAACAAGTACGAGGCGGACCACCGGACCGGGGCGATCACGCTCGACCGGCCCCTCTCCCCCGCGCTGCGCTACCCCACCGACTACGGCTACGTGCCCGGCACGCTGGGCGAGGACGGCGACCCGCTCGACGCGCTCCTGCTCCTGGAGGAGCCGGCGTTCCCGGGCTGTCACGTCCGCTGCCGGCCCGTCGGCCTGTTCCGCATGCGGGACGAGGCCGGACCGGACTGCAAGCTCGTCGCGGTGCCCCACTGGGACGCGCGGGCCGAGCTCGGCGACCTCTCCGACTCGCTGCTCGCCGTCATCCGCCACTTCTTCGAGGTCTACAAGGACCTGGACCCCGACCGGCACAGTGAGGTGCTCGGCTGGGCCGAGAGGCCGGCCGCCGAAGCCGAGCTGCTGGCCGCCCGCAAACGCTTTGTCGAGCGCGCCTGACTTCCACACTGGTCCCGCATCCCGTACCCTCCTCGCCCATGGTGGTCGCCGTGCCCCAGGACGCGCTCGACGAGCTGGCGGCCGCCTGGTCGGAGCTGGATCGCTGCCGGCCCCGGCACCGGACCGGCGTGCCCCACGCGTACCGGGTCGTCCGCCGCTGGGCCAGCTCGGCCCTCGTCGTGGACGGCCTGCTGGCGGCCGCCCTGAGCGGCGCGTACGAGGGCGTCCGCGTGGAGGAGGACGGCGGACCGCAGCTCGTGGCCCCGCGCTGGGCCTGGGCGCTGGTCCTGGCGGGCCACCGCATGCCGGGCGTCCTGGCGGCATCGGACGCCCCGGAGCAGCTGTACCGGGACCTGTACTGGCGGGCTGTCGAGGAGCTGCCCCCGGCGACGGAGACCGGCGGCCGGGACGAGTACGTCCGGCACCTGGCGTCGCGGCCGGTGCGCCGGCCGGCGTCGGCCACCACGGCGTTCCGGCTCACGATGGCCAGGTACTGCGCGGGCTGACGAGGGTCAGCCCGCGGTCATCCGGTCGCGGCCGTCCCCAGGCGAGCCGTCGGGCATGCGGTCCACGTCGCTCCTCTCCCACTCCGGCGTGGAGGTCGAGTTGACGACCCGGAACCCGTAGTCGTAGACCAGCGCCCCGCCCAGCGTCGCGCCCGGGACCACGACGACCGCCGCGACGACCGCGAGCACCACGACCAGCGCGCTCGGCCCGCTCGCTCCGTGCCCGATCCACGAGAGGACCGCCGCGACGAGCGCCAGGACCGTGGCCGTCACCATCACGAGGGCGTGCGCGTTGGCCGTCCGGCGCACCTGCGTGCCGGCCTCCGTCGTCCGCCAGTCCACCAGCCCGGTGAGGGCGGCCAGCGCGGCCACGACGACGCCGGCGGTCAGCAGCCAGGTGGCGGCGACGAACGCGTCGTGGCCCCACGCGGTGTCCCGACCGATGGCCGCGACGACGTCGAACACGGCCGCCAGCAGGTAGCCGGCGATCGGCACGTGCACGAGCGCGGGATGCGTCGGGAGCCCATCCCAGCCCGCTGGTCCCTGGAAGGCCCGGCCCCGAACCGTGAAGGCGGGCCGGAAGCTGAATCGTGCCATGCCTTCGCATGCTATCAGACTGTATGAATATGTTATGTCGCCTCTATCAATTTCACTCGGGCGGGCCGCGCCCCGGACCGGCCTGCTGCTCGGCGCCGGCGGCGTCCTCGGCGGCGCCTGGCTGACCGGCGCGCTGGCGGCCCTGTCCCGGCTCACGGGCTGGCAGCCTCACCACGCCCGCGTCATCGTCGGCACGTCCGCCGGCGCCGTGATCGCCGCGCTGCTGGCGGCGGGCGTCGCGCCGGCCGACATCCTCTCGGCCTCGTCCGCGGCGGCCCGGGACGACGGCCCCCTGGCCGACCTCCTGCTCGAGCGGACGTACCGCAGCGCGAGGCGATGGCCTCGGCTGCTGCCAGGCTCGCTCGGGCTGGCTGGCCGGGCGCTCCGCGACCGGGCCCTCCTCCGCGTGCTCTGCGGGCTGCTGCCCCGGGGCCTCGTCGCGACCACCACGATCGAGGCGGCCGTCGCGCGCGTGGTGCCGGAGGGCTGGGCGCCGCACCCCGCCTGCTGGATCGTCGCCAGCGACTACGGGACCGGCGACCGCGTGGTCTTCGGCAGTCCGGGCGCGCCCCGGCCCCCGCTGGCGAGGGGCGTCGCGGCCTCCTGCGCGATCCCGGGCCTCTTCAGCCCGGTGGGCATCGCGGGCCGGTGGTACGTGGACGGCGGGCTCCGGTCGATGTCCAACGCGGACGTCCTAGAGCGCCAGCGGCTGGACGCCGTCATCGCGCTCAACCCGATGTCCGGCCGCGCCGGTCCCCGGCGCCGGGCGCCGCTGGAGCGGATGATGGCGGCCGTCCGGGCCTGGAGCGCCGCCCGGGTGGACGCCGAGCTGCGACGCCTCCGGGAGGCCGGCACGCCGGCGCTCCTGATCGAGCCGACCGAGGACGACCTGGACGCGATCGGACCGCGGGTCATGGACGCCCGGCGCGCCCGCCGCGTCGCCGAGCTCGCCCGGGAGACGACCGCCGCCGAGCTGGAGCGGCCCGCCGCGCGGCCGTGGATGGACGCGCTCAGCCGGGCCGGATGAGTGCGCCGGCACCGTCAACCTCCTCCCCCCCAAAGGCGCATAATACGTGATAGTCAATCCATAACTTTTCACCTACTTCTTGGTGTGGGAGTCGATTCGAACCGGAGGTGGACCGATGCTGAGCGACCGGGACCGCAGGGTCATCGAGGGACCGCTGCCAGGGACCGCCGACGCCTTCCGCCTGCTGGTCTGGGGCGTCAAGGAGTACGCGATCTTCATGCTCGACGCGAGCGGCGTGATCGTGAGCTGGAACGAGGGCGCCGAGCGGATCAAGGGCTACCGGCAGGAAGAGATCATCGGCAGGCACTTCTCCGTCTTCTACGAGCAGCCCGACATCGACGCCGGCAAACCCGACTGGGAGCTGCTGGTGGCGGAGCGGGAGGGCCAGTTTCAGGACGAGGGCTGGCGGCTGCGCCAGGACGGCAGCCGGTTCTGGGCCAGCGTCACCATCACCGCCCTCCGCGACGAGGCCGGCGTCCTGCGCGGCTTCGGCAAGGTCACCCGCGACATCACCGACCGCAAGATGGCGGCGGACCGGCAGACTGAGCAGCAGCGGCGCGAGGTCGGGAAGCTCCGCGACCACGCCAACCGGCTGGTGCAGCTGGAGCAGACCAAGAGCGAGTTCCTGAACGTGGCCTCGCACGAGCTCCGGGGACCGCTGGCGGTGCTCCGCGGCTACCTCTCGATGGTGGAGGACGGCACGCTCTCGCCGGACGAGCTGCCCCGTGTCATGCCGATCATGTCCGGCAAGCTGCAGCAGATGGAGCTGCTCGTGCAGCGGATGCTCGAGACGGCGCGGCTGGAGGCCAGCCGGTTCGAGCTGCAGACCGACCTGCTCGACCTCACCGACCTGGTGGAGCAGATGGTCGCCCGCTACCGGGTGTTCGTGCAGGACACGCACGCGCTCTCGCTGTCGCGGCCGGAGGTGCCGGCCGTCGTCCGCGGCGACGCCCGCCGTCTCGACACGGTGCTGTCCAACCTCATCGACAACGCGATCAAGTATTCGCCCAGCGGCGGCCCGGTCGCGTGCATCGTCGCGACGACGCGAGGACGGGTGTTCGTCAGCGTGGAGGACCACGGCGTGGGCATCCCGGAGGAGGCCATCGGCCGCCTCTTCACCCGGTTCGGCAGGATCGTGACGGCCGAGAACGCGCACATCGACGGGACCGGGCTCGGCCTGTACCTGGCCCGGGAGATCGCGCGCCGCCACAGTGGCGACATCCTCGTGGAGTCCCGCGAGGGCTACGGCAGCCGGTTCACGCTGATGCTCCCGCTCAGCACCGAGCGCCGGTAGAGCGTCCAACCGGGGCCGACGAGCAGGGTATCGAGCTCTGAGAGGGGCCTGTGGTCCCGGAGCCGCTCACGCCCGAGACCGCCCTGGCACCGGCACGAGGTCAACGACGCCGCCAACCCGCTGCACCTGGAGCGCCGGCTGGCCTCCGACGGCCGCGTGGTCCGCTACGAGGTGGCGTGGCGTGGGTGGGCGGGGCCGACGTGCTGTTCGACCGGGCCAGGCTGGGCGAGGTGGGCGGTCTCACGTTCTGGCCCCAGCTCCCGCCCGACCACGCCGGCGAGGAGCTGCTGGCCGAGCTGCTCCTGGTGCCACACGCATGGCGGCGGCGGCATCCTGCCGTCGGGCTAGAGCTGCTGCCCGGCGCCTGGCGGGACTGAACCGCGCCTGAGCTCCCCGGAGCCGCCGGACCGCTCAGAGGCGCGTCATGCCGATGACGGCCAGGGCCAGGAGCAGGCCGACCCCGGTCCAGCCCATGAGCCGCAGAGCGGCCCGGGCCGCCGCCGCCCGGCGTCGCCGCCGCAGCAGCGACAGCCGTTCCTCGAGGTCCGCCAACGGGGTCCGGCCGTCCTCGCTCACCGGGCTCACCCTGTCAGCGCCGCCCGCCGGGCTCGTACACGGTGAGGCAACGCCGGCAGTGCCGCAGGGCGGGGTCGGCGGCGTCCGGCACCGACCGGATGCAGCCGCACTCAGGGCACCGGGGCAACGCGGCCAGGAGGGCCGCGATGACCGCGGCGGCGCCGGCCAGGAGCACGACTCCCTCGTTGATCATGTGCTCGTACTCATCCTCGAACAGGGGCGAGGCGCCATCGCGGCGCCCCACCCCGCGCCGCTCGCTACCGCGGCTCCATCGTTTCCCGGTACTCGGGAGGTTCCTCGTCCGTCCGCTCGCCCTCGCCGTCGCCCTCGCCGCGCTCGGCGCGGCGGCGGAGCTCGTCGGCCGACTCCTTGACGTCGCCCACCTTCTGGCGCGCCTTGCCCTTCATCTCCTCGGTCTTGTCGCCGGTGAGCTTTCCCTTGAGCTCCTCGAACTTGCCCTTGAGCTTGTCGTCCATCGCTGTCGCCTCCTTGGAATGGAAAGGGGGCCCCGCGAAGGGAGCCCCCTCTCAGCCTCGGCAGGGCCGCTCTCGGCGAGCTGGCCCCGTACATGGGGTGGGTTGGGAAGCAGCTGCGCTGCCCGAGGCCAACTAAACCCTACTATGACACTATCATTTTTTCGCGGTGGCCTCTGCCGATCTGGTCACCAGCGGTACCAGCGTCCGCCCCCATCTGCCGAGCGCAGCAGGAACCCGATCGCCCAGATCACGAGAGCCGCGATCAGGATGTACCAGAGGACGTTCCACACGAACCCGCCGCCGCCGAGCAGCAGCAGGATGAGCAGCAGGACGACAATGGCCGCGATCATCTTTTCGATCACCTCCTCTTCAGAACTTCGCGTTAAGCTGATAGTAATAATATCACTATTCATTCGAGAAAGGAGGTAGTGGTCATGTCCACCACGACCATCGTCGTCGCGGTGCTGGTGGTGCTGGCGCTCATCGCGATCGGGATCCTGGTGTGGCTCACGACGCGGGGCGGCCGCAGCCGGCGCCTGCGCAGCCGGTTCGGACCGGAGTACGACCGCGTGGTCGGCGAGACCGGCAACCGCGCCGACGCCGAGACGCAGCTGGAGCAGCGCGTCGAGGAGCGGAACCAGCTGCCGATCCGGGACCTGGAGCCGGCGGAGCGCGAGCGCTACGCCACCGCCTGGACCACGATCCAGCAGCGGTTCGTTGACGATCCCTCGGGCGCTGTGGCGGAGGCCGACGACCTCTGCACCGCCCTGATGGGCGCCCGCGGGTATCCGACGCAGGACTTCGAGCGGCAGGCGGCGATGGTCTCCGTGGACCACGCCGACGTGGTGCCGAGCTATCGCCGCGCGCACGAGCTGTCGGCGACAGCGACGACCGCTCCCGCGCCGACCGACGACCTGCGCGAGTCGATGGTCCAGTACCGGGCGCTGTTCGAGCGGCTGCTCGGCGAGCCGGTCCGGACGGCGGACGACGGTACCGGCAGCGGCCGGCGGCCGCACGCTCACGACGAGGAGGCGAGATGACGATGGAAGACCGCAGCGACAGGGTTTCGAGCGCGACCAGGAGGACATGGAGGCGCGCCGGGCCGGCGAGCCCGCCGGCACCCCGGCCGGCGAACGCGCCGGGGAGCGCGCCGCCGACCCCGAGGCCAGGGCGGCGACCGCCGTCGCCACGGCGCCGGACGTCGAGCCCACCACCGCGGCCGGCGCCGGCGCCCCCACACCGGGGGCGGAGCCTCCGGACCTCCTCGGCGACGGCGAGCTGACCTCGCTCCGGGACCGCTGGGCGGGCCTCCAGGCGATGTTCGTGGACGACCCGGGCCGGGCCACCCGGGAGGCCGACACGATGGTGGGCGAGCTGCTCGACCACCTGCGGAGCCGGCACGAGGAGCTGCACGGCGGCGGCCGCGAGGCCGGCGGCCACGCGGACACCGAGGCCCTCCGCGTCGAGTTCCTGCGCTACCGGTCCTTCCTGCGAGTCCTGCTGGGCTGATTCCCTCGGGGAGCCAGGCCCTCGCGCCTGGGCTCCCCGGGTCCGGCCCTACCCGGGCAGGGCGGCCCGGTGCGCCGCGTCCGGCACCGCCCCGAGCGTGATGCCGTTCTCCGTGATGTCGAACGCCTTCACCTCGGGGTCGTGCCGGCTGCCCCGGGTCTTGAGCACGGTCAGGGCGCGCTGCAGCCGGCCGTCCTGGCGCAGGTACTGCAGCAGCAGCACGTTGTCCGAGAGGTGCGACAGGCCGCGGTCGGAGACGCGGACCACGTCGAACAGCTCCGGGACCTCCTGCGTCATCAGGAGGCTGATCCCGGCACGCGAGAACCGGCGCGTCAGCGAGTACATCCACTCCAGGAACCGGTCCTCGTCGCCGGCCGCGCGGGCCAGGTCGCCCAGGCTGTCCACGAGGGCGCGCCTGGCGCCCACCCGCTCCGCCAGGTCGATGAGCTCGTACACCCACTCGTCGATGTCCACGTCCACCGGCGACCGGCTCAG
>Ga0066661_10000791_pt1 | contig 11695 bp, 7 predicted proteins | sample GraSoiAngelo_110_FD_66454 | JGI IMG/M metagenome (GOLD analysis project Ga0066661, IMG submission 66454) | Grasslands soil microbial communities from the Angelo Coastal Reserve, California, USA - 14_0903_12_30cm | ecosystem: Environmental > Terrestrial > Soil > Grasslands | place: USA... | reverse complement strand
CTTGGACGAGCCTCCATGGTATCGCCGGAGGTAACAAGAACCAGCCGTCAGAAGGAGCGCGTGAGTGCGCACGTCGAGCTCTTCACTTCCCTAGACGATACGGCACAGGTGGTGAAAACCCGATGACTGTAATAGGCGCGCTCTCGTCTTTTCGCGAACTAGGAAAGATGAGTCCTCACAAACGCGCAAGCATCCAGGATTTTGTCTCCAGCCTCGCCGACTTCTAAGGACCGGTCCGGGTCAACTTTCTAATAGCCTGGGCGCATCGCTCTTAGTTGAGTTCCTGGGCGAGTCCGATGAGAAGCCCTTCAGGCCCGCGGATGTAGCAGAGCCGATACGAGTCCTGATACCGGACTACGTCGCCCACGAGCTGTGCGCCGCGCTTGCGAAGCCTACCAAGCGTCTCGTCGATATCGTCCACGGCGAACATGACGCGGAGGTAGCCTAGAGCGTTCACCGGGGCGTTGCGGTGATCCGCGACGACAGGTGGCGTGAGGAAGCGGGAGAGCTCGAGACGGCTGTGGCCGTCTGGCGTGCGCATCATCGCAATCTCGACGCGCTGATCGGCAAGTCCGGTGACACGCCCTGCCCATTCTCCTTCGATCGTGGCCCGCCCTTCGAGCTCAAGGCCGAGCTCTCGAAAGAAATCAATTGTCCCTCCGAGGTCATCGACGACGATTCCTACGTTATCCATTCTTTTGAGCGCCATGCACCGAATCTACACAATGTCGCCTAGATGAAACAACGGGCGCTTTGCGGGGCGCGCCGAAACACGAGCGGCGCGGAGTTTGCCAAAACGCCCGAGCAGCCGTTGATCGGCGCGACTCTTACGGCTTCGGCTCTTGCATACGCTCAGCAGGCAACAGCAGAACCACCTGACAGCTATGCCGTTCTGCTTCATTCCAACTCCGTTGCAAGTCAGCGCACGGCATTAGAAGCAGTACTGCACGACCCCCAGAATTACGTTCCACGAATTAAGCAGAGCCTGCGCGATTATCCGCGATTGCTGCGCAGCGACCGTATAGCTGCGAACCGAGCTGTTTATCTCTCGGCATTAGTGCGCCATCCTTCATTCCCGCCCCTTCTGGTCAAGCTGCTCGGCAATGCAAATGTTCTCGATGAGTGCATGTATGCATGTCCGGTTGTGTTTGCCCTGACAGTACACGCCGGATTTGCCGGATGGAAACTGCCATCGGACTTGGATTCGCAACTGACAACGGTAACCGACCTGCGGAGCAGTATTGCCAACGTGTCAAGGCTGACCCTCACGGTTGAACCGCTTGAGGACGTTGTACAAGGGCCTGCACTTGAGAAGCATCGAAAGGAAATCCAGGGAAAGAATGAAGAAGAACTCATACAGATGGCAGGTCCGACGAGCGGCTCCATTGACACTCGATTGTTCGCAGCCTATCGGCTTGAAACACTGGTCACAGATAGCAGGAACCGCATCGACCTTTATCTCTTGGCATTCAATGAGGTCGGCGATGCTTCGGGCGAATACCGGGAAGCCGTTTACCAAGCGATTTACCGAGCAGAACTCGCAAAAATGCAAGGGAAGGCAGTAGCACCGACACGTTGACATTGCTCAGTTGGTGAAACATCGCGATAGCACTCATCGACGCGGTAACCCGGTTCCCGGCGAAGAAACGGCGCAATCTTGTGCTAAGGCCTGATTGCGTCAGCCATACCTGCGGGTGACGCCTGCTCGCTGCGAACAACGTCCCCTTGGGCTACACTGTCCGGGATGATGCGTCATATTCAGGAGCCTCCTCCAAACCTTTTTCGTTCCCGCAGGCCGTGGCGCGGTATCTTATCGAAGGATTGGGTGCCAACCAACAACGCGCAAAGGGTGGTCGCCTTCCCAACCCTCATATCTTGATCCGGCCCTTTGTACAGCGCGAAGCCGTTCTATCGAGCAAGATTGAGGGCACACAAGCAACCCTGGGTGAGCTACTTGCTGCTGAAGCTGGGGCGATTGTGGATCGCAGTCCCGAGGATCTTCGCGAGGTTGGCAACTACGTAGTAGTAGCTCTTGAGCACGGAATCTCTCGCCTCAGGAAACTCCCCCTTTGCGTAAGGCTCACCCGGGAGTTGCACGAGAAACTCACGACGGGCATCCAGGGGCATCAAGCTGCGCCCGGACGTTTCCGCAAGGTTCAGAATTGGATTGGCAAGCCTGGCAGCGCGATCGCAACTGCTTCCTACATTCCGCCCCCTCCAGGAGAGGTCGAGCCGTGTCTCGCGGCGTGGGAAAAGTTCCTGCATGAATCGCCCATGCCACCTCTCGTGACCATTGCACTCGCTCACTATCAGTTCGAGGCCATTCACCCTTTCCTCGATGGCAATGGCCGAGTCGGACGCCTGCTCATCACCTTGTTCCTGATCGAGCGCCAGATCCTTCCGACACCGCTGCTCTACTTGTCGGCGTTCTTTGAAGCCTCAAGGCGAGACTACTATGACGGTTTGCGCGCGATCAGCGAACGCGGGGCATGGAACGATTGGTTGGAGTATTTCCTGCTGGGAGTCGCTCGCATGTCTGAGGACGCGTTGAGTCGAGCCATGCGCATCAACGGACTACTGGCCGAGTGGCAGAGGAAAGTCTCCGGGGAATCGAGCAACAACCCGTCGCGTGTGGTCGAACTTTTGGGGGCAAATCCGTTCATCACGATAAAGGGCGCGGCGGACAAATTGACGATCGCGTTTACGACCGCACAACGCGCCATCGAACGACTGGAACGCGCAAGGATCGTAAAACGGATCGGCGGTGCCAAGCGCGACCGAGTCTATTGCGCGACCGCGCTCATGGATATCCTCGAAGAGCCAGCCCGCCTCAAGCCGGGTGCCGTTAAGTAGCTCTCGGTGCTCTCCAACCAGGAATGCTGGAACGTGTCACGCCTATGCGGAGACCATTGGAACAGTCCCCGCGGAGACCGTTGTCTGCCAGTTTCTGGATCGCCGACCAACAACAATGTGGTTCACAAATGCCAAAGATGAAATCAGGGATTAGGTGACGCAGCCAGACGTTCCTGCATTCATATCCGCCCGCAATCCCGCGATCCGCATTCTCAGCTGCTGCTTGGTCAGCGTCCGCTCACTTCAAAGTGCACAGGCTTTGCTGTCGCATTAACGTTCGGGTCGTAGTATTCGTACACGCGCGATGCGAATCCCTGCGCATGGATTGGGTATTTCGCTCGTAGGCGGTACCGCACTTCGAACGAATCACGCGGCGCAATCGAGTCGAAATATAAGATCGCCTGCGTTGCCGTCATACTAAATTTTTCCAGCCGACCGCTTTTCTCGCCTGCGCTTTTCTCCACCATCTTCTGCAAGTCTTCGCTGAGCAATTCGAATCCTGGCGGAATCCCCAGATCCACCATCACCATTTTGGCGGTCTTATCCAGGTTGTTGCGGATCTTCGCGGTTCCCGTCACTATCTCGTCCTGGGACAGCCGCGTGCGATCGTACTTCATTTCGATTGCCAGCGCTTCGCGAGTTGTCGCTTGCTGCCAGGGAACAAAGTAGCGTCCGGCGATTTGATAGGCCAGTCCACCTTTCCCGGAAAAACGAATCTCAATCTCGTTGTCGCGGTCCGCGTTCGTTTGCGGCAGCACGAACTGGTGGAACAGATCGTTGTTCTCCTTGTTGATCTCCAGGCTCGCGACCTTCTTTCCATCGAGCAGGACCTCGGCTGTTCCGCGGGCGTCGCTCCCGCTTTGTTCGGAGGCTCTCAACAGCGCGCGCAATGCCATGATGGTTGCTTGCGTCGTCCCCCAAGTACCGTCCCCATTCTTCTTTGAGGCAATCCACGAGAGCGACTTGCGAACGACATCGGTGTATCCTCCGGCCTTGAGGAACGCCTGCACCGCAAGCCCTGTCGTTTCGACGGCAGCGCTGTCTCCGGTTGCATAGACGCCGGTTTCGTCCGCCGACCACCACACAAAGTCGCCCTTCTCCGTTGCCGCGGCACTTAACATTTCCAAGGGCCGCCGCGCGAATTCCGAGTCCTTGCCGTTTTCTACCGCGAAGTTCGCAACCACGGCGAGTGTGTATGCGTCCATCTTGCCGTCGAGATGTTTCTCGACAAATTGCCTGGCCTTCTCAATCGCCGGTCCTTTGTAATCGGCCGATTCGAGTGCCCACGCGATGTACGCGGTGATGCGCACCACGTCCGCGTTGAAGCGGTTCGTCGCGCCTTCATTGATGAACTGCGTGTCGGGCCTCCAGCTTCCATCGGGCTGCTGCTGACGCATCAGCCAGTCGCTTGTGCGCGCAATCACTTGCGGGTCCACGTCATAAACCTTCGCCATGTCGTGGAATTCCATCAGTCCGTAAGCGGTGAGAATCTTGTTTGCCGGAGCATTGCCGAACCATGAGAATCCGCCTCCCGGAACCTCGAAGGTCAGTAGCCCCTGGTAGCCGGTTGCGACGAAGCCTTCGGCCTTGGCGTGAATCTCCGGCGCCAGCTTCTTGGTCCGCTTCATGTAATCGAGCGCCAGCACATTGGGATAGGTGGCTGACGAAGTCTGCTCGAAGCAGCCGAAGGGCATGCGCAGGATGCTGTCCATTCCCTCGATCACCTGGCTCAATGGCCCGGGGTAGAGACGTACGAAAATCTTGCTTGCATCCGGGACAGAAGTTTCCGGGAAGCGCACGGTGTTACGCGCCGACGAATCCAGCCGTCCGCTGAAGACGATCTCTTTGGACTCTCCATTGGGCACAACCTCAATCTCGCGCACCACCGTATCTTCGCGCTGCGAGCCGCCTTTCATGCGGCCGCTGAGTGTGAGTTTGAATTTGCCGATCTTCTCCGCCACGATGGTGAATTGCGCCGCGCCTAGCTGCCCTGCGCCGACCGAAACGCTCCGCTCGTCCGCTCCTTCCAGCGAGAACCAATCCCCGGGTTCCAGTTTCAAATCCACGTCGCCGGCATGGCCTGCGTAGTTGTACACAGCCACGGGGATCGAGACCATATCTCCCTGCGTCAGGATCACGGGAAGATCGAGGTCGACAAAGAAATCCTGGAAGACCTTCAGTTCTGAAGTTCCAGTTCCGAGCGCGCCCGTTTGCGTAGAGGCCAGCATCGCCATGCGCCATGTCGTAATCGAATCCGCCAGCGGGATGGTGATGCTCGCCTTGCCTTCGCCATTGGTGAGTATCTCGGGATTGATGTAGAGCGCCTCCGGGAAGTAGCTCCGGACATGACCGCCCGGCGCGCTAGCGGCGCCCGGTTCGTCTTTCGCCCGCGTGTCTTCCCGAGTTTTCTTGTCACCTTGCAGCCGCGCCAGTTCAATAACATTGCGGCGATTCAACGGTAACTCTTGTGGGCGAGCGCCGGCGATTGGCCCACCGATAGCGGCATTTTGCGTCTGCACCATGGCTACCCCTGCTTCCACTTCCACCATTTCATTCACGGCGCCGATCTGCAATGTCGCAGAAAGAATACCGCGGTCGCGGGCCGCGAGGGAGATCACTCGAACGCTGGTTCTGAATCCAACCGACTCGACTTGCACCCTGTAGCGTCCCGGAGGCAATGCTGCAAAAGAAAACTTTCCTGCCGCGTCCGCAACGGTATTTCGGCTGCTCTTATCCTCCATGCGCTGAATCTGAACCCGCGCGCCCGAAACCACTGCGCCACTCACATCCGTAACCGTACCGGCGACTTCGGCAAGACCATTCTCGGGGCCGACCCCATGCTCCATCCGCATCGTGATCGTATTCTCCGCCGCCCTCCAGGCATTCCATTGCGGCTGGCTCGACACCGATGCGGTTTTAGGCTCCAGCCACAATGTAAGATCGTCCGCCGTGCCAAACGTGCGGTCGGGACCAGCGCTCGTCACTCGATACGAGCGGTAGTTTCCATTCCGCCACGGTGCAGCATCGATACGCAGATCGGTACCCCATGCATCGCGTGGCGAGTGGCCACTTGCGTCTTTCAGTTCCTTGAATGCCGGCAACACACTTTGCTCACTGCGCAGGTCAGTCATCTTCACCGCCAGCCCGCGAACGTAGTCGAGCAGCGCATCCTGGTACCGCGCCATGGCATCGGCTTTTTCCGTCTCCGGCAGCGCGCGACCGACCTCGCTTTCAAGCGTGTGCGCCGCAACCGTTTCCGCTGCGGCAAACAGCGCCCGCGCGGCGCGATCGTGCGACTCGTCTTCCGCCGGCTCGATAACCTGCGTCGAAGAGAGCGAATGAATCTCGTAGTGCGGCTTCATCAATTCCTGTTCCAGATAGAAGAAGACCTTGGCGAAGCCCGGCTGTTTCTCGGCCAGCGCAAAGACCGCCTGATCCACGACCTCTAGTCCCAGCGCGGCGCTGACGCCTTCGCCTTTTTGATTGGTCACGTGGAAATGCACTTTCGCTTCGCCGCCTGGCAGATAACTCCTGGCATCGGCCACGGTTTCGATATGCAACTCCTCGGCAGGCTGCACAAAAATGAGCCTCTGATCCTCAGCCTCGCGACCGCTGCGCCCAATCACGTAGGCATCGATCGTCAGTGTCCCGCTCATCTCCGGACCGACAATCACGCTCATTTCCGCGCGTCCGTTCTCGAGATCCACATCGCGCGTCAGAATCGTCTGCCCATCGCGCACCAGGTCGATGTAAGCCGCGCCGCGTTGCCGCGTCGACAGCACCGCGATCTCCATGCGATCACCGGGTCTGGTTACGGCGTGCGAAGTGCGTACCAGCACCTGATCTTCTCCGGCACGCGTCTCCAGCGTTATGCTATCCGAGGCACGATTTCCTTTGTGATCGTCGGCGTCGATGCGCAAAATGCTGTTGGCGTCATTGCCCGGAATTCGAACTATGGCAATTCCGGCCTCGTCCGTCTGCACTCGATCCTGGGCAACAGCCGTGCGCACTACCAGGTCTGCTTTGGCCGGCGTTCCGTCCGGATACGATGCCAGAACGAACACTTCATTATCCAAGCCCCGCACCAACTTGCCACCTTCAGGAACAGCCGTAATCAGCAGCGATGTTTGGCTTACGGTGATCGGCTCGCCGCGCGTCTCCGAGTGCTCGGCCGCATCCTTCACTGTGGCTTCCACCACGACCGGCGCCGCACCATGGCGCTTCCCGTTGCCGGCAAAAAATTGCGGCAACACCAGATCAAAGCTATAAGCCCCCTCGCGATCCGTGCGCCCCTTTGCCGATGCCGCTTCGAAAAGCTCCGCATCCATCCCCGACGCCTTCATCGTGACCGATGCATTGTCCACAGACTTGCCAAAAAAGTAATTCGCTTTCACGGCGCCGGTGACGTGATCGCCAGGCCGGTAATCGCGCTTCGGCTTGCCGTTTTTCGAATCGAACTCGATCGCCACGCGGAACTTTGGCAATACATAGCGCTGAACGTTCACCGCCAATTCGGCGGTGCTCGCCTCGCGTAGCTTGGCCCGAACGTGATACGTTCCCAGATTCACTTCGTCGGCTAGCGTAAATTCCGCCGATGCCACGCCGAAAGTGTCCGTCGCGGTGCTTTTGCGGAATACCTTGTTCCCGCGCGGATCTTCCACTTCGAAGGTCAGTGCGCGGCCGTGCGCGGCATGTCGATCGGCGCGGTCCAATGCCAATGCGCGCACATGAATGGTCTGCGAAGGCTGATAGATCGGCTTTTCGCTCGTCAACAGCACAGAGACTTTGTCTTCCAGTTGCACCGTCTCAGTGGTTTCCACGTGGCCCAGCGGCGTATCGGCCGAGAAGCGCACAGGAAAACTGCCCGTCAAACCTTCGGGGAAACGAAAATCCGCCGCGACGGATCCCCGGCGGTCGAGCTCTCCAGCAAACAGCAGCTTGGGCGCCTGATCGGGATCAAGCAGTTCAATCCTCACCGTTCCCCGCTTGACCATGAGCGCCGTCTCGCCGGCGCTGGAACCGGTGACGATTACCCGCATGGCCGCGGGCGCTCCCGCGATATACGATCGTTGCCCCAGAACGCGCAGCACGGGTCGTTCGAGAATCTCCGACAGCGAGCGTATCTCTTCGAGATCGGGCGACGTCTGGTTTTCATAGCGCAGCGTAAAACGCACGCGCTGCCACACCAGTTCATCCAACGTCATCTGCTCCCCGAGAACCACCCTCACATTCCAGACCGCACTTCCTTCGGTTACGCGCTTATGGCGCTTCACTTCGCCAAGGACGCGATCCTCAGGGTTCAGCAACTCCAATTTCAGCTCTGCCTCGCCACTGTGCGCGGCTTCGTAGGGCATGGAAAAAGCAAGAGCATCGCGAAAATAGACGGCGGAGATTGTTCTCGACTCCACGTTGCCAAAGGTCGAAGCAAGTAGCAGTGCCAATCCTGACAGAGCTTGAAACACACGAGACATGGCGCGTCCCCCTCGCGGCAAGCGGCCAACCGCCGCGCCACGCTTCTTTGTTCAATCGGAGTTCGCGCCTGATTGGGAGTTTTGCAGACAATTTTTGGGGGAATTTGTGGGGAGTTACTATTGGTAGTCACTATCGAAAGCTGCTATCGAAAACTACTATCTTGCGGATAGTTACCGTTGATGCCAGTGAAGTCCGTCCTTACTGCCCCAAGTAGTACCGGCGTCTGTCGTTAGCTGGAAAACAGCTCCCTCGCTCGCCCCACCTATCTCGTCCTTGGCATTCGCTGAAGCTTTACCGCTGGCTGCCGTCGTCGACTCGATGCGCACCGCCTTGCCCGCCCATTGCGGTTTGATCTTCTTCCATTTCTTGCCCTCATCGCGGCTCAGAAAGAGATTGCCTGCGTCATCAAGAGAAAGAACCCGCTTGCCCTGCGACACAGTCGCCAAAATCGGCCGGGTGGATAGTGCCGCGCTCCCCCGGCGCGCCCCGCGCGTTTCCTCCACCTGATCGCTCACGTTGGCCGATTCAGTTTGGATCGATGTTGCGCCCGCCTCCACCTCAACCACCGCTGAGACCGATCCCACGTCCAGCACTGGCTGCAGCATGGCCATTTCGCTCGGCTTTAACTCGATCGACTGATTGCTCGTCTTGAAGCCAGTTGCCGTCGCTGTTAGCCCGTACTGTCCAGCCGGCAGTTGTGTCAGATGGAAGCTGCCATCGGCGCCGGTCGTCGTTTGTCGCGTCTTGCCGGCCGCATCGCGCACAGTTACCGTTACCCCTGCGATGGAGGCCCCGCTTCGGTCCGTGATGCGCCCGGAGATTCCCGCAAGCGTCTGGGCTTGGCCGCTCGCTCCCTGAATCTGCAACGCAGGCAGTTCTTTTTCCCTGGCTAGGGTATTTTGCGATGCCGCGCCCTTTTCAGTGGGCTGGAGCTGTTGTAGTTGCGCGAAGTTCCGCCCATTCAACGGCAAATTGGATGTCGCCGACATACTGACGGTGCTCTGCGCCAGCGTCGAATCGACAGTCTGAACCGAGCCAACCGGGCCCCCTACAACAGAAGGAGCGGCACCGGCTGTCGGCGAAGGTACGCCTAAGGTCGCTTGCCCGCTCTTCAATGCAGGCAAATTCGAGCGACCTGCGATGGACCTCTCTTGTCGAAGGACCTTCTTCGCCGGAGCGCTCGGAGCGCCGCCGGATCGCGCAACCAGCTCCGAATTGGCGGCTGGCGCTCGCTCTCGTTTGTCAGTTGGGGGGCCCGGCTCGAGGTCGCGGCTTGGCGCAGCCCGATCCGCCTCTGCGTTAGTGCTAGGCGCAACCGTCGTTCCAGGCCGCGCGATCTCCGGCGGTCTCCCGCTCGCCATTTGTTGCGGAGCCTCAGGCGTCCCGTGCGGACGGATATGAATCAGCAATGCAATCAGCGCGCACGCAAGCGCCGCCACGGGCACTCCCACCGGCACCAGCCATCGCCATGTCCGTCCTCGCCAAGCCCATCGTTTCTCCAGCGTTATGGCGGCTGGTTGCGGCTCCTCGTGCGGTTGCATCAGGAACACAGCTTTCCGGCACTCCCCGCATTCAGCCAGGTGCGCCAGCATCCGCTCCCGCTCCCGCGCGGTAGCGGCGCCCTCCACGAACACACTGAGCTGGTCAGCGTCTGGATGTATCGCGGGTTGGAGATTCCGGCTCAACCTTGTCCCTCCTTATCGGGGATCGGGTCGCCTTCCGATTTTTGCAGCAACTTACGCAGATCGATGTCCAGGTCCCTGGGATCGGTCCCCAGCGTTTCCTCTGCCGCTCGCCAGCTCAGGCCCCGCGCTTTGAGCGTCCGCAGCAGTTGTTTGCGCAAACGCTCGGTTGCCCGGTTCAGTTTGCGGCTGATCGTCGCTACATGAACTCGGAGAACACTGCTGATTTCTTGCAGAGTATGTTGGTCCAAGTAGTAGGCCGAGAGCAAAAAGCGTTCTTCCGCGGAAGCCTCGCTCAGCGTCATTTTTATCGCCAGCCGTAAATCTCTTAGCCGTTCGAGGTCAGGCTCCTCGGAAACCGCCGCCGCTGGCTCAATTTCGCCCAACTCAGTTTCCCGGCCGATTTTCCGGTACTGGTCCACCCGTCGTTGCGCCAGGATCGCCCGTAGCCAACCCATCAGCGATCCTCTCCCCGAGTATCGAAGCAGAGGTGACCAACGCTTATTTTCGCGCTCCGTGAGCCCGAACAGCTCGGAGTAAAGCGCGCTCGCCAGCTCTTCGCCCAACGCCGCCGATCCTGTCATCTCCACCGCAGCCCTAGTCAGTGGTTCCCGATATTGCGCCAGAAAGCGCTGCCACGCAGACTCGCGCCCCAGCGCGCACCCACGCGCGACGGCAAGCTCCTCTAGATGCAGCCCCCGCCAGAATGTTTCTCGCTGCCGCTCATCAGCCTGCTTCTCTGCGTCGACACCGAAATTGTCTCTTGCTCCTATGGTCTCAAGAGCCTCGGCAAATTCGACTCTGCTTACCTCAACCAGCTCCGCGCCTGCCGCTCGCCAAAGCTCTTCGCCCAGCTTAACGGGCAAAAGCCGGTTCTCCGCAGTGAGTTCCGTGCCGAGAGCGATTCCTTCCGCCAAGGATGCGGCGCGCTCTTCTGCTCCCGAAGATTCTGCTTGAGTAATATTGGCAGGCGGTATATCCACTCGGGCCCATTAAATCACATTGTCACGTCGTGCTTATTCTTAGCCTCTACCAACAGCCGAATGATCCCGGTTTGGGCGAAGTTCGCGGCGATCTATGAGTTCTGAGGTTCCGCAATGAACTTGGAAGCCAATATGCTCGGCTGGCCCGTTGTCACGGTGAAAGACCTACGAAATAATCTGAGGTTTCCTCGAAAATGTGTAGTACGCAAGGCCATTTTTTCCAAAGACTTAAGCTTTTGAAATCCTGTGCGTCTGCCAGCACACAAGCATCTTCTTTTGTTACTTATACTTACACTTGATTGATACTTAGATTTTAAGTCCCGTGCGTCTGCCAGTTTCGCCACCCGGGCGGTGGCTATAAATTACTGATTACAAGTGTATTGTACTCGTATATCCCGTTGTAGCCCAACGCGTGAAATGTGAAAGTGTGTAAGTAAATGTGTCGGTTTTAGAAGATTTCGATTCCCCAATCGCAAGGGAAAAACCTTGCCCGAATGCGCTCTTTTCGGCCCCCGTTCCACCGGAGATCTTTGTTTTCGCCGATATAAGCCCTGCGAATCTTGGTCCGGACCAGCCGCTTCCTGTCCATGCCAGATAAGGAATGGCCAGAGCGACCCTGACGATTCCGCACGGCTACAATCTTTGAGTGGTTGAGGATTCGGCCGACAGCAATTTCGTTCCACTCACCCGGTCGACTGCAAATCG
>Ga0066661_10000784_pt1 | contig 11713 bp, 12 predicted proteins | sample GraSoiAngelo_110_FD_66454 | JGI IMG/M metagenome (GOLD analysis project Ga0066661, IMG submission 66454) | Grasslands soil microbial communities from the Angelo Coastal Reserve, California, USA - 14_0903_12_30cm | ecosystem: Environmental > Terrestrial > Soil > Grasslands | place: USA... | reverse complement strand
CCCCGCTCCAGGCGGTCGAGCTCGGCGAGGAGCGACGCCCAGGGCGCGGACAGGTCGTCGATCCAGGAGCGCTCGTGGTGGTACAGCCCGGTCCCGTTCGAGAAGTGGAACCACGGGTCCTCGGCCGCCTCCAGGGCGTCCACCCAGGCGCTCCCCGAGGGGTCGCCGCGGAGCTCGTCCACGATCTCCTCGGGTCGCGCGTTGGCCCGCAGCCGGCCGGCGAGGCCCAGCTCCAGCGCGCGCCCGGCCAGGGCCTTCAGCTCGTCGCCGGGCCGGAACATCAGGATGTCGGAGCCGGCGACCATGCTCGCGATCGTCTGCTGCGTGATGCCGGGGAACGCGGTCTGGCAGAACTGGAACAGGTTCAGGTACGCGCCGTACCCGCACAGGTGCATCTCGAAGTGGTACTGGTAGGCCAGGAACACGTTCTCGATGACCCGGTCGTACGCGCGCAGGAGCTCGTACCCGGAGGTGACGCCCGTGGCGCCGAGGACGACCGAGTCGGGCTCGACCTCGGGCAGCCGGGGCACCTCGACGGCCTTCAGCGCCGCGATGCAGGCCTCCATCTTCTTCTTCCAGCTCGAGAACAGCTCGGCCCAGTTGTCGAAGTAATACGCCGCGCGCCGTGCGAACGTTGGCGCCCGCCGCTCGATCTCGGCGGGGTCGGAGACCGTGATCACCGCCTGGTACAGGCGCCCGTTCAGGACGCGCGCCATGAAGCCGTCCGAGGCCGGGAGCAGGAACACGCGGCGGCCGAACGCGTTGGCGGAGATCGTCCAGGCCTCGTGGACGATCGTGTCGAACGGGTACTCGACCTCCGGCCGGTGCAGGCTGTCGAGGAACCAGAAGGCGCCCTCCTCCACGTCGCGGTTCTCCTCGGAGAACAGGAGGTAGGGCGGGTACATCGACTGCCAGTCCTCGGCCCCGGCCGGCGGCGCCACCTCGAACGGGCTGGGGAACCGCCGCGCGGCGCTCATCCGCGCCCGTCCAGGAAGTCGAGCACGAGCGGCCGCACCCGGTCGAACTGCTCCCACTGGGGCACGTGGCCGGCGCCCTCGATGATCTCCACGCGGGCGTGGGCGATGCGGCCGGCGAACTCCTGCGCGTAGACCGGCGAGATCAGCGCGTCCTCCTTGCCCCATACGATCAGCGCCGGGGCCGTGATGCGGTGCAGGCGCTTGCGCAGGCCCTTGTCGGGGATCGGCCACACGAACTTGCCGGTGCAGCCGAGGCTCCAGATCGTGTCGGCCGTCCGCACCGCCAGCTCCTTCGGGTCGGACGGCATCTTCAGGAACTCCTGGACCGGCGCCGCCTCCAGGTTCGTGAACAGCGTCGCCACCAGCTGCTCCGGCGAGAGCAGCATGTACGGCGCGACGGGGGCGTCGTCCCGCCACAGCCCGATCGGGTCGAGCAGCACCAGCCGGCTCACGCGGTCCGGGCGGTGGGCGGCCAGCTCGCACGCCATCATCCCGCCGTAGGACGTGCCGACCACCGACACGGACGTGAGGCCGAGCGCGTCCAGGATCTCGTCGTAGATCAGGACCAGGTCCCACAGGGTGTCCACGTCGTGGATCGCGTCCCGCGCGGTGTCGCCCGTGCCCGGGTGGTCGGGCGCGTAGACGGTGTGGTGCTCGGCGAGGGCGTCCAGGAAGACGTCCCAGCCCGGCCCGCCGGCCGAGTGCAGGTACAGGAGCGGCGGCCCGCTGCCCGCCACCTTGACCTTGGCCTCGAAGCCGCAGTGGGCGATCGGGACGGTCCGCACGGCGACGTTCGCCGGGGTCCCCGCGAAATCGCGGTGGTGGGGTGCGGATTGCGTGGGGTGGCTCATCGGGCTCCTCCGGCCGGCGTCTTCGTGAGCCGCCTGGGCCACCAGCGGTTCTCGTACTGGTCCTCGGGGTACAGCCGCTGCAGCGCCGGCAGCACCTCGGCGGCGAACAGGTCGATGTTGGTCATCGCCATGTCGTGAGGCATGGAGCCGAACTGGAGCACGACCATCAGGTGGCCGACGTTCAGGCGCGCCGCCATCTCGGTCAGCTGGTCGCGGACGGTGGCCGGGCTGCCGACCACCGCGAACCCGCGCTCGATCATCTCCTTCGCCGACAGCCCGGTCGTCACGTCGTGGCCGATCAGGTTCGTGCTCAGGAGGTTGAGCAGGCTCCGGTAGTCGCTCTGGCCGGGCGGCGAGAGGAGCGTCTGCGGGACGTTCAGCAGCTTGTGATAGAAGAACTCCAGGTGCTTCGCGTACTGCACCTCGGCCTGCTCGTCGGTCTCGGCCACGCCGACGAGCTGCAGGAACGAGGCGCGGTACGGGTTGCGGTCCCGGCCCTTCGCCTCCGCCCGGTCCCAGAACCGGTCCATGACCGCCTGCGCCGACCGGCCCCCGAAGTAGCTCAGGTACGCGTACGGCAGGTCGCGGTCGTGGCAGTAGTCCCAGGTCGAGGAGCTGGCCGCGCCGGGGACGAGCAGCGGGGGGTGGGGGTCCTGGACGGGCCGGGGCCACAGGTTCACCCGCGGCAGCTGGTAGTGCTTGCCGTTCCAGGCGAAGTGCTCCTTCGCCGTCCAGGCCCTGACCATCAGGTCGATGGCCTCGCGCCAGCGCGAGCGCTGCTCGATCGGCGTGATCCCGTAGCTGACGTTGGCGTCCACGCCCAGGCCCAGCGGCAGGCCCGCGACCAGCCGGCCGCCGCTGAGGCAGTCGAGCACCGCGTACTCCTCCGCGATGCGGATGGGCGGCGACGTCGCGGCCAGCGTGGCCCCGAGCTGCACGAGGGCGACGTCGATGCCCTCGTCGCGGGTCATCTTCGCCATCACGGCGCCGAACAGGTTCGGGTTGCACATGAAGCCGTACACGTTCTGGTGGTGCTCGTTGGTGCCCACACCGTCGAAGCCCAGCCGGGCCGCGTGCATCAGCTCGTCGAGCGACCAGTCGTAGAACTGGCCGACCTTGTCCGCGTCCCCCAGCTCCCACCACGGCGCTTCCACGAACGACGACGAGTAGCGTTCGGTGAAGTCCTCGGGCAGCTCCCGGTAGGGCATGAAATGGAACGAGGTGACTCTCATGGTTGCCTCCTCAATCTCTCCTCCGGAAGTCCGCCCATGATGGTCGACGCCCGGACGCCGTGCAATAGTTGTGTTTCCAAATGGCGAACCGCGGTCCGAGAAAGCCCGTGTCGGCGGTGCGCAGCGCGACGCGCATCCTGAAGGCGTTCTCGATCGCCGAGCCGGAGCTGGGCGTGACCGAGCTGGCCCGGCGGCTGAGCCTCAGCAAGGCCGGCGTGCACCACCTGCTGGCCACGCTGGCCGAGGAGCAGATGGTGGAGCGAGACCCGGTCTCGCGCCGGTACCGGCTCAGCATCAAGATGTTCGAGCTGGGGACGCGGGTCGCCATCAGCGGCCAGCTCCACGAGGCGGCCACGCTGCCGCTCGACCAGCTGCACTTCAGCACCGCCGCCACCGTGCAGATCGGGATCCTGGACGGGGCCGAGGTCGTGTACGTCGAGCGGCGCGAGAGCCAGGCGACCCTGCGCACGTTCGGGACGGTCGGCCGCCGCAACGTGGCCCACGCCACGTCCACCGGCAAGGTGCTGCTCGCGTTCCTGCCCCCGGACGAGCTGCTGGCGCGCGTCGCGAACCGGCCGCTGGCGGCGCTGACGCCGCACACGATCACGCGGCTGCCGGTCCTGCTGGACCAGCTCCGGGAGGCGCGGCGGCGGGGCTACGCCGAGCAGCTCGAGGAGAGCTCGATCGGCGTGGCCTCGGTCGCGGCCCCGATCCGGGACGACAGCGGCCGGGTGGTCGCGGCGATCAGCATGGCGCGCCCGGTGGCGGGCCTGTCCCCGACGGTGCGCCGGCGCCACGCGGCCGCCACGGTCGAGGCCGCCGGGCAGATCAGCGAGCGGCTGGGCTACCGGCCGCCGGCCGCGAGGACCCGGGCCCGGGCCAGCCTGACCGCCGAGGACAGCGCGTCGATGTCGTAGGCGCCGTAGTGGCGCTGCCCGTTGACGAAGAAGCTCGGGGTGCCGGTCACGCCGCTCAGGTCGGCGCCGTCCACGTCCTCCGCCACCCGGCCGGCGTGGACGTGCTCCTGGAGCTCGGCCTCGAACTGGTCCGCGTCCAGGCCCAGCGTCGTGGCGTGGCCAACCAGCTCGGCCGAGCGCAGGGCGTCCTGGTGGCCCAGCAGGAGGTCGTGCATCCGCCAGAACGCGCCCTGGGCGTGCGCCGCCTCCGCGGCCTCGGCCGCCTGCTGGGCGTGCGGGTGCACATCGGTCAGCGGCAGGTGGCGCCAGACGTACCGGATCTCCTCGCCGAACTCGGCCAGCAGCTCGCGGATGGCGGGCTCGGCGCGGCCGCAGTACGGGCACTCGAAGTCCCCGTACTCGACCAGCGTGACGGGCGCGTCGGCGGGGCCGCGGACGTGGTCGCGTTCGGGGTCCACGTCCACCGCCAGGTCGGCGGTGGCCTCGCTCGTCCCGAACAGGGCGCGGACCTTCAGCCGGTGGGGCAGGCGCATGGTGAGCTGGAACAGGAGCCACGTCAGGCCGGTCGAGAGCACGGCGGCGGTCAGGATGCCGAGCTTCGCCTCGTCGAGCCGGGTCCCGGTGAACGCCAGCGACGCGATCAGCAGGGCGACGGTGAAGCCGACGCCCGCGATCGTGCCCGCGCCGGCGACCGAGGCCCAACCGACGGGTGCCCGCAGGCGGCCGCCGCTGAGCTTCCTCGCCAGGTACGTGGCGCCGAGGACGCCGGCGGGCTTGCCGGCCACGTAGCCGGCGACGATGCCCAGGAAGATGGGCGAGGTCAGGGCGCCCAGGAGCAGGCCGCCGCTGACGGCGATCCCGGCGTTCGCCAGCGCGAAGAGGGGCACGATCGCGTAGCTCGTCCACGGGGCGTAGACCTGGCGCAGGCGCTCGTTGGGCGAGACCGCCGACGACACGCCCTCCCGGGCGGAGCGCGCCAGCTCGGGCGTCGGCTGCTCGCGGAAGGAGCGGAAGAGGTCGGTGGCGCGCTCCAGGGCGCCCCGGCCGGCGGGGTAGGCGTACGTCATGAGCCCGAGCACCAGGCCGACGACCAGGGGGTCGAGCCCGGACTGGAAGACGGCGAGCCAGGCCGCGGCGCCGAGCACGAGGCCCGGGGCGGCGCTGCGGACGCGCAGCCGCACGAGCAGGAGCACCGCGGCCAGCAGCGCGACGGCGACCAGGAGCGGCGGCACCGTGACGCGGCCCGAGTACGCGGCGGCGATCACGGCCAGCGCCACCAGGTCGTCCACGACCAGGACGGTGACCAGGAAGGCCCGCAGGCGCTCGCGGTAGCGGGGGCCGACCACGGCCAGCAGGCCGAGCACGAACGCCGTGTCGGTGGACATCGCGGCGCCCCAGCCGCGCGCCGACGGCCGGCCCGCGTTGACGGCCAGGTAGATGGCGACGGCGACGAGCATGCCCGAGAGGCCGGCCAGGATCGGGAGCGCGATCCGGCTCCGCTCGCGCAGCTCGCCGATGTCCAGCTCCCGCCGCGCCTCCAGGCCGACGACGAAGAAGAAGAACGTCATCAGGCCGTTGTTGACCCACAGGCGCAGGTCCTGGGAGACGCCCCAGTCGCCGATCCGGATCGAGATGGTCATCCCCCAGAAGCGGTCGTAGGAGGACTGGTCGAGGTTGATCCAGGCCAGGGCGACCACGATCGCGGCGAGCAGGACGGCCGCGCTGCCGGTCTCGTTGCTGAGCATGCGCCAGATGGGCTTCGCGCGGACGTGGGTCCAGACCGTGACCGCGGCCCGCGGCGCGCCTTCCTGCTGCACGGCCATTCCTGCATTGTCGGCCGAACCCTCCCGGGCCGCCGTCACGGGCGTACCTGGAGTGAGCGCTGCCAGACCGGCCGGTCGTGCTCGTCGAGGCCCCGGCAGCGGTAGCGGCCCGGCGCCAGCGCGAGCTCGACCGTGGTGCTGCGCGCGATCGCCTGCTCCGCCGGCACCGCCTCCGGGCCCTCGGCCTCCGGGAAGGCCTGCACCAGCCGCGCCTGCCAGGTGGGCAGCGTGACGGGACGCCGGCCCTCCTGGAGCCATGCGGGCCGGCCCGGCGGGCCGCCGCGGAAGTGGACGAGGACGGCGTCCTGGCCGTGGGCGGCCGCCCAGGGGTGGCCGGCGCCGGCGAACCCCGGCTCGCGCGGCGCCTGGTCGCGGACGACCGCCTGGCCGACGCAGTACGGGTCGCGGCCGGAGAGCTCGGCGAGCACGGCGGCCATGGTGGGGTCGCGCGCCCAGGAGTCGAAGAACGGGACCGAGTAGTAGTCGGGCACGCGCCTCCAGGCGTGCTGGCCGCCGGTCCAGACGACGACGCGGGCGTCCGGCCGGTCCGTCACCAGGCGGTGGACGTTCTCGGCCATCCAGCGCTCGCGGCGCCGGTTGACGTCGGTCGGGATCTCGCGCCGTTCGATGATTGCGGCCCGAATCGCCGGGTCGCTGGGGCCATCGAACGCGACGAGCTCCAGGCCGAGCCGGATCGCGGTCCGGAGCAGGGCGGCCCGGGACGGCTCGAACATGTACGGCGCGGTGCGGGCGCGGACGACCCGGTCGCGCCGGGCCTGGTCGAGCGGGTCCTGCAGCCACGTCTCGAAGGCCAGGTGCGTGGCGCCGGCCCGGCGCAGGGCGGGGAGGAGGCGCACGCCGGCCCAGCGCGTCTCGGGCAGGGCGTGGCGCTCCATCACGACCACGACCTGGCCGGCCGCCATGGCGCCGGCGGCCAGGTCGGCGACGGCCGCGAGCCCGCCGGGCTCGGCGCCGGCGAGGGTGTCGGCCGGCGCCTGCGGCTCGCCGGCCTCCACCGGCCAGCCCTCGCCCCACGGGTCGACGGCGAGGAGCGTCCAGAACCACATGTTCCACAGGTCGTCGCGACGGTCGCCGCCGGCCTCCCGCAGCCTCGCCCAGGCGGTGAGGTAGCGGCCGGCCAGGAGGTCCTGGTGAGCCAGCGCCGCCGTGCGGTCGTCCGTCATCGGCGGCGGTCGAGGCCGGTGACGCGGCCCTTCTCGTCGGTCCGGTACAGGCCCTTGCTCAGGTCGAGCAGGAGCAGGTGGTTGCCGAACGGGTCGGCAACGACGACCGCGCGGCCGACCGGGATGTCGAACGGCCCGTTGACGATGTCGCCGCCGGCCCTCCGGACTCGCTCCGCCGCGGCGTCGGCGTCCTCGACCAGCCAGCCGGGCTCGTAGCGGAGGTCTGTGGCCAGGACGAGCTCGGTGTCGCTCTCGGGCAGCGCCAGGCCGGCCTGTCCCGCGGCGTCATTGCGCCACCGCAGTGGGTGGCCCAGTGCCTCCGCGTAGAAGCGGAGGCCGGCGTCGAGGTCGGGCACGGGGACGGTGACGGCGTCGACCTTCCGGAACAGCGGTCTCTCATCCATAGTCTCGTCCTTGATCTATTTCAAATAAGCCCCTAAGATGGAGGCATGAACCATACAGCCGTCCTCCAGGCGGCAATCATCGCGTTCGGCATCGCCCTGGGCGGCGGCGCCGTCGGAGTGGGGGTGGGCGACGGCCTGGCGGGCAACGCCACGATCGCGGGCATCGCGCGACAGCCGGAGGCGAGCTTCCGCCTCCAGGCGGTCATGTGGACCATCATCGGCCTGGCCGAGGCGTCGTACTTCATCAACCTGGCGCTGGGCTTCTACTTCATCAGCGCCCTGCCCCAGACGGTCAGCGGCTGAGCGCCGTCAGGGGACGTCGGTCATGACCTCGAAGAGGTGGCCGTCGGGGTCCACCCAGAGCAGCCCACGCGCGGCGAGCGGGTGGTCGGTGCGTCCGTTCCGGGTGTCGCGCGGGCTGCTGCCGTAGGGCTGCCCGGCGGCTGCCAGCGCGTCCAGGATGCGGTCGAACGTGGGGCCGTCCACGTCGAAGGCGAGGTGCTGCGGGACGACGGGATCCGTGGTGACGAAGAACAGCCGCAGGTGGTCGTTGACGCGGACGGTGGCGAACTTGCCGTCCACGCCGCCGAACCCCTCGAACGCGAGGCCCATCGTGGCGGCGAAGCGGCGGGCGGCCCGCTCGTTGTCGGCGGCGGCGAGCACGGTGTGGTCGAGCGTGATGGTCATCGGTCACCTCCTTCAGCGAGCGCTCCGTGGAGGAGCAGGTCGACGAGCTGGGGCACGGTGAGCCGGGCCGCCTCGCCGCCGCCGAGCGGCCGGCCGCGGGCGAGCAGCAGGCCGATGAGGACCTCCGCCAGACGGGCGGGGGGGTGGCGAAGGGCGTGTCGCTCGGGCTCGAAGAGCCGGGCGACGGCGTCGCGGGTGGCGGTGGGAGCGGCGGCCCGGGGGCCGGCGGCAGCCGGCGGCCGGCGGCGGTCCCGGTTGTGACCCGAGGCGTGCAGCGCGCCCAGCGCCGTGCCCATGCGGTCGAGGTGGGCCTGGAGCGCCGCCGCCGCGGCGATCAGCCGGTCCGCGAGGGGCTGGTGGAGCGGGATCGCGTCGATCTCGGTCAGGGCCCGGTCGGGCCGCAGGACCGCGGCGACGACGGCGTCGAGGAGGGCGTCCTTGGTCGGGAAGACGCGAAAGATGGTGGCCTCGCCGATGCCGGCGGCACGGGCGACCTGCAGGGTGGTGACGGCGGACCCGCTCGCGGCGACGAGCGGCAGGGCCGCCTGGACGATCATCTGCCGCCGCTGGTCCGGGGTCATGCCGGGCGCTCTCGCCATGGTGCGACTATACGGAGTGAGGACTCACTCCGACACGACGGGCCTCGCGAGCTCGGCGATGCGCGCGGCGCGCGACAGCACCGCGGGGTGGCCGGGGCCCCAGCCGCGGTCCAGCCAGCGGCAGAGCTGGCGCAGCCCGCTCAGGACGGCGCTGCGGCGGATCGACGGCTCGTCCGGCGGCAGCGCCACCCGCCCGTGGCCGGCCAGCAGGGCGGGCAGGAGCCGCGCCGGCATCCGCTCCTCGTCGTGCAGGTGGAAATGGCCCAGGTCGAACGCCGGCTCCGCGCCGCGGATCTCGCCGAAGTCGATGATCCCCGTGTAGCGGCCGTCCGAGCAGAAGATGGCGGTCGTGTCGAAGTCGCCGTGGGCGAGCCGCGCCGCGGCTGGCGGATGGGCGCGCTCCTCGTCGAGCACCTCCTCCACCGCCGTGAGCACGCTGCCGGACAGCAGCGACGCCAGTGCGCCGGGCCAGTCCACCGGCAGGTATGACGTGAGGAACCGCTCGTGGTCCGTGTGCTCCGCGTGGAGCGGCCAGCCCCGCCCGCGCCGCCGGACCCACCCGAACCCGCCCACCGTCACCCGGTTGATCACGGCCAGGTCCTCGCCGGCCTGCTCGGCGACGATCCGGGCGACCGCCGGCGGACAGGACGCCCTGGCCAGCGACGTCCCCGGCACCTCGGTCGTGATCGCGACCGAGCGGCCGAGCGCCGGGTCGAACGGCTCGACGAAGACCACCTCCGGCACCCGCACGCCCAGCCCACGGAGCCGCCCGTGCAGCTCCGCGTCCGTCTCCAGGTTCTGATCGGCCTCCTCCGCGATGCGCACGTAGAACGTCTCCGCCCCGCGGAACAGCCGGTAGACCCGGGTGGACACGCCGTCCGGCGTGCGCTCCCAGCGCACGGCGACCGACGGGCCGAACGCCCGCCGCACCAGACTCGCGAGCGCGCCGGCGGGGACGTCGGGCTGCCGCGGCATCGCCCGGTACAGTGTGCCGTCACATGCGCTACCCCGAGATCGAGCCGTACGACCACGGGACGCTCGACGTCGGCGACGGCAACCTCGTCTACTGGGAGGTCTGCGGCCGGCCCGACGGGAAGCCCGCCGTCGTCCTCCACGGCGGGCCCGGGTCCGGGTGCGCGCCCGGGTTTCGGCGCTACTTCGACCCCGACGCGTACCGGGTCGTCCTGTTCGACCAGCGGGGGTGCGGGCGCAGCCGGCCGCTCGCCGGTGATCCGGCCGTGGACCTCGCCGCCAACACGACCCATTACCTGATCGCCGACATCGACCTGCTGCGCGAGCACCTGGGCATCGAGCGCTGGCTCGTGTTCGGCGGGTCCTGGGGCTCGACGCTCGGGCTGGCCTACGCCGAGCGGTTTCCCGAGCGCGTCACCGAGCTGGTGCTGTTCAGCGTCGTCACCACCTCGCGAGGAGAGGTCCGGTGGGTGACCCACCACTCCGGCCGGTTCTACCCCGAGCAGTGGGCCCGGTTCCGCGACGGCGTGCCGCCCCAGGAGCGCGACGGCGATCTCGCCGCCGCCTACGCGCGCCTGCTCCAGGATCCCGACCCCGCCGTCCGCGAGCGGGCGGCTCGCGACTGGTGCGACTGGGAGGACACGCACGTCGGCGGGCCGCACGACACCCGGTACGACGACCCCGCCTTCCGCGTGCGGTTCGCCCGACTCGTCACGCACTACTGGAGCCACGCCGCCTGGCTCGAGGACGGCGCCCTCATCCGCGACGCGGGGCGCCTGGCCGGCATCCCCGGCGTGCTCGTCCACGGCCTGCTCGACCTCAGCGGACCGGTGGACGTCCCCTGGCACCTGTCCCGAGCCTGGCCCGACGCCGAGCTCGTCCTGATCGGCGAGGGACCCCACGGCCTGCGCGACCAGGCCACCCGCGCGGCGGTCGCCGACGCGCTCGATCGGTTCGCGTAGATCCCGACAATGGAGTCAGATGCGACTCGCTGTTCCCGCCGCCCTCCGCGACCACCTGACCCGCCTGCCCGCCGGCGTCGACGTCGCCTGGTACTCCGGCTTCGACGAGTGCCGCACCGCCGTCGCCGACGCCGAGGTGCTGTGGATCGACTTCTTCCGCCGGGTCCAGATCGAGACCCTGCTCCGGGAGGCGCGGCGCCTGCGCTGGATCTTCAGCCGCGGCGCCGGCATGGACCGCCAGCCGCTCGACCTGTTCCGCGAGCGCGGCCTGACCCTCACGAACGGGTCCGGCCTGGCCGCCGGCCCGATCGCCGAGTCGCTCGTCCTGGCCATGCTCGCCGCCGCCAAGCGGTTCCCCGACCTGGTCCGGGCCCAGGACCGCCGCGAGTGGCTGCCGCGGCCGCCCGGCCTGGGCGAGCTCCAGGGCAGCCGGGCGCTGGTCCTCGGCTACGGCGCGATCGGCCACGAGGTGGCGGCCCGGCTCCGCGGGTTCGGCGTGGACGTCGTCGGCGTCCGCCGGCACCCGGTCGAGGACCCCGCCGTGATCGGCCCCGACGAGTGGCGGGCCCGGCTCCACGAGTTCGACTGGGTCCTGGTCACCGTCGCGTCCACCGCCTCCACCCGGCACCTGGTCGGCACAGCGGAGCTCGCCGCGATGAAGCCCGGCGCGTGGCTCCTGAACGTGACCAGGGGCTGGATCATCGACCAGCGGGCCCTGCTGGCCGCGCTGCGCGACGGCCCGCTGGGCGGCGCCTACCTCGACGTCACCGACCCCGAGCCGCTGCCGCCCGACCACCCGCTGCTGCAGGCCCCCAACCTGATCGTGCTCCCCCACCTCGGCTCCGCCACGCACGCCACGCGCGCGGCGATGGCACGCCTGGCGGTCGATAACCTCCTCGCCGCGCTGGACGGCAGGCCGATGCCCAACCCGGCGACCTGACCAGCGTCGCAACGACCTCGGAGCACCGTGCCCTCGTCAGGCCGATGTCGTGACGGTCGGGCAGTGGGTGGGCGAGCTGCGCGGCATAGGATGAGCCGCGCATGGCGCGCGACCTCAAGCTCGGACTGAACACCGGCTACTGGAGCGCAGGCCCGCCGCCCGGGA
>Ga0066661_10000782_pt1 | contig 11726 bp, 8 predicted proteins | sample GraSoiAngelo_110_FD_66454 | JGI IMG/M metagenome (GOLD analysis project Ga0066661, IMG submission 66454) | Grasslands soil microbial communities from the Angelo Coastal Reserve, California, USA - 14_0903_12_30cm | ecosystem: Environmental > Terrestrial > Soil > Grasslands | place: USA... | reverse complement strand
ATGATGCATTCGCATGGCACGGAAACGTTCGCCTCGGTTTTTTCTTGACGGCGTAAGCAGTTGCTAAAGCTCATTTCGGATAATTTCGAAAATGATCGTGTTCTCCATCCAACCTTGCAAAATGTCGGTTCCCGGGCCGGTTCCGAACGCAATGACATCATCGACCGTACCAAGCGCCATTTTTGTATAAAACGCAGCGGGCTCAAGGCGTTCCGGTTCGCGCGACGGGGGTGCCCCTTCAAGTGTGCCCGGCAATCTCGCCGCGCCGTAAGAGTGGGTGCCATTCGGGCCCGTCGCCCACGTAATCGACGGTTCTCCGACTGAATTAAGGCCGAGCAATGCGATGCCACTGTCAGTACGAAACGGAAGGCCGCTCAAGCTCAACCCACCAATCGCGACATCGCCACAGACGATGATTGTCGATTTTTGGCCGGCGTATCGTTGTGCAATTGCTACTGCGCGGTCCAGTTCCGCGGTTTCATCCAACGTTCTTTCTCCGTTGTTGTCGTGGGCAGCTTTGCGCATTAATCCGGCGTCGACCACCAGCAAATACCCGCCCGCATTATATTGAAGCAGTTCAATTGCGCGACGCACCATGTCGCTAAGGCTGGGTTGTTCGCTCCGGTCCTCAACCTGGTTCGCAAACGCGAGGTCCGCATTACTAAAAGCACCGAATAGACGTGGCCGATGGGATGCGGGAATTGCTTCCAGCTCGGCTCGCGTACGAACGATATCGAAACCATTACGGCGCAGCTCGAGCAGAAGATCTCGGCCATCCTGCCTTTCCCCACCCTTTGCATCCGGAAGAAAAAGCTTGATGCCGCCGCCCATAGTAACATCCATCTTTCCGTTTTCGACGAATTCCCGTGCGATGCGTTCGGCGTCGTTTGGATCGGCTGGATGCGAGTAAAACGCCGCGCTCGTAGGATCAGTTAATTTTGCGTTCGTGACGAGACCGGTAGCGCGACCGTGCGCACGAGCCAACTCCACGATGCTCGTGAGTGGTTTCCCATTCTCATCGATGGAGATCGCACGATTGTTTACTTTGGTTCCCGTTGCCATTGCGGTTGCCGCGGCGGCCTGGTCGGGAGCGGCAAAATCCTTCGAGTGATTCTTTATCAGAGCGACGTGATTCATCGACTCGAAGGCCAGAGGCCGATCTGCGCCGCCGACGTAAAGGCGTGTCATGGCCAGGCGGCCGGGTGCGAGTCCCTCTCCAATGAACAAAATTATTCCGAAAGGCTTTTGGACGACCCAGTGTTTGAAATAAACGACGCCGAGCCCGGCAAAGACGAAGAGGCAGATAAGCGCCAGCAGTCGGTTGCGCCACTTCACAAGGGCGATGTAGAGGCGCAGTCGATGCCTTGTCAATCCCGCAGGCGCGGGAAACGGCTTGTCCATCTTGAGAATCGTCGGCAAAGTGCGCCGTTATGGCGGACCCGGTCATGCTCATCATTCGCGACGGTTGGGGCATCAATCCCGGCGGGGAAAAAATGCGCGACGAAAATGGGGACGCCACGCTTCTCGCTCGGACGCCGTTCCACGACAAACTTTATCGCGATTATCCAGCAAGTAAGTTAAGCGCCAGTGGGACCGATGTCGGTTTGCCGGAAGGACAAATGGGCAACTCGGAAGTGGGCCATCTCAATCTGGGCGCGGGCCGAATCGTTTATCAGGACCTGACTCGCATCAATAAGGCGATCGCGGACGGCGAGCTCGCACACAATCGCGTCGCCCAGGAAGCGTTCGCCGCGGCGCGAAACCATCGGCTTCATCTTCTCGGGCTCACCTCAGATGGTGGCGTGCACAGCCATTACTCGCACTTGCTTGCACTGGCTAATGCCGCCCAAGAGGCGGGTGTAAGCGAAATCTTCATTCACGCGTTCACCGATGGGCGCGATGCATCACCCACCGGCGGCGCGGAGTATCTAAAAATTTGCGCTGAGGAATTGAAAAAGAGCGGCGCCCGCATTGTCACCGTTGTCGGGCGTTATTTTGCAATGGATCGGGATCGCCGCTGGGACCGGACAAAAAAAGCCTGGGACGCAATCGTTCTTGGCCGGGGTGAAACTTGCGAATCGTCGCCTTCTGAAGCGTTAGCTCGGCAATACAAGCTCGGCAAGACGGATGAGTTTATGCCGCCGCTTATCTTTGCCCACGCGAATGAACAGCGCGTCCGTGATCGCGACACCGTCTTCTTTTTCAACTTTCGCGCGGATCGCGCGCGACAATTGTCGCAAGCTTTTCTTCTCGAAAAATTCGACGGTTTCGAGCGCGAATTCTCGCCGCGCGTTCGCTTTCTCAGCCTTACGCAATACGATGTCCGCTATCATTCGCCGTTTATTTTCCCGCCGGAAAAACTCGCGCACATTTTGGGCGAGATTGTGAGCGCGGCGGGCAAATCGCAGCTGCGCATTGCCGAGACGGAAAAGTATCCGCACGTGACTTATTTTTTTAACGGCGGAATCGAGCGCGCCTTTGCCGGAGAAGACCGGAAGATTGTGCCTTCGCCAAAAGTCGCGACCTACGATTTGCAGCCGGAGATGAGCGCGCGGCCTGTCACCGACGAGGTGCTGGCACGCCTGGCCAATTATGATTTAATCGTCCTCAATTTCGCGAATCCCGACATGGTCGGGCATACCGGTATCCTCGAAGCAGGAATCAAGGCGGTGGAGACGGTCGATGAATGCGTTGGCAAAATCATCCCGAAGCTTCTCGAGCTTGGCGGCAAATGCATTATCACCGCCGATCACGGTAACTGCGAACAAATGCGCAATCCGGACGGCTCGCCCAACACCGCGCACACCACCAATCTGGTGCATTTCATTTATGTCGCCAAAGACGCTGCGCAATTTCGGTGCGAAGATGGAATTCTCGCCGATGTCGCGCCAACACTTTTGTTTCTTCTCGGCATGAAACAGCCGACGGAAATGAAGGGGCGAAATCTGCTTGTCCCAGTTTCGAAGAAAGCCAGGAACGGCTAACAAGATCGGCAACGAGAGGAGATCACGTCCTCGAATGTGATTTCCAACTGCCGGTTCAATGCTCGCGTACCAGCAGTAGCGATTCGCTGCAAGAACCAGAGGCGATTCTCGGGCGCGCTTTCCTGCCAGACGGGCTTGCGCATGAGCGCAAGCTCGCCATCTGCTTGTGCCAGCACGCCCCAGCCAACCGGCACCTCCGAGGCCTGAAATAACTCGTTAGGCAAAACAAGAAAAAACAAATTTGCGCAACGATAGCGCATCAGAGTCTCGAATTTCGTGCAATCGAACAGGCGATTTTGTAACGCGGCTAGTTCGCGCAAAACCCGGCCGTAGCCGCGATGCTTGATTGCCGCGAAATCATGCGATTCAAGTTCGCTGAACAACGAATCGGCGATTCGAAGGTTCGGATAATGTATGCGCAAATGTTTTTCGAGAATTTGCCGGCGCCGTTGCACTTTCTCGAGGCCTTGGCGGGTTGCGGTTGTGCGGCAATTGTCTCGCCGAAGATCGACAAGCGCCTGTTTGCACTCAAATATGGCCGTCGACCCGAGTCCTGTCGACCTGGGCCGATAAGCAGCCAGATCGGCGCGGTAGCGGCATCGCGGCAAAGTGATTTCGAAAGCGCACGCGGAATAATCGTGTGCCTGCGCCCAAAGAAGTGCGAGACGTTTTAAGCGCGCGTGCGCAACGGTTTCGCCGCGGCGGTTGTTCACTCCCGCACCCATTCGGCGAGTTCACGCGCCCAGTAGGTGACGATGATGTCTGCACCGGCGCGCTTGAGTGAGGTCATGATTTCGAGAACGGCCGCGCGTTCATCGAGAAAGCCTTTTTCGGCAGCGGCTTTGACCATGGCATATTCGCCGCTCACGTGATAAACCGCGGTCGGTTTGGCGAAGCGCTCGCGCACCCGCCACAAGATGTCGATGTAGGGAAGCGCCGGTTTGATCATCAAAATGTCCGCTCCTTCTTTGACATCGAGCGCGACCTCGCGCAATGCTTCCTCCGCATTAGCGCAGTCCATTTGATAAGAACGGCGATCGCCAAACCGGGGTGGACTTTCCGCAGCTTCGCGAAACGGACCGTAAAAGACCGAGGCAAACTTGGCCGCATAACTCATAATGCCGGTTTGATCGAACCCGTTTGCGTCCAATGCTTCGCGGATTGCACCGATGCGACCATCCATCATATCGCTGGGCGCTACCATGTCTGCGCCGGCCTGGGCGTGGGAGAGGGCGGTCTTGACCAAAAGATCGACCGTCTCATCGTTGAGCACGTGGAAATGATCGCCATCGATCCGTGCGACGCCGCAATGACCGTGACTCATGTATTGGCACAGACAAACATCGGTGATCGCGACCACTTCCGGACATTTTGACTTGATGGCCCGGAGCGTTTTTTGGACGACGCCATTTTCGGCATAAGCGCCGCTCGCCTGTTCATCCTTTTCCCGAGGAACGCCGAAAAGAAGGATGGCTTGCAGTCCGAGATCCTGCGCGCGCCGCGCTTCCTCGACGATTCCATCCGGTGAAAATTGAAACACGCCTGGCATGCTTTCGATCGCCTGGCGTTTCTCTATTTTTTCGCTGACGAAAAGCGGCAGAATAAAATCGCGCGCGCTTAGGTTCGTCTCACGAATAAGATTCCGCAGGCCTCGCGACCTTCGTAACCGGCGTGGTCGATGGACCAGTTTTCTCACGGAGCGATGCTACGCGTTTGGCAATAGCGTCGCAAGCTCGCCACAGGACGAGCCGGTCCGACCGGTGGACTTGACGGCGTGTCAGGTTCGCGGTAGCGGCTGCTTGGCTCGCCTACTGTGCAATGAGTCGCGCAACAAATTATTTGCTGATCGACATTAGCAATTCATTTACCAAGCTCGCATTCGCTTCACGAACGCGCCTCGGACGGTCAACTCGAATCGAGACGGATAAGCTTACCAGCGCATTTGTTCGTCGATTCTTGAAGCGGTGCAAGATTGACATGTTGGTCGTTGCTTCAGTTGTGCCGCCGAAAAATCGCGAAGTCCGAAAGGCGATCGGGTGCACCAAAGTGCTGTGGTTGAATTCGCGGCTGAAGCTCGGCGTTGGAATCGATTACCCGGCGCCGAAAACCATTGGCGCTGATCGACTGGCCAATGCGGCAGCGGTCGCAGCGCTTTACGGTTATCCTGGGATCGTGGTTGATTTTGGAACGGCGGTGACGTTTGATATTGTTTCGGAAAAGAGAAATTACGTCGGCGGCGTGATCGCAGCGGGACTCGAAGCGATGACAAATTTTCTTCACCAGCGCACCGCGCTGCTGCCGAAACTCTCTTTAAAAGAACCTCGCAGCGCGATCGGAAGATCGACAATTGAAGCGATGAGGGCAGGGGCGATTTTCGGTTATCGCGGTTTAGTGCGCGAAATTATCATTCGAATTAAGACCGAACGGTTTCCGCGCCGGAAAGTTCACATCGTATTCACGGGGGGCTACGCCCGGCTGATCGCGGCGAACCTGGGCGAAACCGTCACGGTCGATCTTAATCTAACGCTGGAAGGGCTGCGCCTTGTCGCGAATCTCAATTCATAACCCGGCCCGGGAATGCGCTGGCTTCCGGGGGCAATTTATGCTAATTATGAGCTCTGGTGTTGCTGCAGCTGGACGGGCGGATTTTTACGCTTGTCATCGGTTGCGCCCAAAGTTGTAATGCTACCGGCATGAAGATTCGCAAAATTGCGGCGATCGCCGTTTTGGTGCTCAGCTCTTTTGCGGCCACGAATGTCGCGCCGTCAAAATCGGAACTGGAGGCAATGTACAGCAAAGCGTTCCGAGATTTCGAAGCGAATAATTTTCCCGAGGCGTTGAAAGAGCTCGACGAAATAGACGTTCGGCAGCCGGATTTGGCCGAATCGCAAAATTTGCGCGGGGTTATCTTGATGCGACAAGGCATCTATGACAAAGCGGAAGCAGCATTGCACGAAGCAGCGCGGATCGATCCTAAGTTTTGGAATGCGCGCTTTAACCTCGCCGAGGTTCCGTTTCTAAAAAAAGATTGGGCGGAAGCGCGCGGTCGTTTTCAGCAGCTCCTCTCGGGCAACGAGTCCGATATGGAGGGGGACGCAGCGCAACTTATTCAATATAAGATTCTGCTGACATATTTGCTGGAGGGAAAAGAGAACATGGTCGATGCGATTCTGGCCAAATTCGAGCTTGCGCCCGATACGCCGGCGGTGCAGTACGCGAACGCCGCCATTGCGCTCCAGCACAAAAATACAAAGGAAGCGAAAGATTGGATGGATGCTGCGGGGACGAAATTTTCTCCGCAATTGAACAAGCTTTTTGCCGAATCGTTGTATGAAGTGGGTTGGCTGGAAAAGCCGGCTGGCCAGGCCCGCGCGTCGCTACCGTTGACGACTGTAGCCGAGCGTGCGGCAAAGACCAAAGCCTTCGCGCGATCAAGATTCGAACAGGCCCGACAAGCTCTGCAACAGCGTGACTTCGCGACGGCCCAAAAATTTATCGACGAGGCCGATGCATCCGATCCGAATCAAGCGCCGATCCTCAATTTGCGCGGTGAGATTTTGATGGAGCAGAAGCAATTCGGCGAAGCAGAAGCCGCGTTTAAAAAGGCGTCCAAGGTCGATCCGAAATTCCGCGAAGCGCAATATAATCTCGCGCAAATTCCATTTAAGGAAAAAGATTATGCCAAGGCGCGCGAGCGTTTCGAAACGCTTTTTCAGCAGACGCCAGGAGGGGACAAGAATCAGGCCGCGCAGATTATCCAGTTCAAGATCTACATGACCCTCTTGCTCGAAGACAAAGAGAGCAGCGCGCAAAAGATGATGGAGCAATTTCAGTTCACAGGAGATACGCCGGCGCTTTACTACGCCCAGGCAGCCTGGGAGTTTAAGCACAACAATCCAAACAAAGCGACCGACTGGATCGCATCGGCGAAGAGGATTTATTCGCCCGCTTTGAACAACCTTTTCGGGGACGCCTTTTATGATCTTGGCTGGGTGCAAGGTCCGGCGATCGTCGCTTCTGTGGCTCCGGCGACTGAAGCCGCCGTTGTAATGTCGGCGCAAACCGAGTCTTTTCCGGCAATCGAGCCCAGTCCTATTCCAGGCGCGGTTGTCGCCGCAAACAAAGCACCGAAGCAACCAAGAACCGAGTCTGTACGTCCTTCTACACCGGCCGCGAGTCCGGCGATCGCTGGCGTTGAGGCGACGACTTCGCGAGCGGCCAAGTCTCCTATAACAGTCATGCAGGCGCCTGTCGTTGCCTCAAACCAGTCCATGGCTGCGGGAGCTCTGGCCAAGCCAGCATCTGCGGCACCTATCGTTGTCGCTACGCCGGCGACCGTTCCTGCGCCAGCCCGGATTCACGAGTGGTCGCGGCCCGCCATGGGTGAGACGCGGCAGAGATTACTTGTCGGCGGCTTGCTTTTGGCCGGCATCTTCCTGTTGGCTTGGGTGATTGTTCCTGAGATTCGCCGCCGCACAATCAATGCCCCGGTTTTTCGCCATGCCGCGCCGGTGACCGGGCCTCGCGTGGATGAAGCCGAGATCTCGTCTTCCAAAACCGAGGTGACAGCGGCGAGCAATCGTCTCATTGGTCGACCCCCCCGAGTGTCGTTACAATTGCAGGCTTCCGAACCTTCGTGGCGCCGCGGCGTTCTGGCGCTAGGAAAATCTGCCCGCGGCTTGACTGGGAATTCGACTCTGACCACCGGTGTCCCGCAACCTGTCGTCCCGCCTGCTGCAGAAGTTGCAGTAGAACCGCTAGCGATCGCCGAACCCCTTCCTGAGTCCGCGGTTGGCCCTGTCACCAAACAAGCGGTTGAACCTGCAAGCTTCGAATTTATGCCGGATGCCGGCGTTATCTCTCCGTTCGTTTCGCCAATGCCTGCAATGCACGAGCCCATCGAATCGACGAACGAAGCTCCCACCGTTTTTGAGACGGCCGTCGCTCCTGTCGCGGAGCCTTTGATCGATTCTAAAGTGGAACCTGAAATAGAACCGCTGGAACCGATCGGGCAAGGACAGCCCATTCCGCACCAAATACCGGTCCTTGCGACGGAACCGCTCGTAGTCGAGCATGTCGAGGCGCCGTCTTTTAGTCCAATAGCTATTTTCACCGAGCCCTCAGTCCCGCAATCAACCTCATCTCTAACCATGCCTGAACCGACCCAAATCCCAACCGCTGCTCCAGTAATCAGAACCCCAGCCGCCCCAGGCACGATGCAACCCGCTGACGCCATGCACGCCGCTGTGCAGATCACTTTTTCATTTGAGATCGCCTCGATGCAACTGACGCCAACCTTCAAGATGGGTGCTTTGCAAGTGCGGCCGACATCCAAGATTGTTACGATGCGCCTGGCTCCTTCCCAGCAGCAGCAGCCGGCGGTGAATCTGCAGGTCACTTTCGAGATTGCAAAGATTCAGCCCACAGGAGGGGCGCTCGGCACTCTTCGGTTGACCCCGTCTCAGCAGCAAAGGCCAACGGCCACGGGTTCGCCTTCGTTCACGGTGGCAGGGTTACAACTTGTCTCGAATTTTGAGGCCGCGCCTGTTCAGCTTACTCCATCGCAGCAAGGCCAGGCTTCGGTTCTGGTGACAGCCCCGTTTCAGATCGCGACCATCGAGTTTTCTCCATCGTTTGAGATCGCATCCCTTGTTCTGAATTCGAGTTCCAAGCAGGTTTCCGTGCAACTGCCCGGCGCCGGTCCCGGCTCAGAAGGCGCTCCGATGTTCGAGATTGCAAATCTGCAGCTCACTGGCGGTGGCGAAATAGGCATGCTGCAGCTCAATCTGCTCGGTCATGGCCCGAAGCGGGCGTGATTTAGCGGAACGCTAGGGCATTCCGAACCGTAAATCCTGCTGCCTACCTCGGCGGCGTCGAGCGCCTGGCAAAGCGACCGCGATTTAAAGATCGTAGCTGTTTAGGTAGAAATTCTCCGTCGCGCCTGATCAATTTACCGTCGAAATAAATTTCTCCACCACCATATTCTGGCCGCTGAATGCTGACCATGTCCCAATGGACCTGGCTCCGATTTCCATTGTCGGCCTCTTCGTAAGCTTGACCAGGTGTGAAGTGGAATGAGCCGGCAATTTTCTCATCGAACAAGATATCCCGCATCGGTTCCAGAACGTGCGGATTAAACCCGAGTGAAAACTCACCGATATAACGGGCGCCGGCATCTGAATCGAGGATCTTATTCAGTTCCTTCGTTCGATTGCTTGTGGCATTGACGATCTTTCCATCTCGAAACTCCAGGCGGATTCCATCGAAACTAATGCCTTGATAAATGCTCGGCGCGTTAAAAGTAACATGCCCCTGGACAGAATTTTTCACGGGGCAACTGAAAACCTCACCGTCGGGGATGTTGCGGTCCCCCCCACAGATCACAGCCGGAATTCCTTTGAGGCTGAAGCGGAGCTCGGTCTCGGGCTCTTTGATCTCGACGCAATCCGTTTTTTCCATCAGCGCCTTAAGCGCTTTCATTCCAGGTTGCAGTTTGCGATAATCCAGGGTGCAGACTGCGAAATAAAAGTCTTCGAAAGCCTCCGTGCTCATTCCAGCAAGTTGTGCCATTGATGGGGTCGGCCAGCGCAAGACTACCCACTTCGTTTTTTTAACTCTTTGGTCCTGCACTGGCCGCATTGTTTTGGCGATCAATTTCATCCGCTCCGCCGGCACGTCCGATAATTCGGTGATGTTGTTGCTGCCACGCAGCGCAATATACGCGTTCATCTTTTTCATCCGTGCCAGTTCGTGGCTCGCCATCAGCTTTAGTTGTCGCTCCGACGCCCCGAGTGCAAGAGCGCGGCTGACTCGTGCGCGGTGAATTTGGACGAAGGGAATTGCGCCAATGTTTCGCGCCGTCCGGATAAGCGCGATAGTCATTTCCTCAGGAACGTCGAACGCTTCGATCAAAACGTTTTCGTCGCGCTTAAGTCGAATGGAATAGCCAACAAGAAGTTTGGCGAGTGTGTCGAAGCGGGCATCATGCACAGGAGGTTATGATTCCACTGGACGCGACGGATGCAACCCAGGGCCGAGACCGGTACTCCAGCTAGGCGGCCCGGATAAGCTTCGCTGCAAACGCACCATCAAAGCCGTCTCGGAACGGAAGCGACGATCGAGCTTCCATTTGTCGCGAGTTTGCAAATTCACGCAAGAGTTGCTGCATCACCTTTTCATTTTCTTCAGGCTCAAGGCTGCACGTGCTATAGACAAACACTCCGCCAGTCTTCAATAAACCGAGGGCTGTGCGAACAATTTTGAGTTGCTGCTCTTGCATGCGAACAAAGTCCGCTGCTCTTATTCGCCATCGAACGTCCACGCGGCGTCGCATCACTCCGGTGTTGCTGCATGGGGCGTCAATCAAGACGCGGTCAAAAGGAGCGATCGCAACAAGTTCTTTTGGGATGCGCCGGTGCGTCCAATCGAAATGAAAAACGCGAGCAATTCCGGCGCCGAGTCGCGCAAGATTTTCTTCGAGAACGCGGAGGCGCCCGACTGCCCGGTCGCAGGCCACGATCGCGCCCCGATTTTGCATCAGTTCCGCGACGTAACTTGTTTTTCCACCCGGCGCCGCACACACGTCGAGAATTTTTTCTCCAGGTTGCGGGTCGAGAAGCCGGCAAGCAATGGCTGTACTTGGGTCTTGAATGTAGCAATGACCCTTGGCGAGAGCCTCGGTTGGAAACGCACGAAATTCCACAAAACCTCGATTACCTGATATCGACCGCGCTTCGGGATAAGCCCGACGAAAGTCTTGGCGACCGATTTTCAATCGATTGATGCGGGCATACAGAGGCGGCGGGCGGTTATTCCAAGTGCACAACGCTTCGGCGGCGTCGGGTCCAAAGTTCTGTTCCCAACGTGCGACCAGAAATCGTTGATGAGAGGTGCGGATCGCCAAGCACTGCTTGCTTGCCTGCAAACGCAATTCATCTTGCCGACGCGCCGCGGTCCGAAGAATTGCGTTGATCAATGCCCGACGGCTTTTCGGCGCGAGCTCGACCGTTTCGTGGACCGCCGCGTGCTCGGGGGTTTTGAGGAAAAAGAGCTGGTAAAGACCGAGGCGAAGAAGATCGCGAAGATCGACATCGAGGGGAGACTGGCGAAGGGAGCCGATCCAAAAATCAAGCAGCGTTGCATTGCGCAGGACGCCGTAAAATAACTCCAGAATAAAAGCGCGGTCCCGCGGATCGAGCTCCGTCTGAGCCAGCAGTTTGTTGATGATCGAATCGGCGAAGCGCTTTTCGGTTCGCCACGCCCGCAGCGCTGCCAGCGCAGTCAGGCGAGCGGACGGTTCTGCCATGCGCTTCGCCACGGATGATGCGCTCAGTGTGGCGTGATGCTGGCGCGCCCGATGGAATGATAGCGGAAGCCGAGCTGGCCCATCGTCTCGGAATCAAACAGATTTCGTCCATCAAAGACGATCGGCGTAACCATTCTTTCCTTTACCAGAGCAAGATCGACATTGGCGAATTCGCTCCATTCCGTGGCAATAATCAGCGCCTCGGCGCCGTCGATCGCTTCGAGAGCAGAAGCTGCGAACGCGACGCCCTCGATGGTCTTCACCTCGCGTGCCCTTTCCATACCTTTTGGATCGTAGGCGGTGACATGCGCGCCTTCGCGCAAAAGATTGGCCACCAGCTCAATCGCGACAGAGGAACGAATATCGTCGGTGTCCGGTTTGAACGTGAGCCCCCAGACAGCGATTTTCTTTTCGCGCAGGACCCAAAGCGTTTCGCG
>Ga0066661_10000778_pt1 | contig 11755 bp, 9 predicted proteins | sample GraSoiAngelo_110_FD_66454 | JGI IMG/M metagenome (GOLD analysis project Ga0066661, IMG submission 66454) | Grasslands soil microbial communities from the Angelo Coastal Reserve, California, USA - 14_0903_12_30cm | ecosystem: Environmental > Terrestrial > Soil > Grasslands | place: USA... | reverse complement strand
ATTACGATACGACGCCGCTCAAGGAAACGCTCGAGCGTCTCGTCGACTTCGAGCGCCTCAATTCCGGCGAGCTGCGCCTTTCGATCGCCGCCGTCAACGTACGTACCGGCAACCTCACCTACTTCGACACCGCCAAGCAACGGCTCGACGTGCGCCACGTCATGGCGGGCGGCGCGCTGCCGCCCGGCTTTGCGCCGGTCGAGATCGACGGCGAGCACTATTGGGACGGCGGCCTCGCCTCGAACACGCCGCTCAACTACGTGCTCGAGCAGCCGGGCTCAGGCGAGCGAACCATCTTCCAGGTCGATCTCTTTCCGGCGCGCGGCCCGCTGCCGAAAACCATGGAGCGCGTCAGCGACCGGGAAAAAGACATTCGCTACTCGAGCCGCACGCGCCTCAACACCGATGTGGACGTTCAGCGCCGGCGCGTGGCTGCGGCGGCGACGCGGCTGATGCAGAAGCTGCCGCCCGAGCTGCGCGACGATCCGGACGCCCGCCAGGTGATGGATGCGCTGCGCGCGAATTGCGTGAGCCTCGACATCGTGCAGCTCATCTACCGCGCAAAGCGCTACGAGAACCACGCCAAGGACTACGAGTTCTCCCGCCTCACCATGCGCGAGCACTGGGCCGCGGGCCACGCCGATGTCGTGCAGACAGTGCACGACCCGCGCTGGACCGGGCGCGGCCCGGCCGAGCTCTATGGCGTGCGCGTGTTCGATCTCGTCATTCCCGAGCGCACCGCTGCCGTGGCAGCGGCTGAGAGCCAAATTCCCACTGGAGTGTTTAACTATGACGCTGCGTAACAAGGTCTGCATTGTCACCGGCGCCGCGAGCGGCATCGGTAGAGAAATCGCGCTGCGCTTCGCCGCCGAGGGCGCGCGCGTCGCGATCGCCGATCTGAACAAGACGGCGGCTCAGGCGGTCGCGGACGAGATCACCGCCAAAGGCGGCCAGGCGCTGGCGGTCGCGATGGACGTCACCAACGAGGAGCAAGTCAACGCGGCCGTCGTCGCCGTGGTACGCGCATGGGACGGCGTCGACGTGCTGGTCAGCAACGCCGGCATTCAGATCGTGCATCCGATCGAGGAATTTCCGTTCGCCGACTGGAAGAAGATGCTCGCCATCCATCTCGACGGTGCCTTCCTCACCACGCGGGCGGTCCTGCCGCACATGCAGCGCTCAGGCCGCGGCGGCAGCCTCATCTATATGGGCTCGGTGCATTCGAAGGAAGCTTCGGTGCTCAAATCCGCCTACGTCACGGCGAAGCACGGCCTCATCGGTCTTGCGAAGACCGTCGCCAAGGAAGGCGCGAAGTACGGCATCCGTGCGAACGTCATCTGCCCGGGCTTCGTGCGCACCCCGCTCGTCGAGAAGCAGATTCCCGAGCAGGCGCGCGAGCTCGGGATCAGCGAGCAGGATGTCGTCAAGAAAGTCATGCTGAAGGAAACCGTCGACGGCGAATTCACTACTGTGCAAGACGTGGCCGAGGTGGCGGTGCTCTTCGCCGGCTTCGAGTCGAACGCGCTCACCGGGCAATCGCTCGTCGTGAGCCATGGCTGGTACATGCAATAAGCCATGCGGCTCGCCACAGCAGTTCTTGCTCTTACGATGAGCGCACCGCTCGCGGCGCAGGAGGGCGCGACGCTCGTGCTCGGCGCCGGCGCGAGCGGCATCTGGCATCACAACAGCCATGTGCAGCACACCGTCGAGACCGTGAGCGTGGAATACCGCAGCGGCCACGAGCTCTTCAGAGAGGTGAAGCCGCTCGTCGGTGCGTTCGCCATGTCGGACGGTGGCGCCTACCTCCATGCCGGCATCTATCGCGACTTCGCGCTCGCGCCGCGCTGGATCGTGACGCCACACTTTTCCGCAGGCGCGTACGGGCGTGGCTCCAAGAACGACTTGGGCGGCACGCTGGAGTTCCAGTCGGGCGTCGACCTCTTCTATCGGCTGGACCGCGGCTGGCGTATCGGCGCCACGCTGCGGCACGTGTCGAACGGGGGCATCTATGACGTCAATCCCGGCATCGAGACGCTCGCGGTTCTGCTTTCGGTACCGTTGCGCTGATCGCGCAATTCTGTACTAAGTACAGAATTTCAGTGACGCGCGCGCCGGTATAGCCATAAGAGCAAAGCGAGCAGCGTGCCGCCAGGGAGCAGCAACTCCAGCATGACGTAGGGGCTCGCTTGGCGCGCGACCTGCATGAACTGTTTCATGCGGCCATGCTGGGCCCGCAACGCTGCGATGCAATTTCGGCCGCATTACGACCGAAACCTCAGACGATGCGAGATTCAGTGACGGGCGCGCAAGCTCGCCGCGTGCTCGATTTCGCTAAGCGGTTTCTTGCGGGCAAGAAGCGCCGTCTCGCGCGCCGTCGGCAGGCGCAGGTGCGGCCGCAGCGGATGGCGCAGCGTGCGCCGCGCGAGCAGCGTGCGCAGCTTGTCATCGCTCATGTCTGACGCCGCCAGCCGCCGGAGCTGCCCGCCCTCCACCGCGGCGATCGGCAGGCCGTCGCGATAGAGCACGCGGTTGCGGTACATCGCCGGCACGCGATCCTCTGGCGTCAGTATCCCGACCAGGTTGAGCGGATCGACGGCGCTCAGCACAATAAGTTCATCCGCCTTCTCCGTCTTTCGCACGGCCCGCAACCGCCCGACTGCATCCGCGGCGGCGAATTGCTCGCCGCCAAAGCCGGTGACGAAGCGGCCGCCGCGGATCTCGCCGCGCGCTTCGAGGCGCCGATAGACGCGCACGAGATCACGCCAGGGCGGTAGCTGCGACTCGCGCTGCAGCACGCCGCGGAAAACGACGCCGTAGCGCTTGAGGAGCGTCCGCGCCACGGCTTCGACATCATCCGCGCGCTCGGCGCTGAGCAGCGCCCAGCGCCCGGCCGTCTCGACCAGCGTCCGGCGCTTGTCCGGCGCCGCGAGCAACGCGCGCAGCCCCGCGAAGCTGTCCGCCGTAGCGACGCCCGCACCCGCCAGCTCGGCAAGCCCGCGCTCGACAAAAGTCGGCAACAGCCCGGTGGCCTTCACCAGCTCGTGGAAGAACGAAGCGCCGCGCTTCTCCAGCGCTTGTCTGATCGCGGACGCCTCAGCCGAGAATCCGGCACCCGGATCGGCCGCCGCCTGCCAGACGTTGGCGTGCTCGCGCTGGAGCAGCGCGATCGGCGAGCTGCGCAAAGGCGCGCGGCTACCCGGCGTCAAGCGCCCCCACGCCACCCGGCCGCTCAAGCAGAGCTGGTCGAGCTGCTCGCTGCCGTAACTCGCGACGCGCGCCGGCAGCACATCGTTCTCCCAGCCGGCGGCGGCGAGCTCGTAGCCTTCGAGCTGCTCGATGACCGCCGCGAGCCCTTCCACGCCCTGCACCTGATCCTCGCCGGCGACGTGCTGCCAGTGGAAGAGGAAGCGCAGGAAATCGGCAGCGCTGACCGGCTCGATCTCGGCGCGCAGCCGGTTGAGCGTGTAGCGATGGATGCGCGCGAGCAGCCGCCGGTCGCACCACTCGAGCTCCGCTATGCCGGGGGTGAACCGCCCGCGCAGGATGCGGCCTTGGGTTTCCAGCGCCTGGAGCGCGACGGCCGCATCCGGCACGTCGATCTGCCGCTCGGTCACCGGGCCGAGCGCCTCCAGGCGGCTCGCGATGAGTTCCAGCGGCTCGTCATCCGCACGTTCGAGCGCGAACCACGCCTCGCCGCGCCTGATGGCTCTTTCGCCCAGGGAATCCAGTAAGCCTGGCCAATGCGGCGCTAGCTCCGCCTGCTTTATGTAGCCCGCGACCATCAGCGCGTCGTACATCTCGTCCGGCGTATTCGCTACCGGCCACGCTTCCTCGCGCACCCGCTGGATCGCCGCGGGATCGAGCGCGCCAAGGTCGTCGGCGCTGCGCAGCTCGGTCGCGCGGCGCGTATAGACGGCGCGCGTGCGGCGCTCTTCCAGCGGCGCATCGTCGAGGAACGTGTACACGGCGGAGTTGAGAAGCTCGTGGCTCAGCACCGACGGCTCGGGCGTGTCGCGCGCGATAGTGGCGATCTCGCCGGCGTACAACCGGCGAAGCTGCGCTTCCAAGCCATGCAGATCCACCGCCTCCTCGAGCGCATCGCGCAGCGCCTGGCTCACCAGCGGATGCTCGGGAATCTCGCGCGCGCCGGGCAGGTTGTCCTGGCACGCCGCGGCGTCGGGGAATACCGCCTGGAGCAGATCTTCGGCGTACATGCGCTGGAGCTGGTTAGGCACGCGCGCGCCGCCGCGGTTGCGCGGCACGGCGAGGGCGAGGGTGGTGCTCCAGCGCCAGCGTGTCTCGAAGATCGGCGATTGCAGCAGCGCCTGCTCGAGCGTATCGCGCACCGTGTTCGGATGCAGGTAGCGGAACACTTCTTCCAGCGGGAACGAGTGCTGGCTGCCCAGGGACAGGATGATGCCCTCCTCCGTCGCCGCGGCCTGCAGCTCGAGGTTGAACCCCTGGCAGAACTTCTTGCGTAGCGCCAAGCCCCACGCTCGGTTGACGCGGCTGCCGAACGGCGCGTGCAGCACGAGCTGCATGCCGCCCGATTCGTCGAAGAAGCGCTCGAGCGCAATCGTATCCACCGTGGGCACAACGCCCAGGCTGCGCTTGCCCTCGGCCAGATACTGCGCGATCTGCTCCGCCGCCATGCGCGAGAGCCGATAGTCGCGCTCGAGGAGCTCGACCGCCCCGTCCAGATCACCTTCCTTGCGTGGCTCATCGGGCCCCGGCAGCTCGAAATCCACTGCCGCGCGCAGGCGCGAGACCGCCGCACTCATCTCGTCGGAGCGCGCCGGCGCTTCGCCGAGCCAGAACGGCATCGAGGGCGGCTGGCCTTGCGCATCCGCGACGCGCACCACGCCGTTGCCGATGCGCAGGATCCGCCACGACGTGTTGCCGAGCTGGAAGACATCGCCGGGCAGCGATTCAATCGCGAAGTCCTCGTTCAGCGTGCCGATGAAGTGGCCTTCCGGCTCGAGCAGCACGCGGTAGTCGAATACCTCAGGAATCGCCCCTCCATTGAGGATCGCGCTCATGCGCGCGCCTTTGCGTGCGCGCAGCTTGCGATTCAGCGAGTCGTAGTGGAGCAACGCGCCGCGCCGCCCGCGCCGCGTGGCATAGCCGCGGGCGAGCATCTCCACTACCTCCATGTACTTCGCCTTCTCGAGGGCCCGGTACGGATAGGCCCGACGGCACAGCTCGAGCAGCGCCTCCTCGTCCCATTCCTCTTCCGCCGCCGTCTCGGCGACGAGCTGCTGGGCGAGCACATCGAGCGGCCTGTCGGGCACCTCGACGTGATCGAGCTCACCGTCGTACACGGCGCGTACCATCGCCGCGCACTCGATGAGGTCGTCGCGCGTGAGCGGGAAGATGCGGCCCTTCGGCACGCCCTTGATCGTGTGGCCCGAGCGCCCGACGCGCTGCAGGAACGTCGCCATGCGATGCGGCGAGCTGATCTGGCAGACGAGATCGACGTGGCCGATGTCGATGCCGAGCTCGAGCGATGCCGTGGCGACGAGCACCTTCAGCCTTCCCTCACGCAGTCGCTGCTCGGCGTCGAGCCGCGCTTCCTTCGCCAGACTGCCGTGATGCGCGGCGACGTATTCCGGGCCGAGGCGCTCGGAAAGCTGGTGCGCCATGCGCTCGGCGAGCCGGCGGGTGTTCACCGTGATGAGCGTCGTGCGATGCTCTTCGATGAGCTGCACGAGGCGCTGGTAAATCTCGGCCCACACTTCATGCGACATCACCGCTTCGAGCGGCGACTTGGGTACCTCCACCGCGAGATCCATCTTGCGCCGGTGGCCTTTGTCGACGATCGTGCATGGCTTACGCGTAAGGAAGCGCGCCACCTCTTCGATCGGCTTCTGCGTTGCCGAAAGGCCGATGCGCTGGAGCGGCCGGCCGCAGACGTGGTCGAGGCGCTCGAGCGAGAGCGCCAGATGCGCGCCGCGGCGCGATTGCAGCACGGCATGGATCTCGTCGACGATGACCAGGCGCGCGGTCTTCAGCATCTGCCGCGAGCGCTCGGCCGTCAGCAACAGATAGAGCGATTCGGGCGTCGTCACCAGAATGTGCGGCGGCGTGCGCAGCATCGCCGCGCGCTCGGGCTGCGGCGTGTCGCCGCTACGCACCGCGGCGGTGATCTTGATCTGCGGCGCGAGCGCATGGATCTCGCGCCGCGGCTCGGCCAGGTTCTTGTGGATATCAGCCGAGAGCGCCTTCAGCGGCGATACATAGATGACCCGGACCTCGTCCGGCAGACCACCTGTCTCCATGCCCTCGCGCAAGAGCTGGTCGATCGCCGTGAGAAAGGCGGCGAGCGTCTTGCCGGAGCCCGTGGGCGCGGCGATGAGCGTGTCCTCGCCGCGGCGGATGGCGCGCCAGCCGTCGAGCTGCGCTTCCGTGGGTTCGGCGCCGGTGGAAGAGAAGCGGCCGGCCCACCATTCACGCAGGACCGGATGAAAATCGAGGGGTAGCAAGGTTGTCATTTTGACATTAGATTCAGCGATTCATTCATGCTGAGCGCGGCGGAACGGAAGCAGCTCAAGGCGCGGGCGCACCGGCTCGAGCCGGTGGTGCTGATCGGCACGAAAGGGCTCACCGACGACGTGGTGAAGGAGGTGGAGCTCGCGCTCAAGGCGCACGAGCTCATCAAGGTGCGCGCGCCCGACCTCGAGCGCGAGGCGCGCGAAGACGCGCTCAAGGCGCTCTGCGAGCGCACCGGCGCGCAGTCGGTGCAGGAGATCGGCAAAGTCTTCGTCATCTACCGTAAACGCGATGAATAAGCAGCTCGGGATGCTGGAGCTCGACGAGCTCGCCAAGCTCGCGCGCCAGGGTGAGGTCGAGACGGTGATCGTCGGCTTCACCGATCACTACGGGCGCCTGATGGGCAAGCGCTTCGACGCCGAGATGTTCGTGCAGGACATCGCCGAGCATGGCGCGCACGCCTGCGACTATCTCCTCACCGTCGACATGGAAATGGATCCGGTGCCGGGCTACAAGTTCGCCAACTGGGAGCTCGGCTACGGCGACTTCCACCTCGTGCCGGACATGAAGACGCTGCGGCGCGCGAGCTGGCTCGACAAAACCGCGCTCGTCATCTGCGACGTCAAGGACGAAAAAACGCACGACCTCGTGGCGGTGGCGCCACGGTCGATCCTTCGACGCCAGGTTGACGGCGCTCGCAAGATGAATTTCCAGGCGTTTGCCGCGACGGAGCTCGAGCACTACCTCTTCCGCACGAGCTATCGCGATGCGGCGCAAAGAGGCTACCGTGACCTCGAGCCGGCCGGCTGGTATCTCGAGGACTATCACATCCTGCAGGGCACCCGGACCGAGAGCTTCCATGCCCTCGCGCGACGGCACCTGAAGCACTCCGGCGTGCCGGTCGAGACCTCCAAGGGCGAATGGGGCAACGGCCAGCACGAGCTGAATGTGCGCTACGCCGAAGCGCTCGACATGGGGGACCGCCACGTCATTTTCAAGCAGTGCCTGAAGGAGATCGCCGAGGCCGCGGGGATGAGCCTGACGTTCATGGCGAAGCCGGACGCCGGCCAGGCCGGCTCGAGCTGCCACATCCACTTCAGCCTGTGGCGCGACGGCGCGAATGCGTTCCCCGGCAATCAGCAACTCGGGCGCGCGAAGGTGTCGGATGCGTTCCGCTGGTTCCTCGGCGGCTGGATTACCCGTGTGCCGGACCTGATGGTGTTCTACGCGCCGACGGTGAACTCCTATAAGCGCTATGTGGATGCCTCGTGGGCGCCTACTCGCCTCGCGTGGAGCTATGACAACCGCACGGCCGGCTTCCGCGTCGTCGGCGAGGGCTCGAGCCTGCGCATCGAATGTCGCATCGCTGGGGCCGATGCAAATCCGTACCTCGCGCTCGCCGCATGCCTTGCCTCCGGCCTCGACGGCATCGCCAACCGCATCGAGCCACCCGCGCTATTCGTCGGCGATGTTTATGCCGCGCGCAACCTGCCGCGCGTGCCTTACACGCTCGCGCAGGCGACCGATGCTTTCGAGCGGAGCGAATTCGCGAAGCGCGTCCTCGGCGCCGAGGTGCACGAGCACTACGCGCACTTCTACCGCACCGAGGTCGCCGCGTTCGACAAGGCGGTGACTGACTGGGAGCGCCGGCGCTACTTCGAACGCATATGAGGCTCAAGGAAAAGGTGGCGCTCATTACGGGCGCGGGCAGCGGCATCGGGCGGCAGTCGGCGCTGCTCTTCGCGCGCGAAGGCGCCGCCGTGCTCGTCGTCGACGTGAACGATGCGGGCGGCAACGAAACCGTCACGCTGGTCAAGCAGGCCGGCGGCCGCGCGGCCTACTGCCGCGCGGACGTCTCGAAGGCCGCCGAGTGCCAGCGCATGGTCGCCGCCGCGGAGCAACAGTTCGGGAAGCTGAACGTGCTTTTCAACAACGCCGGCATCATGCACGCGAAGGACGACGACGCGATCTCGACGAGCGAAGAGGTGTGGGACCTCACGCTCGACATCAACGCGAAAGGCGTGTTCCTCGGCTGCAAGTACGGCATCCCGGCGCTCAAGCGCGCGGGCGGCGGCTCCATCATCAACACCGCGTCCTTCGTCGCCCGCCTGGGTGCCGCCACACCGCAGGTCGCCTACACGGCGAGCAAAGGCGCGGTGCTCGCCATGACGCGCGAGCTTGCCGTGATCCACGCCCGGCAGCACATCCGCGTGAACGCACTCTCGCCGGGCCCGCTCAAGACCGAGCTGCTAATGAGCTTCCTCAACACCGAGGCGAAGAAGCAGCGGCGCCTCGTGCACGTGCCGATGGGCCGCTTCGGCGAGGCGGAGGAGATCGCCCGCGCGGCGCTTTTCCTCGCGAGCGACGAGTCGTCTTACGTCACCGGCACCGAGTTCCTGGTCGACGGCGGCATCACCGCCGCGTATGTCACACCCGAATAGGCGGGCGACACCGCGATCGGGTCGCTCGCGGGAAAGGTCTGTGCCAGCGCCTCGTCCAGCAGGCGCTCGAGGTGTTCGTCAGGGTGCTCGTTCGGATCCATAGTCTGTGAGAGACAGCAGAATTCAGAAAACGATCACGCCGATCGACGGCTCCGTGCTCGTCGAGCGGCCGCTGGCGAGCGAGCGCGATATTGACACGGCGCTGGCGACGGCGGTCGCGGCCCAGCACAAGTGGAAGCAGGTCCCGGTTGCCGAGCGCGTCGCCCTCGTGCGGCGCATGGTCGAATGGTGCATAGCCCGGGCCGACGTGCTCGGGCGCGAGATTACGCAGCAGATGGGCCGGCCGATCGCGTACACGCCGAACGAGATCCGCCGCGGCTTCCAGGAGCGCGCGCTCTACATGTGCTCGATCGCTGACGGCGCGCTCGCGGAGGCGCGCGTCGAGCCGAAGGACGGCTTTGAGCGCTTTATCCGCCGCGAGCCCCTCGGCGTGGTGCTGGTGGTCGCGCCGTGGAACTACCCGTGGCTCACCTCGGTGAACGCCGTGGTACCGGCCCTCCTCGCGGGCAATGCGGTGATCCTCAAGATGGCGCAGCAGACCCCGCTCGTGGCTGAGCGCTATGCGGAGGCCTTTGTCGCCGCCGGGCTGCCGGCGGGCGTCTTCCAGTACCTGCACATGGACCATGCGCAAACCGCTCGCGTGATCGGCGATGCGCGCATTTCGTTCGTCGCCTTCACCGGCTCGGTGCCCGGCGGCCATGCGGTGCAGCGCGCGGCGGCCGAGCGCTTCATCGCCACGGGGCTCGAGCTCGGCGGCAAAGACCCTGCCTACGTGCGGCCGGATGCGCCGCTCGCGGCGACGATCGAGAACCTGGTGGACGGCAGCTATTTCAATTCCGGCCAATCCTGCTGCGGCATCGAGCGCATCTATGTGCACCGCGCCGTGTACAAACCGTTTGTGGATGGCTTCGTCGAGTTCACGCGGAAGTACCAGCTTGGCAATCCGCTCGAGCCCGCGACGACGCTCGGGCCCATGGTGCGCGCCGATGCGGCTGCAAGCGTGCGCGGCCAGATCCGCGAGGCGCTCGGCAAAGGCGCCAAGGCGCTCATCGATCCGAAGTCTTTCCCCGCGGACAAGGAAGGCACGCCGTACCTCGCGCCGCAAGTACTGGTGGACGTCGATCACCGCATGCAGGTTATGACCGAGGAAACCTTTGGACCGGTGGTCGGAATCATGCCGGTCGAGAGCGACGAGCGGGCGATAGAGCTGATGAATGACAGCCGCTATGGGCTGACCGCTTCCATCTGGACGACGGATGCCGAGGCGGCGGTGCGCATCGGCGATCGCGTGGAGACGGGCACCTGGTTCATGAACCGCTGCGACTATCTCGATCCCGCGCTCGCCTGGACCGGCGTCAAGGACTCGGGGCGCGGCTGCACGTTGTCGAAGCTCGGGCTGGAGGCCTTCACGCGGCCGAAGTCGTTCCATCTGAAGCTCAAGCCCTGAGAATTACGACCCTGGATCGGAATTCGTGGTTGCGGCGGTGGCGCCGCCTGGAGTAGATTCGCCACGCCCAAACGCCGTGCGCGGGAGAGACCGGTCATCGACCGGCGCCGAAGGGGTAAGGCCCCGCAAACTCTCAGGCAAAAGGACCGCACGCGGCACGGGCGCTCTGGAGAGAAGGCCCTGGCGGCCTCGCCGAAGGAACACGCGGAGCGTTGGCTCCGCCAATTTCTCAGGCAAACGGACAGAGGGGGCATGGACCATGCGGTCGAACATGCCTTGGAGGAACCGTGGAGCTGCCAGAGCGCTTGAAATACACCACCACGCACGAATGGATCGCCGACAACGGCGATGGCACAGTCACGGTCGGCATTACCGCGGTGGCCACCGAGCAGCTCGGCGATCTGGTTTACGTCGAGCTGCCGAAGGTCGGCGCGAGCGTCGCCAAGGGAGCGAGCTGCGCGGTGGTCGAATCGACCAAGGCCGCGTCCGATGTCTATGCGCCGCTCTCCGGTGAAGTGGTGGCGGCGAACGAGGACCTTGGCGCGAATCCCGGCGAGGTGAACGCATCGCCGTACGAGAAGGGCTGGCTCTTCAAGCTCAAGCTGAAAAACCGCGCGGAGCTCGGCGAGCTGATGGCGAGCGACGAGTACGCCAAGGCGGCGGGCGTATGAGCGAGCTCGCCACGCTTCTTGGCCGCGACGAGTTCGCCGGCCGGCATCTGGGCAGTGATGTGGCGGAGCAGCGCGAGATGCTCGCGGCGCTCGGCGTCGAGTCGCTGGACGCGCTCATGGCGCAGGTCGTGCCCGCCGGCATTCGCCTGCGCGAGCCACTCGCGCTCGGCGAGCCGACGACCGAGTTGCAGGCGACCGCCGAGCTCAGCGCGCATGCCGTGCTCAACGACGTCTGGCGCAACTTTATCGGCATGGGCTACTACGGCACGCACACGCCCGCGGTGATCCAGCGCAACGTGTTCGAGAACCCCGGCTGGTACACCGCCTATACGCCCTATCAGGCGGAGATCTCGCAGGGCCGCCTCGAGGCGCTGCTCAACTTCCAGCAGATGGTGATCGACCTCACCGGATTGCCGGTCGCCAATGCTTCTTTGCTCGACGAAGCGACGGCGGCCGCCGAAGCGATGGCGATGATCCGGCGCCTGGCGAAGAGCAAGGCGAACGCCTTCTTCGTCGACGAGGCGGTGCACCCACAGGTCGTCGCCGTAATGCGCACGCGCGCGAAGTGGATGGGCATCGAGCTCGTCGTCGCGGCCGCTGATGAGATGGATCCGGCCCGCATCTTCGGTGCGCACTTCCAGTACCCC
>Ga0066661_10000776_pt1 | contig 11772 bp, 9 predicted proteins | sample GraSoiAngelo_110_FD_66454 | JGI IMG/M metagenome (GOLD analysis project Ga0066661, IMG submission 66454) | Grasslands soil microbial communities from the Angelo Coastal Reserve, California, USA - 14_0903_12_30cm | ecosystem: Environmental > Terrestrial > Soil > Grasslands | place: USA... | reverse complement strand
CGCCGGCGGAGCGCGAGCCGCCGGCCGGCCGGGGCAGGCTGCTCAGCGAGACGGCGACCGTCCCGGCCACGCCGGCCACGATGAGCGCCGCCGCGGCGGCGGGGGCGACAAACGCCCACCGCGGTCGGGCGACCGGCCGGGGGGGCGGGACGTCCCGCTGTGCGGCAAGCAGCTGGACGCCCGCCGCGACGGCGCTCCAGGCGTGGACCTCGGCGCGGCACGCGGGGCAGGCCGACAGGTGCGGATCCGCCCCCGCCGGCCCGCCGATGCGTGCGATGAGCTCTTCCAGTGCGGGATGCTCGGTCATCGTTCGGTCGCTCCTCGTTGCTCCAGCCGGCGGGCGAGCGCGGCTCGCGCCGCGAACAGCCGGCTCTTCACGGTTCCCAGCGGCACGTCCAGCACCCCGGCCGCCTCGGCCAGGGTCAGGCCGGTGCCGAAGACCAGCCCCAGCACCTCCTGGTGGGCGCGGCTCAGCCCGGTGATGGACTCGGCGACGGCGGCCGCCTCCGCCCGCTCCAATGCCAGTGACTCCGGTCCCGGCTGCGTGTCGGCGGTGTTCTCCAGCGCCGCGTAGTCGTCGGTGTCGAGCCGCCCGCGGCGCAGCCGGTCCCGGGCCCTGCGGCGGGCGATGGCGATGATCCACGAGCGGGCCCGGGACCGGCCCTCGAACGTGGCGGCGCCGTGCCAGACGGCCAGCATCGTGTCCTGGAGGACCTCCTCGCTGAGCGCGCGGTCGCCGGCCATGCGATCGATCTGGGCCAGGACGATCCGGCCGTACCGCTCGTACAGCGCCGCCAGCGCCTGGCGGTCGCGGCGGGCGATGCGGCGCAGCAGCTCGCCGTCCTCGTCGCGCGCCGGGTCCTGACGGCCGGGCCGCCAGCTGGCGCCCATCACGCGGGGGCGGTCGATTCGTTCCTCCACACCTGATAGGTAGCGGCCGGCGGGCGAACGGTTCGGGTCACGCGGCGGCGCGCCGGGCGGCGGCCGCCAGCAGGCCGGCGCTCAGCGCGACCAGCAGCCCGGCCAGCACGTGCAGGGAGGCGGTGGTCGTGCCGCCGCGCTCGTAGACGACGCCGATGAACCCGCCGGCCAGCATCGCGCCGACGTAGCGGCACGTCTGGAGCAGCCCGCCGGCCGCGCCCATCGCGTCGGCCGGGGCCGCCTCGTACAGGGCCGACTGGAGGCCGAGCGTGTTCATCGTGCTGGGCATGCCGAACACCATGCCGGCGGCCGCGATCGCCCACAGCGGCGTGGTCGGGCCGAGCACCAGGAGGAGCAGCGAGCCGGCGAGCAGGGCGGCGGCGCCGAGGACGAGCACGGGCCGGTTGCCGGACCGGTTGATCGACCAGGCGGCCGGCGGCGCGACCAGCATGCCCAGCCCGGCGACCGGGAGGAGCAGCAGCCCGGCCTCGTACGGCGGCAGCCCGCGCGCCTGCTGGAGCCAGAGCGGCAGGGCCAGGAAGATCGAGTAGAAGACCAGGTTGACGCCGGCGAACTGGAGGTAGATGCCGGCCAGCCGGCGGTTGGTGACCAGGGCCCGCACGTTCGGGCGGGGCCGCTCCGCGGCGGCGGGGCGGGCTGGTGTGGCCGGTGTGGCCGGTGGGTCGTGGGGCAGCCAGCGGACGCCGGTCAGCACCCCGAGCGCGGCCATGGGCACGTTGACCAGGAAGATCGCCTGCCAGCCGGCGAACGCGACCAGGAAGCCGGCCAGCGTCGGCCCCAGCGCGGCGCCGGCGCTGTTGGCGACGTTGATCGCGCCCAGCGAGGCCGCCGGCGCCCGGCCGCCGGGCGCGCTGGCGCGGATCATGGCCAGGCCGGAGGGGAACGCGACCGAGCCGCCGCACGCCTGGATCACGCGGACGAGCACGAGCCAGCCGAAGCCCGGCGCCAGCGGCGCCAGCGCGCAGACGGCCGCGACCAGGACCAGGCCGGCCAGGAACACCCGGCGGGGGCCGAGCCGGTCGGCCAGGCGGCCGGTCATCGGCTGGGCGATGGCCGACGCCAGGTAGAAGCCGGAGACCAGCCAGGTCACGGTCCCCACGCCGACGGCGAAGTCGCGCTGCAGGCTGGCCAGGGCCACCGCCACCATGGACGAGTTCAGCGGCGTCAGCAGGGTGCCCAGCGTCACCGACGCCACCATCCGTCGCCGGCCGGCGATGTCCACCGCTCCCCATTCTGAGCGGCCGCGGCGACCTCCCATGCGGACCCGCTCCGCGGGGACCGCTCGCGCGGACCAACCCCCCGGGGGCCGGTCCCGGGCTGCCGCTAGTCCGGCCTCCGGCCCGGCAGGCGCGGCCACCAGCCCGGCACCTCGCGCAGGTACCGCTCGTACCGCTCGCCGAATCGCCGGCGCAGCGCCGGCTCCTCGACGAAGTGGACGAACGCGAACGAGGCGGCGCCCACGATGGCGCCGTAGGGCAGGAGGCCGAGCTGGCCGAGCAGCAGGGCCTGGCCGGCGATGGTGGCCAGGCCGGCCAGGTACATCGGGTTGCGGACGTAGCGGTACATGCCGCCGACCACCAGCTGGTCGGGCGCCGCGACCGGCGCCGGCGTGCCCAGGCCCTCCACGACGAACCGCACGAACGCCTGGACCAGCACGAGCGCCCCGGCGACCACCAGCACGGCGCCCACCACGCGCAGGGGCGCCCAGGCGGGGAGCGGGTCGCGCAGCCGCCACCCGGTCAGCAGCCAGGGGACCAGGCCCATGACGACGCCGGGCGCCAGGACGAAGAACACCGCGCTGCCGATCGCCGCTCCGGCCCGGCTCACGCCACCGGGCTCCGCTCGGGGTCGGGGACGCGGGTCAGCTCCAGGAACTCGGAGACCCCCACGAGACCCAGGACCACCCGGACGTGCGCCGGCATCGCCGACCGGCGCTCGTCGCGGTACAGCCGCGGAGTGGTCAGCCGCACCCGCCGGCCCCGCGTGACGAGCTCGCAGCCGCCCGCGGCCAGCACGTTCTTGACCCACTCCGCGCTCGACCCGTACGTGAGAGCGAACACGTACCCGCCCGGCGTCCGGAACGCGTTGACCGGCGTGCGATAGTGCCGGCCCGAGCGCCTGCCGACGTGGTGCACGACCCCGAACCCGGGGAGGCGGTTCGCGGGTCCGCCCAGCACCCGGTTGGTCACGTACCGGTTCACGGTGGCCATCCGTCGTCCCATCGCCATATCGCCTGCTCCCACTCAATTGACCGCCCGTTGAATTCTCTTTCAGCATAGCCGCCGGCAGCCAAGAATTCAACGCTCGTACAATTCTGGGGCGATGGCACGTCCAGGACGCCGGCCCGGGACCACGGTCACCCGCGAGGCGATCCTGGACGCCGCCCGGCGGCGGTTCGCGGGGACCGGCTACGAGCAGGCCTCGATCCGCGCGATCGCCGCCGACGCCGGGGTCACGCCGGCGCTCGTGATGCACTTCTTCGGCTCCAAGGAGGCGCTGTTCCAGGCCGCGGTCGCGTGGCCGTTCGACCCGGCGGAGCTGGCCGCGCAGATGCTCAGCCCGGGCCGGGACGGCCTGGGCGTCCGCCTGGCCCGCGCCTTCCTCACGCTCTGGGACGCGCCCGAGACGTCCCGGCCGCTGCTGGCGGTGCTGCGGTCGGCGATGAACGACGAGGGCTTCGCGCGCCTGCTGATGGAGTTCCTGGTGACGCGCCTCTTCCGGCACGTGGCGGACCTGATCGAGGGCCCGGACCGGGAGCTCCGCGTCGAGCTGTGCGCGGGCCACCTCCTCGGCGTCGCGATCATGCGGCACGTGCTCCGCGCCGAGCCGGTGGCCTCGGCCTCCATCGACCAGCTCGTCGGGCGGGTGGGCCCGGTGCTCGAGGGCTACCTCCAGCCGCCCGCCCACTGAAGACGCGCGTGACGGCGACACTTGTGCAAACATGTGTTCGTGACGGGCCTGGCGACGATTCTCCACGCCGACCTCGACGCGTTCTACGCCTCGGTCGAGCAGCGCGACGACCCGCGGCTGCGCGGCCGGCCCGTGATCGTCGGCGCCGGCGTGGTGCTCGCGGCCAGCTACGAGGCCAAGGCCCGCGGCGTCCGGACCGCGATGGGCGGGGCGCAGGCGCTCCGGCTCTGCCCCGAGGCGGTCGTGGTCGAGCCCCGCATGCCGGCGTACTCGGACGCGAGCAGAGCGGTGTTCGCCGTGTTCGACGAGACGACGCCGGTCGTCGAGGGGCTCTCCATCGACGAGGCGTTCCTCGACGTGGGCGGGATGGAGCGGCTCTCGGGCACGCCGGTGGAGATCGCGAAGCGCCTCCGGGTCGAGGTCCGGCGCCGGGTCGGCCTGCCCATCACCGTCGGCGTGGCCCGCACCAAGTTCCTGGCCAAGGTCGCGAGCGGGGTGGCCAAGCCCGACGGCCTGCTCCTGGTGCCGCCCGACCGCGAGCTGGCCTTCCTCCACCCGCTGCCGGTGGAGCGGCTCTGGGGAGTCGGAGCGGTGACGGCCGGCAAGCTCCACAGGTACGGCATCAGGCGGGTCGGCGACGTCGACCGCCTGGAAGAGGCGGCGCTGGTGGCGATGCTCGGCGTGGCGTCGGGCCGGCACCTCCACGCCCTCGCGCACAATCGCGATCCGCGGCCCGTGGAGGTGGGCCGGCGCCGGCGCTCGATCGGGGCCCAGCGTGCCCTGGGCCGCGCGCCCAAGTCGCGCGACACGATCGACGCGGTGGCGCTGGAGCTGGTCGACCGGGTCACTCGCCGGATGCGGGCCGCCGGCCGGGCCGGGCGCACGGTGATGCTCCGTCTGCGCTTCGGCGACTTCTCGCGCGCGAGCCGCTCGCACACCCTGGCCAGGGCGACGGCACAGACGCAGACGGTGCTCGGCGCGATCCGGGCGCTGCTGGAGGCGGCCATGCCGATGATCGACCGCCGGGGCCTGACCCTCGTGGGCGTCGCCGTCGGCAACTTCGACGACGACGGCGCCGCGCAGCTCGCGCTGCCGCTGGATCGGCGCAGCCCCACGGCGCTCGACGCCGCCGTGGACGAGGTGCGCGCGCGGTTCGGCTCGGCCGCGATCGTGCGCGCGGCGCTGCTCGGCCGCGACCCGGGCCTGACGATGCCGATGCTGCCCGACTGACCCGGCCGGCGAACCCGCACAGCGACAGGCGTTGGTGCGCGGCGTCCACCAGCGGTGTAAGTAATCGGGATGTGGACGATCACACCTTCACCCACGGAGAGGAGGAGTCCCGGACCCCGCGCGTCGCCATCGTGGCGAAGGGCGCGACCGAGGTCCGGGCGGACGTGCTGGCGGTGCCGGTCGTGTCCGGGGCGCCGCCCGACCCCGCGCTCGCGGCGCTGAGCGAGACGGCGGCGGGGTTCGTCACCTCGGGCGAGTACCGGGGCCGGCTGCACGAGACGCTGCTGATCCCGTCCGCCGCGGGCACCGCGACCCCGCGCATCCTGCTCTACGGCCTGGGCGCCGAGCGCGACCTGGACGCCCAGCGCCTCCACTTCGCCCACCAGCAGATGGTGTCGGCCGCCCGCGCCTACGGCCACCGGCGGATCGCCGTGCTCCGGGCCGGCCCGCTGCGCGACCGGGACGTGACCGCCGTGGTGGCCGGCTGCGTGGCGGGCGGCTGGGAGCGCCGCCAGCGCGCCACCGGCGACCGGGCGGCGGCCCTGGAGGAGCTGAGCCTGGTCGGCTTCGGCGGCTCGCCGGCGTCGGTCGAGCTGGCACGCCAGCTGGGCGCCGCGACGGCCCGGGCCCGCCACTGGCAGAACACGCCCGCGAACGAGATGGGGCCGCAGCAGCTCGCCGGTATCGCGGCGGACCTGGCCGAACGGCTGAACCTGGAGCTGGAGGTGCTCGGCCCGGAGGAGCTGGCGGCGGGCGGCTACGCGCTGTTGTCGGGCGTCGCGGCGGGGTCCGACCGCCCGCCCCGCCTGATCCGGCTCCAGCACCGCGGCGGCCGCGGCGGCGACAACCTGGCGCTGGTGGGCAAGGGGATCACGTTCGACAGCGGCGGCCTGTCGCTGAAGACGGCGGACGGGATGGTCCGGATGCGCGGCGACATGGGCGGCGCGGCGGCCGTGCTGGCCGCGATCGAGGTGATCGCCGCCAACCGCCTGCCGCTGGACGTCATAGCCGTCGTGGCGGCGACGGACAACATGCCCGGCCCGGCGGCCCAGCGCCCGGGCGACGTGTGGACCAGCGCCTCGGGCCGGACCGTCGAGGTCCTCAACACGGACGCGGAGGGCCGGCTGGTCCTGGCCGACGCGATCACGTTCGCGATCCGCGCCGGGGCCACGCACATCGTCGACCTGGCGACGCTGACCGGCTCGGCCGTGACGGCGCTGGGCCACGCGGCCACGCTCGCGATCGGCAACGACGACGACCTGTGGGGCCACGTGGCCGCGGCGGCGGAGACGGCCGGCGAGCGGGTGTGGCGGCTGCCCATCTACCCGGACTTCCGCGAGCTCCTGAGGAGCCAGAACGCGGACCTGAGGAACGCCCACTACGGGGAGGCGGGGGCGATCGCGGCGGGGATGTTCATCGGCGAGTTCACCGAGGGCCGGCCGTGGGTGCACCTGGACATCGCGGGCAGCCACTGGAACGAGAACGTCTGGCTGCGCGACGTGCCCCGGGGCCCGCTGGGCACGGGCGCGCGCCTGTGCTACCGGACCGCGGAGCGGCTGGCGGGGGTGGCGGTGCCGGCCGGCTGACGGGCGGCCGCCCGGGCCGCCGCGTGCAACACTCTGGTCGATGAAAGCCGTCGTCTGGCGAGGAATCGACCGCATGGTGCTGGACGAGTGGGCGCGGCCCGACCTGGAGGCCGGCTGGGTCGCCGTCCGGCCCGAGGCGGCGGGCATCTGCGGCTCCGAGGTCGAGGGCTACCTGGGCCGGCAGCCCAACCGGCAGCCGCCGCTGGTGATGGGCCACGAGTTCGCGGGCGTCGTGGTGGAAACCGGGCCCGACGTGGACGCGGGGTGGCTCGGGCGCCGGGTGGCCGTCAACCCGATCGTCTCGTGCCGAGTCTGCCCGCTCTGCGCCGGCGGCTGGCGGAACCTGTGCGCGCGGCGCAGCCTGATCGGCGTGCACCGGCCGGGCGGCTTCGCGGAGCTGGTCGCGGCGCCGGAGGCGAACCTGGTGCCGCTGCCCGAGGGCGTGGGGCCGCGCCTGGGCGCGCTGGTGGAGCCCCTGGCCAACGGCGTGCACGCCGCGGCCCTGGCGGCGGGGGCGCCCTCGGTGACCGGCGCCGCGGCCGTGATCGGGGCCGGCGCCATCGGGCTGCTGGCGCTGCAGGCGGCCGCGACCGCGTCGGGCTCGCGGCTGCACGTGCTGGAGCTCGACCCGGGCCGGCGCGCGCGGGCGGCGGCGCTGGGCGGGGCCGCCGGCCACGGCTCGCCGGACGAGCTGCTGACGGCGGTCCAGGCGGACACGGGCGGGCTCGGCGCCGACTTCGTCATCGACGCGGTGGGCCGCGAGTCCACCCGCCGGCTGGCCGTGGAGGCGGTCAGGCCGGGGGGCAGGGTGGTCCTGCTCGGCCTGCACGACGACGTGACCGGCCTCAGCGGGCACGACCTGGTCCGGCGCGAGGTCCTGGTCACCGGCTCGTACGCGTACACCGACGCGGACTTCGCGACCGCGCTGGCGCTGCTCGCGAGCCGCCGGGCCGGCATCGGCGAGCTGGCGGCGGTGCAGCCGCTCGAGGCCACGCCGGCCCTGTTCGCGCGGCTGGCGGCGGGGCCGACGCCCGAGGTCAAGCTGTTCGTGGCGCCCGGCGCGTGACCGACCTGCGGGGCCGGCGAGCGCTGGTCACCGGCGCGTCGAGCGGCATCGGGCTGGCCACCGCGCTGGCGCTGGCCCGGGCCGGCGCGGAGGTCCACGGCGCCGCCCGCCGGGTGGACGCGATGGAGCGGGCCGCTGGGGGCCTGTTCGCGGCCCACAGGGCCGACGTCACGGCGCCGGGCGACCTGGCCGAGCTGGCGGCGGCGCTGGGCGCGCTGGACGTGGCGGTCTTCGCCGCCGGCACGAACATCCCGGAGCGGCGGCTGCGCCAGCTGACGCCGGAGTCGTGGGACCTGCTCGTGACGACCAACCTGTCGTCGGCCTTCTACGGCCTGCGCGCGGTGCTGCCCGCGCTGCGCCGGCCGGGCGGCCTGGCGGTGTTCGTGTCCAGCGTCTCGGCGGCCTGGCCGGACGCGTCCGGGCCCGCCTACCAGGCGGCGAAGGCGGGCGTGGTGGCGCTGGCCCGCGGCGCGGCGCTGGAGGAGCTGGGTGAGGGGCTGCGCTTCTCGACGGTCCTGCCCGGCACGGTGGACACGCCGCTGCTGGACCGGCGGCCGGCGCCCCCTGACGCCGCGACCCGGGCCCGGATGCTGCGCCCCGAGGACGTGGCGGCGGTGTGCGTGTTCCTGGCCGGCCTCCCCGACCACGTCCACGTCCCGGAGCTGACGGTGCTGCCGGCCGGCCTGCAGGCCCTCGGCCGGTCGGGCTGAGCGGCGCCGCCGGTTACGGCCAATGCTGGTGAGTTAGAGCCGGCATGGCTCTTGCTTCGGGGCCTGGGGAGCTTCGCCGAGGGGGACGGCCAATGGGCTAGCACTGTGCTGCCTTTGGGTGGCAAGTGGTTCACGACGGTGCCTTGCCGTACGCCTGCCACCCCTCAGCCCGGTCGAGACGTGGCGCTCCTACGGCAAGGCCCGTTCGTGGCATAGTTGTCACCCAGACGTGGCCCGATGCTAGCCCACCGGAGGCCCCCTTCGTTGAACTCCCACGCCTCGACGACGCCCGTCTCGAGACGCGCCCGGCCGATCGTCCAGGCAACGACTTCGTCTCGGGCTCGAACAGGGGGCCTGCTGGCGGGCCGGGGCAGGGGCGCGTGAGGCGGGCGACAGCCCGGCTTGCCAGCAGGCGGGGCTATCGACGGGCCGGGATGCCCCCGCATGCCGGCAAGCGGGGCTCTCAAAACCTGTCCTAACTCACCGGCGCCGCCGGTTACGGCACCGCGACGCCCTGGATCGTCACCGGGCCCCGGGTCGGGTCCAGCTCCGTGGCCTGGTCCACGCCCGCTGGCGTCAGGACGTCCATCGCCTTCGGCACCGTGGCCGGGTCGGCCGCGCAGACCGCCGCCGTGCCGTCCGGCGCGCAGACCCCGAACAGGAACGGCTGCGCGGTCGGCGCGAAGCCGCGTGCCTGGTCGCCGCTGAACCCGTCCTGGCCGGTCAGCACCACCGTGAAGATCCAGCCCGGTGCCGGCTGGCCCAGCGCCGCCTTGGGCACGATCACCGTGATGAAGCGGGAGACCGCGCTGGCCGACACGGACACCGCGCCCAGCGACGCGCCGCCCGCGTCCACGAACACCGGCGCCGCGAACCCCTGGACCTCCAGCCGGCTGGTCCAGGCGGAGCCCGGCGCGATCGAGTAGCTGCGCGAGGCGAACGGCGGCGCGGTTGACGTGGCCGTCTTCGCCGGGTCGCGCACGAACACGTCCACCAGCTGCGCGCCCAGCGGCGAGCCGAACGTGGGCGAGAGGTCGCGCACCTGCAGCCGCAGGAACACGCTGGTCCCCGCGTCGATCACCTGGAACCGCTGGATGTCGAAGGCGCCCGCGTGGAAGTCGGCCGCGGTCGGGTACGCGTACGTGCCGGGCCCGTTGTCGTCGCCGCTGGGATCGGTCAGGTCCAGCACCGTCGTGCCCGCCACGAAGTCCGAGACGACCGTCACCTGGGCGTGGCCGGTGGCGCCGGCGGCGGTGGTGGCCGCGACGGTGATCGCGTCCGTGCCGAACGGCGTCGGCGCGCTGACGGAGAACGCGCCGGACGCGTCGGCGGTCGTCTCGACCACCGCCGTCGGGCCGCCGGTCTCGGTCGGGCTCGACGCCACGTCCACGGTCGCGCCGGGCGCGGTGGTCCCGCCCACGGTCGTGGTGGCGCCGGCCACCTCGGTGCCGCCCGCCGGCGCGGTGACGGTCAGCGGCGCCGCGGCCGGCGGCCCGTGCGTCACGTACCGGTCGCGGACGGCCGCCGGCTGCTCGATCACCCGGCCGGTGCCCACGTCCTGGATCAGCCGCGCGGTGGCGGCCTGGGCCCACGTCAGCGGATCGGCCGAGCCGGCGGGCTGGCCGTCGACGAAGCCGATCGACGCCGTGGTCGGGTCGGTCCCGAACGGGGACGCGGCCAGGGCGGGGTCCTCCCAGTCCTGCTCCGGCACCAGGCCGACGCCGCCGGCGAACCCGAGCATCGCGGCCAGCTGCGCCGCCGCGCCGCCCCGGTCCCCGGTCTGGAGCTGCTGCTCGCCCCGCTCGCTGGAGAGCAGCGGCCAGGGGTGGCCCGAGCCCACGTTGCCGGTCGGCCACGGCTTGCCGTCGGGCGCGCAGCTCGTCGAGTCCGCGACCCAGCAGTCGCCGTAGCCGTCCTCGCTGCCGGGCGCGGACGTGCCGTACCGGTAGTACCCGGTCCCGCTCGGCGTGCCCCGGGCGATCACGGCGTCCACGACCGGCAGCGACCCGACCACGTCGGCGTCGCCGGCGGGCAGCTCGCCCAGCCGGGTCAGCTCCAGGAAGCCCGCGTCCACGACCGCGCGCTGGTCGGCGGCGATGCTGCCGTTGCCCAGGTTGTACGAGATCGCGGCATCGGGGTCGCCGGTCTTGGCCACGCGGATGAAGTAGCGGCCGGTGCCGTACGGGCCGGAGGTGGTCACGGTCCAGCCCCGGACGCTGCGCTGGAAGTCGTCGGCGGTGGCGCGGTAGATGCGGGCGCGGGCCGGGTCGCCGTTCTGGTCGGCGATCCGGGCCGCCGCCACCAGGCCGGCGATCTCGGCCGCGATGGTGGAGGGCGAGAACCCGCTCTGCTCCTCCCAGCGCTCCACCCCGAACGACGGGCCGTGCGCGACGACGAAGTCGGCGGCCGGCCGGACGTGGTCGCGGTACAGGGCGGCGTCGCGGTCGAGGCCCGACTGGAGCGCCATCAGGATCGGGTACGAGGACTCGTCGAGCTGGTCGCCGCCGGTGTCGGGCGCGCTCCTGCCGTTGACCAGCGAGTTGCGCGGGATCTCGCCCGACGGCAGCTGCTGGCGCTCGAACAGGAAGCGGGTGGCCGCCCGGGCCGTGGCCACGTCGCCGTCCGCGAGCAGGCCGGTGAACGCCTCGTACAGGTCGCGCGCGAACACCTCCCGGTACGAGCCGAAGTACACGGGCAGGCCGCCAGGGGCGTCGCCCGCGCTGACGGCCTGGCCCCACGGGCTGGCCAGCCCGGCCACGATGGCGCCGGGGAACGTCTTGTCCTCGCTGGCCTTCACGACGTTGGCCGACAGCCAGTACGCGCTCCGGACGGCGGCGGGGGACTGGCCGGGCACGCGGAGGTCGTCAGGCGGCGGCCGGAGGCTCGCGTCGTAGGCGCGCCACGTGTCCAGGTACCGCGCCCGGGTCCGCTCGAAGGGCGCGCGGGCGCTGGCGGTCGCGGTCCCGACGGCGGCCTGGAGCGTCTGGCCGAAGCCGAGCGCCAGCGTGAACCGGCCGCCGCGGGACGTGTCCACGAGCGCGGTCTGGACCACGTTGCCGTTCGGCGCGTCCTGGCTGGCGGCCGTGAGCCGGTGGCTGGCGTCGAGCTGGGCCAGGCCGTCGCTGGGCTGACCGGCGAAGCCGCTCTCGGTCGCCGCGAACGGCCGGTCCGCCACCAGCGCGCCGAACAGGGGGACGCCGTAGTCGCGGTTGGCCGCCTGGCTGCGCGTGCTGACGTCGGACGAGACGAGGGCCGTCGTGGCCGGATCGACGGTGGCCGAGTCGGCGCCTCCGTTGGCGGCGCCGCCGCCGCCGTTCCCGTTGATCGA
>Ga0066661_10000775_pt1 | contig 11781 bp, 11 predicted proteins | sample GraSoiAngelo_110_FD_66454 | JGI IMG/M metagenome (GOLD analysis project Ga0066661, IMG submission 66454) | Grasslands soil microbial communities from the Angelo Coastal Reserve, California, USA - 14_0903_12_30cm | ecosystem: Environmental > Terrestrial > Soil > Grasslands | place: USA... | reverse complement strand
GAGGTGGCCGGCGACGCGGTGGTGCTCGTCGCGGACGGCGACGCGGACGCGCTGGGCCGGGCGGCGGCCGACGTCGTGGTGCGCGAGGACGTGGCCGCGCGGCTGCGCAAGGCCGGCCTGGCGCGGGTCAAGCGGTTCACCTGGGCGAAGATGGCGCGGGCCACCATCGCGGCCTACGAGCGCGCGGCCGGCGCGGCCCGTCAGGCGGGCAGCGCCGGGACATACGCCCGAACCCAGTAGAGAGGCGCCCAGCGGGCCCCACGGGGCGGTCCGCCATAATGCAATCTCTGTGAGCCGTATCGCCGTCGTCGGAGCCGGGTACGTCGGCCTGACCACCGCAGCCAGCCTCGCCGACCTGGGCAACGACGTGCGCGTCGTGGAGATCGACACGGCCAAGGTCCGGTCGCTCCAGCGCTACCGGGTGCACTTCTACGAGCCCGGGCTCCAGGAGCTCATCGAGCGCAACGCGCGCGCGGGCCGACTGCGGTTCACCACCTCGTACGCGGAGGCCATCCCCGACGCGGAGTTCGTGTTCCTGGCGGTCAACACGCCGGAGGGCGAGAACGGGGAGGCCGACCTGAGCTACGTGCGGGCCGCCACGTGCTCGATCGCCCAGAGCCTGAGCGGCCCGCTGATCGTGATCAACAAGTCCACCGTCCCCATCGGCACCGGCGACATCGTCTCGGAGGTGATCCGGAGCTTCAACTCGCAGTTCGAGGTGGACGTCGTGTCCAACCCGGAGTTCCTGCGCGAGGGCTCGGCGCTGAAGGACTTCATGCAGCCGGACCGGGTCGTGATCGGCGCGCACAAGCGCGAGGCGGCGGAGCGGGTCGCCAAGCTGTACGAGACGCTGGGCGCGCCCATCCTGATCTACAACCTGTACACGGCCGAGATGGTCAAGTACGCGTCGAACGCGTTCCTCGCGGCGCGCATCTCGTTCATCAACGAGATGGCCCGGATCTGCGAGCGCGTGGACGCGGACGTCAAGCTGGTGGCGGAGGGCATGGGCCTGGACCGCCGGATCGGGCCGCACTTCCTGGGCGCGGGCATCGGCTACGGCGGCTCCTGCTTCCCCAAGGACGTCAAGGCCCTGGCCGCGATCGCCGAGCAGTACGAGTACCACCCCGAGCTGCTGCACGCGGTGATGGACATCAACCGCGACCAGCGCACGCTGGCGGTGGACAAGCTGCGCGAGTGCCTGGGCAGCCTGCGCGGCCAGGTGATCGGCCTGCTGGGCCTCGCGTTCAAGCCCGACACCGACGACATGCGCGAGGCGGCGAGCGTCGAGATCGCCCGGGCGCTCCTCAAGAAGGGCGCGACCGTCCGGGCGTACGACCCGGCGGCGATCGACAAGGCGAAGGCGATCATGCCCGACGTCGAGTACCGGCGCAACGCCCACGGCGTGGCGAGGGGGGCCGACGCCATCGTGGTCGTGACCGAGTGGAACGAGTTCAAGCAGCTGGACATGGTGAAGGTGAAGCGATTGATGCGGCGGCCGGTGATCGTGGACGGCCGCAACCTGTACGACCCGGTCGAGATGCGCCGGCTGGGCTTCGTCTACCGCGGCATCGGCCGGAACTAGCGCGTCATGACCAGAGCAGCCATCTCGGGCGCCGCCGGATTCATCGCGTCGCACATCTGCGACCGCATGCTGGAGCTGGGCTGGGACGTCGTCGGCATCGACAACCTGGTCACCGGCGCGGCGGCCAACCTCGCCCACCTGGAGGGCCACCCGCGCTTCCGGCTGATCCGGCACGACGTCAGCCAGCCGTTCGAGGTGGACGGTTCGGTGGACTACGCGCTGCACTTCGCGTCGCCGGCGTCCCCGATCGACTTCCCGGCCATGCCGATCAAGATCGTGAAGGTGGGCACGCTGGGCACCCACAACATGCTCGGGCTGGCGCTGGCCAAGGGCGCGCGCTTCCTGCTCGCGTCGACGTCCGAGGTGTACGGCGACCCGCTCGTCCACCCGCAGCCCGAGAGCTACTGGGGCAACGTGAACCCGATCGGCCCGCGCGGCTGCTACGACGAGGCCAAGCGCTGCGCCGAGGCGTTCACGATGGCGTACTACCGGACACACGGGTTGGAGACGCGGATCATGCGCATCTTCAACACGTACGGCCCGCGGATGCGGCTGGACGACGGCCGCGTGATCCCCAGCTTCTTCAGCCAGGCGCTGCGCGGCGAGTCGCTCACCGTGAACGGGGACGGCAGCCAGACGCGCAGCCTCTGCTACGTGGACGACCTGGTCGAGGGCGCGCTGGCCGTGCTCCGCGGCCCCGACCCGATGCCGTTCAACATCGGCACCCAGGACGAGCTGACCATGCTCGACCTGGCGCGCGTGGTCAAGCGGATCTCCGGCAGCCGAAGCGAGATCGAGTTCCGGCCGCTGCCCGAGGACGACCCGCGCCAGCGCCGGCCCGACACGACCCGGGCGCGCGACATCCTGGGCTGGCAGCCCAGGACGCCCATCGAGGAGGGCCTCCGCCGCACGCTCGAGTACTTCCGGGCGGCGGTCCCCAAGTGAACCTCGCCGACCACATCCGCGACGTCCCCGACTTCCCGATCCCGGGCATCCTGTTCCGCGACATCACGCCGCTGCTGCGCGACCCGGCCGCGCTCCGGGCGTCGGTGGAGCGGATGTGCGAGCCGTGGCTGGACCGCGACGTGCAGCTGGTCGCGGCGATGGAGGCCCGCGGGTTCATGTTCGGCGCGGCCATGGCGATCCGGCTCGGCGCCGGGTTCGTGCCGGTCCGGAAGGCGGGCAAGCTGCCCTGGCACACGCGCAGCGCGGCCTACACGCTGGAGTACCGGGAAGATGTGCTGCACATCCACGAGGACGCCATCGCGGCCGGCGAGCGGGTGCTCGTCGTGGACGACGTCATCGCCACCGGGGGCACGGCCAAGGCGGTCGTGGAGCTGGTCGAGCAGCTGGGCGGGGTCCTCGTGGGCGTGCAGTTCCTGATCGAGCTGACGGATCTCGGCGGCCGCGACCTGCTCGCCGGCCACGACGTCCGGGCGGTGATCACGTACTGAGCATGAGGCGGGCGGAGTGCCCTTTCCCTTCCAGCGGCGGCCGGCGGCGAGCATGCGTCCCAGGCGCACGTGGGTGCTGGGCGGGGGCGGCGCCCGCGGGGCGGCCCAGGTGGGCGTGGTCCAGGCCCTGTTCGAGTGCGGCCTGGAGCCGCCGCGGCGCCTGGTCGGGGTCAGCGTCGGCGCGCTGAACGCGGCGACGCTGGCGGCCTACCCGTCCCGGGCCGGGGCCGCGATGCTGCGCGAACTCTGGTTCTCGCGGCTGGCCCAGGACGTGTTCCGGCTGCACCCGCTGGGCGTCTTCCTGAGCCGCCTGCGCGGCGACGCGCTGTCGGCGATGCCGGCCAGCAACGTGACGAAGCTGATCCAGCGGGCGATCCAGCTCACCGGCATCGAGACGTTCGAGGGGCTGCGCGTCCCGCTGGAGGTGCTGGCGACCGACATCGGGGCGGGCCGGCCGCAGGTGTTCCGGGCCGGCCCGCTGCTGCCGGCGCTGCGGGCGTCGACCGCGATCCCGGGCGTGTTCCCGGCGGTCCGGATCGACGGCGCGGGCTACCTGGACGGCGGCATCGTGGACAACCTGCCGATCGGCCTGGCGCTGGCCGAGGGCGAGCGCGAGGTGCTGGGCATCGAGCTGATGGCCGGCGACGCGATGGACCGGCCGCCGGCCAACTGGGCGGAGCTGATGGCCCGGACCGTCCAGCTGATGCTCCACCAGCGGATGCTGTCCGAGTTCGGGCGCCTGCGCCGGCTGGGCCGGGTGGTGGTCCTGAGCCCGGTCCTGGGCCAGGGCGACGGCCTGGACATGGAGCCGAGACACGTGGAGGCGCTGATCGAGCGGACCCGGCTGGCGACGGTCCGGTTCCTGGAGGAGCGGGGCCGGCGCCTGTTCCGCGAGTCGGGCGTCCACTACATCCGCCTGGGCACGGTCGGAGACTGAGCGGCCGCCGTCTCGCACCGCATAGCCGGCTGGGCAACGTCTCGGTCCGCGCGGCCCAGCTCGGTCCGGAAGTGCGCTTGCCCTGGCCGGGCCTCAGACCTCCGTGCCGTAGCCGGCGGAGCCGGCGTACCACCACGCGTCCAGATCCGGCGTCTCCACGCCGAGCTGGCCCAGCGCGACCTTGATCTCCGTGCGGTGCTCCACCCCGTGCTCCGCCGCATGGGTCAGGAAGAAGCTCTTCGGATAGCGGTACGACCTGCCCTGGTACGGCAGCACCACCTCCTCGTCCTCGACCAGGCCCTCCGCGATCGCGACCAGGCGGTCGCTCGACTCCCGTGCCACCTCGGTCAGGGCGTCGAACCCCGGCCACGCGCTCGAGCGGTTGAGCTCGCCCTCGTGCTGCCGCCCCATCGTCCGCAGCACGAACGTCTGCTGCCCGCCCGCCACGTGGAGCAGCAGCTCCCGGACGCTGGCGGAGACGCCTGCGCCCCGGAAGTCCAGCTGCTCGTCCGTCAGCGGGCGGCACGCCTCCAGCAGCGTCAGCAGCGCCCAGCGGTTGTACCTCAGCACCTCGGCCAGCGGTCCGTTCATTCGAGCGACTGTAGCGCCGGGCGCTAGCCCAGGCCGCGCCGCAGCAGCCCGAAGGCGCGCCCTGCCGCCGCCACCGCCTCGGGCAGGAGGTCCGCCGTGCTCCGCCCCTCGCCGATCGCCCGGGTGTTCTCCGTCGCCAGCACGCGCTGGACGGCGATGAGCTGGCCGGCCACCGTCCGTGCCGTCAGCTCGTCGGCCGCGGCCCCGGTCTCGTGCAGGGCCCGCGCCAGCGCCTCCTCGCCGCGGAACGTGTAGGCGAGCAGCCGCGCGGCCAGCGCCGGCGTGTCGAGCACCATCTGGTACAGCGCCTGCACGTCCGGCTCCTCGCTGAGGCCGCTCACCGGATCGCTGGCGTTCAGGCTGGCGACGAAGTGCCGCTCCAGCGCGTCCAGCGGCGACTCGTCCGCAGCCCGGGCCCGGACGATGCGGGCGGCCTCGTCCTCCTGGTCGGCGAAGCGGTGGACGACCAGGTCCTCCTTGGTCGGGAAGTACTTGAAGAGGGTTGGCCGCGAGACCTCCGCGGCGACCGCGACGTCCGTCACCGAGACCGCGTCGAACCCGGACGCCAGGAAGAGCGTGATCGCCGCGTCCGAGATGGCCTGGCGCGTCCGCTCCTTCTTGCGCTCCCTGAGCCCGGCCGGTCGGGGCATGCGCCGCACAATACCACGACTCCGACAATAACTTAACTTGGTCAATATACGGCGGCCTCCAGCGCTCAGCGTCGAGGAGGTGGCCGACCTGCGGTCGATGTTCGCGGAGCTCGTGCGCCTGCCCGTGGCGGCGCCTGGCGCCGGGACGGCGGCGCTGCTGGTCCGGCCGGACGGCCACGTGTGCTGGGCGTCGGAGGCGGACGCCGCCGGCCTGCCCGAGGCGCCGGCCCGCTGGTTCGGATGCCCGCAGTCTCCCTGACCGCGGTTCGGTACCCCGTACAAGTACCCACCGTGCGGGCCCGGCGGCGGCCATACCTTGCCTGCGGGGCGCCCCCCGGCCCCCCGGCCGCCGCCGGCAGACGTCCCCCGAGACGAGCGCGGCGGCCGCCAGCCGACACCAGGAGGTAAGGCGCGATGAGTCAGCACCCGGATGCCGCACGCCCTGACGGGCTGCGGCGCACGCTCGTGACGATCGTCCTGCTGCTGGCGCTGGGCGTGGCCGTCCTGGCGCGGCCGGCCCCGGCCATGGCGGCCGGCGGGACGGCGCGGCAGGCCAGCTTCACGCTGGACTCGGTCCGCCTCGCGCTGCGGACCAGCTTCCTGCCCGGCACCGGCTTCACCACCTCGCGCCCCGGCGACGTCGAGCAGGTGGCGAGCGCGGCCTCCTTCGCGCCGTACCGCGAGCTGGACGTCGTGGCGGTGCCCTTCGGGACCGCGTCCCTGGCCGAGGGCCTGCCGGCGGCGGCGCACGGCGGCGCCGCGGGCTACCTCGAGGGGCTGGCGGCGTACCGCCGGAGCCAGGGCGCGACGACCGCCCCGGCGCCGCGCATCAGCCTGTTCGGCGGCGCCACCGCGGGCGTCGTGAGCACGACCCCGGTCGCGGCGCGGACGGGCGCGGCCCGGCCGACCGCGATCGTCGAGTGGGTGGCGGAGGCCGGCAGCCGGCTCTGGATCGTCCGCGCCTCCAGCGAGCTCGGGCCGGGCGAGACCCAGTCCTCGTTCGCCCAGTCGCTCGCCGGGATGACGCTGGCCACCGCGGCCAGCATGGGCAGGACCACCGTGGCGGCGACCGCGCCGCCCACGCGGGCCGCCGCCCCGCTCGCCCCGCTCGCCCCCCAGGCCACGGGCGACACCCCGGCCTGGTGGAGCGGCACCTGCGACGCCGGCCACCACGCCGGCAGCTTCCCCCTCGGCGCCTCCTACCTGGGCATGCAGGCCTGCGGACCCCGCCCGATCGCGGGCGGAGCGGACGTCCTCGTCAACTTCTTCCCCGGCGCGTGGGGCGAGTTCGAGTGGGAGTGCGTCGAGCTCAGCATGCGCTACCTCTACCTGACGTTCGGCCAGGCCCCGTACGGCGCCAATGGCAAGGACGTGGTCGGGAACTACCCGGGCACGACCCTGACCAGGGTAACGGTGAGTACCTGGTCAAGCAGGGCAACTTCAACGGCGACTGGGTGGACATGTACGGCCCCAACTTCGGCCTGGCCGCGGTCGGCTCGATCGCCCTCGGCTGACACACGAACCCACCTCGCACGCACGGGACGCGGCCGGCGCCGCGTCCCGCTCCGCGCCAGTACCTGCGTACAACTACGGAGCCACCGCCATCGCCACCCGCCCTAGCGTCGATGCCATGACCGGTCCGCTCCCCGATCCCCTTGCCCGACAGGTTCGCTGCCTCGAGGACGAGTTCTCCGGCGTGCTCGGGCTGTGGGCGCACGACCTCCGCCGCCGCCGGACGTACGAGCTGCGGGCCGGCGAGCCGTTCCCGGCCGCCTCCACCATCAAGCTGTTCATCCTCCACGAGCTGCTGCGCCAGGCCGAGGCGGGCAGGCTCTCCCTCGCCGACGAGGTGGTGATGGGCCGGACCGACGTGGTGCCCGGCAGCGGCGTCCTCAAGGACCTCAGCCCCGGCGTCACCCTGTCGCTGCGCGACGCGGCCACGCTGATGGTGACCGTCAGCGACAACGTCGCCTCCAACCTCCTGATCGGCCGGCTCGGCGTCGGCGCCATCAACCAGGGCGCCCGCGCCTGCGGCTGCCTCCAGACGCGCCTCGGCGGCAAGCTGTTCCGCACGCGGGCGCCCGGCTCCACGACCACCCCGCGCGACCTGGCGCGGCTGATGCTCGGCATCGCGCGCCGGCGGGCGGTCAGCCCGACGGCGTCGTCCCTGATGCTCGACATCCTCCGTCGCGAGCAATCTGACCTCATCGTGGGCCGCCTGCTCCCCGAGGAGCGCGGGCGCCGGGTCTGGACGGTCGCGTCCAAGCACGGCAGCCTGCCCGGCGTGCGCAACGACGTCGCGTACGTCCGGGGCCGGACGGGGCGGTACGTGATCGCGCTGATGAGCCGCGACTGCGCCGACCCCAACGGGTCCGTGGACAACGAGGCGGTCCTGTGCCTGGCCCGGGTCGCCCGCGCGGTCCACGACCACGTGACTGCCGCTACCATGTGACACTCCGGCGTCGGGGAGTGTGGAGGCATGAGTGGGTGGCTCGCCGGCCTCGCCGCGACTGACCGACCGCGAGCGGGAGATCGCGGACCTGGTCGCGGCCGGGCTCACGAACGTGGACGTCGCGGCCCGGCTCGGGCTCTCCGATCGCACCGTCGACGGCAGCCTGCAGCAGGTCTATCGGAAGCTCGGCGTCAGCACCCGCCAGCAGCTGACCGCGTGGCTGCGCGAGCGGGAGGCGGCGGGCCTGCCCGCCCCGCTGGACGGCCTGATCGGGCGCGAGGAGGACCTGGCCCGGGCGGCGGCGCTGGTCACGGCCCACCGGCTGGTGACGCTGACCGGCCCCGGGGGCGTCGGCAAGACCCGGCTCGCGATCCAGGTGGGCCGGGCCGTCGGCGCGGACTTCCCGGGCGGCGTCCACCTGGTCGAGCTGAGCGCCGTGAACGAGCCCGAGCTCGTCGACGACGCCGTCGTGTCCGGCTTCGGGCTGCACCTCGACGGCGACCGGCCCGCGCACCGGATCGTGGCCGACCGCCTCGGCCAGCGGCCGGCGCTGCTCGTGCTGGACAACTGCGAGCACCTGGTCGAGGCGAGCGCCCTCCTGGCCCAGCGCCTGCTGACCGCCTGCCCCGGGCTGCACGTCCTGGCGACGAGCCGGGAGCCGCTCATGGTGCCGGGGGAGCGCGTCCGCCAGGTGGCGCCCCTCGCGCTGCCGGCCGGCGGCCAGGCGCTGACCGAGGACGCGCTCCGGCACCACGCCGCGGTGCGCCTGTTCCTGGAGCGGGCGGAGGAGGCGGGGGGCGCGCTCCCGGTCGGGCCCGGCGACCTGGCGGTGGTGGTGGACATCTGCCGGCGGCTGGACGGCCTGCCCCTCGCGCTCGAGCTGGCGGCGGCGCGGACGCGGGCGATGACCCCGGCCGCGCTCCTCGAGCACCTGGGCCACGACGAGCGGCTCGGCATCCTCACCGCCGGCTACCGCACGGCGGGCGAGCGGCAGCAGACGCTCCGGGCGACCGTCGAGTGGAGCCACCGGCTGCTGAGCGAGCCGGAGCAGGTGCTGTTCGCCCGCCTCGCGGTCTTCGCCGGCGGCTTCGACCTGCGCTCGGCGCAGGCGGTGGCCGGCGGCGAGCCGCTCTCGCCGGCGGGGGTGGTGGACCTGCTGTCCCGGCTGGTGGACCGGTCGCTCGTCCAGGTCGGTGCCGGCTCGACGGGCGAGCCCCGCTACCGCCTGCTCGACACGCTCCGCGCGTACGGTCGCGAGCGCCTGGGCGCCACAGGCGGCGCGGAGGAGACCAGCCGCCGGCATGCGGAGCACCACGCCGAGGTGCTGGCCGAGCCGATGCTGACGTGGAGCCTGCGCGCCGCCGGCGAGATGCGGGAGCAGATGGACGACGTGCGCGCGGCGCTGGCGTGGAGCCTGGCCAACGCGCCGGAGCTGACGACGCTGATCTGCGGCCGGCTGGTCGGGTACTGGGGCCGTCACGGCCCGATCGGCGAGGGCTGCCAGTGGATGGACCGGATCATCGAACGGCTGCCGGCGGACGACTCCCACCGGGCCATCGCGTGCGCCAACGGCGCCTGGCTGGCCCAGCGGCACGGCCGGTTCGACGCGGCCGAGCGCTACGCGCAGGCGGAGCTGCGGATCGCGCGGGCGATCGGCGACACGTCCGCGGTGGCCGACGCCCTGACCCGGCTCGGCGACATCGCGCGCAACCGCGGCCGCTTCGGCGAGGCCGTCGCGCACGCGGCCGAGGGCGTCGCGATGCGGCGCGGGGCGGACGACGCGTACGAGCTCGCCCTCGCGCTCGTCGTGTCGGGGAGCGCGCTGGGCCGCCGGGGTGACCACGACGAAGGCCGGCGCCAGCTCGAGGAGGCGGCGGACCTGTTCGGGACGATCGGCGAGTCGGCCGGCGTCGCCCTGGCCCGGGGCTGGCTGTGCGAGGTGGCGATCCGCATGGGCGACCTCCCGCTGGCGGCGGCCCAGCTCGCGCAGTCCCTGCGGACGTACCGCGACCGGCCCGACGCCTGGATGGTGGCCAACCTGTTCGACCTGGCCGCATGGCTGGCCCGCATCCAGGACGACCCCACCCGGGCGCTGCGGCTGGCCGGCGCGGCCGCCGGCCTCCGGGAGGCGATCGGGGCCGCGGCCGTCCCGGCGCTGGCCGAGCCGGTGGAGCGGGCGGTGCGCGAGTCGCGCCGGTGGCTGGGCGCGCGCGCGGAGGAGGCGTGGCGGCAGGGGGTCGGAGCCGGCCCCGAGCAGGCGATCACGTACGCGCTGCGCGAGACGGACTGGGAGGCGGGCGCGAAGGCGGTCCGCGACGCGGCCACCGGCGGCCTCACGGGCCGGGAGCGGGAGGTGGCGCTGCTGATCGCCGAGGGCCTGGCCGACAAGGAGATCGCGGCCCGGCTGGGGATCGGCCGGCGCACGGCCGAGCACCACGCCGAGCAGGTCCGCCGCAAACTGGGCTGCAGCTCGCGCACGCAGGTCGCGGCGTGGGTCGTCCAGCACGACCTGACGCCGGACGGCGAGCGCTAGCCCCGCCCCCTCCGGCGGGGCTGCGCCTCCGAGGCCGTCCAGCCCTGCGGGTCCAGCGCGTCGCGCAGCCCGTCGCCGACGAAGTTGACGCAGACCACGGCCGTCGTGATGCAGAGCCCGGGCGCGATCGCGAGCAGGGGCGCCGTCGTCAAATACGCCTCGGCGTTCGTCAGGAGGTTGCCCCAGCTCGGCGAGTCGGGCGGGACGCCGAAGCCGAGGAAGTCCAGGGCCGCTTCGACCAGCATCGCGCCGCCCACGCCGAGCGTGACCGCCACGATCACGGGCGCCAGCGCATTCGGCACCAGGTGGCGGACGAGCAACCGCGCGTCCGACAGCCCCAGCGACCGCGCCGCCACCACGAACTCGCGCTCGCGCAGGCTGAGGACCTGGCCGCGGACCAGCCGGGCGATCCCCATCCAGCCGAACAGCCCGAGGTACAGCGCCACCTGGAGCACGGAGCCCCGCGAGAACGAGGCCAGGATCAGGAGGACGAACACGGCGGGGAACGCGAGCAGGAAGTCCACCGCCCGCATCATCACCATGTCCAGCGCGCCGCCGCGGAAGCCGGCGATCGCGCCGTACGGGATGCCCACGGCGGCCGAGACCAGCGCCGCGGCCACGCCGACGGCGAGGGAGACCCGGCCGCCCCAGATCGTGCGCGTCAGGACGTCGCGACCCAGCTCGTCCGTGCCCAGCGGGTGGGCCAGGTCGGGCGGCATCGCGATGCGGTGCAGGTCGATCGCGGCGGGCGCATACGGCGAGATCCACGGCGCGAGGGCGGCCAGCGCGGCCAGCAGCGCCAGGACGCCCGCGGCCACGAGCGCCGCCCGGTGGCCCAGGAACCGCTCCCAGGCGCGGCGGCCGGCAGCCGGCGCGGGGAGCGCGCCGGCCCGCACGACCTCCTCGACCGCGGACGGGATCACGCGGCGCGCCGGGCCCCGAGGCGGATGCGAGGGTCCAGCGCGCCGTACGCCAGGTCGGCGGCCAGGTTGCCGGCGATGATCAGCGAAGCGGTGATCACCAGCAGGCCCATCTCCACGGGGTAGTCGCGGGCGGTGAGCGAGTCGTAGAACAGCCGGCCCATGCCGGGCCACGCGAAGACCGTCTCCGTCACGACGGCCCCGGTGAACAGGTTGGGCAGGTCCAGGCCCATCACGGTGACGAGCGGGATGACGGCGTTGCGGAGGCCGTGGCGGACCAGGGCCCGGGCCGCGCTGCCGCCCTTGGCCCGCGCCGTCCGCATGTACGGCTGGCCGAGCACCTCCAGCAGCGACGAGCGCAGGTACCGGCTCCAGCTCGCGATGCTGCCCAGGCCGAGGACCAGCGCGGGGAGGACCAGGTGGTGGGCGAGGTCGAGCGGGTCGCCGGCGTCGGTGGCGTGCATCCCGGCGACCGGGAACAGGTGGAGGCGCACGGCCAGGAGGGACTGCGCCATGAGCCCGAACCAGAAGACGGGCATCGCCCACGCGAACAGCGACGTCAGCGTGAGCGCGTTGTCCAGGCGGGAGCCCGGGCGGGCCGCCGCCAGGACGCCCAGCGGCACCGCCAGCGCGAGGGCGATCGCGAACGCCGTCGCCATCAG
>Ga0066661_10000773_pt1 | contig 11796 bp, 17 predicted proteins | sample GraSoiAngelo_110_FD_66454 | JGI IMG/M metagenome (GOLD analysis project Ga0066661, IMG submission 66454) | Grasslands soil microbial communities from the Angelo Coastal Reserve, California, USA - 14_0903_12_30cm | ecosystem: Environmental > Terrestrial > Soil > Grasslands | place: USA... | reverse complement strand
CGCGCCTCCTGCGAGGGCGTGAGCCGGTCGAGCCGACCGCCCATGCGGGCTCGCTAGTCCAGGAGGACCCTCAGGCGGTCGATCGCCCCGGGCACGTACTCGCGCTGGCGGACCACCCGGTAGACGCCGGGCTGCAGCGTGATCGGCGCGTGCTCCTGGTGCTCGAGCGGGGTGGGCGCCATGATCCTGAGGAACACGCCCTCGGCCGAGTCGACCAGCTCGCCGTCCTCGACGGCGACGCTGTGGTGGTGCCCGGTGGCCTCCCCGCGGGCCAGCACCAGCCGCCCGCGGTCGGCCTCGACCGGACGGCCATGCGGCATCTCCGTCACCGGGACCAGCAGTACGTCACCCTGCCTGAACATGGGCAAACCTCCTCCAACCGTTCAGGGGCCAGCCCGCAGCGTACCGCAGGATGTGCCGCCGCGCCGACCGGGAACGGACAGGAGCGGCCATAGGGGATAGGGTATAGTGGGTCGGTGCAGCTCAACCTCCACGTTCCCAAGGACCGCGAGCGTCTCCTCGGCCGCCTCGACGCCGCCGCCCGACGCCTGGGGAAGCCGAAGAACCAGGTCGTGCTGGACGCCCTGGAGCGGTACCTGGAAGCGGAGATCGGCGGCTCGGATCGGGGGGTTGGCGAGCTGCGCCTCCCGCGCCTCCACCTGGGCGACGTGAGGCCGTGGCGGCGCCAGGACCTCTACCTCGACAGGGAGGACTGATGATCCTCCTCGACACCAACGTCCTCGTGCACGCCCTGAACGTCGATTCGCCGCGACACCCGGAGTGCCTGTCGGTCCTCCAGCACGCCGCGAGAGGCGCCCTGCCGGGCGTCCTCGTCCCGCAGGTGCTGCTGGAGTGCTACTCGGTGATCACGTCCCCGCGGCGCTTCGCCTACCCGACCGAGCCGGAGCAGGCGTGGGGGATCCTGCGCTCGCTCTCGGAGGCGATCGACGTGAGGACCGTTCCCGAATCGCTGCTGGACGACCTCGACGGCCTGCTGAGCCAGACCACACTGCGCGGCCGGGACGTCTTCGACCTGGCGCTCGCCGCGCAGATGCGCAGCCACGGCATCCGGACGATCTGCACGTACAACGTGCGGGACTTCGACGTCATCGGCATCCGGGCGATCGAGCCGGCGCAGGCCCTGGCCGTCTACGCCTGACGGCGCGGCGCGTCAGACCGCCAGGCGGCGCAGCTCGGCCAGGTCCGTTGGCTCGTCCAGGTCGAGCGCCAGGCGAGGCGACTCGTGCAGCGCGAACCGCACCCCCCGGGACGCCGCGTCCCGCTCGAACTTCCCGAGCGAGTCGTCGCCGAAGTGGAGGTCGATCACGTCGGGCGGGCTCAGGTACAGCGCGTTCGTGCCGCCCCGGCCGGTGGCCGGCGCGGCCAGCACGCCAGGGCTGCCCAGGCGCCGGGCCGCCGACAGCATCGTCGCGATCGTCCGCCGCGTGACCAGCGGCAGGTCGCTGGACAGCAGCAGCACCGCCCGCGCGCCGTGGGCCAGGGCGTGCCCGATGCCCAGCCGCGCGGCCGGGTTCTGACCCGCCGGCTCCGCCTCCAGCAGCACCTCGGCCCCCGCCCCGCGCGCCAGCTCGGCGGCATCGGCGCTGCCGCAGACGGCCAGGACCCGGTCCCCGGCCCGCGCCGCCGCCAGCGCCAGACGCGCGTTCTCGCGCGCCAGCTCCCGGCGCTGGCCGGGATCCAGCGCCGGCCGCAGGCGCTGCTTCGCCTGGTCGAAGTCCTTGACCAGGACCACGACCCACAAGGGCGTCGCGCTCACCCCCAGCGCTCGCGCAGCCGGGGCAGGATCCGCTCGGCGTACAGGCGCAGGAACCGCTCCTGGTCGTCGCCGGGGTAGTGGAAGACGAGGTGGGTGAAGCCGAGCTCGAGGTACGGCGCGATCTGCGCCACGTGCTCCTCCGGGTCGCTCGACACGAGCCAGCGGCGCTCGGGGTTCGTGACGTTGCGGGCGCGCTCCTCCATGTCCTTCGGGTTCTCGACGCCGACCTTGTCCTCGGCGGGCAGCGCCAGCGCGGCCCAGATCCGCGTATCGGCCAGGGCCCGGTCCCGGTCGGTGTCGAACGCGACCTTGACCTCGATCATCTTCTCGATCGCGTCATAGTCGCGCCCGGCCGCCTCGGCGCCCTCCCGGACCGCCGGCAGCAGCTTGTCGCGATACAGCTCCATGCCCTTGCCCGAGGTGCAGATGAAGCCGTCCGCCTGGCGGCCGGCGAACCGCGCCGCCACCTCGCCGGTGGCCGCCACGTAGATGGGCACCTGCGGCTCGGGCCGGTCGTACACCGTCGCGCCCTTGACCTTGTAGTACTCGCCCTCGTGCTCGACGAAGTCCTCGGTCCAGAGCCGCCGGATCAGCTTGACCGCCTCACTCAGGCGGCGGAACCGCTCCCGGGAGTCCGGCCAGTCGATGCCGATGACCGGCACCTCGTTCATCGACTCGCCGGTGCCGACGCCGAGGACGATCCGGCCCGGGTCCAGCACCCCGAGCGTCGCGAACGCGTGAGCGACGACCTGCGGGTAGTACCGGAACGTCGGGGTGAGCACGCTCGTGCCCAGCGTGAGGCGCCGGGTGCGCTCCCCGGCGGCGGCCAGCCACGCCATCGAGAACGGCGAGTGGCCGTTGGTGTGCCGCCAGGGCTGGAAGTGATCGCTGATCCAGGCGCTCTCGAAGCCGACCTGCTCGGCGAGCACCGTGAAGTCCAAGAGCTGGCGCGGACCGAACTGCTCGGCCGACGCCTTCCATCCGAGCTTGAGCTTGTGCGTCATCGCTTCCGTGCAAAGTACCGCCGATAGCTGAATCCAATTCCCGCCAGGGCCGCGGCGACGAGGACGACCAGAAGCGCCACCAGGCTGCCGCCGCTGAACGTCGCCACACCATAGGCCGTCATCGCTCCTACGAGCACCACGCCGGACAGGATCATCAGGACGAGCGTGACGGCGCGGTGGACCTTCATCGCCGGGGCAGGCGCGTCCGGTAGAACTCGTCCCGGCTCTGGTAGCGCTGCCAGTCCGGGTACGGTCCCGAGCTCTGGTCCAGGTCGGCCTCGGTCCAGCCGTCGATCCGGCCCAGCGCCTGCCGCACCAGGGCCTCCAGATCGTCCAGCGACCGGTCGCGGGTGAACGTGCCCACGGTCTCCTGGTGCGAGCGCCGCATGGTCGTGTCGTAGTCGTCCTGCCACCACGATGCGGACACGCTGTACTCCTCCGGCCGGTCCTCCTGCCACGCCACGTCCACCACCGCCTCGCCGCCGGCCTCGCGGACGAAGTCCAGCCGCCAGATCGGGTCGTCGCGGAAGAACTCGTGCAGCTTCACGCCCTCGGCCTGGGCCACGCGGCGCAGCGCCGGGGCCACCAGCTCGAAGGCCGCGTCCATCTGTCCGAGCTTGTCCCAGGATGTCCCGGCCATCCCCACCTACGATACTCGGGCCATGGACGTGATCCGAGTCGAGGCGGTCCCGTCGACACAGGACGTGGCGCGCCAGCTCCCCGTCGGGACGGTGGTGGTTGCGGAGCACCAGACGGCCGGCCGGGGGCGGCTGGGCCGGCGCTGGGACGCGCCGCCCGGCAGCGCGCTGCTGGCCTCGTGGGTGATGCCGTTCCACGAGCTGGCGCCGCTGGCCGCTGGCGTCGCGGCGGCGGAGGCGTGCGGCGAGGGCGTCCGCCTCAAGTGGCCGAACGACCTCCTGCTCGACGGGCGCAAGCTGGGCGGCATCCTGGTCGAGCGGACGGGCCACAAGTGCCTGGTGGGCACGGGCATCAACCTGCACTGGGCGCCGCCGGGCGCGGCCATGCTGGGCCTGGACCGGGACGAGCTGATCGCCCGAATGGCGGAGCAGATGCCGCTGTGGTTCGCGGCCGCGCCCCCGGTGGTCCTGAGCGCCTGGCGCGAGCGGGCGGACACACTCGGCCGGCGGGTGCGCGTGCAGCTGTCGGGGGAGACGTTCGAGGGCGTGGCCGAGGACATCGCGCCCGACGGGACGCTGATCGTCGGCGGCCGCCCGTTCGCGGCCGGCGACGTGATCCACCTCAGGCCGGCGGGCTCCCCGCAGTAGCCAGCCGCGCGATCTCGGGCAGGGCCTCGCCGGCCCGGCCGCGCACGACGACGGCCGCCGCGACGTCGAGCGGGGTCGGCTCGTCGTTGACGATCACCACGGGCACGTTGCGATCCGTTGCGACCTCCGGCACGTCGGCCGCGGGGTACACCTGGAGCGAGCTGCCCACGACCAGCATCAGGTCGCACTCCCGGGCCATCCGGAACGCCTCCATCATCGCCGCGGAGGGCAGCGGCTCGCCGAAGAAGACCACGTCGGGCTTGAGGTGGATGCCGTGGCACACCAGGCAGTGGGGCGGCAGCTCGCGGTCCAGCCGGGCCTGGACGTCGGGCCGGGGCTCGGTCGCGCCGCAGTCGAGGCAGCGGACCCTCCGGCCGTTGCCATGGAGCTCGATCAGCCTGCGGGTGCCCGCGTCGCGGTGGAGGCCGTCCGTGTTCTGCGTGACCACGCCCGCCAGGTGACCCGCCGCCTCCAGCTCGACCAGGGCCACGTGGCCGGGGTTGGGCCGGGCCTCGCGGAACATCGTCCAGCCCTGGCTGGCGACGCCCCAGTACACCGCCGGATCGCGGCGGAAGCCCTCGATCGACGCCACCTTGTACGGGTCGTACTGCCGCCAGAGGCCGCCCTGGCCGCGGTACGTGCGGATGCCGCTCTCGGCCGACACGCCGGCGCCCGTGAACGCGACGCCGCGCCGGGCCGCCGCCACCAGCTCGGCGGCGCGCGCCAGTTCGCCGGAGGGAGTTGGAATGTCCGCAGACACCGCATGGGTATCTTAAAGTGGCGTGCCCTCAGCCAGAAGTACGACCCTGCCGATCTATGTGGCGGCGGGGTGTATGTTCGCGGCCCTCGGGGTGCGCTCCTTCGCCCTTCCCCTGCGCGTGGTGGAGCTGGGCGGCGACAAGGTCGCGGTCGGACTGATCTTCAGCGTCGGCACGGTGACGGCCGCCGGCCTCTCCCTTCCCGCCGGCTTCCTGGCCGACCGGTTCGGCAAGCGGACGCTGCTGCTCGTCTCGATCACGATCGGCGGGCTCGCGCAGGTCGGGCTGGGCGTGGCGCAGAGCGTGCCGCTGCTCCTGCTGTGGCAGGGGCTCGCCGGCGTCGGCATCGCCGGGGCGCAGGCGGCGCTGATGTCCTCGCTGGTGGACGTGGTGCCGGCGGGCACCGTGGGTCGGGCCCTGGGCTGGCTGACGCTGGCGTTCCAGGTCGGCCTCCTGACCGGTCCCGCGCTGGCCGGCATCTCGCTGCACTGGCTCACCCTGGGCATGGCGCTGGAGATCTCCGCCGCCCTGTTCGGACTGGCCCTGCTCCTGACGCTCGGCATCCGCGCCGCGCCCGGCCGGGAGGTGGGGTGGAACCTGATCGCGCCGCTGCGCGAGATCGCGGGCCGGCGCGCGTTCGCGGTGGCGGCGGTCGGCATGCTGGGCGCGACGGTGCTGTGGGGCACGCTCCAGGCGTACCTGCCCGTGTACGGCAAGGAGCAGCTGCGGCTGTCGCCCGAGCAGATCGGATACCTGATCGCGCTGCAGGCGGTCGCCAACGGCCTGGCCCGCATCCCGGGCGGCCGGATCGTGGACCGGCTGCCGCGCCGGGGCCTGCTGGTGGCGATCGGGCTGAGCGTGTACGCGGTGGCGATCGCGGTCCTCCCACACCTGGAGGGCTTCTGGGCGACGACGCTGCTGCTGACCCTGTCCGTCCCGATCCTGGCCACGGTCTACATCGCGCTGAGCGTCCTGTTCAGCAACCTGTCAACGGCCGAGACCCGGGGCGTCGCGATGGGCCTCTACGGCATGGTGCTGTACCTGGGCCTGGGCTTCGGCCCGGCCATCTTCGGGACGATCATGGAGCGGTCGGGCTACCTGGCCGGCTTCACGGCATGCGCCGCGGCCGGCCTGCTCCTGGCGGGCCTGACGGCCGTCCTGCGCAGCAGCCGGGTCCGGCTGCCGAGGCCCGCCGCGGCGGCCTGACCCGCTGCAGGACCAGCTAATTAGGGCTGGCGCTGGTGCGCCATCGCCTCCAGGCGGCGGATGCGCTCCTCCAGCGGGGGATGCGTCGAGAACAGGTTCGCGAAGGTCTGGCCGGACAGCGGGTTGACCAGGTACAGGTGCGCGAACGCCGGCTGGGCCGTCTGCGACGGCACCACCTGGGTCGCCCGCTCCAGCTTGCGCAGCGCGTTCGCGAGGGCGATCGGGTCATGGCTGACCTCGGCGCCCGTGTGGTCCGCCTCGTACTCCCGGGAGCGGGACACCGCGAGCTGGATCAGCAGCGCCGCGATCGGGCCCAGGACCACGAACAGCAGCACGCCGACCACGGCGAGCGGGCTCTGGTTGTCCTCGTCGCCGCCGCCCCAGAACAGGCTCCACTGCCCGATCTGGGCGAGCAGGGTGATCGCGCCCGCGAGGACGGCCACCACCGTGCTGATCAGGATGTCGCGGTTCCGCACGTGGGCGAACTCGTGCGCCAGGACGCCGTACAGCTCCTCCTGGTCGAGGATCTGCAGGAGCCCCTGGTTGACCACGATCGACGCGTGGCTCGGGTTGCGCCCGGTCGCGAACGCGTTCGGGCTCGGGTCGGGGCTGACGAAGACCCGCGGCTTGGGGACCTGATACTGCGCCGCCAGCCGGTCCGCCAGCGCGTGCAGCATCGGCGCCTCGCCCGGGGACACCTCCTGGGCCTGCGCGGCGGCGATCGCCAGGCGGTCCCCCAAGAAGTAGGCGGTCCCGTTCATCACCAGCGCGAGCCCGAGGCCGAGGATGAGACCCGCCCGCCCGAACAGCAGGTTGCCGCCGATCACGAGGATCAGCGTCAGGACGGTCGCGAGGAAGAAGGTCTTGACCCAGTTCATGTCGTCTCCAGGGCTGATTGTTCCCAGGTGGCGAGCCAGTCACGCATGGCCTGGCGGTGGCTGGTGAAGACCAGGTCCGGCAGGCGGTCCGCCCGGAAGGTCGCGATCTCCAGCATCTCACTGCCCGCCGCCGGCACCTCGCCGGGGCGGAGCCGCGCCCGGTACCCGATGCCGACCATGCTGGGCGCGTCGCGCTTCCGGATGTGGTAGACGCCGAGCAGGCCGGTGATCTCGACGTCCACGCCGATCTCCTCGCGGCACTCGCGCATCGCGGAGTCGGCCGGGTCCTCGTCGTCGTTGACGTAGCCGCCGGGGAGGCACCACAGGCCGTATCCTGGCTCGATGCCGCGGCGGCCGACGACCACGTCGCCGCGCTCGTCCACCACCACCACCATGGTCACCACCTTGGGGTCGTGCCAGAGGATGAACGGGCAGCGCGGGCAGGCCTCCAGCTCGCGCTCCTCGACGATCCTCGGCTCCAGCGGAGTCCCGCAGTTCACGCAGTAGTGACTCACCGGACCCATGGTAGGAGCAGCAGTGGCGGTATACTCGCAACCGCAGAAAACGGAGAACGTCCTGGAACTCGTCCACTTTGAAGACCTGCCACTCGGTGCCGAGTGGCGAACGCGGCGAAGGACCATCACCGCGGCCGATCTGGCTGCCTTCGTCGGTTTGTCCGGTGATTTCAACCCGCTGTACACGGACGCGGAGCATGCGCGCGGCGGTCACTTCGGTGAGCCCGTGGTGCCGGGTGCGCTCGTTGCCGCCGTGACGGCGGGCCTCGGCGCGATCGACGTGCCGGTGCCCGCCACGGTGGGTATGGTCGGCATGACGTGGCGCTTCATGCGCCCGGTCCGCCCCGGCGACACGATCGGGTCGCGCTGGCGGCTCAATCGCAAGCGGCCGGTGGAGAACCCCCGCTGGGGCCTCTGCGTCTGGCAGGTCGAGGTCGAGAACCAGCGCGGCGAGCTGGTCGCCGTCGCCGACGTGACCAGGCTGGTCAACCGGCGCGAGCAGACCGCCGAGGCGTATCGCCAGGGCAAGTCGAGCCGCCGCCGCCGCCGCCGGGGCGCGCCGGAGGTGCTGCCGGGCGGCGACCTGCCGCCCAAGCCGACGCCGGGCCCGCTGCGCGAGCAGGTGGTGCGGCAGGCCGCCGAGCCCCAGTGGCGCGCCCCCCAGCCCCAGCAGCAGCCGCAGCCCCAACCCGAGCCGGCCCCGCCGTCGCTGGAGCCGGCCGCCGCCGAGGGGACGTCGCGGCGCCGCCGGCGCGGGTCGGACCGCGGCCGGCAGGAGCAGGCTGCCCAGCCGGAGCCGCAGCCGCAGGTCGCGGAGACGCCGGTGGTGGCGGCCGAGCCGGCGGTCGCGGAGCCCACGGTGCCGGTCCCGGTGGAGCAGCCGGCCGAGCCGGCCCCGTCGTCGTCGCGCCGCCGGCGCGGCCGGCGTTCACCGGCCGCTGCCGAGCAGCCGCCCGCTCCCCCCGCGGAACCTCAGCCCGAGGCGGCCGCGCCGCCGCCCAGCGCTCCGGAGCCCGTGTCCGCGCCCTGGACGCCGCCGGGCATCCCGGAGCCGGAGCCCGCGCCCGCATCCGCGGCCTGGACGCCGCCGAGCGTCCCGGAACCGGAGCCGCGGCCGTGGACGCGACCGAGCGAGGTCGAACCCGCTCCCACTCCCGAGCTGGCGCCAGCGCCGGAGCCGGAGCCCGCCCCGGCGGCGGAGGCGCGCCCGGCGCGCTCCCGGCGCCGCCGCTCGACGCCCGCGCCCGACACCGAGCAGCCCGCGCCGCCGGACCCGCAGGCGGACGGCGAGGCCGAGGCGGCGCCCAAGCCCCGGCGGCGCCGGCGGGCGCGCGCCGCGGAGCCCGCCCCGGCGCCGGCCGACGAGCGGCCGCCCGAGCAGGCCGTCGTCACGACCGAGCCCGTGGCCCCGGCCCCGGAGCAGCCACCGCCGATCCCGTCGCCGTTCCGGCCGCCGGGACAGGCGCACCCCAGGCCCGAGTCGCCGAGCGAGTCAGCGGCGGTTCCGGCTCCGGACGAGGCGCCGGCGACCGACGGCTCAGGAGGCCTGGCCGGCGTCCTGCGCAGGCTGCGCGGCAGCTGAGACCGGCTCCAACGCCTCCAGGTACTCGACCACCCGGCGCGTGAGCTGCGTCGGAGTCGAGGCCCCGCTGGTCACGCCGACCCGCCGCACGTCCGCCAACCAGCTGCGGTCGATGTCCTCGACGCTGTCCACCAGGTACGCGGGCTTGCCCGCGAGCTTCCGGACCACCTCGACCAGCCGGCAGGAGTTGGACGACCGCGGGCTCCCGACCACGATCACCAGGTCCACCTCGCGCGCCGCCTCGACGGCCGCTTCCTGCCGCTCCTGGGTCGCCCGGCAGATCTCGTTGTGCACCTCGGCCGCGGGATAGCGGCGCCGCACAGCCTCGATCAGCTCCTCCGTGTCCCACATGGACAGCGTGGTCTGGCACGTGACCGCCACCCGGTCGCCGGGCAGGTCGAGCGCCTCGACGTCGGCCACGTCCTGCACCAGGTGGACCCGGCCGGGCGCCTCGCCCATCACGCCCTCGGGCTCCGGGTGCCCCTTGCGCCCGATGTAGACGACGTCGTAGCCGCGCGCCGCCAGGTCCTTGACCAGGTCGTGGGTCCGGACCACGTCCGAGCAGGTGGCGTCCACCGCCACCAGGCCGCGCTCGGCCGCCCGCTGCTTCACCTGGGGGGACACCCCGTGGGCCGTGAAGATCACCGTGCCGCTCTCGATCCGCTCCAGGCCGGCGAGCCGGTTGGGCGGGTCCACCAGGAGGATCCCCTGGTTCTGGAGATCGTCGGTGACGTGGGTGTTGTGGACGAGCTGGCCCAGCATGTGCACGGGTCCGTTCGTGGATTCTCGAACGCGCTTCGCGATGCGGAACGCGTCCACCACCCCGTGGCAGTAGCCCCTGGGGGTGATGCGCTTGACTTCCATCACCTACGAGCCTACCGACGCGGCCCCGCGGGCTGCACCGCGCCGCCCTCACCCCGTCGCAGCAGGCGCCCGCCCAACCACAGGCCGGCGACCCACAGCACCAGGAGCAGGAGCACGGTGGCGCCCAGGCCCACCCGGTCCACCAGGTGCAGGAGCACGCCGATCGCCTCGCGCCCGAACAGCCAGCCGGCCGTCACGAATACGGCGACGTACAGCGCGGCGCCGGGTACCAGTCCGCCGAGGAACGTGCCTCGGGGCAGGCGCAGCAGCCCGGCCACCTCGGTGGTGGTGATCCGCAGCCCCGGGGTGATCCGGGCCAGGAACACGGCCGGCCAGCCGCCCCGGCGGAGGAGGCGGGCCGCCCGGTCGACGCCGCCGCCCAGGCGCGTCGCGCCAGTCAGCCATCGCAGCAGCCGGGCGCCGGCCACGTCGAAGACCTCGCGACCCGCCATCGCGCCGCCGATGGTGGTCAGGAAGACCGCCGGCACCGCGAGGAGCGGCTCGAGCCCGCGGCGGCGGATCGCCACCCCGCACGCGACCAGGAGCAGGTCGCCCGGCGCGAACGGCAACGGCACGCCGCATTCCTCCACGAAGATGACCAGGCAGAGGGCGCCCAGGAACGCCGGGCCGTGCAGCTGGTCCAGGAACGTCACTCGTCCACCGTCTCGATGAGCCCCGCGGCGGGTCGCCGTGTGACCGCTCGCCCGGTCAGGTCGCCGAAGCCGCCGGCTCGAACGTGGCCTGGATGCTGGTCAGGTGCCAGTGCGGGTGGAAGTTCACGGCCCGCTCGATGAACGTCGCCACGGACGTCGTGCCCAGGAACGTGGTCGCCTCGCGGTCGAGCTGCTCGTCGCTGAGGCCACGGATGACCCCGGCCACCTCGGCGCCGCCCGTCTCGAGCAGCCCGATCGTCTCCGCCTGGTCGGGTGTCGCGTGCTCGCCGGCGTGCCGGGCCGCCGAGCCGGGCGAGGGCGGCGGGATCGACTCTCCGGTCACCGCCATCCGGATGGCCTGGGCGCTGCGCTGGTAGGCGCTCGCCACGTGGTGGGCGATCGTGCCGACCGGCCGGTGCTCGTCCTCGTCGCCGAGCTGGAAGATGGGACTGTTGACGCCGGGCGTCAGCCACTGCCGCTCGTCCAGACCACGGACGTACTCGATCAGATGGGCGTTGGTCCGCTCGAACGCGGCGGCCAGGTCGTCGGATCTGCTCATGGCACCCCATTGTGCCCGGGTCGCGTATGGTAGACCGTCATCGTGAGGGGCCGGAACAGGCAGGCTGGACGGGGTGGGCTGGGACTGGTCGTGCTGCTGGTCGTCGTGGCCATCGGCGGATACCTGGCGTGGGGCTTCACGCACCAGACGTCGTCGGTGCCGGCGGTGACGACGTCGCAGGCGACCAACGCCAGCGCCCAGCAGAAGGTGGAGGCGTTCGCGAATGCGCAGGCCCGGGCCACGCAGAGCGGGCGGCCGGTGCAGGTCGCCGAGACGTTCAACGACGCCGAGCTCAGCTCGCTGGCGAACGACGCGGCGCAGGCGCGGGGCCTGCCGGTCAGCGACATCAGCCTCCACGCCACCGGCCAGGGCACGGTCCAGGGCCGCGCCAACGCCCAGGTGGCGGGTCAGACGCTGCCGGTCAGCCTGGAGGGCGTGCCGGTGGTCAGCGACAACCGGGTCGCGCTCGACGTGAAGAGCACGCAGGTGGGCTCGCTGCCCGGCCCGATCAGCGACCAGCTGACGCAGCAGCTCCGGCAGCCGCTGGAGCTGGGGCAGCCGGTCACGGGGTTCGACCAGCTCCGCGTGAACGTCACGGACGGGCGGATGACCGTGACGGGGGTCGCTCAGCCCAGCTAGCTGGCTGCCTCAGCGACCCCCATCCGGCCTACTCGACTCCTACGAACAGGTCGTGCTCCGGGTGGGGCTCGCCCA
>Ga0066661_10000763_pt1 | contig 11865 bp, 10 predicted proteins | sample GraSoiAngelo_110_FD_66454 | JGI IMG/M metagenome (GOLD analysis project Ga0066661, IMG submission 66454) | Grasslands soil microbial communities from the Angelo Coastal Reserve, California, USA - 14_0903_12_30cm | ecosystem: Environmental > Terrestrial > Soil > Grasslands | place: USA... | reverse complement strand
ATCGCAGCACACCGCCCCGGCTGGTGTCCAGCGGCACGTCAAGTCCGACGGTCGTGGCCATGCCGTCCTCGACCACGACGAGGAAAGGAAACCGCCCGCATTGTCCCTACATGAGCCGGGAGGCGCCCGCCTACTCCACGTGCAGAGCGCTCTTGAACGCCGCGGCCACGGCCGGCGCGGCCAGCTCCGCCACCCTGCCGACCGCGTCGTGCTCCTCCGGCGGCGGCTTGCCCTCCGCCCCCGCCTTCTTCAGCTCCTCGGTCACCAGCTCGATCGGCTTGCCCGCCAGCCACTCGCCGGCCTTCTCCGCGACCTTGTCGATGATGAACGTCCTCAGCTCCGACTGGAGGAAGGTGCGCTCCAGCGTCTCTTTGCCCAGCGCCTTCGCCAGGTCGGCGATCTCGGCGTCGGACATCAGCTCCTCGGTCACGTAGCCCGAGCAGCTCTCCGCCAGCATCTCCTTCAACGGGCCGCTCACCAGGGCGCCCAGGAACCCGGCCGCGAACCCGCCCGCCGACTGCCCGACCAGCTCGGTCCAGTTGAACGGCTTCCCGGTCGCCGCCTGCTCGCCCGTGTCCTTCAGCGCGGCGCCCTCCATGCCCAGGAGGCCTGCCGCGCCCGCCTGCGTCAGCAGCCCCGAGGCGCCGACCGTCGCGGTGGCCTCGCCGCCCAGGATGGCGCTGGAAGCCCCCAGTGTGGCGCCGCCCGACAGCGCGGCCCCGACGGCGGCGTCCACCACGATCACGCCCTCCAGGACCGTGATCGTGGTGTCCGCGCCCTCGAAGTGCGACTCCTTGTACGTCAGGTACGTCTCCCGCGCCTCCTGGTAGGCCCGGTCGGCCTCCTGGAGAGCGCCACCCGCGGCCACGGGGTCGGCGGCGGCCAGCGCGCTCCGCACGTTCGCCATCGCCGTGCGGGGCCGCTCCCAGATGCCCAGCTCCGGCATCGTCACGAACCCGCCGAACGCGTCCGCGAACCAGGCCACCGTCCGGTTGTCGTCGTGGACCTGCTTCAGCGCCGCGTGGTCGCCGGCCATCAGCTCGATCCGGTTGCCCGTCCAGTCCGCCTTGTCGGAGAGGAACGCGACAGCCCGCGGGATCGTCAGGTTCTCATGGGTACCCCGGTCCGTCTCGATCCGCACCGTCTTCACGGTCTGCTGCTGGTCCGGCGGCGCCGCCGGCGGCGGATCGCCCTCCTCTCGCTGGACCGCCGGCCCGCCGGCGATCAGGGCGCTGACGGCCTGGTTGCCGGCCGTCCGCTGCAGGTCGAGCAGCGCGTGGCCGGAGGGGTGCCGGTCGGGCACCGGGACGCCGCCCGGCTCGGCGCGCTTCGGCCGGGCCGGGCCGGATCTGATCGCCCGCTCGGATCTGGACTGACGCACGGTCGGCAGCGTCGGCGCCGCCGCTGAAGAGCCGCTTAAGCGTCGCCCGGCGGGTCGATCTCCGTGACCAGGCGGTACCCGCGCCCGCGCAGCGTGACGATCGACGCCGGCACCCGCAGCGTCTCCAGCTTGATGCGCAGCCGGGCGATGTAGTTGCGGAGCTGCGCCTCGGTGCTGACCTCGCGGTCCCAGGCCACCCGGATGAGCTCGGCCGCGTGGATGGGCCGGCCCGCCTGCTCCAGGAGCACGCGCAGCAGCGCCGCCTCCAGTCGGCTCAGGCCGACCGCCCGGCCGCGGTACGCCATCGTGCCGCTGACAGGGTCGAAGAAGAGGCCCGACGACTGCAGCTCGCGGCGCCGCCACAGCGAGGCCCGCTGCTGGAGCCATTCGACCTCGCCGTCCAGCGCGGCCAGCTCGCGGCGCAGGGCCGACGACCGCTGCTGGCGGTCCATCCGCCACCGGGTCCGCTCGCGCAGCGCCATCTTGTAGTCGCGCATGTGCTCGTAGATCGCGGCCAGCCGGCTGACGTCCACCGACTGGGGGTCGTCGCCGTGCACCTCCAGGCCACCCTCGGCAACCGCCAGCCAGCGCTCCTGGCGCTCCCGCGCCAGGACGTTGCCGAGCGCCTGGTCCAGGTCGAGCCCCGCCCTCTCCCGCTCCGGGAACGAGTGCTCGGGCACGCAGTACGGGTTCTGGCAGAGCGTGCCCTCGATGACCAGCCACGGGTGAGTGGACACCACCTCGAGCAGCGCGGCGTCGTCGAACCGGCTGCGGTCGTACTGGCAGATGACCGCGGCGGGCACCTCGTTGAGCGCGCCCGTGACCAGCGACTCGTACTGGACCAGGCGCTCGTGCGTGGGATCCGACGGGATCGTCCAGCCCATGTCGCCGACGCCCCGGACGCCGACGTAGCCGGCGGCCTCCGCCTCGGTGGCCCGGTCGTGCAGGAAGGTCAGCAGGCCCTCGATCTCGAACTCGTCCGGCTTGGTCGGCAGCAGCCGGCGGTCGGCCACCTGCAGGGCGGACGACTGCATCGCGCCGGAGACATCCAGCCCGGCCCTGGCCAGGGCCTGGACCGCGGCCGTGTCGTCCGACTGGTCGTGGACATAGACGCATCGCAGACGCTGCCCGAGGCTGGCCCGGAAGAAGGCCGCCGTCACGTCGATCTGCTCGTCGCGGCTCTCGTAGATGTGGCCGGCGTGCGTATGCTCCGAGAGCCGCAGGCCCCGGCTCCCCACGTGCGACATGCCCTCACCCAGGTCCCCGTTCGCGCCGTGCGCGCCAGGGTCCTGATCGTTCACCTAGCGGAGGATAGGCGGGCGGCCCGGCGGTTGGTATTGCACAAATGTTGCAATGCGACACGGCGCGGCGGTCAGTCGCCGCGCCGGGCCGGGCCGGCCTCCTCGGCGTCCTCGTCGCCGTCCTCCTCGTCCTCCCCGGTGTCCTGCGCGTTGACCAGGGCGAGGTGCCCGTTCGCCGGGGCCGCGAGCTCGGCCTCCGCCTGCACGGCCTCGGCCAGCAGCTCGCCGAGGTCGGAGTGGATCCGGCCCAGGTAGTCGAGCATGCGGTCGCGAGACTCGCGCAGCCGCTCGGTGTCGGTGCGCATCGCCGTCTGCTCGGCGCCCGCGCGCTGGAGCGTGCGATCGGCGGCGTCCTGGGCGTGCTGCAGCGCCGTCCGGGCCTGCTCCTCGGCCTGGCCCCGGATCGCGGCCACGGCCTGAGCGGCCTCCGCGAGGATCCGCTCCCGCTCCGCCTCGGCGTGCGCCACGATCTCGGCCGCCTCCGCCTCCAGCTCGGCGGCCCGCCGCTCGGTCCGCTCCATGTGGGCGGTGGCGCGGCTCTCGGCCGCGTCCACGACCTCGCGGCCGCGGGTCTGGGCCTCCTCGATCAGGAGCTTGGCGGAGGCGCCCGCCTGGGCCAGCACGCGCCCGGCCTCGGCGCCCAGCTGCTCGAACGAGGGCGGCTCCTGGGCCTCGCGCAGGGTCGCCACCTCGGTCCGCAGCTGGGCGGCGGAGCGCTCGGACAGCTCGGCCCGGCGGCGCTCGGCGGTCAGCCGGACGGTGAGGTCCTGGACGAACGCGTCCACCTGCTGTCGGTCGTAGCCGCGGAGGGCGACGGGGAATTCCGGGATGCCGATCTCGAGATCGGTCGGTGGTGTACTGCCCTGCTCGACTACGCTCATGGAGACTCTCCTTGCGAACGAACGACGACCTGGGCACTCACCGCCTGGCACGCCCTTCCCAGTAATAGGCAGCCAATTGTCCTCGCTTGGAACCGGGCATGGCAACGGCCACAATCGATACGCGCTGCTCGTGCTCCCCGCCGCGAACCGCGTGTACACCCGGGCGTCGTGGGAGCTGGCGCGAAGCGAGCTGGCCGTGTTCAATCGCACGGTCCTCGGAGGCCGCCTCGGCGACATCGAGCGCTGCGAGATCGGCGGGGTGCCGTACGTCGGGTTCTCCGCGTCCACGCTGCAGCCCCGCGACGCGGCGTTCCTGGCCAATCTGTCCTCCGCGCACGCACTGTTCCAGGTCCACGGGCGCCTGCTGGAACCGGTCGAGCTGCGGCCCCTGGATCGCTTCGACGACGACGTGGTCTCGATCCAGCGCTACGCCGGGAAGACGAACGAGCGGTTCACCCGGCTCCTGCTGAACGTCACGATCCTCGCGTCGGCTTTCGGCGGAGAGCTGCTGGACCGCCGCTTCCGGGTGCTCGATCCGCTCTGCGGCCGGGGCACCACGCTGAACCAGGCGCTGATGTACGGGTTCGACGCGGCGGGCATGGATCTCGATGGGCGCGACTTCGACGCGTATGCGCAGTTCATCCGAACCTGGCTCCAGCACAAGCGCATCAAGCACCGGGCCGACGTGACCACGGTGCGGCGGGACCGGCGGGCGGTGGGCCGGCGGCTGGACGTCACGCTGACGGCCGACGGCATCGAGATCACGGTCGTCAACGCGGACACGTGCCGGGCGCTGGAGTTCTTCCGCAAGCGCTGGTTCGACGTGCTGGTGGCGGACCTGCCCTACGGCGTGCAGCACGGCAGCCGCGCCGGCGCCGACCTGGCACGCGGCCCGCTGGAGCTGCTGGCGCGGGCGCTGCCGGTCTGGGCCGAGCTGCTGCGGCCGGGCGGCGCGCTGGGCCTGGCCTGGAACGCGCACATGGCGTCCCGGGCTGCGCTGTGCGAGGCGCTGGCCGGGGCCGGGCTGGAGGTCGAGGACGCGGAGCCGTACCTGGGCTTCCGGCACCGCGTGGACCAGGCCATCGAGCGCGACGTGGTGGTTGCCCGCCGGCCATAATGCTGGCGCCGTGACCGGGGCGGTCCTGCTCGACCTCTATGACACGCTGGCCTGCATCGGATCGGACGCGATCGCCGCCGCCCGGCGGCGCGGCGCCGAGCTGGCCGGCGTGGACCCGGACTGCCTGCTCGACCGCTGGCGCGACACGGTGGATGCGCGCAGCGCCGGCAGGATGGGCACGCCGGCCGAGGAGATCCGGCGCCTCCTGGAGGGCTGCGGCGGCGCGGCTGACGAGGACCTGGTCCGCGAGCTGACGGCGCTGGAGGGCGCCACCTGGTGGTCGGGCGTGCGGCTGTACGAGGACGTGCCGGCCGCGCTGAGCGCGCTGCGCCGCCAGGGGATCCGCCTCGCGATCGTCAGCAACTGCTCGTGGCAGACCGCGGGGGTGCTGGAGGCGACGGGCCTGGCCGGCGCGGTGGACGCGGTGGTCCTGTCGTTCGAGGTCGGCCTGCTGAAGCCGGACCCGGCGATCCTGCGCGTGGCGCTGGAGCGGCTGGACGCCGACCCCGCCAGCTCCGTGCTGGTGGACGACCTGGCCGCCAACCTGGACGCGGCCCGCGCCCTGGGCATGGCGACGGTGCTGATGGACCGGGCCGGCCGCGGCACGCCGGGCCACCCGGCGGCGCGGGACCTGACGGCGGCCGCGGCGGCGCTCGGGCTCAGCCCGCCCGGATCGACCGCGAGGCGTGCCGGGCCGCCGACAGCCCCGCCCGGCGGCCCAGCACTGCCCCCGCGCTGAGCCCGCTGCCCCCCGGGTAGTTGTGCCAGAAGAGCCCGCCCACCAGCTCCCCGGCCGCCGTCAGGCCGGGGATCGGCCGGTCCTGCCGGTCCAGCACGCGGGCATCGGCGTCCACCCGCAGGCCGCCGAACGTGAACGTGATGCCGCACGTCACCGCGAAGCCCAGGAACGGCGGCCGCTCCAGGGGCAGCGCCCAATTCGATTTGGGCGGCACCAGGCCCCGCGTCCGCTTGCCGTCCTTCACCGACGGGTCGAACGGCCCCGGCTCGATCGCCGCGTTGTAGGCGGCAACGGTCCGCTCCAGCCCGTCCGGGTCGATCCCCAGCCGCCCGGCCAGCTCGCGGACGCTGCCCGCCTCGGCGCGCGAGACCCCCGGCGCCGTGTACTCGTCCTGGCGGAGCAGCGGCTCGGTCTGGGCGTCGAACAGCTGGAACGCGAGCGCCCCCGGCTGGCGCAGGATCGCCGCGCCGTACTTCGCGTACGTGTAGTTCCGGTAGTCCGCGCCCTCGTCGACGAACCGCTCGCCGCCGCTGTTGACGATCAGGCCGAGCGGGTAGGACTGCCTGGTCAGCAGGTTGGTCAGCTCCCGGTCGCCCGTCGGCGGCGCGGCAGCGTCCCACGCGGTCGAGTGGCAGCCGCTCCAGTTGCCGGCCGGCGCCGCGCCCGCGCCGATCGCGGCCATCAGCGCCTCGCCGGTGTTGTACGGCGTGCCCCGGACGCGGGCCAGGTCCCAGCCCGGGCCCAGGTAGCCGGCCCGCAGCATCGGGTTCGCCTCGAAGCCGCCGGCCGCCAGCACCACCGCGCCCGCCTCGACCTGGACCCGGCCGCCCGGCGTGTCGCAGCCGACGCCGGCGATGGCTCCATCCGGGCGCGTGAGCAGGCCGACCACCGCGTGCTCGTAGCGGACCCGGAGGCCGGCGGCCGACGCCGCGCTCTGGTGCTGCGCCACCAGTCCCTTGCCGCCGCCCACCGTGCCCACGTACAGGCCGCCCCAGAACCGGTGCCGGCCGTCCACCAGGAACGACTGCCGGTCCCACGCGAGCCGGAAGCGCAGCCCCTTCGTGCGCAGCCAGCGCACCGTGTCGGTGGCCTCGTCCACGAGCACGCCCGCGAGCTCGGGGTCGCAGCGGCCCTCGGTGACCCGCCGCAGGTCGGCCAGGAAGTCGGAGCGGGTGTACCGGGGCAGGTCGGTGGCGGCCAGCCGGGCGTCGTCCCGGTCCTCGATCAGGTCCACCGCCTCGTCCAGGCTCTCCACCGCGCAGCGGAAGACGCCCGCCGTGAAGTAGCTGTTGCCCCCGGCCCACGCCTCCGGCGCCTTCTCCAGGAGCAGGACCCGGTCCGTCACCTCCAGGGCGGCGTGCGCGGCGCAGTAGCCCGCGTTGCCGCCCCCGACCACGACGACGTCGTAGCGCTCGCTCATCAGGTGGCCTCCAATGGTCAGTCGTTGGCCGGGCGCAGGTACAGCGTCCGCCCGCCGCCCAGGTCGATCACCTCGGGGAAGCGCTCGCCGGCCCACGCCCGGAAGCCGGGCAGCAGGGCGAGCCGGCCGCTGGCCAGCAGCACCGCCGTGACGTCCGGCCGGTCCGCGGCCGCCTCGACCGCGTCCACGCCGAGGTCGCCCGACTGGACGCGGACGAACGAGGTGTCCACCAGCTCCGGCGGCACGTCGCGGCCGGCCAGCGCGACCGCGAACTGGTCGTCCGTGATCACCAGGTCGCCGGGCGCCGTTCGGGCCCGCAGCGCCGCCACGACCGGCGCGTCCACCGCCGGCGCCTGCTGCCGCGCGCGCACCAGCGCCGCCGGCACCAGCGAGGCGACGACCGCCACCAGGCACGCCGCGGCGGTGACCCGGTCGGGCAGGGCGCGCGCCAGGCCGCCGGCCAGCAGCGCCAGGGGGACGGTGACGGCCACGGCGTGGTGCGGCCACAGCGGGTGCTGGACGGCCAGCAGCAGCGCCGCGGCGGCGGTCCAGACCCCGCCGACGGCCGCCAGCAGCGGAGCCCGCCGCGCCGCGACCAGGCCACCGGCGACGCCGAGCACCGCGATGGGCACCTCGCGCGTCACCGTCTGGGCGTCGAGGCCGCCCGCCGCCAGCGAGCGGGCCCCGAGGTGCAGGGTCACGACCTGCCGCCACAGCTCGGGCCAGGCCGGCGCGAACGGCAGCAGCAGGGCGGCGGCGACCACGACGCCGCCGGCCGCGGCGCTCGCCACGCGGAGCGGCGCGCGCGTGCCGGGAGCCGGCGCCAGCAGGAGCACCAGCAGAGCGGGCGCGGCGGCGGCGGCCAGCAGCTTGGTCAGGACGGCGAGGACGAGAACCCCGCCGGCCGCGGCGTCGAGCGGCGGGGCGGCCCGGTGGCGCCCCTCCGCCGCGGCGGCGAGGGCGACCAGCGCCAGCGCCACCGACGGCCCGTCGGCCTGCAGCGTGACGGACTGCCGGAAGAACAGCGGATCGGCGGCCAGGACCGCCGCTGCCAGCAGGCCGGCCCAGCGCCCGGCCAGCAGGCCCGCCGTCCGGCCGGCGGCCGCGATCCCGGCCAGCGCCAGGACGAGGACGGTCAGGCGGTCCGCCACGATCCCGCCGCCCGACACGAGGTGCCCGGGCAGCAGGAGCACCAGGAACGCGGGCGGCTGCGAGCTGTAGACCGACGTGAACAGCGCCTTGCCGGCGGCCAGGGCGCGCAGCGACTGCCAGTAGACGCCCTCGTCGTAGTCGATCTGGCCGCCGCCCAGGAGGGGCGCGCGCAGCGCGAGGGCCGCAGCCAGGACCAGAAGCAGCCCAACTGGCATGCTAGTGCGGCAGAGGAGCGAGTACGATCGAGCCTGGGACCTCACGCGAGCGCCTAACTTTCTCATGTCGAAGGGAGCGACGATGAGCACGAACCCCGAACCGACCGATTTCGACCCGCCGTACCTGCACCCGGACTACCGGTCGACCGTCCTCCGGGCGCCCGGCCGGGCGCCGGTCCAGCTGCCCGACGAGTGGTTCCACCGCCTGTCGGGGCCGGTCTTCGGCCGGGTGCGGATCGGCCCGACCGACCACGACCTGACCGTCCAGCACGCGGGCGAGCCGATCGGCGAGCGCATGATCGTGACCGGCCGCGTCCTCGACAGCGACGGCCGGCCGGTGCCGGACACGCTGGTCGAAGTCTGGCAGGCCAACGCCGCCGGCCGGTACGTGGACCCGGGCGACGACCACCCCGCGCCGCTCGACCCCAACTTCACCGGGGCGGGCCGCTGCCTGACCGACTCCGAGGGCCGCTACCGGTTCCTGACCGTCAAGCCGGGCGCGTACCCGTGGCGGAACCACCCCAACGCGTGGCGGCCGGCGCACATCCACTTCTCGCTGTTCGGTCCCGAGCTGAGCAGCCGCCTGGTCACCCAGATGTACTTCCCGGGCGACCCGCTGATGGCCCACGACCCCATCCTGCGGTCCATCGCCGACCCGCGCGGCCGGGAGCGGCTGGTCGCCCGCTTCGACCTGGACACCACCGAGCCCGAGTGGGCGCTGGGCTACCAGTGGGACATCGTGCTGCGGGGCCGCAACGCCACCCCGATGGAGGCGTAGGCGGATGAGCCTGGTCCCGACGCCGTCGCAGACCGTGGGCCCGTTCTTCGGCTTCGCGCTGCCGTTCGCGGACGACCAGTCCGCGGTGGCCGCCGACAGCCCGGGGGCCGTGCGCATCGAGGGGCAGCTCGTGGACGGGGCCGGCGCGCCGGTGCCCGACGGGCTCCTGGAGGCGTGGCAGGGGGACCAGTTCGCGCGCTCGGGCACGGACCCGGAGGGCATGTTCCACTTCGTGGTCCGCAAGCCGGCGGCCGGGCCCGACGGTGAGGCCCCGCACCTGCACGTGACGGTCTTCGCCCGCGGGCTGCTGCGGCACCTGACCACGCGGCTCTACTTCCCGGACGAGGCCGAGGCCAACGCGGCCGACCCGGTGCTCCAGCTCGTCGACGCCGACCGGCGGCCCACGCTGGTCGCCCGCGACGACGGCGGCGTGCTGCGCTGGGACGTCCACCTCCAGGGCGACGGGGAAACGGTCTTCTTTGCCGTCTGACCGGCTCTTCGGGCCCACCCTCACCATCCCGGCGATGGCGGAGGCGGTGTCCGACGAGTCGTGGCTGCGCGCGATGCTGGACGTCGAGGCGGCGCTGGCGGCGGCCGAGGCGGGCGCGGGCGTCATCCCGGCCGACGCGGCGGCGGCGATCGCCGTCGCCTGTGCCGAGGTCCGGATCGACCTGGCCCGCCTGGGCGAGGACGCGGCCGCGTCGGCCACCCCGGTCGTGCCGCTGGCCCGGGCCCTGACGGCGGCCGTCCCGGGCGCCGCCGCCAACTACGTGCACTGGGGGGCCACGAGCCAGGACGTGATCGACACGGCGATGATGCTGGTGTCGCGCCGGGCGCTCGGCGTGCTGCTGGCCGAGCTGGGCGGGCTGGCCGCCGCCTGCGCGGGCCTCGCCGACCGCCATCGTGCGACCCTGATGCCGGGCCGCACGCTGATGCAGCAGGCGCTGCCGATCACGTTCGGGCTCAAGGCGGCGGGCTGGCTGGTGGCGGTGCTCGAGGCGGGCGACCTGGCGCGGGCGGCCCGCGCGCGCCTGGCCGTGCAGCTCGGGGGCGCCAGCGGCACGCTGGCCTCGCTGGGCGACCGCGGCCTGGACGTGCTGACCGGCCTGGCCGCCGAGCTGGACCTGGCGGAGCCGGTCCTGCCCTGGCACGTGGCCCGGGGCCGGATCGTCGAGCTGGCGCTGGCCCTGGCGGCGGCGGGCGGCGCCGCCGCGAAGATCGCGCTGGACGTGCTCCTGCTCACGCAGACGGAGGTGGCCGAGGTGGCGGAGGGCGCGCCGGGCGGCTCGTCCGCGATGCCCCAGAAGCGCAACCCGGTGGGGGCGATCGAGGCCGACGCGTGCTTCCGCGGGCTCCAGGCGCAGGTGGCCGTGCTCGTCGCCTCGCAGCGCGTCGAGCACGAGCGGGCGGCCGGCGCCTGGCAGGCGGAGTGGCCGGCGCTGACCGAGGCCTTCCGGCTGGCCGGCGGCGCGTGCGGCAGGGCCCGGGCCGTGGTCGAGGGGCTGCGCGTCGACCCGGACCGGATGCGGGCCAACCTGGACGTGAGCGGCGGGCTGATGCTGGCCGAGCACGTGTCGATGGTCCTGGCGGCGAAGGTCGGGCGATCGGCCGCGCAGCGGGCGGTGCGGGCGGCGGCGGGCCGGGTGGCGGATGGCGGGCGGCGGTTCCGCGACGAGCTGCTGGCGGAGCCGGAGGTGGCCGCGCACCTGACGCCGGCCGAGGTGGACGCGGCGCTGGACCCGGCCGGCTACCTGGGATCGGCGCCGCGGCTGGTCGAGCGGGCGCTGGCGGCGTATCGGGAGCGGACGAGGAGTGCGAGCACATGACCGACGACAGGTACGAGCGGGGGATGGCGGTCCGGCGCGCGGTCCTCGGCGACGCGCACGTCGACCGGGCGGAGGCCAGGCGCAGCCCGCTGACGTCCGACTTCCAGGACTACATCACGCGCTGCGCGTGGGGCGAGGTCTGGACCCGGCCCGGCCTGGACCGCCGCACCCGCAGCTGCATCACGGTGGCGATGCTGGTCGCGCTCAACCGCGGCGAGGAGCTGGCCATGCACCTGCGCGCGGCGCTGACCAACGGCGTCACCGTGGACGAGCTGAAGGAGGTCCTGCTGCAGACGGCCGTGTACGCGGGCGTCCCGGCCGCGAACACGGCGTTCCGGATCGCCAGCGAGGTGCTCGAGGGCTGAGCCCGGCGACCCGGACCGGGGCCGGCTCCGCACCGCGTCAGAGCGACGCGAACAGGTTGTTCAGCGACTCCGCCAGCGTCGGGTGGGCGAACACCCCGTCGCGCAGGGCGGTGTACGGCAGGCGGCCCATCATCGCGACCTGGAGCGCCGCCATCAGCTCGCCGCCCTCGATGCCCAGCACCGCGCAGCCCAGGATCTGCCCGGTTCCGGCGTCCACCACCGCCTTCATGAAGCCCCGCGGCTCGCCCACCTCCAGGGCCCGCGCCACGTGGCTCATCGGCATCTTCGCGACCCGGACGTCGCGGCCGGCCGCGACGGCCTCGGCCTCGCTCAGGCCCACCCGGCCCAGCTGCGGGTCGATGAACACCGTGTACGGCACCAGCCGGCCGGTCGTGGTCGCGCTGCCGCCCTCCAGCAGGTTGGCCCACAGGATGCGGAAGTCGTCGTACGAGATGTGGGTGAACGCCGGGCCGCCGTTGACGTCCCCGATCGCGTAGATCCCCGGCACGTTCGTCCGCAGCCGCTCGTCCACCCGCACGTAGCCGCGCCGGTCGGTCGCGACGCCGGCCGCCTCCAGGCCCAGCCCGTCCGTGTTGGGCCGGCGGCCCGCCGCGACCAGCAGGTGGCTCCCCTCCAGCGCGCGCGTCTCGCCGCCCACGCGCACCTCCAGGCGCACGCCGCCCGGCGCCG
>Ga0066661_10000757_pt1 | contig 11894 bp, 15 predicted proteins | sample GraSoiAngelo_110_FD_66454 | JGI IMG/M metagenome (GOLD analysis project Ga0066661, IMG submission 66454) | Grasslands soil microbial communities from the Angelo Coastal Reserve, California, USA - 14_0903_12_30cm | ecosystem: Environmental > Terrestrial > Soil > Grasslands | place: USA... | reverse complement strand
CGGGACGACCGCGCCCCACGCGAACACGATGCCGAACGCGAGCTGGAGCGGCAGGGCGCTGGCGACCGTCCGGGCCGTCCGGGCTGCGGAGAGCCGGCTTACCTCACGCCACCTGCCGGCGAAGGGTCGCCGTCGCGCCGGCCAGGGCGACGACGCAGAAGGCCGCCACCACGGCGGCGTCGAGCCGCACGCTCGCCCATCCCAGGTCCGCGCCCTTCAGCATCACGTCGCGCAGCCCGTCGACCGCGTACGTCAGGGGCAGCACGTTCGAGATCGCCTGGAGCCAGCCCGGCTCGGAGCTGACGGGCAGGATGACGCCTCCGAGCAGCACCTGCGGCACGATCACGATCGGGATGAACTGGACGGCCTGGAACTCGGTCCGCGCGAACGTGCTGAGGAGGATGCCCAGGTTGACCGCCGCCAGCGCCAGCAGCGTCACGATCCCGAAGATCAGCAGCACGTTGCCCGCATTGTGCACGCGGAGCACGCCCAGCGAGAACACCAGCACCTCCAGGCCCTGCAGCAACGCCAGGATCGTGAACGCGAGCATGTAGCCGACCACGATCTCGGACCGGCGCAGCGGGCTCGCCATCAGTCGCTCCAGCGTGCCCTGCGAGCGCTCGCGCAGGAACGACACGCACGTCACGACGAACACGAGGAAGAACACGACCAGGCCGACGAACGCGCCGCCGAAGTAGTCCAGCGTGTCCAGCGACGGGCCGCCGTACAGGTAGGTGACGCCGGGCGAGAAGGTCGGCGCCCTGACCCCGGCGGCCGCCGCCAGCGACCCGGCCGCCGCGCTCACGGCCAGGCCCGTCGCCTGCACCACCGCGCCCGACTGGTCGGGCTGCGTGCCCTCGACGTGGATCTCCGGCCGGATCGCCCCCTGCGTCGCCGAGGCCGAGAAGGCGGCTGGCAGGACGACGTAGCCCGCCAGCCCGCCGTCGCGCAGGCGCGCCGCGGCGGTCGACGCGTCCATCTCGGTCGCGTGGACGCTCCCCGAGGCCAGCAGCTGCTGCGTCACCGCCGCCCCGAGCGGCCCCTGGTCCTCGTTCACGACGCCCATCGCCGGCCGCCCGCCGCCCCCGCGGAGCAGGAAGTAGAACAGGGTCAGGATCAGCAGCGGCGCCACGAACAGCAGCGCCAGCGTGCGCCGGTCGTGCCGGAACTGGTCCAGCAGCCGGCGCGTGATCGCGAGGACGCGGCGGCCACTCATGCGGGCACCTCCGCCCCGGACAGGCGCAGGAACGCGTCCTCCAGGCGGTCGCTGCCGGCCCGGCGGCGCAGCTCGTCCGCCGTGCCCTCGGCGAGCAGCCGGCCGAACCGGATCAGGCCCAGCCGGTCGCAGCGCTCGGCCTCGTCCATCACGTGGCTGGACACGACGATCGAGGTGCCGTCCGCGGTCATGGCGCGGAACCCGTCCCACAGCTGGGCCCGCAGCTGCGGGTCCACGCCGACGGTCGGCTCGTCCAGCAGCAGGAGCTCCGGCCGGTGGACCAGCGCGCACGCGAGCGAGACGCGCGTCCGCATGCCGCCGCTGAGCGTGGACACGATCGAGCCGCGGCGCTCCTCCAGGTCCACCAGGCGGAGCACCTCGTCCAGGTGGCCGGGCGCGCCGCTGATGGCGGCGAAGAAGCGGAGGTTCTCGGCGACGGACAGGTCGGGGTACAGGGCCGCCGCCTGCGTCATGTAGCCGACCCGGGACAGGACGCCGAGGTCCGGCAGGCGGCGGCCGAGGACCGTCACCGTCCCGGCGTCGGGCCGGACCAGCCCGACCAGGCACCGGATGAGCGTCGTCTTGCCCGCGCCGTTGGGCCCGAGCAGGCCGTACACCTCGCCCCGCCGGACGCGCAGGTCCACGCCGTCCAGCGCGACCTGGCGGCCGAATCGCTTGACCACGCCGTCCACCTCGACGGCGAAGGCCTCGTCAGTCGGCATCCTCGTCCCTCCTCGATGGCCGCATCGCGCGGAGCCACTGCTCCGCCAGCTCGACCGCGACGTCCTCCAGGGGCACGGCGAAGCCGATCGCCCGCTCGGCCACCCCCCGCGTGATCAGGTGGAGCAGGATCGGCCCCACCAGCAGCTGCACCGCGAGCATCGGGTGCATCGCCCGGAGCCGGCCGGCGGCCATCTGCTCGACGACGTAGCCGAGCACGGTCGCGACCGCGCCGCCGACCAGGTAGCCGACCGCCTCGGCCGCGTCCTCCGAGGCGCCGGTCGCCTCGAAGACCAGCGTGCGCACGATCCCCGCGCGGCCGCCCAGCGCCCGGGCCGCGGCCCGGGCGACCTCGGGCACGACCTCGCTGGGCGGCCGGTCGCGCAGGCGCTCGACGGTGGCGACGACCGCCTCGACCGGCGAGAACGCGACCAGGAGCTCGCGGAAGAGGGCCGCCTTGCCCGGGAACAGCCGGTACAGGCTGGCCCGGGAGACGCCGGCGGCGGCGGCGACCTCGTCCATCGAGAGGCGGCCCAGGCCATCCCGGCCGACCAGCTCCAGGGCGGTGGCTAGGACCCGCTGGCGGGCGTCGGGGTCGGGCTCCAGGTCGACGGCGCGGAGCAGCTCCTCGCGAGAGCCGAACAGGCGGTAGATCGTCGCCCGGGACACGCGGGCCGCGCTGGCGACGTCCCGCAGCGAGGCGCCGCGGTCGCGCGCCAGCATCGCCCTGGCCGCCGCCAGCACCGCCTCCCGGTCCATGCAGACAAGACTAGATGAGATGTCTCGTCTCGTCTAGTCTGGACCGCTGCGCGACAATGTCGGCGATGCGCAGCGACACCCAGACCATCACGATCGACGCTCCCAGGGCGGACGTGTTCGCGTTCCTGGCCGACGTCAACAACCTGCCCCGCTGGGCGCCCAACTTCGCCAGCTCCGTCCGGCCCGATGGCGACGGCTGGATCGCGCAGGCGGGGGGCGGGGTGGAGTTCCGGGTCCGCCTGGCGGCGGACGCCGGCCTGGGCACCGTGGACATCTACTTCACACCGGCGGACGGCCGCGAGCGGTCGGTCTTCGGCCGCGTGCTGCCGAACGGCGACGGCGCCGAGTTCCTGTTCACGCTGTTCCACTCGGACCGCCGCACCGCCGACGACATCGCGGGGGCGAACGCCGAGGTGGGTGAGGAGCTGCGCCGGCTGAAGGGCTTCTGCGAGGAGCGGTGAAGCTCAGCGGAAGGGCCTGTACACGGGGTGCTGCGCCGCGGCCAGCAGCTCCCGGTCGCCGCGGCTGTCGCCGTACGCGTACAGCTCGACCCCGGCCAGGTCGCCGACCAGCGCCTCCAGCCGGGCCACCTTCTCCGGGCCGTAGCAGTTGGGACCGGCCAGCCGGCCCGTGAGCCGGCCGTCGCGGACCTCCAGCCGGGTCGCCAGCACGTCGTCCACGCCGGCCGCCCGGGCCCACGGCTCCAGCAGCAGCTCCAGCGACGCGCTGGCCAGCACCACCCGGTCGCCCCGCGCCTGATGCCAGCGCAGCCGGTCGAGGGCCGCCGGCCGCACCATCCCGGGCAGCTGCCGCGCCGCCCAGTCCGCGGCCCGCGCCCGCACCTCGCGCTCCTCGCGGCCCCGCAGCACCGGCGTCAGCAGTGTCTCCTTCAGCCGCTGCCTGGCCACCAGGCCGAGCGGGTAGCCGGCCAGCCGGGGGGCCGCGCGCAGGACCGCCGCCGGCAGCCGCCCCGCGAACTGCGCCAGGCAGAACGAGGTGGTCGAGTCGCCGTGGGTGATCGTGCCGTCGAAGTCGAACGCGGCCACGACCGACGCGGGAGCGGGCATCGACGATAGCATGGGCCGCCGGATGCGGGACACGTCGGATCACGAGCTGGCCGCCCTCCTCGCGACCGCGGCCGGGCACCTGCTGCTCGAGGTGCGCGCCGGCCGGGCTGACCGCACGCCGGCGCAGCGCGGCGACGCCGGCGACCGGGCCTCCCACACGTTCCTGGTCGAGGAGCTGGCCCACCGGCGCCCGGGCGACGCCGTGCTCTCGGAGGAGGGCGCCGACGACCCCGCCCGGCTCGCCGCCGAGCGGGTCTGGATCGTCGATCCGCTGGACGGGACCCGCGAGTTCTCGGACCTGGAGCGCGACGACTGGGCGGTGCACGTCGCGCTGTGGCAGGCGGATCGCCTGGCGGCGGGCGCGATCTCGCTGCCGGCCCGCGGCATCACGCTGTTCACGCCGGTCGTGACGGCCGCCCCGGGCCAGGCGCGGCCGCCGCGGATCGCGGTCTCGCGGAGCCGGCCGCCGGCGTTCGTCAGCGTCCTGGCCGAGCGGCTGGGCGGGGAGCTGGTGGCGATCGGCTCGGCCGGGGTGAAGATCGCGTCGGTGGTGCTGGGCGTGACCGACCTGTACGTCCACGCGGGCGGCCAGTGGGAGTGGGACTCGGCGGCGCCCGTCGCGGTGGCGCTCGCCGCGGGCCTGCACGCGTCGCGCATCGACGGCTCGCCGCTGCGGTACAACCGGGCCGACCCCGAGCTGCCCGACCTGCTCGTCTGCCGGCCGGAGCTGGCGGGGCCGACCCTGGAGGCGCTGGCGGCCCTGATCTGAGCCGCGCTTTCCACAGCTGATTCACAGGTGGCTCGAAGGCTCGGCCAAGGCCGGGAGACCACCCTGATGGGCATGACACCGCCCACCCCCAACGCCCGGGACGGCGCGCTGCGGCGGCTGCGCGGGCTGACGATCGGCGTGGCCGGGACCGCTCTCGGCGCGGTCGCGGTCTTCGCGGCCGTCGCGGCGGCCACCATCCCCGGCCATGCCAGCACCGCGGCCCAGGCGACGGCCGACTCCTCGTCCACCACGACCACCACCTCCTCGTCTTCCACGTCGTCTTCGACGGACAGCGGCTCCGACCTCCAGACCACGACGGCGCCGCAGGCGTCCTCGCCGTCCGGCGTCTCGCACGCGGCGACGGGAGGCTCGTGATGGCCGTCGAGGCCGTGGACGGCCGCGCGCTCGGCTGCGCCGCCCGCCTGGTCGTGACCGACCCCCGTGCCGTCCGGCTGGCCGAGATCGCGGTGGCCGGCGTCCTGCGCGAGATCGACGACGCGTGCAGCCGCTTCCGCCCGGACAGCGAGCTGAGCCGGCTCAACGCCAGCCCCGAGCGCGACGTCGCGCTGAGCCCGACCCTGGCGGCCGCGCTGGGCGTGGCGCTCCGCGCCGCCCGGCTCTCGGACGGCGCCGTGGACCCCACGGTCGGGAGCGCCGTCATCGCGGCCGGCTACGACCGCGACTTCGCCCTCGTGGCGCCCGACGGCGGGGCCGTGCCTCTGGCGGCCCGTCCGGTGCCGGGCTGGCGCACGATCGCGTTCGACCCGGGCCGGCGGACCGTCCGCCTCCCGGCGGGCGTGCGAGTGGACCTGGGCGCGACCGCCAAGGCGCTGGCGGCCGACCTGGCCGCCGATGCCGCCCTGCGCGCGGCCGGCGGCGGCGTGCTGGTCAGCCTGGGCGGCGACGTCGCGATGCGCGGCGAGGCGCCGGCCGGCGGCTGGCGCGTCCAGGTCGGCGAGGACAGCACCGCGCCCCTCGCGGCGGGCGCCGAGGCGGTCCGCGCCGCGGCCGGCGGGGTGGCCACGTCGAGCACGACCGTGCGCCGGTGGCGCCGGGGCGGCGCCACCCTGCACCACCTGATCGATCCCCGCACGGGCCTGCCCGCCGGCGGGCCCTGGCGCACCGTGACCACCGCGGCGGCGACGTGCGTGGACGCGAACGTCGCGGCCACGGCGGCCATCGTCATGGGCGCGGCCGCGCCGGCCTGGCTGGCAGCGGCCGGCGTCCCGGCCCGGCTGGTCGACCGCGCCGGCCGCGTCGTGCGCGTGGCCGGCTGGCCCGAGGCGGGAGCGGACCGGTGAACGACACCCTGCTCTGGTACACGACGCGCGGTGCGGGCGCCGTCAGCCTGCTGCTGCTCTCGGCCGTGGTGGCCCTGGGCGTCCTGAGCGCCGTCCGCTTCGAGGCGCCCGGCTGGCCGCGGTTCCTGACGGCCGCGTTCCACCGCAACCTGTCCCTGACGGCCGTGGTGTTCCTGGCGCTGCACGTCGTCACGGCGGTGACCGACCCGTTCGCCCACCTGGGCCTGACCGTGGCGCTGGTGCCGTTCACGTCGTGGTACCGGGCGCTCTGGATGGGGCTGGGGACGATCGCGATGGAGCTGATCGCCGCGGTCGCGGTGACGAGCCTGCTCCGGCGCTGGCTCGGGCACGCGGCCTGGCGCGCGGTGCACTGGCTGGCGTACGCCGCGTGGCCGGTGGCGCTGGTCCACGGCATCGGCGCCGGCACCGACGGGACCGCTGACTGGATGCTGGCGATCGACCTCTTCAGCGCCGGCGCGGTGGTCAACGCGGTGGTGGGGCGATTGCTGGGGCCCCGCCCGGACCGGATGGCCGACGCCCGCGCCCGCTTCCGGGCGACCGTGCGGCGGGAGGTGACGCGATGAACCTGTTCGACGGCCCGGACCCGCGCGCCGGCGCGGAGTCGCTGGCCGACCACGAGCGGCGCCTGGGCCCGCTGCCGCCGGCCCGCGCCGGCCTGATCGAGGCCATCGAGCGGAGCGGGCTGCTCGGGCGGGGCGGCGCCTCGTTCCCCGTCGGCGCGAAGTGGCGGTCGGTCGCCGGGCGGTCCGGCGGCCCCGCGGTGGTGCTCGCCAACGGCGCCGAGGGCGAGCCGCTCAGCCGCAAGGACCAGCTGCTGATGTGGGCGCGGCCCCATCTGGTCCTGGACGGCGCCCGGCTGGCCGCCGACGCGGTGGGCGCCGACCGCGTCCTCCTGTACGTCGGTGAGGAGCACCGCTCGGCTGCCGGCGCGCTGGCGCGGGCGCTGGCCGAGCGGCCCGCCGCCCAGCGGCGCGGGTTCGCGATGGTCGCCGCGCCCGCCCGCTACGTGGCCGGCGAGGAGAGCGCGGCCGTCCACCTCGTCAACGACGGCGTGGCCGTCCCCACCGCGACGCCGCCGCGCCCGTACGAACGCGGGGTGGAGGGCCGGCCGACGCTGGTCCAGAACGTGGAGTCGCTGGCCCACGCCGCGCTCGTGGCGCGCGGGGGCGGGGCGGGCACGGTGCTGCTGACGGTCGCCGGCGCGGTCCAGCGGCCCGGCGTCGTGGAGGTGCCCGCCGGCACCACGGTCGGCGAGGCCGTCGGCCGGGCCGGCGGCGCGTCCGCCTCGCCGCGCGCCGTGCTGGTCGGCGGCTACTTCGGCGCCTGGCTGGAGGTGGGCGAGGCCTGGCGCCTCCCGCTCGACCCGGCCGCCCTGCGCGCGGCCGGCGGCTCGCTGGGCTGCGGCGTGGTGTCCGTGCTGCCGGCGAGCGCCTCGCCTGTCGAGGAGACCGCCCGCATCATGCGGACGCTGGCCGCCGAGAGCGCGGCCCAGTGTGGGCCCTGCTTCTTCGGGCTGCGCGCGCTCGCCGACGCGTGCGGCCGCCTGGCGGCGCGGCGGCCCGAGCCGGACGACCTGCTCCGGCTCGGGCGGTGGTCGGCGGAGGTGCGGGGGCGGGGCGCGTGCCGGCACCCGGACGGCGCGGCCGGCTTCCTGCAGTCGGCGCTGCGCGTCTTCGCGTACGAGTTCGCGGCGGCCGGCGGCGCCGGACGGAGGGCGGCGGCATGACCATCTCGATCGATCGCACCCGCTGCGCCGGACACGGCCTCTGCGCCGAGCTGCTGCCGGAGCTGATCCGGCTGGACGACTGGGGCTACCCGATCATCCAGCCCGGGCCCGTGCCCGAGCCCCTGGCCGCCCACGCCCGGCGCGCCGTGGCCGCCTGCCCGGCGCTCGCCCTGCGGCTCTCACAGCAGACTCCCAGGTTCGATTCAGGAACCTCACAGCGGCCGAGTCGAAGATGAAGGCATGGCCGACAACGGAACCCGGGTGCTGGTGGTGGACGACGAGGCGAGCATCACCGACCTGGTCGCGCTCGCCCTTCGCTACGAGGGGTTCACGGTCGAGAAGGCCGCCACGGGCCGCGCGGCGCTCGCCTCGGTCGGCCGGTTCAAGCCCGACCTGATCGTGCTCGACGTGATGCTGCCCGACCTCTCGGGCCTGGACGTGCTGCGCCGGCTCTCGGCGGAGGGCCGCCGGGTGCCGGTGATCTTCCTGACCGCCCGGGACGCGACCGAGGACAAGGTCCACGGCCTCACGGTCGGCGGCGACGACTACGTGACCAAGCCGTTCAGCATCGAGGAGCTGGTCGCCCGGGTGCGGGCGGTGCTGCGCCGGCACGGCGACGAGGGCGAGCGCGACAGCAAGCTGACCTTCGCGGACCTGCAGCTCGACGACGACGCCCACGAGGTGCGCCGCGCCGGCGAGCTGATCGAGCTGACGCCGACCGAGTACCGGCTGCTCCGCTACCTGCTGGCCAACGCCGGGCGCGTGCTCACCCGCAACCAGATCCTGGACCACGTGTGGGACTACGACTTCGGCGGCGAGGCGAGCGTGCTGGAGACGTACATCAGCTACGTCCGCCGCAAGGTGGACCGCTTCGACCCGCCGCTGATCCAGACGGTCCGCGGGGTCGGGTACGTCCTCCGGACGCCGAGCCGCTGACGTGATGCTGTCGCTCCGGGCCCGCCTCGTGGTCGGCCTGGTGGCGCTCGTGCTCGCCGGCCTGCTGGTCGCCGACGCGGCGGCGTACCTCAGGCTCGGGGGGCTGCTCCAGGACCGGGTCGACGAGCAGCTCCTCGCCATGCGGCACCAGTCGGGCGACCTGGGCGGCTTCCCGCGCGGAGGCCCGTACCCGAGCCCCCAGCACGGCGGGCCGCCCGGCGGCTTCGCGACATACGTGGCGCACGTGGACGGCGACGGGACCGTGATCGACCAGACGAGCGTCAGCAACCCGCCCACGATCCCGACGCCGCTCAGCGCCGTCCCGACCGACACCCCGATGACGCAGCCCGGCAGCGGCGGGTCGGCCTGGCGGCTGCTCGTCTCGCCGGACGTCCAGGATGGCGACTACCTGGTCGTGGCCGTCTCCCTCAGCGAGGTGGACAACACCCTGGCCACGCTGGTCCAGCAGGACGCGATCATCGGCGCGGCCGTGCTGCTCGCGATGGTCGTCGTCACCCTGCTGATCGTCCGTCTCGGCCTGCGCCCGCTGGAGCGCATGGGGCAGACGGCGGAGGCGATCGCGGGCGGCGACCTGTCGCGGCGCGTGAGCCCGGCCACGCCCCGGACCGAGATCGGCCGCCTGGGCCTGGCGCTCAACGGGATGCTGAGCCAGATCGAGTCGGCGTTCGCGGAGCGCACGCAGTCGGAGCAGCGCCTGCGCCGGTTCATCGCCGACGCCTCGCACGAGCTGCGCACGCCGCTGACGTCCATCCGGGGCTACGCCGAGCTGCTGCGCCGGGGCGCCGAGCGCTCGCCGGAGGACTCGGAGCTGGCGCGGCGCCGGATCGAGGCGGAGGCGACCCGGATGAGCGTGCTGGTGGACGACATGCTGCTGCTGGCCCGCCTCGACCAGGGCCGGCCGCTGGAGCGGGAGCCGGTGGACCTGCTGGCGATCGTGCGGGACGCCCGCGCCGACGCGTCGGCCGTCGCGCCGGGGCGCGACGTGACCCTGGCCGCGCTGGAGCACGTGGTCGTGACGGGCGACGACATGCGGCTGCGCCAGGTGGTGGGCAACCTGGTGCGCAACGCGCTGGTCTACACGCCGCCGGCGACGCCGATCGAGATCGGGCTGGCCCGCCGGGACGGGCACGCGGTGCTGACGGTGGCCGACCACGGGCCGGGCCTGCCGCCCGAGATGGCGTCCCGGGTGTTCGAGCCGTTCTACCGCGGCGACACGGGGCGCAGCCGCGACCGCGGGGGGGCCGGGCTCGGCCTCTCGATCGTGGCGGCGGTGGTGGCGGCGCATCGGGGCGAGGTGCGGGTCCGCCAGACGGCGGGCGGCGGCGCGACGTTCGAGGTGGACCTGCCGCTGGCCGGCGGGGCCCGGCTCCCGGCGAACTCCCAGACTCCTCCCAGCGGCGGCTGAGCCGGCCCCGGCATCCTTGGCGCCCATGAGAAAGCCGCTCGTCATCGGCTCCGTGCTGGTCGCGGTCGCCATCGTCCTCGGTCTCGGCGGCGCGTATGCCTACTTCTTCAGCGGCCTGCGCTCGGCGCCGAAGCCGCTGGCGCTCAGCTCCTCGCCCTCGGCGCCGGCGTCCGCCGGGGCCGCCGAGGCCGCCGCGGCCGCCGACACGGGCAGCCTCGCGGGGGCCTGGAAGGTCGGGTCCGGCTCGCAGGCCGGGTACCGCGTGCGGGAGACGTTCGCCGGGCAGACGGCCGCGCACGACGCCGTGTCCCGGACGTCCACCGTCAGCGGGTCGCTGACGGTCGCCAGCGCGGCCGGCGGGCTGCAGGCGAGCAGCCTCCAGTTCACGGTCCGGCTCGCCGACCTGCAGAGCCAGGACACGGTGGCGGGGCTGGACGTCGCCAACCGGGACCGGATCGTGTCGCGCTCGCTGTCGGTGACGCAGTACCCGGACGCGACGTTCCAGGCCTCGTCGGTCCCGGTGCCGGCCGGCGTCGAGAGCGGCCGGACCGTGACGGTGACGGTGCCCGGCCAGCTCACGGTGCACGGCGTGACGAAGGCGGAGCAGCTGAGCGTCCAGCTCCGGCTGAGCGGGGCGCAGGTGCAGGCGGCCGGGTCCACGTCGTTCGCGATGACCGACTTCGGCGTGGAGCCGCCGCAGGTCCCGATCACGGTGGTCCAGCCGCAGGTGACGGTCGAGTTCCAGCTCGTGCTCGTCCGCGGCTGAGCTGGCCCTGATCGTGCTTCAATGCGGGCGCATGATTGCTCCCGACGTCAAGCTCGGCGCGAACGCCGCCATCCACCACCCCGAGCAGGTCAACCTGTACGGCTGCACGATCGGCGACGACTGCAAGATCGCCTCGTTCGTCGAGGTCCAGCGCGGCGTCACGATCGGCGACCGGGTCAAGATCGAGGCGTTCGCGTTCATCCCGACCGGGGTGACGATCGAGGACGACGTCTTCATCGGCCCGCACGCCTGCTTCACGAACGACCTGTTCCCGCGCGCCACTGGCGAGGGCGGGACGCTGCTCCAGTCGGGGGAGTGGGAGGTGGTGCCCACGACCGTGCGGCGCGGGGCCTCGATCGGCGCCAACGCGACGATCGTGTGCGGGGTGACCATCGGCGAGGGCGCGCTGGTCGGCGCGGGCAGCGTGGTGACCCGCGACGTCCCGGCGAACGTGGTGGTGCGCGGCAACCCGGCCCGGGTCGCGCCGCCGCGGTAGGCGACCGGGACAGGTGCCCCGGGGGGCCGTGGCCGGCGCCCCACCCCGCCGGGAAGGCCCATTCTCTTGGGGGGCCGCCGCCACGTAGCCTCGCTGCGTGACCGCCCGCTTCGCGTTCGTGCTCGAGCAGACGCTGGGCCACGTGGCGCACACGAGGAACCTGGAGCGGGCGCTGGCCGCCACCGACTGGATCGACGGGACGGTGGTCAAGCTGCCGTACGAGCCGCGGGGCTCGCTCGAGCGGCTCCCGGGCCTGCGCAACTGGTCGCTGCGGGCGAGCCTGATGGCCCGGTCGGCCCTCCGCCGCCGGCTCGGCGAGGGCGGGCTGGACGCGGCGTTCATCCACACGCAGGTCGCCGCCCTGCTGTCGGCCGGCGTGATGCGGGCGGTGCCCACGGTGGTGTCGCTGGACGCCACGCCGGCCAACTTCGACGAGGTCGGCGAGGCGTACGGGCACCGGCGCGGGCAGCCGCTGGCAGAGGCGGCGAAGGCGGCGGTCAACCGGCGGGCGTTCCTGGCCGCGGCGGCGCTGGTCACGTGGTCGCGGCTCGCGGCCGACTCGCTGGTGGGCGACTACGGCGTCCCCGCCGCGCGGGTCCGCGTGATCCCGCCCGGCGTCGACCTGTCGCTGTTCCGGCCCGTTGAGCGCCCCGCTGGCGCGGACGGGCTCGTCCGGGTGCTGTTCGTCGGC
>Ga0066661_10000750_pt1 | contig 11935 bp, 7 predicted proteins | sample GraSoiAngelo_110_FD_66454 | JGI IMG/M metagenome (GOLD analysis project Ga0066661, IMG submission 66454) | Grasslands soil microbial communities from the Angelo Coastal Reserve, California, USA - 14_0903_12_30cm | ecosystem: Environmental > Terrestrial > Soil > Grasslands | place: USA... | reverse complement strand
CGGAGAATCGGCTGCCCAAGGCTTTCGGATTGCGCGCGCCGCTCTCGTGTCTTTCCCAGGCGCGCGTCGGGGTGGCCTGGGGTGTGATTGGCGCGGCGATCGATTGTTACGAGACGGCGCTCACCTACGCCAAATCGCGAGTACAATTTGGCCGCCCGATTGCCGGCTTTCAACTGGTCCAAGAAAAACTTGTCTGGATGGTGCAGGAGATTACGAAGGCGCAATTACTCGCGTTGCGTCTCACCCGCATGATGGAGGCGGGCACCGCACGGCCCGCGCAGATTTCGTTGGCCAAGCGAAACAACGTCTGGATGGCGCTCGAATGCGCGCGCAAGGCGCGCGACATCCTAGGCGCCGTGGGCATCACAGATCGCTATTCCGTGATTCGGCACCTCATGAACCTTGAGACCGTCTCCACCTACGAAGGCACGCACGCCATCCACACACTGATCGTTGGCCACGACATCACGGGAATTAACGCCTTCGGCGGGTGAAAAAACGACATCGTCAATCCGAGAGGAGCGAAGCAGAGTCGAGGAATCCCGTTGCGAAAGCTGGTGTAATGCTACGGGATCCTTCGACTTCGCTCAGGATGACTCACTGAAAAAATAGGATATGTTAAAAACATGAGTGAGTCAGTTTACATTCTCGGCGGCGGCCGAACCGATTTTAAGCGCAATCTAAAAAAGGAAGGGAAAACCATCCGGCACTTGATCATCGAAGCCGGCAAGAAAGCGATCGATGACGCGAAGATCGATCCCGCGGAAATTCAAGCCGGCGCGGTTGGCAATTTCAATGCCGGCCAGTTCACGAAGCAATTGCAACTCGGCGCGTTCATTCCGGAGATCGATCCAAAATTGCGCGGCATTCCCACAATGCACACGGAAGCGGCTTGTGCTTCCGGCGCGCTATCTGTGTTGCTCGGCGCGCAGTGGATTATGGGCGGGTTCCACGACGTTGTGCTCGTGATCGGCGCGGAACAGCAGAAAACGATGTCATCGCTCGACGGCTCCGATGTGCTTGGCGCGGCGGCCGATTATCACAATGAGAAGCCGGAATACGGCGATTTCATGTTTCCGAAATTGTTTGGGCGCATCGCGCAGATTTACATCGAGAAATATGGCGCGAGCGAAGCGGACCTCGCCCAGGTCGCATGGAAGAATTACGCGCACGCCAAATTGAATCCGCTCGCACAGATGCGCGACGCCGATCTCACGCTCGATTGCGCCTCGCAAGTTTCGGACAAAAATCCGAGCGTTGCACCGCCGCTGAAAGTCTCCGATTGCTCGCAGATCACCGACGGCGCGGCGTCGGTCATTCTCGTTTCTGAAAAATATCTGAACAAAATCGGCGGCGATAAAAGCAAGATGGCCCGTCTGCTCGGCTACGGTCACACGACTGATTATCTTCCACTCGACAAAAAAGACGCGCCCGCCTTTTCGATTGCGCGCAAAGCAGGCGAAAAAGCATTCCGGATGGCAAACTTAAAGCCGCGCGACATGCAAGGCGCAGAAGTGCACGATTGCTTTTCGATTACTGAGATCGTGGCTTACGAAATTCTCGGGCTTGCCGATTCGGGCAAAGGAGTCGAGCTCGTGAAAAGCGGCGCAACGGCGTTGCCCCAGGTGCGCGGTGAAAGAACTGGTAAGCTTCCGTTTGAAATTCCGGTCAACGTCGGGGGTGGCTTAATCGCTGACGGTCATCCGGTCGGCGCGACCGGCGTTCGCCAGGTATTCGAGGCTTATCAACAACTCACCCAACAGGCGGGCGCGCGCCAGATCGAAAACGTAAAGAAATTTCTCACGTTCAACATGGGCGGCAGCCTCACGACTTCCGTCGCCATGGTGTGGGGCCGCGACTGAGATCGATTTGAGCGCTCCTACGTCCAGCGGGTGGGTTACGCGCGTTTCTTGGGTGTGACCTCACTTGCGATCGAAGAACTTCCCACTCCTATAAAAGAGGACGTAGAGGAATATCTGGAGGATCATCCGGGCAGCCCAGCCGCACGCCTACGTCCGAAAATCGGGATGGCCGACGACGTCTGGCTGGCCTTTATCGGGCCAGAACTGCGAGAGGGCGCCAGTGGATTAGGACCGACGCCGCGTGACGCGCTTGATGATTTCAATCGCCATTTCATGGAGCCGCTCATTTCACGAAACGGCTCCGAACCAGCTTAGCGCGGCCCTCTTCCAATGTTTAGTCCCGCCATCCACACTTTGTCTTCTTAACCATTTAACGCTTCAACTTCTTCGTATGAAAGTTCCCTTTACACTCGGGGAAGTTGGGCACTTTGGATTAGCGGTGCGCGATCCGAAAGAAAGCGCGAAATGGTTCGAGCGCGCACTTGGATTGCACAAGGAATTCGATTTCGAAAATGGCGTCGCCATTGGCAACGACAGCGTTACTATTGCGCTGTTCAAGGGCAAACCGTCGCCCGAAACGATTGACCATATGTCGTTTCATCTGCCAAGTGTGGCGATATTGCGGAAAGCGCTCGAGCATCTGAAGAGCGTCGGCGCGGATCTGGAAGATCCAGGCGACGAAATCGGCCCGGAAGCGCCCGGGTCGAAAAACGTCGGTCTTTGGTTCCGCGATCCCGATGGCTACCGTTGGGAGTTGAGCGTACTCGGCGGCAAATAGCGGACTGCCATCGCTCATTCACGTGCGTAGGGCACGGCCAAGTGCCTGCGTTGACACGGTGTTTAACGATCTTAACGTTTTTCCGTTCTCAAACTTACAATGATCACTTTTGCGACAGAAAAAGGGGATGGGAAAGAGTTCGTTTCGCACGCGCCAGGCTGTTGGGATGACGTTGCGCCGGAACTCTGGAACAATTGGAAATGGCAGCTCAAAAACAGGGTCACTTCGCTCGCTCAACTCGAAAAACATCTCGATCTTAGCGAAGAGGAGCGCAGCGGGGTGCTGCTCTCGGGCGACAAACTCGCCCTCGCTATCACCCCGCATTTTTTTAATCTGATCCCGCGTGATAACCCCGTGGATCCGATCCGGCGTCAGGTTATTCCACGGATTGAAGAAACATGGTCGTCGCCGTACGACATGGCCGATCCCTGCGGCGAAGATTCGCACATGCCGGTGCCGGGATTAGTGCACCGATATCCGGACCGCGTCCTGTTTTTAGTGACGGATCGCTGCGCGAGTTACTGTCGATACTGCACCCGCAGCCGCGTGGTCAGCGGTGTCGGCGAACAGGAATTGCACACTGATTTCGACGAAGCCTTTCGTTACCTCGAAGCGCACACCGAAGTGCGCGACGTGTTGCTGAGCGGCGGCGATGCCTTGATTTTCAGTGACGATAAACTGGAAAAAATACTGAGCCGGCTGCGCGCGATTCCGCACATTGAGTTCCTTCGCATCGGCACGCGCGTTCCGATTTTTTTGCCGCAACGCATTACGCCTGAGCTGTGTGCGATGCTGCAAAAATACCACCCGCTTTGGATGAGCGTGCACGTCAATCACCCGCGCGAACTGACCATTGAAGTGAAGGAAGCGCTCGAGCGCCTCGCCAACGCCGGCATCCCGCTTGGCAACCAAAGCGTACTGCTTGCAGGCGTGAACGACGATGTCGAAACGATGAAAACGCTCGTGCACAAACTGCTCATGTGCCGGGTGCGACCCTATTACATTTATCAATGCGATTTGATCAATGGCTCATCGCATTTGCGCACCTCGGTCGCGAAAGGAATCGAGATCATCGAAGGATTGCGCGGACACACCACCGGCTATGCGGTTCCGCAATATGTGATCGACGCGCCCGGCGGCGGTGGCAAAGTGCCGATTAATCCCGGTTACATTCTCTATCACGACCACGAGAAGATCGTGATCCGTAATTACGAAGGAAAAATCTTCGAATATCCCGAGACTGGCGACGATCAATCCGTGCAATTCGCGCCACAGCGCGAGTATCACGACGAGTATTTGTATTCCTAATCGAAGATGTCTCTGAGTTCGCGATTACCGCTTGCGGTGATGGCGTTTCGCGAGACAGAAGTGACGCGGCTACTTTCTTGAGTCTCGTTTGCCGGCCATTTTGGCGGCACGCTCCGCGCCCGTGAGCGCGGCACGGCGTTGGGAAGCCATTTGTCAATCGGCGAAATCCTTTATCGGATATTCCGGTTTGATCTCACGCCAAATCTTCGGGATGGATCGGTAAGCGACGGATGCGTTTCCCGGTTGCCGCGAAAATGGCGTTCGTGATTGCCGGTACGATCGGCGGGACCGGGGGTTCGCCCATGCCGAACGGCTCGGTACCGTTGCTCGGGATAATGTGCGTTTCGATTGCGGGCGTGTCGCGCATTCGCGCGACGGCGACGTCGGCGTAACTGCCTTGCTGTGCGGCGCCACCGCGGAAAGTGATTTCGCCGCCGAGCGCAGACGAAATGCCCCAGATAATTCCGCCTTCGATCTGTTGCTCGACACCGATTGGATTCACGACAATGCCGCAATCAACCGCCGCCACGACTCGTTCGATGTGAGCATGGCCGTCGCCGTTCACGCGAAGATCGACAACGTACGCGATGTAAGTGTGGCCAAAGTACGCGTTGCACGCCACGCCGCGGCCGTGACCTTTTGGGACGGGTGCGCCCCAGCCGGATTTCTCCCGCACCACTTCGAGAACACGCCGCAAGCGTCGACGATCGATCGTGACCCTGCCGGCTTTCACAATGTCCGCACCTTTGAGTAGATCGAGGCGAAACGCGAGCGGATCGGCGTTGCGGGCGTGCGCCATTTCGTCAAAGAACACTTCCCGGGCGAACACGCTCGACGGCGCAAAGACGGCACGCCATGGTCCGTGTTTCACGGGAAGATCGACGGTAACGTAAGCGGTCTCGATCGCCGGGATTGCATACGGCACATCGTACGCGCCCCATGACCAGTCCTGGTACCAGGCGATGTCCCGAACTTCCTTGGGATCGAGCGCGGAAATATTATGAAACGAGCCGGCCTTGGTGTGTTTCCAGGCGACGGGCGCGCCTTGAGCATCGAACCCTGCCGACAGGTAATGAACCGAGGCCGCTTGGAAGTGTCCATGCTTCATATCGTCCTGGCGCGACCAAAGAAGTTGTACTGGCACCTTCGCCGCACGCGAAATCTCGGCTGCTTCCAGCGCGTAATCGACGCCGAGCCGCCGTCCGAATCCTCCGCCGATTAACGTGACATTTACGTCGACCTTATCGAGAGTAATGCCGAGTAGATCGGCCACTTGTTTTTGCAGCCGGTTCGGCGCCTGTGTCGGTGCCCAAATCGTGCAGCGGTTTTCTCGCACATCGGCCACGCAATTCATCGTCTCAACCGGCGCGTGTGCATAAAACGGATAGTGGTAAGTCGCTTCAATCGTACGTGCGACAGCGGCGGTGCCCGGAGGCGGTTCCTCTTTGCGCGTGATGAAACCGCGTTCACGCGACGCGAGTTCGAGCCGCTTGAAATGCGCCTCCGAATCAAACGCGTCCGGTGGCGGTTCGCCCCAATCAACCGCGAGCGCGGTCCGGCCTTTGATTGTCGCCCAAGTATTGTCGGCGACGACAGCAATTCCGCGCGACGTCTTCATGACGTTACGGACACCGCGAACATTTTTCGCTTTCTCTTCCTCCATCCGCTTCGGTTTCGCGCCGATCCATGGCGGCCGTTCCAGCGACGCGTACAACATTCCGGGAATTTTCGTGTCGATGCCGTAATGCGCCTTGCCCGAAACGATATCGCGACCATCGATTCGCGGCGTGCGGCGGCCGACGATTTTGTAATCGCGCGCATTCTTCAACGGCGGATTGTTAGGCACGGATAATTTCGCCGCGTCCGCCACCAGGGCGCCGTATTCGAAACGGCGGCCGCTGGCCGTGTGAACGATCGCTCCGTTGGAAGCGGCGCAACTCCCGCGATCGACTTTCCATCGCGCTGCTGCCGCAGCCGCGAGCATCTCGCGCGCAGCCGCTCCCGCTTTCCGCAAAGACCGCCAGCCATCTCGCACACTGTCACTGCCGCCGGTGCCGAGATCGTCGAACACTGGACTGGGCGACGCCTGCACCAGTTTGATGCGCGACCAATTCGCCTCGAGCTCTTCAGCCAGGATCATCGCGAGCGATGTGCGCACCCCCTGACCCATTTCCGATTTGCCGATCGTCAACGTGACCGCGCCGTCGATGTCGATTTTGACCCAGCCATTCGGCGCAAATTGCTTCGCCGCATCCGCGGCAAAAATTCCGCGCCCATTGAAGCCGACGACCAGACCGGCGCCGCCAAGAGCGACAGTCCGCACAAAATCACGGCGCGAGATTTTCATGGCGATGATGATTTTTTCTCTCGTATCTCCGCGGCGGCCCGATAAATCGCTTTGCGAATACGCGGGTAGGTTCCGCAGCGGCAAACCGAATCAGACATGACGGTATCGATGAGGTGGTCGTTCGGGTCCGGATGTTCGTTCAACAACCCGCACGCCGTCATGATCATCCCAGCCTGGCAATACCCGCATTGCGGAACTTCTTCTTCCATCCATGCGCGCTGACACGGATGACTCACATCGGGCGACAGCCCTTCAATCGTGGTAAAACTTCGTCCCGCGATTTCCGAGGCAGGAAGCTGACAGGCGCGTAGGGCTTTGCCGTTTTCAAGAATCGTGCATGCGCCGCAAACCCCGACACCGCAACCGAACTTCGTTCCGGTTAACCCAAGTTGATCGCGCAGAATCCAGAGCAACGGCGTGTCGTCATCGACCTCGAGCGTGCGAGGCGCGCCGTTAACAGTGAGGCGAAGCTCGGCCATGAGTCATTACTTCAACTGTCGATCTTCAAAGACAATCTCGCTGCCGATGATGTTCATTATGCAGCGCGTCTGCAAAATTTCCGGCTCGGGAATTTTCATAATGTCCTGCGAGAGCACCGTAAAATCGGCGAGCTTGCCGACCTCGATCGAGCCTTTGTCTTTTTCTTCGAACGCGGCGTAAGCGGGCCAGATCGTGAACATCTTCAGCGCCTGCTCTCGCGAGACGGCTTGCTCGGGGTGCCAGCCTTTCGCCGATTCGCCTCTGACGCTTTTGCGCGCGACTGCGGCGTAAAATTCGATCATTGGTTCGCCCCGCTCGATCGGCGCATCGGAGCCGCCGCAGATGATCGCGCCGGATTTCAGGAAACTTTGCCACGCGTACGCGCCATCTAACCGATCCATTCCGAGCCGGGCGCGCGCGAAAAACAAATCGCTGATCGCGTGAGACGGTTGCATCGAGGGGATGACGCCGAGCCTTGCAAACCTCGGGATGTCGGCAGCATCCACAATCTGCGCGTGCTCGACGCGCCAGCGCGGCTCGCAAATTTTTCGCTGCTCGCGCGGCACAGTTTTGAACGCGGCTTCGTACAGATCGAGAATCGTGCGGTTAGCGCGATCGCCAATCGCGTGAGTCTCGACTTGAATGCCACGGCGCAACGCGTCCTCAAACATTGGTTTCAAATCAGTCTCTTTCTCCGTGAGAAATCCGGAACTCTCCGGCGCATCGTTGTACGGCTTGAGTAACGCAGCGCCGCGCGAGCCCAGCGCGCCATCGAAAATTACCTTGATGGTGCGCTGGGTGAAGTGATGATCGAACGCATTAATTATCGGTCCCTCGTCCAGAAAACGCTGCGCGTCCTCGCCTGGCCCAAAAACCGCATTGATAAAACGCAGCTTCACTTTGCCGGCCTCGAAGCATTTGCGAATTATCTTAATGTCTTCGACATGACTCCCGGCGTTTTGAATTTCGCACCAACCGAGTTTGATCTCGCGGCTAATCCCGGCGAGAAACGCCTGCTCCCGCTCAGCTTCGGTCGATTTCGGAATATTTTTCGCGACGAGATCTTGGGCGTTGTCGAGCAGCATGCCGTTTGGCTCGCCGTTTGTTTTCAGAATTTGTCCGCCGAATGGATCGGGCGTGTGATCGTCAATCTTCGCGATTTTTAGCGCGGCGGAATTCACGACTGATGCGTGACCGTCCGCACGTGTAAGATAGACGGGATTTTCAGGAGCGATCCTGTCGAGCTCGTTGCGCGTAGGAAACTGCGGCGGCTTCCAAAGAGTTTCGATCCAGCCCCTTCCGGTGATCCATTTGCCAGACTCGGTTTGGGCGGCGCGCTGCTTTACTTTGGCGAGAAAATCTTCAAGCGAATTAGTCCCCTCGAGATTCGGTTGCATCTCGCGTTCGCCGATCCCAAAAATGTGGCAGTGCGAATCAGTCACGCCGGGCACGACTGTGTGACCATGAAGATCGATAACGCGCGCGGCATGAAATTTCTTCGCTTCTTCGTTTGAGCCTACGAAAACGATCCGGTTTCCATTTACGGCGATAGCTTCCGCGTGCGGCTGTTTCTCGTTTAGCGTGTAGATGTTTCCGTTAACGAAAATAAGATCGGCATCCGTTCGGCTTCGCTCAGTTTTGCGCAGGAGAAGTTCTTCGGCGGCATTCATGTTTCCAAGAAAAAATAGCAAGAAAGGAAGAGCGCTGCGGAAGAACGTACGAGAAGGCTGCGCTTTCACTTGACGGTTTGGCGAAGTTTTGACGTTATCAGTTTTGCCAATTGTTCGCTTTTCTGTATCGGAAAAGGCAAACGGCATTGTTTTTTATTAATATGAGATTGGATGATGAATTTATTTTGCTCCCGCCGAGCAGATTCATAGAATTCTGGCTTCCCCTCAGGCGAGCGATAAACCTTAACCTTTTGGACCGTCTGAACGCAGCACATCCCGATTTCAATTTTGGTTCGTTTTCAGCCTGGTGGCTGCTGCTGTCTGCCGGCGGAGCCGCCTTCGTCTAAGATCCATGGCAAATTTTTTTCCACGCTGGACCAACTGGGTGCCGATCAAACTGGTGATTTGCGGGATCCTGTCGGTCTGTGGGTTGACCGCAGCCACATGGTATTACGTGACGCCAAAGTACACCCGGGTGAGGTATGAGCCGATTCAGCCGGTGCCTTTTCCGCATGATGTGCACGTGTCGCAATTGGGAATGGATTGCCGTTATTGTCACAGCTTTGTCGAGATGGCGGCGCACTCGAACGTGCCCAATACCCAGACGTGCATGAACTGCCATACGCAGGTGCAAAAGGATAATCCAAAGCTCGAGCCGGTGCGCGCGAGCTGGAAAGCGGGCAACCCAATCGAGTGGGTGCAGATCCATCGCACGCCCGACTACGTCTTTTACAATCACAGCGCACACGTTAATCGCGGCATCAGTTGTTTTAGCTGTCACGGCCCCGTCAACCACATGCCGGTGGTTTATCACGCAAAGCCGCATAGTATGGCCTGGTGTTTGGAATGCCATCGGCACCCGGAAAATTTTCTGCGGCCAGATGACCAGGTCTTCAATCTCGATTGGAAACCGGACGACGTGAAGCCTGCGGAATTCGTGGCGAAATACGGGCAGCCACAGAGCACGAGAGAAGATTTTTCCAAGAAGAAAAGGCTCACGCAAACAGAGATCGGCCAGACGTTAAAAGAACGCTGGAACATTACTCCGCCGACTAATTGTCAGGGGTGCCACCGATGAATGAAATGGTGATAGATCCAGTGCGCGGCGGTCGGAAGTTAGATTTCCAGTTTGACTTGGACGACGCGCTTCCGGCGTGGCGAACCTCGACAATCGTTTGCAGGCAGGCTGGAAGCCAGCCGGTCGAGACAGGCAGGATGCCTATCCTCCTATGAAACGCATCCTCCAACATCCACCGGAGTCGTTAACGGGAAAGCGATACTGGCGCAGTCTCGGCGAGTTAAGTGATACACCTGAATTTCGCGAGTGGCTGGAACGTGAATTCCCCACGGGCGCGGCGGAACTGAAAGGCGACGAATGGTCGCGACGGAGCTTTTTGAAATTAATGGGCGCATCGATGGCGCTGGCCGGCTTTGGGTTAAACGGTTGCCGGCGACCGGAAGCACATCTGGTTCCTTTTACGAAGAACGTAGAGTGGACAATTCCCGGAAAATTTCTCTACTATGCGACCGCGATGCCACGACGGACGGGGGCAATTCCGCTCATCGCGACGACCGTTGATGGACGTCCGATCAAACTCGAAGGCAATCCGTTGCACCCGGCCAGCGGCGGCGCGACCGACACTTTCGTCCAGGCATCGATTCTCGATCTCTATGATCCATCGCGCTCGCAACGGTTCGTTCACAAAGGAAAAACGAGCGATCGCGCGGCGTTTAATGCCTATATCGGGAAGCTTCGCAACGCGTTCCTCACGCAACGGGGCGACGGCCTTGCGTTTTTGGTCGCGGAAACCCATTCCCCCACGCGCGAACGTTTGCGCACAGAACTGGAGAAGATTTTTCCTGGCTTGCGCTGGGTGGTTTATGAGCCGCTTCTGAGCGAGGCGCAAAGCTTTGCCACGGAATTGAGTTTCGGCGGCAACGTTCGCCTGGTGCCCAAACTCGAGCGTGCGGATGTGATCCTGGCGCTCGACAGCGATTTTCTCGATTGCGGCCAAGGAAGTCTCACTTCGGTGCGCGCATTCAGTTCGCGCCGGCGAGTGAGCGCCGCGAAAGATTCGATGAACCGCCTTTACGTGGTCGAGAATCGTTTCACAATCACCGGCGCGATGGCGGACCATCGTCTTCGCTGCCCCGCGAGCCAAATCCCGGCGTTCGCGTACGCGCTGGCGGGAAAAATTCTGGCTGCGACGAAAGACGCCAACCTCGGCGCTGTCATTGCGACACTTAAGGCCCCGGCAGCAGCCGCGACTCCCGACGATCAATGGTTGAGCGAAGCGGCCAATGATCTGGTGGCAAAACCGGGAGCAAGCTTGGTGTTGGCGGGACCCGACCAGCCGGTCGTGGTGCAACTGATCGTTTACGGTATTAATTCGGCGTTAAAGAATCTCGGACAGACCCTGGTTCTCCGCGAGTTTCCGCGCAGGCCGAGTCAGAACAGCATTCTGACGTTGGCGCGGGACATAAATGAAGGGCGAGTCAAGCAACTGTTCATTCTCGGAGGTGACCCGGTCTATAACGCGCAGCGCGGCTTGGTAGAGGATCGTGCGACAGGCCAACCGCTTGATTGGAGTGATCTGCAAAAAAAGGTGCCGGAGATTGTGCGGCTCGGCTATCACGAGGATTCCACATCGGCGCTGAGCCAGTGGCACGTTCCTGCGGCACATTATCTGGAAGCCTGGGGCGACACGCTCACGGCCGATGGCGAATATTTGTCGATTCAACCGATGATTCTGCCGCTTTTTGGCGGTCTCTCGGAAATCGAATTGCTCAATGCACTGCTCGGCAGACCCAAAACGGAAGGACCCGAGCTGGTACAGGAAACTTTTCGCGCGACGAATCCGCCAGGCGATTTTCAAGCAGCCTGGTCGCGCTTTCTCCACGATGGGTTTGCCTCCCACGTTCAAGTCCAAGATCAGTCGCCTTTGTTCAACGCAAGCGCGGCGGGCCCTCTCGCGAAAAATTCGTGGGCGCCGCCGCCAGCGCCTGCGGCAGAATCGCCGGAGATTGTGCTTGTTGGCAGTTACGCAATGGACGACGGCCGCTACGCCAATAATGGCTGGTTGCAGGAATTGCCCGACCCAATCACAAAGCTGACCTGGGACAATGCCTCGCTGATAAGTCCTGGTTTCGCGAAAAAGCTTGGCGTCCAGACCGGGGACCTGGTGCAGATCGCGATCACTCAAAAGAGCGCTCGTCTGGGGCCGATCAAACGCGAGCTGGTCATCGCGGCGCTCGTGTCGCCCGGTCACGCCGACAATTCAATCACCATCCCACTGGGTTACGCGCGGAAAATGCCAGAGTTCAGTGCATTGCCGTACGCGGGCGGAGCACTTAAAGAAGAGCCGAAGATCGCAGAACAGGGTGGTTTCAACGGCTACCTCTTGCGCACGGCAGCGAATCCACACTTTATTGTCGCGGGAGGGCAGGGGATCGAGAGCGTCAGGGTCAGGAAGCTCGGCCACACCTATCC